>MDSW01036781.1_pt1 | contig 93205 bp, 37 predicted proteins | sample 811171 | NCBI WGS metagenome assembly MDSW01 (sample SAMN05326641, study PRJNA326480) | marine metagenome | isolation source: seawater | place: Atlantic Ocean: North West | collected 2012
AGCGTCGGCATCAACGCCAACGGCACGCTTTATGCCAACCACCGGAACGGCTCCGGCACCGACAACCTGCTCAACGAGGCAACCAGCGGGTACGATTCGACAACGAAAGTCACGTTTGGTGAGTGGAACCATGTTGCCGCCGTTCGCGACACGACAGCGCAGACCTGGAAGCTCTACATCAACGGCGAACTGGCGCAGGAAACATCCTATGCCAACAACCCGGACGGCGGTTCGGGCGGTGAACTCTATTTCGGCAGTATCGAGGGCAATGGCGGCTTCGCGCAACAGTTCTCGGGACAGATGGACGAAATCCGCATCTGGTCGGAGGCGCGGACCGACGACGACATTCGTCTGAATTACAACCAGCAGCTTTCCGGCTCCGAGACCAATCTAACGGCGTATTACCGCTTCGACGATATTGTGGGCGACACAGTCCAGGACCAGACCGGCAACAACCACAATGGCGTCCTCGGAACGTCTGATACGCTAGGCGACAGCGCCGAGCCGACCATCGTCGACAACTCCAAGGGTAAAGTTCTAAGCCTCGACGGCAGCGACGACTATGTTCGCTTCACCGACACATACGACACCGGCGCGAGCTTCACCGTCGAAACCTGGGCATGGTCGGCCGATGGCGACACCGGCGGCCACGTGTTCAGCAAAGACACGCTCGGCGCCGATCTGACCGGCGCCGCCAACTGGGAAATCGGATACGGCCGCATCGCTTACGAGCGGAACAACGACACCAATTTCTCCATCGACCCTGGGCTCGAACCCAATACGTGGAACCATTACGCCCTCGTCGTCACCGATCAGGGCGGCGGCACCTCGAAAGTCGAGATTTATGTCAACGGCGAACTCATTCATACCGCGACACAGAACACGGTGACCGTGACCGACGGTGGATTCCTGATCGGCCGCCGTGGCTTCAGCAATGATTCCAACTTCAACGGCAAGCTCGACGACTACCGGGTCTGGAACACGGCACGCACGGCCGAGGAAATCGCCGAGAACTATCAGAAGACACTCAGCGGTAATCAGGGCGGCGCCCTAATCGCCAACCTCACGTTCGACGACGATACAAGCAGCGTTTCCGATCCCATCAGCAGCAACACCGGCTCGCTCAACGGCGGCGCCAGCCTCGAAGCCGGCGCAGCGGACGGCAAGGCCCCGCCGATTTACGGCACCATCGTCGACGTCGCGGAAAACACGACGACCTCCGGCGTCATGGTCCACAACGAAACGCTTTCAGGCAACGTCAGCTATTCTATTGATGACGGCGCCTCAGGCACGACGTCCTTTACCACTGCCAAGAACGGCACTGTCACCATCGACGCCAACACCGGCAACTGGACGTATACACCCGCCACCAACTACGCGGGCTCGGATACGTTCACCCTCGTCGCCAAGGGCGCCACGTCCGGCACCGATTCAGAAACCATTTCAATTACCGTCGCAGGTGCAGGCGACGAAAACTCCATCGGTATGCCGGACGGCGTTCTGCAGCTCGACGGGACCGGGGATTATATCAGTGTCGCGCACAACAACGCGCTCAGTTTCGGCACCGGTCAGAGCTTCACGCTCGAAACCTGGGTCAATCTGAATGACGTAACGACCCTCCAAACGCTGATCGACAAATCGACCCCCGGTGACGATGCGAATTACCGCCTTGAGGTGGTCAATGGTGAGGTCGATTTCTGGTCTCCGGAAACCGGCAATGTAGACGTCAACTTCTCGATCAGCACCGACACCTGGACCCACGTTGCGGTCGTCTATGATGCGGACGCCGACACGATGACATTCTACAAGGACGGCACGCAGGTCGGTTCTCCAGCGAGCATCACCAGTGTGGGTGATACAAACAGCGATCCCTTATTCATCGGTCGTGACAGCCAGGGTCGTTATGTAAAAGGCCAGATGGATGACGTTCGTATCTGGTCCGACGCCCGCACCGCCGACGAGATCGCGGCCAACTACCAGAAACAACTAGCCGGTAACGAGAACAATCTCACCGCCTATTATCGCTTCGATGACGATCCTGACGGCACGACCATCGACAACAAGGCGACATCGACCGGTAGCGCGCTCGACGGCACGCTGACCGGAGATGCCAGCATTATTTCTATGCCACTCCACGCCATGAACTTCGACGGCAGCAACGATACATTGCGCAAGGATTTGGTTTCCGGGGATTCCGTGCTGACTGGCTCCGGCAGTTTCACATACGAAATGCGCATAAAAACCGATGCCGCCGGCGTGCAAACAATGATGAGTATCGGCGAGAACTCGGGCAATGCGACGACCAGCAACGGCACCGCGCTTCGGATCGAAAGTGACGGCAGCCTCGGGTTCAACCGGTCGACCGGCGACAACAGTGCCGATATTAAGGGAACGACCGCGATCAATGACGGGCTTTGGCATCATGTCGCCGTTTCTTACGATCAAGCGACGGGGATCACCCGGCTTTTGGTCGATGGCGAGGCGGTCGCCGTAACGACGCTTGCCGCTTTTGATATTTCCGGCGGTATTTTCCGGATCGGCACGGGTCTCGCAGGCGGCAATGATTTTACCGGTCAGATTTCCGACGTCCGCATCTGGAACGTTGCCCGGACCGACGCCGAAGTCGCCGACAACGTCAATACGATGTATACCGGCAACGAAGGCGGTAAGCTGATCGCGCATTATCCTCTGGACGAAGTCGTTTCGAACAACCTCCTTGATACTGCGGGCACTCTTGATCTTGCCATCGTCGACAACGCCGGAACGGATGCAACCCTGGTGGAGACGGCGCCGACCATTCAGGGCACAGCCGGCGAGATTCAGGAAAATGCCACCCTTTCGGGCCAGATGTCGGGCAATGATGTGGCCGGCACGCCCACCTATTCCGTTTCGGTCACCGGCAAGACGACGAGTGCGGCGGATGCGGATGGCCGCGTCACAGTCGAAACCGCCAACGGCGGCACGGTCGTTATCGATCAGTCGACGGGCGCGTGGACGTATAAGCCCGCCAATAACTGGTACGGCACCGACAGCTTCAATCTGACGGCCACCGGTGACAACTCGACCTCCGACAGCGAAACGATCTCGGTCACCGTCAACAACGACGCCGAGAACTCCATCGTCATCAACGATGGCGCACTGCACACGACGGGGGCGGCCGGGACCCATGCAAGCGGATCGATCGGTAACAGTACGATCTCCAACCAGGTGACGATCGAGTTTTCCGTAACGATGGATGAGATCGTTTCCGGTCAATCTCAAACTCTTCTGTCGGTATTCGACACAACCGGCAACAACGCCAGGTACGTGGCGACGATGACCGGGAACGGCTCGCTTCAGTTCTTCACCCGTTCGAGCGGCGGCACCAACGATGCGGTCACGACGGACTTCACCTTCAGCCCGGACACGACATACGACATCGCACTGACATACGACGGCGCAACCAAGAAGGTCTATGTGAACGGCGATCTCGTCCTCAGCGAAGCGCTTTCCGGTATGACCATGGGCACGACGACGCAGGAAATCCGGATCGGCACGCACTTCGACGGGTCAAGCAATCCGGCGAGCGCCCTTATAGACGAGGTCAAGGTCTGGTCCGAGGCGCGCACGCACGACCAGATCCGCGACGGCATCGACCAGCCCGCCGCCGGCGGCACCAATAACCTGGAAGCGTATTACAAGTTCGATGATCAGGTTTCGGGTACAGCTGTTCAGGATCAGTCCGGCAACAACCGCGACCTGACGCTCAACGGTGAGGCGCAGACCGTCAACGACCTCAAAGGCGGGCTTTCCTTCGACGGCTCGGACGATGTCGTCACGATTACAAACGACGCCAGCCTGAACAGCGCACAGGGCACTTGGTCGACCTGGTTCAAGTGGGATACGACCGCCAACCCAACCGAAGCTGCGGTCCTGATGAGCCGTCACGACGCGACGACGTCCTATAACGGGTTGCATATTTCCGTCGAACCGGACGGTGACGTCAACGTTCAGGGCAAGGACGCGGACAGCAGCAACCTCGATATCATCGCCACAAATCCGGGCGTGATCGACGGCGCGTGGCATCAGGTCACACTCGTCTACGACCAGGCAGCCGGCGGCCTCAACAAGCTCTATGTCGACGGCCAACTGGTCGGCGCGGTGAAGTCTACGGCAGCATGGAACTGGGGCGATCAGGATCTTCTGATCGGCGACAGCCCCGACCCGTTCTGGACGTCGTGGAAAGGTGAAATCGGCCCCGTCCAGATCTATAACACCAAGCTCACGGATGAGCAGGTTGCGGACCAGTTCGGCAACGAAGTCGATCCGGCTACAAGCGGCCTCGTCGGACATTACGATTTCACCGAAGGAAGCGGCAGCACCGCCGCCAATGATGCGACCGGCGGCACGCAAACACCCGATGCGACGGTTTCCGGCGCGACATGGATCGACCTCGACAACGATACCACGGCAACCACCCTCGTCATTCAGGAAGACGAGATCGCCACCGGACACATGCTGGCGAACGACGTGCCGGGAACGGCATCCTACTCCGTCGCCACCAATGGCCAGCACGGCACCGTGACCATGAATTCGGACGGCACGTGGTCCTATAAGCCGGTCGAAAATTATTACGGCACGGACACCTTCACTTTGCGTGTTTCCAGCACGTTCAACGGCACAACGTTCACCGACGACCAGACAGTTACGGTTACGATCAACAGCGTCGACGACGGTAACGCCGTGCAGATTTCCGACGGTGCGCTCAGCCTCGACGGCGTCAATGATTATGTCGACGTCCCGAACACGGTCCTCAATGCCAGCCAAGGCACGGTTGCGCTGCGCTTCAATATCCCGGCCGATGCACCGACCAGCAGCTTTCTGCCGGTGTTCGCCAACCGCGACGACGCCGACGGGGATCGGATTTATATCGTCGCCTACCACGATGGAACCAACTGGCGTCTCAAGGCGACGCTCGACGATCAGGATATCGATGTCGGCGTCATATCGACAGATACCTGGTACGATACGGCATTGGTCTGGCGCACCGACAATACCGGCGAGTTTTATGTCGATGGTGACAGCAAAGGCAGCGTCAGCGGCCTCTCTCTCAATGCAGGCACCAACAGCAACGTCAACAACGGCGTCGGCATCGGCACCTATGACAAGGGGTCGAACAATACTCATCTCAAGACGCTCGTCGATGAATTCTCCGTCTGGTCGACCGCCCAAACCGCGGAGGATATCCGCAACCGGGTCGGACAACAGCTGACAGGCGAAGAGAGCAATCTCACGGCGTATTACCGCTTTGACGACGACGCTGACGGTAATGTGGTCCGGGACCTGACCGGCAACGGCAACGATGGCACACTGACCAACGGCGCGAAGATCGTCGACCCGGCATCTAATGCCGAGCCCACCGTTCTCGGCAACGAAATCGAAATTCAGTCGTCCGAGGTCGCCGCCGGCAAGATGACCGGCATAGATGTTCCCGGAACGCCCGCCTACTCCATCGTCGGCGGCACGACGACATTTACGACGGCCAATGGCGGCAGCGTCACCGTCGATGCGTCGACGGGTGCCTGGACCTACGATCCGGCAGATGGCTACTACGGTGCCGACAGCTTCACGCTGCGTGCATCGTCGACCTCGGGCGGCGTCAACTTCACCGACGACGAAACCGTCACCGTCACGATCAAGTCCGATACCAACGTCGAAGCACATGACGGTGTGTTACAGGTGGATGGCAACAATTCATGGGCGAATGTCGGCGATGCGAATGCGCTCGATATTACCGGCGACTTCACCCTCGAAGCCTGGATCAAGCCGGAAGGTCCCGGCAGCCATGCGACGGTCGGCGGCGTCATTGCGGGCAAGGACAACGCTTACCTGCTCGGCCGCGAACCGGACGGCGATATCATCTTTGCCTTGAATGGCGCTGGCGGTTCTTGGGGATGGACCAACACCAATTACAAGGTCGCTGAAGGCACAGGTGTGCACCTGAGCTTGGCGTATGACGCCAGTGCACGTGAAGTGAAGCTTTACGCTGACGGTGAATTGGTCTCGACATCCACGAACGGCATTATCCCGACCTCCATCACGTCCGGTTCCAGCGCCTTCGCTATTGGCGGTCGCCCGGCAACCGACGAGGAATTCGAAGGCCAGATCGACGAAGTGCGCCTCTGGAACGATCTTCGCACCGCCGATGAGATCCGCGAGAACTACGACCAGAAGCTTTCCGGCTCTGAAAACGGGCTCGCCGGGTACTGGAACTTCGACGATGTCAACGGCACGACCGTGCAGGACGGTACATCCAACAATAACGATGCGACGCTTACCGGAGGTGCCCGGGTCAACAACACGCTCGGCGCATCGATGGAATTCGACGGCAACGGCGATTATGTCTCCACGTCCGGTATCAACCTTGCCAACAAGTCGTTCAGCTGGGAATTCGATGCCTATCGGGACTCGACGGCGAACATCGATCTGGCTCTCACCAGTCACGACGGCGTCGGCGGAAACCAGCACTTCTTCCATGCCGGTTATATGGACGGGAACACCTTCCGCTACAGCTTCAATCAGTCCAGCGGCAACTACCGGATCGATTACACCGATACGACCGGCCCGAACGGAAACGGCACCGACGTCTGGAACCACTGGGCGGGGACGTACGATGCCGAAAACAACGTGGCGCGCCTTTATCTGAACGGGGAGCTGGTCGCGACGGAGGTCTTCGACGGCGATTTCCTCGGCACCGCCAGCCTGTTCATCGCCTCGACTGACCCCGCCCAATCGACGGGACATTACTTCGATGGGAAGCTTGACAACGTTCGTGTCTGGGACGGTGTGCGCACCGGCGAAGAGATCAAGGATAACTTCAATGCCGTTCTCACCGGCGATCAGGACGGCAAACTGCTGGCGAACTACACGTTCGAGGAAACATCCGGCAGCACCGTCACCAACACCGCCAACTCAGGAACCCATGACGGCACGGCCAACGGCGACTACAACCGCGTCGATGTCTCGCCCAACATCTACACGAACAAGCTCACGATTGAGGAGAACGAGGTCGTCCAGGGCAACATGAACTCGGCCGGCGCCGACGGGTCTGCCACGTTCTCCGCTGACGCGACGAACGCGCATGGCACGGTGACGATCGATTCATCGACCGGCCGATGGACATACACGCCGCACGAAAACTATCACGGCAGTGCCAGCTTCACCCTCACCGCGACCGGCGCCAACGGCACCGTCGATACGGAAACGATTAACGTCACGATCAATGCCGACGCGGCCCAGCGCTCCCCAGTTACCAACGGCGGAGTGCTGGTTTTGGACGGCACCGATGATTTCGTAAAAGTCTCCGACAACAACAATCTGGATTTCGGTGCTGGACAGGACTTCACGCTGGAAGCCTGGATCAATCCGAACAAGACGAGCGGGCTCAACGCTATTTTGGACAAATCGGCCGACAGCGGCGATGACTCTAACTATCGCTTTTACGTTCGGAACGACAAGCTTAGCTTCTGGTCCATCGAATCCAGTGACGTCATCGGAACCAGCACGGTCAAATCCGGCGAATGGTCACACGTTGCAGTAAGCTATGATGCAAGCGCGGATTTGATGACGTTCTACATCAACGGCGAACAGGACGGCCCGGCGAGGAGCGTCACCAGCATCGGCGACATCAACGCGGGCGCGCTTCGAATCGGTACCGACACGGTCGGAGAACAAGCATCAACCGCAGACCGCTGGTTTGACGGCATGATCGATGATGTCCGCATCTGGAATGACACACGCACCGCCGAAGAAATTCAGGCGAACTACGACCAGCTCGTTTCGACGGGTGACAATCTCGTCGGCAACTGGACGTTCGACACCGCCGACGGCACCACCGTCGCCGACCGCTCGGGAAACAATCTGACCGGCACGCTGACGAACGGTGCCGATGTTCTCAATGTTCCGCAGAAAGCCATCTCGTTCGACGGCGGTGATTATATCGACGCGGGTGCCGGCACCGGCAACGAACTCCGCCTTGATGGCGATATGACCGTCGAACTCTGGGTCAAACCCGATACGATCAGCGGCACGCAGGCGTTGATTTCGCTCGGCGGCAAGAACGGCGACGCCATTGCTGCCGACACATACCTGTTTGGCCTTAACTTGAACTCCAGCGGTCAGCTGTTCGCCTTCCATGAAAACGGTTCCTCCGAACCCGGCGTCACGACTCTCGCCACGCTCTCGGCCGGGGAATGGGCGCATGTCTCCGTCACACGAGATGTCAGCGAACGCACATATACCGTCTTCATCAACGGCGAAGCGATTTCCACGGGCACGTATAGCAATACTCTCGACGTTGTCAGTGCGGCGACGGCCACGAACGCGACGTTCAAGATCGGCTCGCAGATCGATACCGACGGATCAAGCCTGACCCGCACCTTCACCGGCGACATTGCGGATGTCCGGGTTTGGAACACGGTGCGCACCGATCAGCAGATTGCCGACCATTACAACCAGGCCATTGCCGGCGACGAAGGCGGCGCGCTCGTCGCTCATTACGAATTCAACGAGACGTCCGGTCAAACGGTCACGGATACTGCCGGCAACAACGACGCCACGCTCGGCGTAGACAATACCGCCGGAACGGATGATCCGACCTTTGTCGATGGAACACCCCCCATCCATAGCCTGAGTGTCGCGGTTCAGGAGAACCATGCGGCGAGCGGCACCATGACCACGAACGATGTCGTACCGACATCGGCGACATATGGCGTGAATTCGAGCGCGTCGCACTCCGGCACCACGTCGCTGACAATTGCCAACAAGGGCACTGTCAACATCGACAGCACCGGGGGCTGGGCCTTTACGCCCGTCGACAACTTCAACGGCCAGGTGCAGTTCTATGTCACGGCGTCGGGCGGCGGCCTGACGGATGCCGAACAAATCACGGTCGACGTTCAACCGGTCAGTGTAACGTCAAACGAAATCAACGCCACCGCCGCCGTGTTCGACGGCACTGATGATGCCCTGGCGGCAACACCCGCGGGCATGCAGGTCGGCACCGGCTCGTTTACGATGGAAACCTGGTTCAAGACCTCGCAGACGACATCCGGCATCCTGATCGACCTTGGCCGCGAAGTGACCGATGGCGCACTCCGATTGTTCCTGAACAACGGCACGCTGGCCATTGCCGAACCGGGCGCCGTCATCACGCAAGCCACCAGCGTGACCGTTAATGACGGCAACTGGCATCACACGTCCGTTGTTTATGACGGCACCGCCGATGTGTTGAACCTGTATGTCGATGGCGAGCTGGTGAATTCCGTCAGCAACCTGAGCCTCAACATTCAGCACGGCGAAATTGCGCTTGGTGACTACAATCCCGCGACGGCGAGTAACCTGTACTACAATGGACAGCTTTCCGACGTCCGGCTGTGGTCGACGGCTCGCAGCAGCGAAGAAGTGCGTGAGAACTACACCCAGACGCTGGCCGGAGATGAAACCGGTCTCCAAGCATATTACACCTTTGAAGATCGCGACGGCACGTCGGTCAATGATGTCACATCGAATAACAATAGCCTGAAACCGGAATCCGACGCGGCAAGTCCGACCTATTCCGATGGCGGACTCGATCTACTGGCATCCAGCATCTCGATTGAAGAGGACACGACGGCCACCGGCACGATGACCGCATCGGATGTCGTCGGCACGGCAAGCTACAGCGTCACGTCAGCCGCCCAGCACGGTACCGTCAGCATCAATTCGTCGACCGGTGAGTGGACGTACACCCCGAACGCCAACTATTCAGGCTCGGACAGCTTCCAGCTTCAGGCCACGGACGGCTCGTTCACCGATCAGGAAACGATCTCCATCACCATCGATGCCGACAACGACTCCGTCATCGCGCAAAGCCTGTTGCAGATGGACGGCGCTGGCACGGCGGCAACGATTGCACACAATAACGCGCTCAACGCGACCGCAAGCGGCTTTACCGTTGAATTCTGGCTTCAGGGCACCGGCAACGGTGCACATACGGGTTTGCTCGACAAGATGTACCAGCCGAATGCAAGTACGTTCAACGGCTGGAAATTCAATCTTCAGGCGGACGGCAGCACCCCGGTCCTGTATCTCGGCGACGATGATGCGTATGTCGCGGTTGCTCACTCGACGAACGTCGATGACGGCGCATGGCACCATATCTCGGCCGTTTATGACGGGACCGCCAACACCATCGAGATGTACGTCGACGGTGTCGCCACCGGTTCGCCGGTATCGACCGCGGGTCTGACGCAATCGCAATTGGCAAGCACGGTCGATCTTCTGGTCGGAAATGACGATTACGCTTCAAACCCGGCCTACGACGGCCGCATGGCCGATCTTCGCATCTGGTCGGACGCCCGCACGGTCGAGGAAATCCAGACGCACTACAATCACCAGTTGGCTGGCAACGAGAGCAACCTCGCCGCCTACTACACGATGGAAAGCGCCGATGGGAAAACCATCGACGACAAGACGTCGAACAACCTCGACATGACGTTGACCGACAGCGACGGTATCAGTTCAATTAAAATACCGGGTAACGCCATCAATCTCGATGGTGTCGACGACCATGTCGATATCGGCGCGCTCTACGAGAACATCTCCGGCGCCTTCACCATGGAAGCCTGGGTCAAACTTGAAGCGTATACGTCCAACGGCAACGTCGTCGGCTGGCCGCGCATCTTCGACCTCGGTCAGGGTACGGGGGATGACAACCTGCTGTTCGCGTTCTCCGGTGTCGAAGGGAAACTGACACTCGGCACCTACGTCGGCAATACCGCAACGACCGTCCAGGCGGCAGACCCGGCACCGCTGAATGAATGGTTCCACGCGGCCGCGGTCAATGATGGTGCCGGGAACGCCTATCTCTACATCAACGGCGTTCTGGTCGCCTCTGCGACCGGACAGAATGCCGCTGCCAACGAAGTTCGAAACAGCAACTTCATCGGCAAATCGAACTTCGCGCAGGATTCCTTCACGGACGGCCAGATTGCTGACGCCCGCATCTGGAACGTCGCCCGCAGCGCCGACGAGATCGCCGCCAACTTCGATCAGCAACTTACCGGTAATGAAACCGGGCTGGTGCTCAACTACACCTTTGAAGAGCTGGACGGTACGACGGTCACCGACAACACGTCGAACGGAAACGACGGCACGGCGAACGGCGGCGCCACCATTGTCGACACGCTGCCCGAAATTCAGGGCACGTCGGTCACCCTGTCGACCGCCGACACGGCATCCGGCGTGATGACGGGTGACGACGTCACGGGAACAGCGACATTCAGCATAAAAACAGGACCGAGCCACGGCACGGTCAAGATCAACTCGGATACCGGTGACTGGACGTATACGCCCAACAACAACTATGTCGGCAGCGACACGTTCACGCTGCGCGCCACCGGCGCGACCTCCGGGACGGATGACGAGACGATCTCGCTGACCGTAACTGCGTCTACCGATGCCACCAACACGCCGACGCAGTCGGCGCTGCAGTTCGACGGCGTCGACGATTACGTCAATATCGGACCGATGTCGGAAAACATTTCCGGCGCCTATACGATGGAAGCCTGGGTCTATTACAACCCGACCGCGTTCGATAATAACAACTGGATGCGCATCATCGATCTGGGTCAGGGCGAGAACGACGACAACCTGTTGCTCGCCATTGATCCGGGTTCGGACGTGTTCTCGTTCGACACGCGAAACGGTTCGAACGTCAGCGCGGTCAAATCAGACACAACTGCGCCAACCGGCCAGTGGGTCCACGTTGCCGGCGTCAACGACGGTGCGGGCAATGGATACCTCTATATCGACGGCGAGTTGGTTAAAACGGAAACCGGCCAGCAGGTCGCACAGGATGTCGTCCGCCTGAACAACTATATCGGCCAGTCCAACTGGTCGAACGAAAGCCCGATGCACGGCGCTGTCGCCGATGTCCGTATCTGGAACGACGCGCGGACATCCGACGAAATCAAGGCCAACTACAACACGACGCTGACCGGTTCCGAAGACAGCCTTGTCGCCTACTACACGTTTGAAGATATTGAAAACGGTGTTGTCCGTGACGTGACCAACAAAGGCAACGATGCGCAGGTCATCACCAATTCCGCCGACCCGGGCGTAGCCGCCACCGGACCGACCGGCGATGTGCTGAAACTGGACGGCACCGACGATTACGTCACCATCACCCACGACTCTGCTCTCAACACCACGACATGGACGCTGGAAGCGTGGTTCAAAACCTCGGCACATGGTAGTTCAGACCCACTTCAGGCTGGACGGATCGTATCGAAAGGCGTGGACAATACCCTAAACGGCTATTCAATGCATATTCATCAGGGCAAATTGACAACCGCCACCAACGGTCTGAGCACGAACGGCGTCACATCGACATCGGATGTTAACGACGGCGTCTGGCATCATGGTGCCTGGGTCTATGACGGATCTTCCATGCAGCTCTATATCGATGGCGTCCTTGAAGCGTCAGCAACGGGCATTACAGGCACGCCGACACTGAACAGCAACCCGCTTACAATCGGCGCCTACCAGGAAGGCGCGAATGCACCGCTCCAATTCTTCAACGGTCAGATCGACAACGTCCGTGTCTGGAGCGACGCCCGCACTGCGGATGAAATCCGCGACGGCATGTCGCAGTCTTATAACTATGACACGGCGAATTTGCTGACGCAGTACACCTTCGACGACATTGAGAACAGCACAACTGTTCTGGACGGCGCACATACGATGACGAACGGTGTGCGCAGTAATAATAACGACGGCACGCTGACCAACGGTGCGACGACAGCCGACAGCGGATACGGCGGCGCCATCGCCGTCAGCCACTTGGACAAAGCCATACGCTTCGACGGTACAAACGACACCGTCAGCGACCCGTCCGACGCCATCGCACCGCTGGGCGCCAGCGAACGCACAATCATGCTTTGGGCCCGCTCGTCCAGCGAGGAACCGCAGACCTTCGTCAGCTATGGTGCCGGCACCACCGGCCAGCAATTCATCTTCGGCCTAAACAGCTGGGACGAACCGACCGCCAGCAGCCTCGAGGGTGGCAAGGGCGTCACCATCGATATCGGCAACGGCGCGATTACCTTCCAACCGCTGACGGGTACGGACGACGGCCAGTGGCACCACTATGCCGTTGTGCTGCCGTCGGGCGGCGACAGCCTCCGTGATCTTAAGGTCTATCAGGACGGCGTCCTGCTCACGACGATCAGCGCGCTATTCGACAGCAGCGATGGCACAAACAGCAACGGCGATGTCGCTATCGATACACAGAGCAGCGCCTTCCAACTCGGTCACCATGGGACGAGTCGCTATTTCAACGGCGATATGGCGGAAGTCAGCGTCTGGTCGTCGGGCCTGACCGCCGCGCAGATCAACGAATACATGAACGATCAGCTCAAGGGCGATGAGAGCGGTCTGAGCGCCTACTGGCGCGGCAGCGACAACGGCTCCGGCGCGGTCAACGACTACGCGGGCAGCAACGATCTGACACTCAACAACGGTGCCTCCATCGTCGATGTCGCTCCCGACATCACGACCAGCAGCCTGCGCATCAGCGAAGACACCATCGCCACCGGCCAGGTCACGACCAGCGGCGTCAACAGTTCCGCCACCTACACCGTTCAGACCGCCGCCGGCAACGGCACGGTCACCATCGACAGTGCGACCGGCGTCTGGAACTACCAGCCGAACGCCGGTTATTCGGGGACGGATACCTTCACGCTGCGCGCGACCGGCAACGTCGAGACCGAGGACGAGGTCATTTCCGTCCGCGTCGGTCAGGACCCGGTCCTTCCGGCCAACTACTCTTTGTCTTTGGACGGGTCTGATGATTATGTCGACGTCGGGCCGCTATCCGATGACATCTCCGGTGCATTCACGGCGGAGGCCTGGATCAAACTCGACGCTGATGCGTTCACCGGCACCCAGTGGATGCGGATTTTCGATTTCAGCGAAACCACTGGCGCCAACAGCAACGGGTTTTTGCTGACGACGAACAGCACCTCCGGCGAACTCGCCCTTTATACGTATAGCGGTAACGCAGCAACTGCCGTCACGGCCGATTCCCCGTTACCATTGAATGAGTGGGTTCATGTCGCCGCTGTCAACGACGGTGCAGGCAACGCAACGCTTTATCTGAATGGTGCTGCCATTAAAACCGGGACTGGACAAAACGCCCTCGCAAGTTCGACCAAGATTTATAACTACCTCGGCAAGTCGCAGGATTCCAACGACACCAACTTCAAAGGCGATATCGCGGAAGCTCGGCTGTGGAACGACGCACGCACGTCGGACGAGATTGCAGACAACTACGACAAGCAGCTGAACGGCGACGAACAGGACCTCGCTGCTTACTGGACGTTCGAGGAAGGCATCGGCAACATTGCCCGGGATCAGTCGGGCAACGGCAACGACGCGACGATCGTCGGCGGTACGCATGAGAATATAACGACGATCTCGATGAGTGCCGGCGCGAGCTACAAGGGCCTGATCCTCGGTGCCGACGCGGATACGAACGACTCGCTCAGCTACAGCGTCAGCTCCAACGCGGCAGGCACCCTGAACCTCGATACCGACGGCAGCTTTGAATACACCAACACGACGAACGCCGACGACAGCTTCGACGTCACCATCACCGACAGTGACGGCAACCAAACGGTCGAAACCATTCATATCGACGTGCCCTAGAAACGGGCCATCAATCCAGTTCTTTGCTCATCGCGTAATTATGGATCGGCACCCCGTCAATCAACAGGTTCCGCCGCACCCCAAGAGTAAAGCCATGGCGCCGGAACAATCCGACTGCCGTCTCGCTAGCTTCTGCGGAAAGCCTTTTGATACCGGTCGCGCGGACGCTTTCCTCCAGTCTTTCTAACAATTCCGCTGCCATACCGGTGCCCGATACATCCGGATGACAATAAAAGAACTGGATATGGCCGTCCTGCTCGACATCCGCAAAGCCCAGCGGGCGTTCATCGCCATCAACGATGACGATCGCAATCCGGCCGTCCCCGTATGCCTTCGCAAAAGCTGCCTCACCCGGATTAAGGGTAAGCCATGCATCGACCTGTCGCTGGTCGTAATGATTAAGCGCGGTGACCGAAACCGCCGCATCGAAGATTTCGGGAAAGAACGCGGCGTCATCCTGTCGATATGGGCGCAGTCTCATCATTCTCACATCAAGCGGTCGTCGATTGTTCGGCTCTGAACAGGAAAAGGCGCTCCAGACTGGAGCGCCTTTCCAAACATACTTGGGACTAGAAACTTAGACCAGACTACGGTCCTCGAAGTCGGCTTCCGGGCCGCCGTTGTCGTCGGCCGGGATCTGGATACCGCTCTCTTCTTCCTCGCGCTGAGCTTCTTCCGCCTTCTGGTCGTCCTCTTCTTTTTGTTCCATCTCGGTCTTGCCGAACACGTCGTCGTCTGCAGGTGCTTCCTGCTGTTCGTCGAACCAGTTGCCGTCGCTCCCGCCATTGCCACGACCGGCACCGACATTGCGGAAGGTATCGCCGCCACCGTCTTCCGTCGGGGGAGACGCGTTCGAAAACTTCTCAAGCGCCGCCATCAGGCGATCGCCATCGCCACCGCCTGCGTTCTCGGCGTTATTGTGATCGGCCGACCCGCCCGGCGCATCCTGATCGCCATTGCCAAAACCATTGTTGCCTTGCGGCCCGCCATGGCCTGAACCGCCGGCAGCGGCGATGCCCTGGCCGGAGCCATGCCCGTGACCGGAACCACCCCATCCTTTTCCGTGGCCGGAATGCCCATGACCGGAGCCACCCCATCCCCTGCCGTGGCCGCTATTGCCGTGGCCGGAATGTCCGCCACGCCCATGACCTGAACCGCCGCGACTGTGACCACCCTTGGCACTATGCCCGCCCCGGCCATGACCGGAGCCGCCATGCCCATGTTTGCTATGACCGCCTTTGCCGTGTCCCGAACCGGAACTTGCCATCTTCGAATGACCGCCATGGCCGTGCCCGGACCCTGATTTGCCATTACCCGAACCGGAATTCCCCTTGCCATGGCCGGAACCGGACTTGCCAACTTTGGACGCACCGCCCGTGCCGTGACCGGACGCGGATTCGCCGCCGCCGGTGCCTTGGCCGGAACCATGTCCCGAATTCCCGTCATTATTGACCGGCGGTTCGACTGGATCACCATGGTCTTCCGGCAATTCGACCTTGAGGCTCATGTTGACCGACTCGCTGTCGCCGTTCTCCGCTTCCGTCGACGTCGCCTTGATCGGCAAATCGAAATCAGCGTTCACCTCGGCCTCGACCGTCATCTGCAGGTCCTGCAGGTCTTCCGGCTCCAACGACCAGGTTCCGTCGCCGTTATCGGTACCGGCTGAGAACGAGACGCCTTCAGGCACCGGTCCCAGAGTGATTGACAGGCTTTCGGACCCGTCGATATCGCTAAGTGCGCTATCGATATCCAGGTCATAAACCGTCGCACTCGGCTCGCCGCCAGTGTCGTTGCCACCCTGATCGCGGTCGACCAGATCGGCATTACCGACCACTTCCCCGTCGCCGAACGAAATGGCTTCGACGTTATTTACGGTGATGGTCTGCCCGGTGCTGTTGTCGATAATCTGGGTATTGATGTGACCCTGGTTGTTGGTGAAGTTCTGCAACGTGTATTGATCGCTGTCACCTTCCAGATAAAGCACGTCATTGCCGTTACCACCGTCCATCGCGGTGTTACCGTTGATGTCACCGTTCAGGGTCAGGCTGTCGTCACCGGCGCCCATATTGAAGTTGTGACCTTGGCTGGTATCGCCGTTGACCGTCACCGTGTCATTGCCGTTCCCCATATTGAAGTTTTCATTCATGTTGAGGTCGCGATCGACAATGAAGTTGTCGTCACCGCCGGTGCCATGATGGTTCTGGCTGCCGTCATCGACGAAGTCGTTATTCGCCGACGTGCCGTCGCCACCGGCGTTTTCGGCATTGTTGTTGTAGTTCGAGTTACCGGGCGCCGTCTGATCGCCGTTACCGAAGCCATTATTGGCGTGCGATCCTTTGCCGCCGTCACCACCGCTACCGGCTGCACCGTCATCGTTGACAGAAAGTGACGCGTCGAGGGTCGGAGCGTCGGCATCGGCCTCGACCGTCACCTTGACGTCTTCGGAAAACGTCTTGGTCTCACCGGTGGAGCTTTCCGTGACGGCAACCTCGACCTTGAGATCAAAGTCCACATCCGAGTCATGCGGCGGGGTGATCGTGAGCCCGTCCAGATCACCCTCTTCCAGCGTCCATGTGCCATCGCCGTTATCCGTTCCTGCGGACAGCGTCGCCCCTTGTGGTACGTCGGAGATAGTGATCGACATGCTTTCCGAACCGTCGGTGTCGGTCAGGCTGATATTGAGGTCGAGCGGAATGGCCGTATCTTCGAGCCCGGCCGCATCGCCCAGATCCATGTCCGGATCGGATACGGTCATGTCGCCCTTTTCGGACTCGACCGATGTGCTGGCGAGCTTCAGGTTGTTGTCGAACGTAAGTTCACCGCCATCGAGATTGGTCTCCTGCGCTCCCGCGAAGACATTCGCGGTCACGCTGCCGCCGTCTTCCGGCACCGGGCCGGTGAAGGACACCGGCAAGGTTACAGTACCACCGCCTGCTTCGATATCCGCTGCGTCGACTTCCACGACCACGAACGTCTTACCCTCGGTAAGTCCGTTCGCGGCGTTCCCCTCGACGGTTTGCGCATTCTCATCCGTCGGCGTCATGCCCTCTGGCACTTCAACGAACACGAGGTGCTGTTCGGAACCGTCTTCGTAATCTCCGAACGAAGCCGTTACGTCTATTTCGACCTCGCAGATCGGATCAGGCTCCGGGGGTGCAATCTCGAACGAAACCTCGTGCACCAGGAAGTCGCTGTTATCGCCGACCGCTTCGAACACCATCTGGTCGAATGAACCGCCATCGTCGGCCTTGAACACGCCCAGGCTGTCGACACCGTCGGTCCCACCTTCGATGACGACCTCACCCACCGGCTCACCGTCACGGTAAAGGGTAATGCGGCAGTCCTCGTTCGGATTCTGCCAGGCGATGGTGACGTTGGCCTGCGACACATCACTATCGAAGTCGATGACGACCTGTTCGGACTTACCGTCCTCATAGCCGATCTCGCTGTCGGCGCCGTTGGACGCATCGCCCTTGACCCCGAAGCCCGTCGGATGACCGCTGGATTTAACGCTGATGTTGTCGGCCGATCCCTCGGACAGATTCCCGTGTCGGTCAAGCGTTCGGCCGGACACCGTGAACCCGGAGTCTCCTTCATCATAGTTGTCCGCGCCGATGGTGACCGTTTCGGGCTCTGTGTCGCCGCCTTCACCCGGGACGATGGTCGTCTTAATTTCGGCAGAGACACCGATGTCATCCGCGACCGCATCCACTTCAACGGTAAACGTCTGTTCGACGGTCGACGTCTCACCGGTCGATGACTCGGTCGACGTCACCGAAACCGTCAGGTCAAAGTCGACATCGGAGTCTGCTGGCGGCGTGACCGTAAGCCCGTCCAGGTCACCCTCCTCCAGCGTCCAGGTGCCATCACCGTTGTCAGTCCCCGCCGAAAGCATTGCCCCCTGAGGTACGCCCGAAATCGTGACCGACATCGTTTCCGAACCGTCGGTGTCACCAAGACCGGCATTGATGTTCAACGCGATAGCGTTGTCCTCGTAACCTTCCGCATCGGTGACCTCTAGCGTGGGTTCCTCGACCTGCATATCCTTGTTTTCGACCTCGACGGTCGCCTGGGACATGGTGTTGTTATTGTCGAGCGTAATCTCGCCATCGCCAACCGTGCCGTCGATATTCACTTCCTGGGCGACCGCAAAAACGTTGACGCTGACGGAACCGTCATTTTCCGGTACCGGTGCGACAAAGGTCACGGGGACACTGACCGAACCGCCAGAAGCCTGAAGATCCGCGGCATCGACCGGGATTGCAATGAAGTTGCCCTCGCCGTAGTTGGAACTGTCGACCTGGACGAACTCACCCTGCGGTTCCCAACCGTCGGGCACCTGCACGACCACGAAATGGTTCTCGGACCCGTCGCTATAATCCCCGAACGTCGCATCGACATTGACGGTGATTTCGCAATGCGGCTCGGTCGCTTCGCCCGAGTCCGGCTTGAAGTCGACCTGCATGTTGACGTCGTCGTAGTCATTGTCCTGACCCGTCGCCGTTTTCATCAGGTCTTCCCAGTTCTGGTTACCGACCGTGCTGGTATCCTCGACGTGGTCCATGCCGTCGGCATTCAGGTTGTTGTCGCTGAAGAACAGCGAGTCCTGGTTGCCCGCCTGCTGGTAGCTCCCGTCACCGACGAGTGTTTCGCCGGTCTCGGCGTTGACGACGTGCCAATTACCGCTCTCGTCCTGTTCGAACGTCACATCCATGCCGTTCGAAAGGCCCTGGTTTACGTTGTCGCCATTCGGCAGGACGAAAAACCCAACGCGGTCCGGATCGACATCCTCAATGGTGTAACTGTCACCGATGTTGTCCTTCGTGTCGGCAAAGATGATCTTGCCTTCAGTCGGATTACCATCTTCGTCCTTGATGTAATACCCGTACGTGTTGTGGAAGCCCGCCTCCTCGTGGCCCGAGTTGGTGACGGTAATATCGCCGGTCTCCGGCGCCGGCTCACCTTCGACAATCGTCGTCTCGACGGTGACGCTGACCGTCGTCGGGTCTGCAACCGCATCAACTTCCACTGTAAATGTGGTCTCGACGGTGTTGGTATCGCCCGTCGATGCCTCGGTCGAGGTGACCGACACCGAAAGATCGAAATCGACATCGGAGTCCGCCGGCGGCGTGACGGTGAGCCCGTCCAGATCGCCCTCTTCCAGCGTCCAGCTACCGTCGCCGTTATCGGTCCCGGCAGACAGCGTGGCCCCGTCCGGCACGCCGGAAATCGTGATCGACAGGCTTTCCGATCCGTCCGTGTCCCTCAGGCTCGCGTCGATATTGAGCGGGATGGCGTTGTCCTCGTAGCCGACTGCGTCGCCAACCACCAGTTCCGGCTCCTGCGCCGTACCGTCCGTCACGTTGATCGTCACGTTCGCCGTCGAGGTGTCGCCGTCACCATCGGTAATCGTGTAGGTGAAGTTGTCCATGACCGGCTGGCCGTCGGCGCTTTCCATCTGCTCGTCGCTTTCGAACGTCCACGTACCGTCCGCGTTCACGGTCAGCGTGCCCTGTTCTGTATCGACTGTTTCGCCGGCTTGCGCCGTCTGGGTCTCGCCGTTCTCATCGGTATACGTGAACGACGTTACCTGCGCACCATCGGCACCCAGATCGTCGTTCGCCAGCAGATTGTCGGCGCCACCGTCGGTGCCGATGGTATTACCGCCATCAGCCACGTTGAAGGTGCCGTCGTCGACCGCCTCGGGCACCGCATCGGCAATATCGATGTTCAGCGTCGTTTCGGTGCTTTCACCATTCCCGTCCGTGACGGTCAGGATCACCGGCATATCGTCGATCAGATCACCGTTTTCACCGCTGTGATCCAGCGGGGCCTGCATTTCGACCGTGTAGGAATAGTCGCCGCCGGCTTCGTTCAAGGTGATCGTCAGCACTGGTGCGCCGTCAGGTGTTGAACCTGTGATCGACTGACCGTCTTCGGACACTGTGAAGGTGATGGGCTCGCCACCTGAGGTCAGGCCCATGTCTTCCAACTCGGCCGGCACCCCGATCGTCACCGTACCCTCGCCGTCGGCGCCGAAATCGATGTTGATGTTGCCAGTCGCGGATGTAGAGCCGCCACCGAGATCATTTTCGTCAAGACGGACTTCACCCGCCTCAACGGTCGGTGCGCCGTCCTGGTAGCTCGCCGTCACCTGGGTGCCGGAGAAGCTGGTATTGTTGTCCAGCGTGATTTCACCGTCGCCCGGGTTCTCTGCCGCCCCCGAGAAGACATCGAAATTGATGTCACCAGACGCCTGATCGTCGGGCACCTGGAAGGTCACGGATACCTGTGCGGACCCGCCGCTATCGGCCAGATCGGCATTACCGACCTCAATCTTCACGAACTGTTTGTCCGGCAGGCTGTCAAAGTCGCCGCCGTCGACGACCGTCGAACCCTCGGGCGCTTCCCAGCCGTCGGGTATCTCGACCAGCACAAAATGGCTTTCCGAGCCGTCCTCATAGTCGCCGAAGGTCGCGTTCAAATTGACCGTGACGGCGTGATCGCCGCCACCAATTCCATCCGTTTCCGCGGCACCGCTGACAGTCGTATCGTCAGCGACGGCATCCACCTTGACGTCAATCGTGGTGTTGATGGTTTTCGATTCACCGGTTGACGATTCCGTCGAGGTCGCCGAGACGGAGAGTTCGAAATCGGCATCCGAGTCCGCCGGCGGCGTAATCGTCAGACCGTCCAGATCGCCCTCTTCCAGCGTCCATGTCCCGTCGCCATTATCGGTACCGGCACTTAGGGTCGCGCCTTCCGGCACGCCGGAAATGGTGATCGAAAGGCTTTCCGAGCCGTCCGTATCCGTCAAACCAGCATCGATATCCAGCGCAATCGCATTGTCTTCATAGCCCTGAGCGTCTTCGGCTTCGAGCGTCGGATCCTCGACGACCACGTCCTTGTGATCGACGGTCACCGTCGCTTTCGACATGGTGTTATTGTTATCGAGCGTGATTTCACCATCACCGACCGTGCCGTCGATATTCACTTCCTGCGCGACCGCAAAGACATCCAGATCGACAGACTCGTCCGCATCCGGCGCCGGCGCCAGGAATGACACCGGCACGCTGATCGATCCGCCGGAGGCTTGCAGATCCGCAGCATCGACCGGGATTGCGACAAAGTTACCCTCGCCGTAATTGGAACTGTCGACTTCGACGTACTCGCCCTGGGGCTCCCACCCTTCGGGCACCTCAACGACGATGAAGTGGTTTTCCGAACCGTCCGTGAAGTCACCGAACGTCGCGTCGACGTTGACCGTCACCTCGCATTGCGGCTCGGTTTCCTCGACCACGACCGTGTCTTGATACGAGAAATCGATGTCTTTGATGAAATAGTCCGAGCTGTCCTGCGTCTGATCGCCGTCGCCACCGGAATACTCCGTCGCCGAGAATACGATCTGGTTGAACGAGAGACCGTCCGGAAGATCGATGGAGAACGTGCCTTCGTTACCGCTATCGTTGTCGAACGTACCTTCGGCGACCAGCTCACCGTCATCGAACACCTGCCAGCGGCCCTGCTCGTTACCCGAGGCATCGCCCACGCCATCGCCTTCATTTGCGAACAGTCGGCTGACCGTGAAACTCAGTTCAGTTACATCGTGATCGAAGTCGATAACCAACTGCTCTGAGGTTTCGGTTTCGGGGTTAAAGCCCAATTGCGCATCAGGCTCACCAGCCGAGGCATTGCCTTTGACGCCCAAACCACCGCTTTGCGACGTGACGTTATCGGACGACGCATCGGAAAGCGACCCGTCCGCGTTCAGTGTACGCGCCGAAACCGTGAAGCCCTGGCCCGGCTGATTGAAGTTGGAGGCATCGATGCTGCCCTCGCCGGAAACGGTCTCCGTGACCTGCTCTCCGCCGACGAGTTTCGCCTCGACCGTGGCCGAAACCGTGGTCGGATCGGCAACTGCATCCACCTCAACCGTGAAAGTATCGGTTACCGTCGAGGTTTCGCCGGTCGACGTCTCGGTCGACGTGACCGACACCGAAAGATCGAAATCGACATCCGAGTCCGTCGGCGGCGTGACCGTGAGCCCGTCGAGATCGCCCTCTTCCAGCGTCCAGGTGCCGTCGCCATTGTCGGTCCCGGCAGACAAGGTCGCCCCCTCCGGCACACCGGAAATCGTGATCGACAGGCTTTCCGACCCGTCCGTATCGGTGAGGCTGGTGGAGATATTGATCGGAATGGCGTTGTCTTCGTAACCGATCGCATCGCCGACGACGAGCTCCGGCGGCTCGGCCGTGCCGTCCGAAACGTTGATCGTCACGTTCGCCGTCGAGGTGTCGCCATCACCGTCCGTGATGGTGTACGTGAAGTTATCCATCACCGGCGAGCCATCCGCGCTTTCGATCCGGTCGTCACTTTCGAACGACCACGTACCATCCGCGTTCACGGTCAGCGTGCCTTGTTCCGTGTCGACCGTGGAACCGGCGTCTGCTGTCTGCGTTTCGCCGTTTTCGTCGGTATACGTGAAGGACGTCACCTGCGCACCGTCTGCGCCAAGGTCATCATTCGCCAGCAAATTGTCTGCACCACCATCGGTCCCAATGGTGTTGCCGCCGTCAGTGACGTTGAACGTGCCGTCATCGACCGCTTCCGGCGCATCATCGATCACATTGACGTTCAGGCTGGTGCTGGCCGTATCGCCGTCACCGTCGGTGACCGTAAGGGTCACCGGAATATCCGAGATGGTCTCTCCGTTGGCACCCGTGTGATCGAGGTTGTCGCTGAGTTCGACCGAATAGCTGTAGTTGCCGTTGTCTTCGCTAAGCGTGATGGTCATGACAGGCGAACCGTCCGGCGTCGAGCCGGTGATCGACTGGCCGTCTTCGGAGACCGTGAACGTCACGGGCTCCCCGCCCGCCGTCAGGTTCATATCCTGAAGCTCCTGCGGCACCGAAAGCGCCACCGAACCTTCTCCGTCCGCACCGAAGTCGATGTTCAGCGCCTGACCGCCCGCGGTCGTCGTCCCGTCGCCGAGATTGCCTTCATCGAGCGTCACCGAATAGCCGTCCGCACCCGGCTCACCCGACGGCGGCGCGATCCGCGGGCCTTCGTCCGTGATGTTGATTTCCTGCGTCGCCGTCGCGGTATCGCCGTCGCCGTCCGTGATCGTGTACGTGAAGCCGTCGGAAACGGCGCCGTCGGAATGATCGGCGTCCGGGTCGGATTCAAAGCTCCACGACCCATCCGAATTGACCGTCAGCGTCCCGTGCTCGGTGTCGACCGTCTGACCGGCGGCGGCCGTCTGCTGATTGCCGTCTTCGTCGGTGTAGGTAAACGACGTGATCTGGCCACCGTCGGCGCCGAGATCGTCGTTGGCCAAAAGATTATCGCCACCGTTGCCCGAGCCGACCGTGTTGCCGCCCTCTTCAAGCGTCACCGCGGCGTCGTCGGCGGCTGCCGGATTGTCGTCCTTGATGCCGATCTCGAGCTTGGTCGAGGCTTCGGTGCCATCACCGTCGGTGACCGTGAGGGTCACCGGGATGTTCGACAGCAGGTCGTCGCCCGCACCGCTCGCTTCGTGATCGACATTGCCCTGAAGCTCAACCGTGTAGGACATCTCGCCCGTTTCCGGGTTGGCATCCAAAGTCACCGTGAACACCGGGCTGCCGTCCGGCGTCGAGGCCGTGATCGACTGGCCGTCATCGCTGACGGTATAGCTGATCGCTTCCCCGCCCGACGTCAGGTTCATATCCTGAAGTTCCTGCGGGACACTCAGGCTGGCCGCGCCGAAGCCGTCTGACCCGAAGTCGACCTCGATGGCCTGGGTCGCAGACCCCATGTTGTCTTCGTCGACCACCAGGTCGGCGCGGCCCAGATCCGGCTGATCGCCCGCACCCGGCGGGTTGCCGGTCGGCGGGTCGTTCGGCGGAATCTCCGGGCCGGTGTCGGTAATTTCGATACGCTGGGTCGCCTGGGACGTATCCCCGTCGCCGTCCGTGACGGTGTAGGTGAAGCCATCCAACACCTTTCCATCCGAATGATCGGCGCTTTCATCTGCCGTGAACGACCACGACCCGTCGGCATTGACCGTCAGTGTGCCGTTTTCGGTATCGACCGTCTGACCGGCCTGGGCCGTCTGGGTCTCGCCGCTCTCATCAGTATACGTGAACGATGTGATCTGACCGCCATCGGCACCCAGATCGTCGTTGGCGAGGAGGTTCTGGCCGCCGTCACCGGAGCCGACCGTGCCACCGCCCTCTTCCATCTTGAGGGTCGTCTCACCAACCGCTTCCGGCTGATCGTCGACCACATTGATGTTGATCTCGGCGGTCGCGCTCGAACCGTCACCATCGGTCACCGTGAGATCGAACGGCAAGTTCGAAAGCACGTCGGAGCCCGCATCCGGGTGATCCAGATTACCCTGAAGCTCGAACGTATAACTGTATTCGCCGTTTTCTTCCGACAGTGACATCGTAAAGACCGGCTCTCCGCCGGCCGTTGCGACGATGGATTGACCGTCATCCGAGAGCGTGAATTCGACCGGTTTGCCGTCGGCCGTCAGCCCCATGTCTTCCAATTCCTCCGGAATCGAAAGCGCCACCGACCCTTCGCCGTCCGTCCCGAAATCGATATCGAGGGTTTGGGTGACAGATGCGTTACCGCCGGCGATATCGTCTTCGAACAGCGTCGCGAGATCGCCCTTGCCGTCCGGGTCCTCGTCGTCGGGTGGGAACCCGATCTTCGGCCCGTCATCGGTGATCTCGATGCTCTGCATCGCACTCGACGTGTCGCCGTCGGCGTCGAAGATGGAATAGGTGAAGTTATCGGCAACCACTTCGTTGCCGTCATGGTCGATCTGTTCGTCAGCCTCGAACGTCCATGAACCGTCAGCATTGACGGTCAGCGTCCCGTGCTCGGTATCCACCGTTTCGCCCGCGCGCGCGGTCTGCTCTTCTCCATTTTCGTCCGTATAGGTGAACTGGAAAATCAGCGCACCGTCCGCACCCACTTCATCGTTCGCCAACAGATTATCGGCGCCGTTATCCGACCCAATGACGTTCCCGGCACCCTCATCGACGCTGACGGTATCGTCGTCACGCGCAACCGGCTCGTCGTCGACAATACCCACTTTGAACTCGCCGACGGCCAGATCGCCGTCGCTGTCGGTCACCGCAACGCCGATCGGGAAATCAATCTGATCGGCCTCGGCATGATGCACAGGGCCCTGCAACTCAAAGGTATAGCTGAAATTGCCACCCGAGCTATTCAAGGTCACCTTGAAAACCGGCTCGCCGTCTGTATTCACGGCCGTTATGGATCTGCCGTCCGGTGAGAGCGTCACGTTCAGCGTGCTGCCGTCGGGCCCGGCCTGCACCTGCTCGAGGCTTTCGGGGATCGTCAGCCGGACGCTCCCCGCGCCGTCATCACCGAAATCGATGATCAACGGCTTGGTGATGGAACGCGGTCCGGCACCGTCAGAGCCACCGGAAAGGTCATCCTCGTCGAGAACGGAGTTGCCGACAATCGGTGCTTCCGGGTTGTCATCGACTTCCGTTGGCACGGTCGGATCGTCATCGTCTTTTTTCGTTTGCGGGGTGAGGATCAACTCCTCGGTATCATCGCCTTCCCGCTCACCCTCCCGACGCACTTCTTCCTGCTCATCCGGACGACGAAGGTCATCGAAAACCCGGTCTTCGCGAAACTGCCCGTCGTCGAACCTAAAATCCAGCCCACGTTCCTCAGCTTGGAACGTGCCACCGGCTTCCTGATCAACGTCGATCGGGTCGATCGGCGGCGGCGGGTCGCCTGGCGTATACTGCTCAGGTTCGATAATCGGCGTCGGCGGGGGCGGCGCCCCCTCCGGCGGCGGGCTCATAAGGACACTGACGTGCTCCTCCTTGCTGCCGGTGTGAATATTCGAGATCGACTCGTCACGGCGGTCGCTGGCCGCACCGTCGCGTAAAATTTCGTCGAGCGACTCGCCGCGTCTGGCGGGCGCCGCGTCTCTATTGCCGCCGCTGAAGAAATCATCTGCGTCCTCGGACGCCGGCTCGTCGAAAATCCCGTCTCTTCCCGTCGTATCCGCCATTTCGGCAGCTCCCAATCAAACCATTTCGTCTTGTTCAACACACTCAACTGACTTGCGAATGCGCGTCCCCGATCGACCTTTCAGGACAGCAAATATCTATCACAGCAACTCGCGCATACGTGGTGATAATTGGTTACATGATGTTACAGCGCGGGCGCATCGACCTCCCGGATTTCGGCGAATAATGCCCGATCGACATTACGTAATCCTGAAGTCAGGTATTTCATGTAACAATCACGATAACAGACACCCAAACCGTAACAATAAGTAACTTATTTTAAGTGGACTTTCAGGTTTGTGGCTGATTCTATAAGGCGTTAGCGATTCGAAAACTTTTAGTGCTTGGTGCTCGGATCGGTGCGAATGGGGGAAAAATTATGAGCCGCGAGAGTAACCGCGGGACGTGGCGCACGATCAGGCGTCTTGAGAAGAGTATTCCTCAGGTCCGGTGGTATCGGCTTGAGCTGATACTCATGTCCTTATTCGTGAACGTGTTCGCGCTCGGCCTGCCGATCTTCATCCTGCAGGTCTATGATCGCGTATTGCCGAATCTGGGACTGACGACCATGCAGTTCCTCGTAATCGGCCTGATCGCGGTAATGCTGCTCGATTTCTTCCTGAAAACAGCACGCGCGGCTGTCACCACCTATACTGGTGCGAGGTTCGAACACCTGGCGCGGGTCTCTGCCGTTGACCACATCCTCCGCACGCCGCAGGACGTCTACGAAAACGACACGCCGGGAGCCTATCTCGACAAGGTCAACGCCATCGGAGTGGTAAAGGACTTCTATTCCAGCCAGCTCGGCACGCTGATGATCGATCTGCCCTTCGCGATCTTCTTCCTCGGCATGATCTGGTTTCTGGGCGGCATCATGGTCGCCGTGCCGCTGGTACTGCTGACACTGTTCGGAATCATGGCCGTTATTGTCGGTGGCAGCCTGAGGCGCGCCGTCGACTACCGAAGCCAGGTGGATAACCGCCGCTACGACTTCCTTATCGAGATCATTAACGGCATCCACACCGTGAAGGCCCAGGCATTCAAGAATCTTTTGCAGCGTCGGTTCGATCCGCTTCAGGAAATGTCCGCCCGTGCCGTGCGCTCGGTCGCCTTCACCAGCTCAATCGCGCAGAGCCTTGGCAGCACCTTCGGCCAGTTGAATATGGCCTGCGTTATCGGCACCGGCGCCGTCCTCGTGATCGACGGCTCGTTGACCGCTGGTGAACTGGCAGCCTGTACCCTGCTTTCCGGTCGCGCCATGCAGCCACTGCAGTCAGCTATGGGTCTCTGGACCAATTTCCAGACCATCCGTGTCGCCTGCGAGAACGCCGCGTCCGTTCTGGAATTGCCCGCCGAAGACTTTTCTCACCTGCCGGAAATGCCAAAAGTTAAGGGCGACCTTGAACTGCGCAACGTGACGTTCGGCTACGAAGGCATGGACGAGCCGCTCATCAAGGACCTCAATCTCAGGATCAAGGCCGGCGAGATGATTGGCGTCGATGGCGACAACTCATCCGGGCGTTCAACCCTACTCAAACTGATGATGGGTCTTATGCGGCCGAATGACGGCGCGGTTCTGCTCGACGGACATGATCTCGCCGAACACAAAAGCAAGAGCTACCGCCGCCAAATGGCATTCCTGGGCGCCGACTCGAACGTTTATTCAGGCACGATTCTCGACAACATGACGTACTTCCGGGGCGGCAAATACATCAACAAAGCCATCAGGATCGCCAAGGCCCTGGATCTCGACGAAGAGATCAAGCGTCTTCCCGAGGGTTATGGCACCCACGTCGGCGACGGCGCCGGTGGGGTCCTTCCTGCCGGTTTCGTGCAGCGGATTACCGTTATCCGCGCGATGATCGACGATCCTAAAGTCGTTCTGTTCGATAACGCCAACCATGGCCTCGATTCGAATAGCGACAAGACGTTGATGGAGTACATTAACTCGCTCCGCGGTAAAACGACGGTAGTTCTGGTCACCTCGCGGCCGTCGTGGCTGCGTATGGCGGATCGCCGCTTCATGATGTCGCACGGCAACCTCATGCCCGTTTCGGCGAGCGAAACGCAGCCCAGGCTTGAAAAGCCCAGCCCTGCCCTGCCCGCACCTACCGACGAGCCGATGAGTGAAGGGAACGAGAAATCTGCCCCGTCCAAGGCAGATCAACCCGCAGCACAGCGTGAGAAGCCTGAAGCACCGGCGCCTGCCGCCGGGCCTGAGACACCCGCCCAGGTAGCCGCTCCCCAACAACCGTCGGCACCGGAAGCACGCCGCGCCCCGAGCGCCACGCCACGTCCAAAGACAACAGAACAACGAGAGCGCGCCGCTGCACCAGCGGCACGTCCAACTCCGACCGCTACACCGCGACCGAAATCGCCCCCCAAACAAGGTAATGAAACGCCGCCCGCTGCTTCGACAAACCGGAATCGAATGGAGGCCGCTCAGGCAAAACCGCAATCGGCGCCCGAACCGGCAGCATACTCAGCTGTGGAACACGCACCTACGGCCAATTCTCGTCCGGCATCGGCCCCTCAACAGCCTCAGCGGACCGCACCTGCACCGGCTCCAGTTACGAAACCCGCGCCTCGTCCGCAACAGCAACGACCGGTTGCGCCGCAACAACCGGCACGCCAACCCGCCCCGGCACACCCCCCCGCTGCCCGGGCACAACAATCGCCCGCGCCAAAACAGCGTCCGCAGACCCAATCGACGACAGCGCAACAGCGCCCGGCCCAACCGGCCAAGCCGCAGGCCCAACCGACCAAGCCGCAGGCTCAGCCGCGTACCGGACAACAGCAGCAACCGGCGCGTCCAGCGGCAAATCAATCCCAGCAGAATGCGCCCCAGCAAGCTGCACCCGCCGTGCAGGCGACGTCTCGCCCAACAGCCACGGCTGACAAACAAAAGGCCCCCGCTCCGCAGAGAGCGCCTGTGCAAGCAAGGCAGAACCGCACGACGGCACCACAGCCGTCTCAAACGTCGACGCCGCGTCCTTCACAAGCCTCATCGCGGCCAGCGCCCAAGCCAGCCGCGACGAACAATCCAAAGATAGACACGCCGCCGCCCGGGAAGGCCGCTTTCACGCCGGCGACAGAAACAAAGAGACCGGCGCCCAAAGCTGCCGCGACCCTTCGTGCGGCGCCGAGCGCAAACAAGCGCCGCGTCGTCAAACCGCAACCACCCAAAGCGCGACGTAGTGCATCATTCCAACCGGCAGGTGTCGAATGAGCGGCGCAGGATTTCTGATTGCCCGGCTTGCGGGCAATAACCGGCTGACGCCGGCCGCGGCCTGTCTGGCGCCGTTGCTGGATGCGATGGCGTGGGTCGGCTCACCACGCCAGCTCGCTGAATCCCTGACCGGAAACTGGGACGATATGTCTGTTCAGGCCGTTCGCAATACGATGGCGAACCTGAGCTATACATCAACCCGTCACCGTATGCGGCGCTCGCGCATCGATAAACGCCTGCTTCCCTGCCTTTTCGAGGCCGATAACGGGGCGGTTCAGGTCATCACCACCAATCCGCAAGGCGACATCGTTATATTTGACGGCACGTCCAGAAAGACGATCCGCAACCCGCGCGGCCTGGCACCAAAAGGAACCGCCTACTTCTTTGCAAAGAACCAGCGCGGCGGCGGCATTCGAATTCAGGATGGCAGTTGGCTGAGAACCGTGGCACGGCGTTTCGAAGGTTACGTCGGTCAACTCCTGATGCTGACATTTCTTTTGAATATCCTGGCGCTGGCGACACCGATGTTCGTCATGGCGGTTTACGATAAGGTGATCGCGACCGGGGACAAACAGACACTGATCTTCCTTGGGGTCGGCATCGGCCTCGCCCTTCTCTGCGACATTTTCATACGCCTTATACGAGGGGCATTGCTGGCTCATTTAGGCGGACGGTTCGAAATGATCGTCGGCTCCTCGACGGTCGATAAGATTTTAGATATGCCGCTTGCCCGGCTGGAACGCGCCACCGTCGGGACACAGATCGCCAGATTGCGGGAGTTCGAAGGTATTCGTGGCTTTTTCTCAGGGCCGCTCGCCATGTCCTTCATGGAAATGCCGTTCGTCATCATCTTCATCATCGCGATTGCCTTCATCGGCGGGTGGATTGCCCTGGTCCCTGTCGGTTTCATGATCATTTTCGGCATTCTCGGCGCGATCATCATCCGCTACGCCCGTTCGGCCGTGAAAGCGAACATCGAGGGCAGCGCGGACGCGCAGGGCATCCTCGTCGAGTTGCTACAGAACACCCACTCGATCAAAGCGGAAGCCGCCGAAGACCTGTGGATGAACCGCTATCGCGAACGATCCACCAGACTGGCCCTGTCGTCGCTGAAAAATGCACGAGTGTCGAACATGGTGCAGACGTTCGGCCAGCTCATGATGATCCTGGCCGGCGCAGGCACGCTCACAATCGGCACCATCGCCGCGTCAAACGGAGCCATGACGATTGGTGGCCTGATCGCCAGCATGGCGTTCGTGTGGCGCATTCTGTCGCCCATGCAGATGATCTTCGTCGCCATGACCAAACTCGAAGAGGTCAAGAACGGCATGATGCGCGTCGATCAGTTGATGGCGCAGCCGACAGAAAGCCGGATCACCTCCACCTCGCACACAGTCACCGACGGCAGCCGCTTCAAGGGCCGGATCACGTTTTCGAACGTCGTTATCCGGTATCAGCCGAACCACGATCCGGCACTTTCGGGTGTCAGTTTCGATATCAAGCCCGGCGAAGTCGTAGCCATCGCGGGGGCCAACGGATCGGGCAAATCGTCGATCCTGAAACTGATTGCCGATCTTTATCAGCCGCAAGCGGGCGCCGTGTTCATCGATGGTGTGGATACGCGCCAGATCAACACGATCGACCTGCGCCAGTCGATCGCATATCTGCCGCAGCAAACGGATTTATTCTCCGGCACCATTGCTCAGAATTTGCGGCTGGCCAATCCGATTGCGAGCGAAAGCGAACTGACCCGCGCGCTCGGGAAAGCAGGTGTCCTGGACGACGTCCAGGAACTCCCGGATGGCGTGGAAACGTATCTTACCGAACATTCGATCAAGCAAATGTCGGCTGGTTTCAAGAAAGGCCTCGCGATTGCGCGAACACTGCTCAACGATGCGCCGATCGTCCTGCTGGATGAGCCGGAAAACGCCCTGGATATGGAATCGGATCACTGCATTATCGATCTGATCCGCGACTACCGCGGCAAACGTACGGTCATCATTATTGCCCATAGACCTTCATATATCCGCGAAGCCGACCGCGTCATCGTCATGACTCGTGGCTCCATCTCGTTCGATGGCACGCCTGAGGAAATGGCAAAGGCGGCCGAGGCTGCTGAGTGAGGAATCCGCCAATGGATACGCATACGCCCAAAAAAGCGCAGGCTCCGGCCCCCAACGGGCCTCCGCCCCCCCTGCCCGGCGCGCCCATGGCTGCGGATGAAGGTTTTCTCGTCGGACGTGGCGCGCTGGCGCAATCCCTAATGCTGGAAGAACGCGGACCCAGCCATCTTATCCGGCTGGCCGGCTTCTTCGTTTGCATTATGGTCTGCCTTTTCATTGCCTGGGCTGCGATCACCGAGATCACCGAAGTTGTAGTTTCGTCGGGCGAGGTGTCGCCGATCGGCTCAGTCAAGCGCGTGCAACATCTCGAAGGCGGCATCGTGAAGGAAATCTTTGTCGGTGAAGGCGACCTCGTCACCGAAGGCGAGGTCATGATCCGCCTGGACGATGCGGGCATCGTGCCGGAGCGCGATCAGCTGATGACCCGCCTATCCAACCTGGAACTTCGCGCGGAACAGCTTCTGGCGACGATCAGCGGTGCGGACTTCGATCTCAGCAAGATCGATCCACGCTACCGCGATCTTGCGAAAACACAGGTCGAGGTGCTGGCGGCAAAACGTGAGGCATTTGAGGCACAAGCGGACGTCCTGCGCGACCAGTTGGATCAGCGACGGAATGAGCTTTCGCTGCTACGCGATCAGGTATCCGGCAACAAGCGGCAGATTCAAATCCTCAAGCAACAAGTGGGTATGCGCCAGGAGCTTGAATCCAAAGGTCTGATCTCGAAAGTCATCCTGCTTAACGATCAGCGCGAATTGGCCCGTGCCGAGGCCGCGCTTGCGGAACTTGTCGGCAAACAGAAGACGGCGCAAAACGCGATCGACGAAGCTCAAAGCCGGTTAGCGGAAATGGAATCCCGCTCACGCATGGATGCCCGCGAACAATATGCTCAGGTACTGGGTGAGATCGCCGAGCTCAAGGAAACCATCGAACTCAAAAACGACCAGATCAGACGCCTCGATATCCGTTCACCCGTGACCGGAATCGCCCAAGAGTTGCAGACTGAAACCGTAGGCGGCGTGATCGCGCCGGGCTCTACGGTTCTGGAAGTGATCCCGAATGACGCCGATCTTTTTGTCGAGGCCCGGATCAGCACACAGGATATCGGTTTCATTTATGTGAATCAGGAAGCAACCGTAAAGGTGACGGCCTTCGATTACACGCGCTACGGCGGTATTGACGGCGTCATTCAAGGATACTCGGCAACAACCGTTCAGGACGAAGAAGGCAATACTTTCTATCGGGCGCGCATCAAGCTGGACAAGAATTACGTCGGTGACGACCCGGAACGCAACCGCGTGCTTCCGGGGATGGAAGTCATCGCCGATATAAAAACCGGCAAAAAGACCCTTCTGGAATTTTTGCTGAAGCCTGTGGTCAAAGCCCTTTCCGAAAGCTTCCGCGAGCGCTGATTGGCAACCGGCCGGGAAAAGATTCCTACTTAAAATCCGGATTTCCAATCCCTACGTCTTTGTCGTCATCCCTTATTTGGAGGAAACGACGATGCGTGGACTGACTTCCTATCTGAGTATTATTGCACTCTCCCTCACCGTCGCCATGACCGCGGCGGCGGGCGAAGCGGTAGACTATGCTTCCGACGGTATGGCGCTTGAAGGGTACAAGGCGCCTGCCAAGGGCACATCCAAAGGCTTGGTTCTGGTCATTCATGACTGGGACGGCCTTACCGATTATGAGCGGAAACGTGCCGATATGCTTGCCGACATGGGCTATGACGCGTTTGCGCTCGATCTATACGGCAAGGGAAACCGCCCGACCGACACCGGCGCCAAAAAGGCCGAGATGGGCAAGCTCTATAATGACCGCGAAAAGATGCGCACCCTGATATTGGCCGGTTTATCCGAAGCCCGGAAACTTAACGGCGGCAAGGCCGTCGTCATGGGTTACTGCTTCGGCGGCGCGGCAACGCTGGAACTCGCCCGCTCCGGCAAGGCCAGCGATATTGCGGGCTACGCAACGTTCCATGGTGGTCTGTCGACACCTGAAGGCCAGGAGTACGGCAAGGACACCGCGCCGATATTCATTGCGCACGGGGGCGCCGATACATCCATCACGATGGATCACGTCGCCGATCTTGCCAACCGTCTGGAAGCCGCCGGCGTAACGTATGAGATTGAGGTCTATTCCGGGGCGCCGCACGCCTTCACCGTCTTCGGTTCGGACCGGTATCGAAAGATCGCGGATGAAAAATCCTGGGCGACGTTTACCGAGTTCCTGAAGACTAATCTTTGAACGAAAACGGCGGGCGTAGCGTCATTTTTCAGCGGGCATCTTCTTATAGAAATGCCACAGCATGACGGACGCTACACTCCGGAACGGGCGCCAACGCTCGCCGATTTCTTCGAGTTCGTCGGGGCCGGGCCGCGCTTCCAAACCGAGAAGCCGGCCGGCTGCCGCCTGAAGTGCGATATCGCCAACCGGCAGGATGTCCGGCCGGCCGAGCGCGAACATCATATAGACCTCTGCGGTCCAGCGGCCGATCCCCTTGAGTTGGGTTAGCTCGCGAAAAACGTTATCTTCTTTGCACCGTCCCAGTCGGCGCAGATCAATTTCCCCCGCCTCTATCGCCGTTGCGATACCAAGCACGTAGCGCGCCTTCGGGCCGCTGAGACCGGCTTCCCGTAATCCCGCTTCTCCCAGAGCCAGAACCGATGATGGCGTAACCTCAACGGCCGAAGCTTCCAGGCGCGCCCAGATTGCTGCGCCGGCCTGGACCGAGACTTGTTGGTCGATGATGATGCGGACGAGCGTAGCGAAACCAGGCGCGCGCTTTCGCGAGCGTGGATTGCCGTACAACCGCACGGCCTCCCGCATGTGCGGACACACGTCGTAGATGTGACGCAGACCATTGCGGAACCCTTTCATATCTGAAATTCTAACAATAATTGATTGGGACATCACGTCCGGAAAATTGCGGATAGGTTGATCCATGAACCTGATTTAGGCGGATATTGTTGCGAAACAGTGTCTATAAATCAGGGTTGGGGAATATTGGGGAACAAACTGTTTCGATCAGCTTCCAGGCATTACGGCAGGGTGCTCGCATAACCCGTGTTAGTAGTTTACAACTGATGAATATATTCATCGATATCAGGTTTAGATGAGTACCTTGGACAAGCAAAAGTCAGCGCACATGATGAACCTGGGTCGGTTCGCCGCCCTCGCTTTTTGCCGTGCCGATATTCTGTTCCAAGTATCCAAAGACCTAAGAGTTAAGTTCTGCACCGGTCCTGCGCAGGCATTTTTTGGAAAAAGCGACGCCGAACTGATTGGGATCGATTTTCTGGAGATTATCCACCCGGAAGATCGAAACATCGTGAGCGATATTTTTAAGGTTGGCAGCCGCGATGCGCGTGTCGATGATCTGATCGTGCGCGCCCAGGCCGCAGGTAAGAAATCTGCGGAAATAGCCATATCCGGCTATCGTGTCCCGGACTTCGACAATGATTATTTTCTCGCGATCAAGATCGCGCCCAAGCAAACAATTCCAGTCGGACGCGACCCAAAGGACCGCGATACGGAAACCGGTATCCTAACCTCCGACGCTTACATGGACGCAGCAACGCAACGCGTCCGTTCTTATGAGGCTGCCGGGGGTAAACCCAAGGTCAGTATGATCAATATCGGCGATCTTGCCGAAGCAGGAATCGAGGCAGGAAGCGCCCAGGAGGCCGAAGTCCTCAAGGCGATAGGGCAGACGTTGAGCAAAGAGTCGCTGGGTGGCGACACGGCAGGCCGTATCGACGATGAGAATTTCTCAATCGTGCACGGCGAAGACGTGGATGCCGTCGGCCTGAGCGAGAAAATTTCCAACGCTATGAGTTTGGCCGCGCCGCAAGCGAGATCGCTAGTGCCGAAGATCGCGACCGTCGACGCCAAGGCCGGCGGAATGGACGACAAACAACTCGCCAAGGCGATGCTTTACTCGCTTCAGGAATTCACAAAGCACGATGGTGAACTGCCCGAAGGTGACCTGAACACCATCCTCGAGAAAAAGATGGCGGACAACGTCAAAGATGTGGAGCGCTTTAAACGGATCTGCGCGGATGGCAGCTTCGATCTCGTCTATATGCCGGTTGCGTCTCTTGCCGATGGACACTTTCACCATTACGAAGCGCTGACACGCTTCCGCGAGGACGCTGGCGAGTCGCCGTTCCAACTGATTACCCTCGCCGAAGAGGTCGGCGTCATTCCGACGTTTGATCTGGCGGTTGCCGAACGCGCCTTGATGACCATTGAAGCCGCCAAGAAAACCGGGCCGTTTACCCCGGTCGCCATTAATGTTTCCGGTCATTCGATCAGCGACCCGCATTTCTGCGAGGATTTGAAAAAGCTGCTGACAAAAACGATCGGAATCGAGGATCACCTCAGCCTGGAGATCACGGAATCCGCTGAAATCCGGGACCTACAAGGCGTGAACGAAGCGATACAACGATTCCGCCGTATCGGCTTCAAGGTTGCGCTCGACGACTTCGGCGCCGGTGCTGCGAGCTTCGACTATCTCAATAGCTTTGACGTCGATACCGTCAAGTTCGACGGCCCCGTGGTCAAACGTGCCGTCGCCACCAAGAAAGGCAAGGCGTTCCTGGCATCGATGGCGACGCTCTGCCACGAGATCGAGGTGGAGACCATCGCAGAGATGGTCGAGGACAAGGCGCTCGCAGACTTTCTGGGTCAATGCGGGATCGAACTGGGTCAGGGCTGGCATTTCGGCAAACCGATGCCGACCGAAGAAGCGTTCCCCGGGATAGATTTCTCGCCGCCGAAACCCCAGGGTGGGCCGGCGGAATTCTATAAGGGGCAATCGCTGATGGAGCGTATCAGCAGCGGCAAGCTCTGAGCGCGCCTAACGCAACTCTTCGAGCGGCGTCACCCCGATCACCTGTAATCCGGAAGCAATCACCGTCGCGACGCCGACCACCAGCGCCAGACGTGCGCGGGTCGCATCCTGATCGTTTTCATCGATGAACCGCAACCGCACATTGTCTTTTCCCTTATTCCACAGACCGTGGAACAGCGCCGCCAGATCATTCAGATAAAACGCAACTCGATGCGGCTCGTGCGCTTCCGCCGCCGCTTCGATGGTTTTCGGCCAATTCGCGAGCATGCGGATGACATCAAGCTCCGCGGTGTCGGACAACACCGCCATATCGGCACCAGCCAGTTTCTCCGGCGCGAGATCACTTTCTTTCAGAACGTCCAATGCGTTCCTCAACACCGAGTGACAGCGCGCATGCGCATACTGAACGTAGAACACCGGATTATCGCGGGACTGTTCCAGCGCCTTATCAAGATCGAAGTCCATCTGGCTGTCATTTTTCCGCGTCAGCATGATAAAGCGGACGATATCCTTGCCGTTGTCGCCGAGTTCGTCGATCAGGTCACGGAGCGTCACGAAATTACCCGCCCGCTTGGACATGCGGAACGGCTCCCCGCCCTTCTTTAAATGCACGATCTGGCAAAGCTTGACGTCGAGATCCCCTTCCCCAGCGGTCACCGCTTTAACGGCCGCCTGCATGCGTTTCACGTATCCGCCGTGATCCGCGCCCCAGACATCGATCATGGTGTTGAAGCCACGTTCAAACTTGTCCAGGTGATTGGCGATGTCGTTTGAGAAATAGGTCCACGAACCGTCGGATTTCTTGAGCGGCCGGTCCGTATCGTCGCCGAATTCCGTCGCCTTGAACAGAGTTTGCTCGCGGGGCTCCCAATCCTCGGGCGCCGCTTTACCTTTCGGCGGCTCCAGCACGCCACGGTAAATCAGACCGCGCGCTTCAAGAAGTTCCTGGACATGTTCGACCTTGCCAGCGGCAACGAGATCTCGTTCAGACGTGAATACGTCCTGCTTGATCCCGAGAGCAGCCAAGTCATCCTTGATCTGACTCAGAAGCCTCTCGACGGCCACGTTCCTGAACGTATCGATCCATTCCTCTTCCGGTGCGTCTTTCAAGCCGTCACCGAGGCTTTCGGCCAGTTCCTCGCCGATTGGAATCATGTACGCGCCTGGGTAAAGGCCTTCCGGCACTTCGCCGATATCCTCGCCAAGCGCTTCCCGATAGCGCAAATGGGCCGACCGCGCCAACTGATCGACCTGGTTGCCGGCGTCATTGATATAGTACTCCGACGTGACGTCGTAACCGGCCTTTCTAAGCAGATTGACCAGAGCATCGCCGACCACCGCACCACGCGCATGCGCAACATGCAGCGGCCCCGTCGGGTTCGCCGAAACGTACTCGACGTTGATCTTCTGGTTTTCGCCTAGGTCAGACGAACCGTAGTCGGTGCCTGCCTCGAGCACACGAACCAACTGTTTGTGCCAGAATGCATCGGACAGACCCGCATTGATAAATCCGGGCCCGGCGATATCGACCGTTTTAACCCCGTCCAATGCCTCGATGCCCGGCGCAATCAGGGCCGCAATGTCGCGCGGTTTCATGCCCGCCGGCTTGGCCAGCACCATGGCTGCATTTGTGGATATATCGCCGTGGGATGGATCACGCGGCGGCTCGACCGTAATATTGGTAGTATCTAGGTTCTCCGGCAGGTCACCGGATTTCGCCAAATCAGCAATAATCGCGGCAATATCGGTCTGAAAAGCTCTGAAAAGATTCATCAGTCTCCGCCCCTTTCGGCGCGGAGCGCCTGTAACTCGGTCCGGAGTTCCCGGATCTCTGTCTGTAACGATTCCAACGTCGCCTCGGCGGGCTCACCTGCGGCTTCACGCTTAACCCGTCCCTCTTCAGCCATCATTTCCTTAGCCGATTGCATGCTGTCGACGACGATCGCCACGACAAGATTAAGCACCAAAACCGAGGTCACGATCACAAACGGCACGAAGAACAGCCACGCGTAGGGGAACTGCTCCATCACCGGGCGGACGATACCCATCGACCAGCTTTCCAGTGTCATGATCTGGAACAAGCTATAGATCGAGGCCCCCAAGTCACCGAAGAATTCGGGAAAAGCGGTCTTGAAAAGTACCGTCGTCATGACCCCGCCAACGTAGAATATCAGCAGAAGCAGGATCGCTGTAGATCCCAGCCCCGGAAGCGAGCGAAGCAGCGCTTCGACTACGACGCGCATGGTCGGCACCTGTGAAATCAGGCGCAACGCCCGGAGGATCCGCAGTGCACGAACCACCGAAAACGCCTCGGCGCCCGGGGTCAAGGCGATCCCGACCACAACAAAGTCGAACATGCTCCATGGACGCTTAACGAAGCCGCCCCCATAAGCGACGATCCGCATCATCAACTCGATCACGAAAATCGTCAGAAAGACCGTATCCAGGATATCCAGGATCGGCCCGAACGACCGCACAAGCGTGTCGGACGTCTGCATCCCAATCACGATCGAGTTCAGAACGATAATTACGATGATGACATTGTTGAACAACTGTCCGTCGACAAGCGCGACAAGCTTGTCGCGCAAACCGTCGTTTTTGGGCGCGCTGTCAGTCATGGATGAGGTTGGTAGTCCGCCCCGCGCCTGCTGTCAACGAGACTGCAGGCGCGCAATTGACGGCGGTCAGGGATTATTCCGCAGCGGCGATCTGTTTGGCTTCGGGCGCCTGGCGAACGATGCAGTTATAAACCCAGTCACGTGAACCGAAGTGTTCGGCGATCACGTCCAGCGCCTCATCCACGTCGAATTCCATGCAAGAAAACACGTCGAAATAGCATTCGCCCGTGTAATCGCAGAAATGCGCGGTGATGTTCGAGGTCTCGATCAGCTGGGTCAGGGTGTAACCGGCCGCCTGCGGGTTTTCCTTCGCGAAGTGGACGATCCACGGATCACCGTAGGCCTTCATGTTGATACGCTCAACCATGTCCTTGGCGAAACGCGCGATGGCGTCCGCGTTGGAACGGTTCTCATTACAGTTGGCGACGTCGACGGTGAGATGCATACCCCACATGGCCTAAACTCCGGAAATTCGGGTTATAAAAAAACGCGGGGTTTTAAGACCCCACGGCTTCGTGGGCGACTATCTACTCCTTTCCGTGTTCGGGATCAACAGATAGAAACGAAAATCGTGCATTTTTTTATCGGCCGGAACCCCCAGCCACCTTAAGCAAATGTCATAAAATTCCCCTTGCATCCAAGGATTGAGAGGTATTAAAACGCGCGTCTCTGTTTCGACTTTGTTACAAGCCGTCTGACCCTGGTCAGGCGCCTTGTTTTAGGAAGGGTCACTGAATTGTCCAAGCCACAGGTTCAGGTCGTTGATAACGAAACTGTCGCGCCGGCGTCGGTTTCGGAAGGCAACGAAGACAAAGATTACTTCATCATCCGTGACGGCGTCCGCTATGCGGGCACGCACCTTATTATTGACGTTTATGGTGCCGACCGTCTGGACGAACTGAGCCATGTCGAAACGGCCCTGCGCGATGCGGTTGATGCGGCGAACGCGACGCTTCTGCACATCCACTTGCACCACTTCACCCCGAATGGCGGCATTTCGGGTGTCGCGGTCCTGGCCGAGTCCCACATCTCGATTCACACGTGGCCGGAATGCGGCTATGCGGCACTTGACGTGTTCATGTGTGGTGAAGCCAACCCGCACGCCACGATTGAAATCCTGCGCGAGGCGTTCGCCCCCGAACGGATCGCCGTCGAGGAGCACATGCGCGGCCGCGGCGCGTAATCGGGCGAATGGCGGATAAAAAGTTCCAGGAGACGTTGTATTCGGGCTGGCAAACCGAATACACGTGCGAAGACGTTTACTTCGACAGTGAAACCGACCATCAAAGACTGATCATCTTCCGTAATCCGGATTTCGGCCGGATGATGATGCTGGACGGCATCACGCAAACCACCGAAGCGGACGAGTTCATTTACCACGAAATGCTCGCCCATGTGCCGATCCTGGCGCATGGCGCTGCTAAACGGGTATTGATCATCGGTGGTGGCGACGGCGGTATGCTGCGTGAAGTCTTACGCCATCCCGGTGTGGAACACTGCACCATGGTCGAGATCGACCCGGGCGTCGTCGAACTCTCCAAAGAATATCTGCCGAACCATGCGCAAGGCGCATTCGACGACCCCCGCACCAACCTCGTATTTGCCGACGGTGCGGCCTTTGTAAAGGAAACGTCGGACAAGTTCGACGTGATGATCGTCGACAGTACAGACCCGATCGGACCGGGCGAAGTGCTGTTTCAGGATACATTCTACGCCAACGCCAGAAAGTGCCTGACGCCTGGCGGTGTGCTGGTAACGCAGAACGGGGTTCCTTTCATGCAGCCGGACGAATTGCGTAATACGGTTGCTCACCTGCGCAATCTGTTTGCCGATGCTTCCTGTTATCTGGCCACCATCCCGACTTACGTCGGCGGTCCGATGGCGCTCGGCTGGGCGACCGACAATCCCGAACTCCGAAACGTCAGCCAGATGGTGCTGGAGGAACGGTTCAAGGCACTGGGAATCAAAACCCGCTATTACACACCCGCCGTGCATAAAGGAGCATTCGCCCTGCCCGGCTACGTTTCGGAAATTATCGATTAGTGTTTTGCCGTTGGCGTGCGGTCAGACGTCCATCATCTGATGCGCATGTTCAATCAGCGCATCACGGTATTCAACCATCTCGCCTTCGAGTTCTTCGTTCTCGACCACGTTGAAGCGGGTCGCCCACTCCCCCATTGTCGATAGCCATTCCTCGGGGAACCCCATCGCTTCGCAGACATCACGCACTTCGGCGATTTCCGACTCATGCACGTACTCATCGGCATAAGCCAGGCGGAGCAACTCAAGGGCCGCGATCACCCGCGCCTTATGAGTGTCAAAAGCCGTGACGTCGATATCCCCCATCACCCGGTTCATATCGACCGTGGCGCCTAGGCCCATCTCCTGCCGCAGTTTGTCCATCGCTTCCGCCTCTTCGGCGGAATCATCACCGTCGGCGATGGCTACGCGGTTGGCGAGAATCAGAAAAGCTTCGCGTTGCTCGGTGTTCAACATCTCTAGAAACATCGTTTCGTCCCGCTCAGAGTCTGCGTCAATTACTGTGCAGGTTGCGCTTGCGGCTCGCCGGTATCGGCGGCATCGCCATCCTGACCAGGGGCCACGGAAGCCTTGCCGCACAAACCGGCCTTCTCCAGTTCATCCCAAACGTTATCCCAGACCTCCGAAGCGATCTGCTCGCGCATGGAATAGCTGGCTATCCAGTACTGGATAGAGAAATTGCCGCCCCAGTCGTTCATGCCGTCCACGGTCCCGTTGTAACGAACGGACGGTTTCGGCTCCTTGACCAGATTATCCGACTTCAGCAGCGCTTTCATCAAAACATCCTCGATGAAACGCGGATCGACATCCGGATCGACATTCAAGGTGTACGACAATCGGGTCACCTTCCCGGCTGTATAGTTGTGCACGGGCATTTCGGACGCCTGCCCGTTCGGCACCGATATCGTGAAACCGTTCCGGGACTTGATCCGCACGGTACGCCAGGTGATGTCGACCACCTCGCCTTCTTCCAGATCCCCGATCTTGACCCAGTCGCCGACCACGAACGGCCGTTCGATGTTGATCGCAATCCCCGAGAACACGTTTGAGATATTGGCCTGGATCGCCAGGCCGATGATCATTGCCAAAAGACCGGATGTGGCGAGCAAACTGGTGATCTTCTGATCGAAGACAAAGGCAATGATTCCGAAACCGGCGAGGATGTAAATGTTCAGCGAGCCGAACATGCGGATCACGTTCGGCACCATACGGCGCGTGTGTTGCTCCAGCGGGACCCAAAGGAACCGCTCAAGCGCGATCCCGGCAATGCGCGCCGGCACGATCCACCACAGGCAGTCGTAAACCAGCACAATCATGTCGACGTAACCCGCCTGAAACTCCTGGACCGCAAAGTCGAGAAGCAAACTTCCCCCTGCCAGCAACAAAACCGGCCAGGACATCACGCGCAGTATCCATGACTGGGCCGACCAGAACCGCCCGTGTTTCTTGCGGTCCATGAGGATCGCGAACACCGATCCCAGCACCCCGAAAATCGCCAGGTAGACGAAGTATTCTTCCGGCACGAAGTCACGTACATTGATCCGCGCCGGGCTGGTCAGGACACCCATCGTGATCCGCGAGAACAAGGGATCCACGGACCCGTGACCGACATACGTCGGATCGCCACGCGTCCCGATCGGTACGATTTCCTGCGACACCCAGGCACGGTCGATGTCCCAATCCAGCTTCTCGCTGATCACCTGATTGCGCTCGATGATCGTCTGGAACGTAGTGTCGCCGGCCAGTCCGATGCCAAGGACGTCGGTCACGTACTGCAGGTTATTGCGGTTCAGGAAACGGTGGGTGAAATCGAAACCGATGAGAATCGTCCCATACGGCCTTTTGACCTTGGAAAAGTTGTAGGCAAATTTCCCAGTCACCTCGAAGAGCTTGTAGTTGAGCCCTCGCGAAATCTGCTCGGCTGCCGGCTTGTCGAGCTTGATCGGTTCGATGGCGTTCGAAAAGATCAGGTCTTCTGGTTGAAAATCGCCGCTATAGCGGAACCAAAGCAGGAAGTTCAGCGTGACGGTGCCTTCCTCGACGTCGACGTCGCGCACTTCCTTCAATTGCAAGCCGGTATAAACGACATTGGTTTTGTACATGAACCGATCGTTCACGTAGAGAACCTTACCCTTCTTCAACTCCTCGATGAAGTTTGCCGCAACACCCGCCTTGATCGGCTGCAACTGGGTCAATGCCGAGACCATGTTGCGGCCGTCATAACGCCCCATGAACACCGGCGATCTGGCGCCGCCGTCCTGGGTGAATGTCTTGACCCCGGAAATCCCACGGATGCCGGTTTCGGCGTCAATGGCTGCCGCCAGGCGATCTCGGATCATGCGCCGGCCACCGGTAACGATGTCCTCGCCCTCGGCCCGCGCGCCGTCTTTGAACCCTTCGACAATCAGATGTGTGGAATCGAAGGCATACGCCGCGACCCAGTCGGACGATGCGCCGAATTTAATCTGGTAGCGCGAGTTGAAATCCTGGGCTTCCTCGTTCGCGGTGTCGAACAGCAACGGCGTCGAGGCAACGATCCCGTTGGTGTATCCGCCGACCGTGTCTGCATCCTTGCCAAGGGCCTGCTGGAACGCACGGGTCGCCAGAATGGACGTCCCGACGACGGGGTTGCGCGCCTTCGCGTCGCGCAACGCCTTCAAGACCATCGCCGCCGCATCCTCTTCCGCCGCGATAAAGACCGTCCCGACGTCGAGCTTGGGCTTGAGATCTTCGACGATCTCCTGAATCCGGTCTTCCAAGTCCTCGCTGGAACTGTCGAAGCCCCATTTGTAACGAATGCGCGTGCCGAAGCGCTTATAGGTTTCCTCGAACGTCTCAGCCATCTGCAGACCGCGCGGCGAGAGATCGTGAATGATCGAAGCCGTTTTCTGCCCGAGAACGTTACGCGTGTAGTTTGCGACAAACGCGGTTTCGTGATTGGTATCGAACACGCCGGAGAATATGTTCGGTCGCCCCTCGATCACCGTGCGGTCAAGCGGCGCAGGCGCGATCATGGGCAAATTATGCTTTTCGTAGATCGGCGCCACGGCAGCGCTCACGTCGACGCTCCAATGGCCGATCACGGCAAGTGTTGAGGAATTCGCGCCCAGGTCCTCCGCGATCTTCTCGGCCTCGGCCGGGTCGTTCTTATCGTCGTAAACGTCGACGATCACTCGACCACCACGAATGCCGCCGGCGGCATTTATGCCCTCGGCATACAATTCCGCGCCCTGCTTGAGCGATTGGCCATTAATCGCCAAAGGCCCACTCAACGGTGCCACGACGGCAATGCGGACAGTCTTCTCCTCGTCGTCGGAGAGATATGTGAAATTGGCGATGACAGAGCCGATCACGGTCATGACTACCAGCAACGCCAAGATGAGCCCGAAGAGCTGCTTCTTACTCAGCTGTTTCAGAAACTCCACGATTTCCCCCGTTCCCCTTCTCAAGCCCCAATCTCGCAGCGACATCGGGATACTGGTGAGCCTAGCAGAACAGCCGATATTCCGCGAGCCACCGAATTGCAAAGCTTTGTTTTAGAATTGTTATTCGATTGTGATATTTGGTAAAGCCCTCAATCGGGCCTTGCTTTCGATTCCCCACTCGCGTTTTGATATACATAGAACGTTCAAACGGTGCGTCTTCGACTCTGACGGTTTACGTGGCGCCCGCGTGCGTTTAAAACGTGAGTGATTGAAATTATTTGCTAATTTCGAATCGCGAATAAAAAATGAGCTCTTGTCCGCGCTTGGGAACAATCTTGTGCGGGCACCAGGGATGGTAGGACGAAGCGATGAAGGATTGGCTTCCTTCTGTTCGGTCAGCCGTGCGCACGATCTGCCTTACCGGCATGGTCGTCGGCGTGCTATGCACCGCACACCCCAACAGGGTGAGCGCCGAAACGCTTGAGACCCTCCTTCCCTACGTCATCGAAAATCATGATCGTGTGCGCGCTTCCAAGTCGCGGCTGACCGCGGCGCGCAACCGCGCCCGTGAGGCACTGGGCGATTGGTACCCAACGCTCAGCCAGACCGCAAACGCAGGTCACGAACGGCAACAGAACGACAACGGTGACGACAGCAGCACCGGCTTCCACGAGTGGGATATCTCTCTTACGCAATTACTGTGGGATTTCGGCGCCACAAATGCCGCCATAGACAAGGCACGGCTGCAGGTTGAATCGGCCCGGTATGACCTGATCGAGACGCGCCAATCCCTGATCCTTGAGGCGATTACCGCTTATCTCAACGTCATCCGCTCGAACGCAGCGCTCAATTTCGCCAAGGATTCAGAAGAAAACATCCGCAAACAAACGGGCCTGGAAGAAGCATTGGTCGGGCTTGGATCGGGGTTTTCAACGGACGTCCTCCAGGCCAAGACCCAGCTTGCCGGCGCGCAGGCGCGGCGTGCCCAAAGCGAGGGCGGCCTGACAAATGCCCTCAACCGCTTCCAGGCCGTCTTCGGCCGCATGCCTGACGAGATCACGGCGCTCGAACAAGTGCCCTTCCCGGCGCCGTTTCTGCCGACGACGCTGACCCAGGCAACCGATATTGCGCTCGAGTCCAATCCTTCGCTTAAGAACGCGATCCTGGATGCGGACATCGCGATGGAGGATTTGCGCAAGACCCGCGCCGATAACTTCACGCCCAAGATCGATGCCACTGCGGAACGTAAATTCAAGAAAAACGTCGGCGGCACCATCGGGGCGGAACAGGAAACCCTGGCCAAGGTGGAAATGACGTTCGACTTCAACCTTGGCTTTACCGCGGTCAACACCCTGAAAGCGTCTGAGAGCGACCTGAGCGCCACCACGTTCACCGCTGCGGACACCCGCCGCAACATCGAAGAACAGGTCCGCAACGCCTGGCAGCAGTTGCAGACCGCGAAACAGACGGCATCGCACCTTAACAACCAGGCCAATATCGCTGCGGCTTTCCTCGAACTCGCGAGGAACGAACGTCAGCTTGGCCGCCGATCCTTGATCGACGTGCTTTCCGGGGAAACCAATCTGATCAACGCCAAATCGGACGCCCAGTCGGCTGAGACTGACGTCCTGATTGCGGCCTACGGACTGTTAGCCGCCACTGGTTTGCTCGAATACGACGTCATCAAACGATCCAAGGGTATCAAGGCGCCAACCACCGAACTACCGGAATCCGCACCCGCAGCGGAAACGCCGGCCAGCACGCCGGCGCCGGCACCTGTGCAGCCCGTGACCCCGGATTCCGGCCAGATCAACGGCCAGATCGACCCGGATGTGACGGTTGCCGGTGGCCGTTCGCTCCGGGAACTCCAGGAAATATTCAAGAACGTGGAAGCGCCCGACATGCGGATCCTGCCGGATACCGTTCAGACCTTTGGACGCTCCCAATCCGGCGACTTGGTGATGCGCCCCAAACATCCGCCGAAACCAAAATCACGATATGAATCGTTCGCTGACTTCGACGTTAACGCAGGTGCTTTCACGCCGGCTGAAGACCCGGAAGAGGTCGAATTTGCAAGTAATACCAGCGACGCCATCGCAACGACAGTGAATGGATTGCCGTCTGACAGCGACACAAGCAGTGACGCGGGCATCGGCTCGACGCCGGCCGTACTCGGCAATACCGCGCAACGTGCGGTCGAAGCACTTCCGGACAGTCCGACATCGGCGGATGAGCAACTGAATGGACGCCAGGAGATTACGATCACCGAACCCGAGAATGCGCCGGCCGAGGTTGCCGCACTAACGACAACTGTGCCAGAAGCCGCACCTGCATCGGAGATTGCCGACCATTTCAGTCTAAAAAGCATCTTCACTTTCTTCACGAGCGCCCATGACAATCTGGTCGCGTCCCAGGCCAAACAACCCGAGACAAAAGTCGCCAGCGTTTCCATGGACATGCCACGCATGCCCCTACCTGAACCCGATAAGGCGATTGAGGTAAGAGAAGCGCCGGCTTCGAACGAATTCGGGAACAAGGTTGGGGAATCGCTCTCGAACTTCTTTGGCGATGTCGTGGCCTTTTTCGAGAAAAGTAAACCAGCGGACACCATGGCCGAAGAGGTCGCCGCGATCGAAACGCCTGAAGCACCAGCGCCGATTGTGAACGAAGCGCCTGCCATTCCTGACACACAAGAAACGTCCATCACGGACGTTGCCGCCCTTCCGCCTGCCGAGCATGCGCCTGTAACAGCGCCGATCCGGGCAGAGGAGAACACAAACAAGTTCGGCGCATTGACGGAAATCTTCAACTTCTTCGAAGACGCCCACCAGCGCGCATTGGAAGACAGGAACAAAACACGCCGCGCGGCTGCAACAAATACCCCGCCGGCAATCGAGCAACAGGCGACCAAAGTCGCCGCCGCGGCAGACAGCGCAACTGACACCAGTGGGGATACTCCCAAAAAACCGACGCTTCTGTCGCTGATCTCGGACTTGTTCTCCACAAAACAGTTTGAGTACACGCCGTCATCCGACGGCGCATTCAACAGCCTGGATCAGCACTGATCAGGTGATCCGCCTGACACGTATCAAAATGGCAAATTTTCTGAAATAATATGCCGCTGCGCTGTCCGTTGGGGATGTGGCAGTCGGAACAAACGAACGCTAGGCGAGAAATGGGCGAATTTTTCAAGCGTCTGAAGGCAAAGCCGGGATTGACCGCCGAAATCGTAGCGGCGTCGCTGTTCGCCAATATTCTTGCCCTCGCCTCCCCTCTATTCGTGATTCAGGTTCTGAACCGGTATGTCGGCCAGGGTGTTGATGCCACACTTGCCGCACTAGCTTCGGGCGTGCTGATCGCCATCGCCCTAGAACTCGGCTTCCGGCAAGCTCGTATGCGGCTCGCCCGGGGATTGAGCGCCAAAAAGGACGATGATCTTTCCACCGGCGCCTTCGGCATCTTAACGACTGCCGAAACCATGGCGCTGATGAGCATCCCCCCCGGTGAACGCCGGGAGGTCGTGCGTGGGCTCGAGTTGGTCGAAAATGCGTACACCCCAGGGAACATCACCGCTGTTATCGATGTCCCCTTCGCGCTGCTGTTCGCGTTCGCCTTGTTCTTGCTCAGTCCGGCGCTTGCCGGGATCGCGGTCGGGTTCCTCGTCGTCATCTTCCTGTTCGCCGTAATGTCGCAACGCAGCCTGCGTGGCCCTATGGCAACGTTAAGCGGGGCGCAAAACGAAGTTTCCGGGGTCCTCAACAACGCCAATGGCGCAACGGACACGATCCGCTCGTTCGGCGGGCGTTCGATCCTTTCCGAAGCGTGGACCAGGGCCAGCGAGCGCTCGCGCCTGTTGCGTGCGATGATTGCCCGACGTCAGGCATTGGTCCAGTCCGTAACACAGAGCGCACAGGCGCTAATGAGCGTATTTATTTACTCCGTTGGGGCTTGGCTCGTCGTTCATGGCAAGCTCGATATCGGCCTGTTGATCGGTGCCAATATCCTTTCGGCCCGGGCGCTTGGACCGATGATCAAGTTTGCGCAACTGGGCGAGAGCTTTGCAAAAGCCGAGAACGCATTGGCCAAGGTGCGTGAGTTCACTTCCTTGCCCGTGGAACCCGACAAGGGTGCCAAATTGAGCCAGTTCAACGGCCAGATCGAATTCCGCGATGTCTCATTCGCATATCCGGGCGCGTCGACGCCACTGTTTGAAGGTCTCAACTTCAAACTCCCACCCGGCGGCGTGATGGTCGTTACCGGTTCCAACGGCGCCGGGAAATCGACACTCGCCAAGATGGCCGCCGGGCTGTTACAGCCAAACCGTGGCCAGATACTCGCCGACGGCGTTGACCTGAAACAGCTCGACCCGGCCTGGTGGCGCGCCCAGCTCATGTACCTGCCGCAGGAACCGACCTTTATCAACGCGTCCCTCAGGGCCAATCTCGAGGCTGCGAACCCGGATCAGAGCGAGGAAACCATGATGCGCATCGTTCGCGAGGTTGGATTGGGCCGCTTCGTCGACGAAAGCCCGGACGGCATGGATCGCTTGCTCACCAACGGCGGCAACAACATGGCGCTCGGACAGCGCCGACGGCTCGCCTTTGCCCGTGCCATGTTCGTGGGCGGCAAACTTGCCATACTCGATGAGCCGACTGAAAGCCTCGACGAAGAAGGCACCGCTTTCGTCTATTCCGCGCTGATCGACATGGCCAAGCGCGGCAAGACCATCATTGCCTTTTCTCGCAACCCGAAAATCGTCAGCGCCGCGACGCTGATCCTCGACCTCGACAGCAAACCGACCCCCGCACTGCGCACCAACAAGCCGCGTGTCGTGCGCACGGAGACGGCGTGATGAGCGACGGCAACAATCTCGAAAACCCGGTCGACCAGGAAGTCACTCGTGGTACGCATATGTTCCTGGGGCTTTGTCTTGCCGCAGTGATCGGCTTTTCGGTGTGGGCGTCCAACGCCGAGCTCGACATTGTTTCGGTCGCCACCGGCGAAGTGGCGCCGTCGACGAATATCCAGTCGGTCGACCATCTCGAAGGCGGCATCGTCCGCAAAGTTCTGGTCAAAGAAGGCGACCGGGTCGAGGCCGGCCAACCGTTGATCGAACTGGAGCAAACCCAGAGCGGTGCAGACGTTCAGGAACTGAAAATTCGCCTGCGCTCGCTTCTCGCCGACATATCGCGCCTCAGGGCTGAAATCGCCGGCAAGGATAGTGTGGAGTTCCCGCCCGCCTTGGCCAATGCCGAGCCCAATTTGGTCAAGCAGGCGAAGAACATGTTCGAGACGCGCAAGAGCCGTAAAAACGGACAAATCCGCGCACAGGCAGATGCGATCCGCCAGCGTGAGCTTGAAATCAAGGAAGTGCAGGCGCGGCGAGAAAGTGCGCGCAAGAGCCTCAAGCTAATCACCGAGCAGATCGAAATTTCAGAGAAGCTGCTCGCCAAGGAACTGACCAACAGGATGCTGCACCTCAATCTGTTAAAGGAAGCTGCCGATCTGCGCGGCCGGATTGATGAAGCGGAAGCCGCACTGCCAAGGCTTCGTGCCGCGCTTGGCGAGGCGCGCGCCAACATGGAAACCATCCGGGCATCTTTTCGTGAAGAAGCCCAGACCGAGCTCGATAAGGCCACGCGAGAGATGGACGAACTCTCCCAGCGCGTCCGCAAATCCGAAGACAGTCTCAACCGTACCACGCTCCGCGCGCCTGTGGACGGCATCGTTAAGACACTTCATGTGTTCAGCGTCGGCGGCGTTGTCAGGGCGGGTTCGACCGTGGTTGATATCGTGCCCGCGGACGATCGCCTGATTATCGAGGCTCAACTGCCGCCTCAGGATATCGGCTACGTCCGTGCCGGGCAGGCCGCCAAGGTGACCCTGGCGTCCGGCGATGCCGCCAAGTTCGGCGATCTCAAGGGCACGGTCGACCGGGTATCGCCCGATACCCTCGTCACGGAAGACGGCCGTCCGTATTACAAAGTCCGCATATCCACCACCAAGAGCTTCTTCGAGGACGGGAAACTCAGATACGACCTGTTCCCGGGCATGCAGGTCGTTGCTTCCATTCAGACCGGTTCGCGGACCATCATGGAATATATTCTCGACCCGCTGGTCGGACGCATGCACGATGCTCTACGGGAGCGTTAATGATGGCCCTAACGAAACAACAGATCACCAAGTTCAAAAAACGCCTTTTGGCGATGCGCGACGAACTGGACGCGATTTCGGATATTTCGAAGGATTCCCGGAAACCCGTGGAACTGGACCAGACATCGATCGGTCGCCTGTCACGCATGGACGCCCTTCAGGGACAGGCCATGCAGCTGGAAACAGAGCGCCGCCGCGATATCGAGCGTCAACGCATTCAAGCCGCCTTGGAACGGATCGAAACCGGAGATTACGGATTCTGCACGATCTGCGACGAGGACATCGCACTCAAACGCCTCGAAAACGACCCGAGCGCACCCAACTGCATCGACTGCCAGCGGCACGCGTAGCCCGGCCTTGGCGCTTTAAGCGGGATCGGGCACCGGCTCGGTCTTCGACAGGCGATGAAACCGGTAACTCAGCGCCAACAGTGAGACGATACATCCGGCCAGAATGCCTTCGAACAGGCCGACGGTGCCCTTCCCCCAAACAAAGGCCGACATGTATCCGTAAGGCACCATCACGCCGAAAAAGCTCGCCGTCTGGATAACGGTCGGCATCCAGACATCTTTCCGGCCTCTGAGTGCGTTCGCCATCACCGCCTGCCCGCCATCCGGCACGAAAATCCAAGTGATAAAGGCAACTGTGATCGCGGCTTCGGCAAGCAGCGCCGGATCGTCGGTGTAAAAACCCGCCAACGGCACGTTGAAGAAATATGCGATCACACCGGTACCGCACATCACCAGTACGTTCGCGCCAAGCCCGGTCCAGCCGGCGAGCGCGGCATCCGGAATATCGCCGCGCCCGAACGCGATCCCTACCCGGACCGCCGTCGCCGAACCGATACCGATCGCCAGCATGAACGCCAGCGCCATCAGATTCAGCGTCAAGCCGTATGCCGCCAAGGGCATCTTGCCGAGCCAGCCCGCAAAGGCGTTCAGACACGCAAACGCAAGGCTTTCGACACCGACACTCATGCCGATAGCGTATCCGATTCGCCGAAGTTCCTGCCACGACCGAAAACCGCCGCTCAGCGGCGCGCGAATGGCATATACGTCCCGGTCGCGCAGATTCCAGACGATCAACGCCAGACTGGCCGCCATAAACCAGCGCGTCGCGGTTGTCGCCCAGGCAGCACCGGCCGCGCCCATCGGCTCGCCGAAAAACGGGCCGTCGATCAGCAACCAGTTAAGGCAAACGTTCAGGATGTTGGCCGCCACCATGATGATCATCGCCAGAGACGGCCGACCGATCCCTTCCAGAAAATAGGCAGAACTCAGGAATAACAGGTGCCCGGGCAAACCAAGCGACACGATCCACATGATCTCGCCGCCATGACGGGACACGTCTGGCGTCTGCCCCGTCAATAACAGGAGTTCGTTACCGAAATAGCCGATGCCGATACAGATCACACCAAGCGTAAAGGCATAGCCCAACGAACGCCGCCACACCGGACCGCATTGCGAAAATTTGCCTGCCCCGTAGGAATTTGCCGTCAGCACCAAGGTGCCCATGATCATGCCTAGCGACGTGATCATCATCGGCATGATCAGTCCCAAGCCGATGGCAAGATATGCCAGCTCTTCCGCGTCGAAATGCCCGGTCATGACCGTGTCGGCCATTACCAGGAACAGAAAACCCGATCTGGAAATGACGATCGGGGTCGCGAGGCGCAGCAACTCGGACGAATGGCGACGAAGCCGGCCAGTTACCCCTTCGATCTCGACACGGGTTTTGTGGGCGGAAGGCAGCGGATTCATGCGGCCCCTTAGACATCATAAATACTGGAAACGCATCACCTTTTTACTGACTTCCGTGGGAGGATGCTTAGAGTGCAGTGATGCATCCATCCCCCGGCACACCCGCCACCGATACGCGCTCCGGCATCTTCTGGATGGTGATGACGATGCTGATGTTCGTCTCCATGGATACCTGTGCGAAATATCTCGTGTCGCACTATCCGACCATGCAGGCGGTCTGGGGCCGGTACTTTTTCCAGGTCGTCATCCTTAGCGTCGTCTTGGCGCCGCGGTTTCCGGAGATCCTCAAGACCCAGAGCCTTCCCTTTCAATTGATGCGCTCTCTATTCTTGCTCGGGGCCACCCTTTGCTTCTTCACGGGTCTTGGAACCATTCAAGTCGCGGAAGCAAGCGCCATCATGTTCACCGCCCCATTGATGCTGACGGCTGCGGCGCCGTTCGTCCTCAAGGAAAAAGTCGGCGTCCGACGCTGGATGTCGGTGCTGGTCGGCTTCATCGGTGCGATGATCATCATTCGTCCGGGTCAGGGCGCGTTGGCGGAAGGCGCATTCTGGGTGTTGGGTGCGGCCGCCTGCTATGCCTGCTACCAGTTGTCGACCCGCGCGCTCAGCGGACAGGATTCGGTCCTGACGACCCTTTTCTATAGCGCGCTGCTTGGCGCCGTGATCATGAGTTTCGTCGTCCCCTTCCATTTCGTGATGTTCGCGCCGCTGGATTGGGCGGTCATGGCGCTGGCCGGTACATTCGGGACGCTCGGGCATTTTTGCATGATCAAAGCTTTCACAAATGCTGAAGCCTCCCAGGTCGCGCCGTACAGTTATACGAACCTCATTTGGGCGTCGATTATCGGGTTCATTCTGTTCGGTACTCTCCCCGATATATGGACATATATCGGTGCCAGCGTCATCATCGGGTCCGGTCTGTACATCATGCACAGAGAACGAAAAATACGTTCCTAATCAACGCTTTCGACGATACGTGGCTTACAAACTGTTACAATAAATCGCGGAATCGTCAGACTGTGTTCAGGTTCAATATGTAGTCTCCTCATCATTGTTCCAATGAGGTGACTGTTATGGCGGTTTTCCGCACCATTTTTGCTGTTTTCGTAACTCTGCTCGCGGCGTCGCAGGCGCACGCGGCATGCGCGCCCTTTCCCAAGAGCGATTACCTGGGGAACTACACGCATGATCAGGTAGCGGGCTACGTGACCAAAGCACATGGTGGTGACTGGACGCCTTATCTCGTCGCCCTCAACAGAAACCTCGCGCAGCTTGAAGGCCTGCAGCGCGCCGGCAACGGTGCATTGCTCAAGGTGCAAGGTCAGGAACGCAAGGCAAGCGCGACGGACATCGCCAAATACGTCTACATGTCCAAGCAGTGGATCGCGGTTGCCGAGTGCCTTGCCGAGCAGCAGGCGATGGCGGCCCTGAACAATTTCTCGACCGCAGCCGGCAGCGATGAGACGCGCCCGGTCCTGGATACGAATACCGCCAGTCGCTCTACTGAAGTCGCATCCGCTGTCTCGACCGGTGGGGCCGCCGCAAAGCAGGGTGAAACCTCAATCGTGACATTGGAAAGCGAAGTCGCCAGCGTTTCCATCAAGCCGATCAGCGTCAAGATCAAGGCGTCCTGCGAAAACGGCGTCAGCGTTTTCCGCGTTTTCAACACCGGCAGCGAATGGCCTGAAACCGGCACTTTTTCGATGTATCGCCTGGACGGCCCGAACCGTCAGTTGATCAGCGGGCGGAAAATGCGTCTGGATGCCGGTGACGCCAAGACATTCCGCGTGAGTAAAAAGCAGAACCTCACCGGTCAGGTCGGAATCGCGATCGACCCGTCATGGTACAAGCGCGATACGCACATCGACGCCGACGTTCAGTGCCGCTGAGCTTCAACTCACAATACTAAGGCGAAAATTCCACTCAGTCCGAACCCTGCTCCAGGGCGTCGACCTTTGCTAACAGCGCTTCTAGTTCCGGATCGATGACGTTCAGTTTGCGCATCTCTTCTATCGTCCCGGCAAGGTAATCACGGCAAAGCCCATACGTGCCCTTCGCCCCGGCCATGATTGCCGCCATATGTTCACTGGGCATCGGACCGGCATAATGGGAGTGATCGCGGTTAACGACGAACGTCAGAGCGGCGACACGGCCATATTCCTCGGTCTCCACAGACACCCAACACGCCTTGTAGATACCGCTTCCCATTTCGCGTTCCCAAAGGCGCTCCCAGGCATCTTCAATATCGTCTTCGACAAGCCGGTAGGCAACGCCCCGGCACATGCCACAACAATCCTCCAGACACAGCCCAAGGCCCGGATTGTCGGGCGTGCCGCGCGCACGGGTGGTCCAGATGTGAAATTTGCGATCGTAGCCCTTAAGAAGCGCCGGGGCCTTGGCGTCATATGAAAAGCAAGGATTCCACATCAATGAGCCAAAGGCGAATACCCACATCGGTTCGTCTTTGGGCCGTGCCGCGCGTGCTTCAAGCAATAACCGGTGCGCTTCTTCTTTCGGCAGCCTGACGTGCTCGAATTTGGGCTTCATCCTTTGCTCACCTCAAACGATCTGTTCCCGGGTTTTCATGAATTGAAGGTCCGGCCAGTCTTCCGTCGCCTTGTTCAAATGCCAGGCATTGCGGGCCAGAAAGACCGGTTCGCCATCATGATCCACGCCAACGGCGGCGCGGTTGCCATCCAGAAACTTCTTCATCTGTTGCTGTTCGCCGCCAACCCAACGCGCCGTCATAAGCTCGGTCGGCTCGAAACGCACCGGGATATCGTATTCGGTGCGAATACGGTCGGCCATTACCTCGAATTGCAGCACGCCCACAACACCCACGATCCAGTCGGCGCCGACCGATGGCTTGATGACACGTGCAGCCCCCTCCTCGGCCAGTTGCTGCAATGCGCGGCCCAAGTGTTTGGCTTTCATCGGGTCGTCAGGCCGCACTTTCTGCAACATTTCCGGCGCGAAGCTCGGAATGCCGGTGAAGTGCAAATCTTCGCCCTCACTCAATACATCGCCAATGCGAAGATTGCCGTGGTTCGGGATACCTATGATATCGCCAGCAACGGCGTCCTCGGCCAGTTCGCGGTCCTGTGCCAGGAAAAGCACGGCGTTGTGGACGTTCAGCGTCTTGCCCGAGCGGGTGTGTTTAAGCTTCATGCCACGCTTAAAACGTCCCGAACAGACCCGCACGAACGCGATCCGGTCGCGGTGCTTCGGATCCATGTTCGCCTGAATTTTGAAAACGAAACCCGAAAACTTGCCTTCGTCAGGCTCGACAAGGCGTTCCTTCGCTTCCTGGGCGCGCGGTTTAGGCGCGCGGTGCACAAGGCCATCCAGAAGTTCGCGAACGCCGAAGTTATTGATAGCGCTGCCGAAATAAACCGGCGTCATGTGACCGGCCCGGTAGGCTTCCTCGTCCAGTTCCGGGCACAGACCGCGCACCATCTCGACTTCCTCTCGAAGCTTGGCGACCGCGTAATCGGGAAGCAGTTCGTCAAGCTTGGGATCGTTGAGGCCATTGCATGGTTCGCCTTCATCCGGGCGTTCGCCCTTGGAACGAGACACAAGCACCAGCTTGTCGTTTATTAGGTCGTAACAACCCAAAAAGTCGCGCCCCATCCCAATTGGCCAACTGGCCGGGGTCACGTCCAGAGCCAGTGTCTGCTCAATCTCGTCCAGCAAATCGAAAGGATCGCGCGCTTCACGGTCCATCTTGTTGATGAAAGTCGTGATCGGGACGTTTCTTAAACGGCAAACCTCGAACAACTTTCGGGTCTGGCTCTCAATGCCGCGTGCCGCATCGATGACCATCACCGCGCTGTCGACCGCGGTGAGCGTGCGGTATGTATCCTCGGAGAAATCCTCGTGGCCAGGCGTATCCAGCAGGTTGAACGTGCAGTCGGCATAGTCATAGGTCATCACCGACGACGCGACCGAAATACCGCGTTCTCGTTCCACCTTCATCCAGTCGGACCGCGCCCGGCGCTGTTCGCCACGCGCTTTGACCGCGCCGGCCATCTGAATGGCACCACCGAACAGCAGCAGCTTTTCCGTCAGCGTCGTCTTACCGGCGTCTGGGTGCGAAATAATGGCGAAGGTGCGTCTGGACGCTATTTCGCGCGAGAGGTCGTTCATGTCGTCTCCGGCCTTAAGCAAAGCGAAATGTAGTGATTAAGCCCGGGATTTCCAGCGGATTCAGCAAATCTGCGCATTCGCGCCATACAAATCATCCGGTTACGGGCGTATGGCGCCACCAGAAGTACTTGTTGATCGAAAACACAGGTTGGTAGTGGCGCACGTTATCCGCATTGGCGATCGACTTGATTTGGTTGTCGAGTAGGAGGTTCAGCACCTGACCCGTCTTGGGGTGCTTGAAGAAAACGATCAGGACCGCATGCCCGACCTTGAGATTGAGATCCTTCACCGCCACGACACGCAACTGGCTCTCTTTCCAGCCCAATCGCTGCAAGGACAGATACTTGAGGATCGCATAATCCTCGCAATCACCGAACCGGGCCATGAATTCCGCCGGCGTCGCCCAGTAATCGCTCTGCCCCCAATTCGTGGAATCCGTGATGTATTTCGCCTGGTTGATCTGGTTGTTGATCTCGTTCAACTGAATCAGAGGCGGTTTGTCCTGCAGTGATTTCAGGAAATTCGTCCAATCGTCATAGGTGCAGATTTGCATCTGATTGCCGGGGCAACCCGGATGTGGATTGGTCTTGGCTTCCTCGTTGTAACGCGCCAAAGCCGAACGCCATTTCTTGAACGGCGCCATGTTGTTCGACTTTACCTCTACCGTATTAAAAAAGCTCGGCTGCGGCGATTCGCCAGCGCTCACTGGTTCGGGGATAAGGGTAAGGATCAAGGCACAGCACACGGCTACGGTCACCCAAGGCTTCACGCACAACCGCGATAAACGCCCCGCACCGGCGAAAACCTTGTACAGAACGTTGATAACAAAGGATATTTGGGTGTCCATGAACCTAAATATACATGCAAATGCGCGGCTAAGAAAGTGCGGTTGAACACACCCACCGACCCCGCAAACGAAGGGATTCCTCTTACCCTGGGAACCGGTTATCATGGCCGCTCGTTCAGCCGAGGAATGCATGGGGGGCCGGCATGGCGTTATCGCTTCGCCGCAAGAAAAAAGACGGGGATTCAGCAAAGCCGAAAGCCGGGGAAAAGCCCGCCGCCAGCGACAGTGCGCCGGCCAAGGACGCACCGGTCAAGGATGATCTGCCGCCCCGCAAGGTGAACAAATTTGTCCTCGGCGGCGCCATTCTGATTGGCGCCATGATCGTTGGCGCCGTCATTCTGGCCAAGCTTTATGTCGACGAAGAACTCAAGCGCGAAACCCAGGCATGGCAGGTACGTCTCGGGATCGTCGCCGATTCCCGTGTCACGGCTGTCAACGACTGGATTGATGGCAACTTCAAGGTTCTGCGCGAGCTGGCGCAAAACGCATCCCTGCAACTCTACATGTCCGAACTGGCAGCGACCCCGCTGACCGGCGCCGGCGCCCAGCCGCAACAAGCTGAACCGCAGTCCGCGGTGGACACGCTCTTGCAGGGTCTCGACGGCAGTGGTGGCGGGGGCGGCATTGGCTCCAATGCATCGCATAGCTTCCTCCGCAACCTTCTGGTTGCTACCGCCGAGCGCTCCCCCTTCAAAGCCCCGCCGCCGGTTGGTGAGATCGCCGCAAATGTCGAGCGTGTCGGCGTCGCCGGGCTGGGCCTCGTCGACAAGAATGCGGAACCAGTTATTTCCACGCCCGACATGCCGCCAATTACCGGTCGCATTAAGGAAGCCGTCCGCAGGGCGCTGGACGGCGAACCCGCGATTGTCGATATGTACCTGGGTGCCAGCGGCGAGCCGACCATCGGCTTCGCCCTCCCCGTCTATGCCGTTCAGGAAGGCGGCGCCGGCGCCCGCGGGATTGGTGCCGTCGTCGGTATTCGCTTGGTCGACGAGTCTCTATGGGAAAAGCTCATCCAACCCGGCACCCTGACCAAAACGGCAGAAACCATTATCGTCCGCAAGAGCGGCGGCAAGGTGGAATACCTCTCCCCCCTGCGTGACGGTACCGCCGCCCTCAAACGCACGATGGCGCTCGCGTCGCCGAACCTCGCCGTGTCGGACGCCATCAATATCCCGGGAAGTTTCATCAATAATCTGGACTATGCCGGCGAACGGGTGCTGATGGTATCTCGCGAGGTTGCACAGGTCCCGTGGATCCTGATCCGCAAGGTATCGCGCGAAGAAGCGCTCGGCCCGATCGAGACGCGTCTCAACTTTATTCTCGGCGTCTTCATCGCCATCATCGTCATCGTCACCCTGACGATCCTGTTCGTCTGGAAGAACGCGGCATCCGCCCGCGCCTCCGAAGCGCTGCATCGTGCGCAGGTGATGGTCGAACGGTTCGAGAACCTCACGAAGTTCATGCGGATGGTTACCGACAATCAACCGACCCAGATCGTCGCCGTCGACCGCAACACCGTCTACACCTTTGCCAACATGCCGGTCGCCGAGAAGAACGGCATTCCAATCACGGATATCAAGGGCAAGACCATGGCCGCCGTTGTCGGCCCGGTGAAGGCACAGGAATATTCGTCCCTGATCAAGCGTGTTATCGACGACTTCGAGCGTGAACAGAAAATACTCACATTCGGCGATCCGGATATTACAGACCCCGAGGACGAGAACGCCTTTCAGGTCGTCAAAGTGGATGGTTTGCCATTGCGCGGCGACCGAGACTATCCACCGGGATGCTTGCTCGTCATTGACGACATCACCGAGTTACAACTGGCCCGGCTCCGTTCGGAAAAAATGATGAAAGAGCTGATCGACACGCTGGTCAGCGTCGTCGACCGGCGCGATCCGTTCTCAGCCAACCACTCCTCGCGAGTTTCCGAGGTATCCCGTGCGATCGCCCAGGAAATGGGCCTCGACGAGATCGATGTCAAAACCGTGGACATCGCCGGCAGCCTGATGAACCTCGGCAAGATTTTCGTTCCAGAAGAGCTTCTGATGAAAACGGAAGATCTTACAGAAGACGAACGCATGCTCGTCTCCAACGCTTATCTCACCACCGTCGACCTGATTGAGCATGTGACATTCGAGGGGCCGGTGATCGAGACGATTCGCCAGTTCGGCGAAACCTGGGACGGCAAAGGACCTCTTGGTCTCAAGGAAGAGGAAATCATTCTTACAGCACGCACCCTCGCCGTCGCCAACGCCTTCGTCGGCATGGTGAGCCCACGGGCATATCGAGGCGCCATGCCGTTTCGTAAGGTGTCCGACATTCTGATGGAGCAATCGGAAAACAAGTTCGACCGCAAGCCGGTAACCGCCCTAGTGAATTATCTGGAAAACCGCGGTGGCATGCGCCGCTGGGCGCATTTCCGGGTCGATCCGACGGTCGAAGACGCGGCCCAATAATTCATCTTTGGCAAACGAAACGCCCCTCCGGGAAATGCCGAAGGGGCGTTTTTTTATGTGTTTGAGGTCCCGCCCTACTGCGAGTCGATGGTCAGCGTCACCTTACCGTCGGACTCAGAGACCGAGTAACCGTCGCTGATATCACCATCGCCATTGCGGTCCAGATCATCCATGCTGACCCCGTTGAGCGTCACCGACTGACCTTCGACGCCCGAGAACGAGACGACCACGTCGCCGTCCTCGTTTTCGTTGAAGATCATATCCTCGGCATGGAATTCCTGACCTTCGAAGACAACCGTATCGTGCTCCATGATATCCTGGATGATATCGTGGCCGCTCTGGGCGTCCATTTCGAAACGATCGTACCCACTGCCGCCAGTCAGGATATCGTCACCCGCACCGCCCTGCAGTGTATCGTTGCCATCCCCACCGACGAGAACGTCGTTACCGTCACCGCCATAGAGTTTGTCATGACCGCTGCCGCCTTCGAGGGTATCTGCGCCGCCGTCACCATACAGACGGTCATCGCCATCACCACCTTGCATGTCATCATCACCATGACCGCCAAGCATGATGTCGTGCCCGGTGCCGCCGAACATATCGTCGTTACCGGCACCGCCATCGAGCGTGTCATCGCCGTAACCGCCGGTCAGGGTATCGTTACCTGTGCCACCGGCCAGGTAATCGTGGCCTGAACCGCCGTCCATAACATCGTCGCCCAACTCGCCGAACAGCGAGTCGTTACCCGATCCACCGTTAAGGATGTCGTCACCGGCGAAGCCATAAAGCTTGTCATGGCCGCTATCGCCGTTAATCGTGTCGTTCCCGCCGGCGCCTTCGAGCGTCTCATCGTGATAGGTACCGTTGATCTCCATCGGATCCTCGACCGCGACGTCGATCTCCAGTGAGATCACCTGCGATTCCGCGCTGTCGCCATCGTTTTCGGTGCCAATCGCCACCACTTCGATGGCGAAATCTTCGCTCACACTGGGCTCGACCGTCATGGTCAAGCCGTCTAGATCGCCGGTGCCGAGCGTCCATGTACCGTTACCGTCGTCCTGACCGGCCGAAAGCGTCACGCCGTCCGGCAAGCCGCGAACCTGGAAGGACAAGGTTTCCGAACCATCCACATCAACGAGCGAGCCTTCGATATCGAGATCGTAAACCAGCGTTTCGCCGGCCTGAGTCACCTGCGACACGCCCGCGTCATACATATTGGAAAGCTCGGTCGGCGTGAGGGGACGATCATAAACCGCCATTTTGTCCATCTCGCCGACGAAGAAGTCCCGCAGGTTATTGGCAACCCCGTCGCCGCTCGACCACTGGTTTGCACCGAAAATCAGCGGCTCTTCGTTGCCGGACATGCCACCCGTGTAGCTGTCGCTATCGACCAGATCTCCGTCAAGGTAGAGGCGCATCCCGTCCGGGCCGAACGAAAACGCCATCTGATGCCATGCACCGGAGTTCACGTTACCGCCCTGAACCATGTAGCTGGAGTTGGTACTCTGCATCCGGACTTCGAGCTGGCCGTCATTGACGAAAGCCGTCAGATGGCCACCGTCGTCGTAGCCGCTGGAATCCTTGGAGAACAGGGCCTGCTTGCTATCCGCATTCTCGGTGTTGAACCAAAGCACGAAGGTGCCCGAGTCCATCTCCATGTTGTTCTTGTGATCGACCTCAATGTAGTCGTAATGACCATCGAATACCGCCGACGTCCCGCTTGGCCCGTCGCTGTCATGGTTGAAGCCGACATGATGGTTTTCACCATCATTCTTGCCGACCTGGTTGTCGATCTCATTACCGTCGTCATCTTCCGTGACTTCGAAGAACGCGACCAGATCGTTGTCGTAGCCTTCACCCGACCCCGAACCGGAACCGTGATGCGAGCCGTGCCCGGAGCCGGAACCGGTTTGCGGTGTCCCGCCGACATGACCTTCAGCCAATGTCGCAGACGCCGCCACATTGGCACCATCGGCGACGCCTGTGACATCGACGTTGAAAGTCGCGCTCTGCGTTGCACTATCGTTGCCGCTGCTTTCCGTGCCGGTCGCCGTGACCGTCAGGCTAAAGTCGACGTTGCTGTCTGCCGGCGGCCGGATGGCAAGGCCATCCAGGTCGTCGACGCCCAGCGTCCAGGTGCCGTCGTTGTTGTTTGTGCCGGCGTTCAGCATGGCGCCGTTCGGCACACCGGAAATGGTGATCGAAAGCGACTCCGAGCCATCCGTATCGTTAAGCGACGAGGCAATATCCAGCGGGATATAAGCATCTTCGTTGCCACTGACATTGCCGGCCGTCAGATTGACTCCGTCAGCCGAGGTATCCGCATTCACGTCCGGAACGTCAACGAACAGAGAAGTCGAAGTCGACGCTGCATCGCTGTTCGACTGCTCCGTCGAAATCGCGGTAACGGACAGGTTAAAGTCCTCGGTCCCGGCAGCGACAGTCATCGTCAGCCCCACCAGCTGACCTGCCGTCAGCGTCCAGGACCCGTCGTTATTCTGCGTGCCCGCGGACAGGGTCGCGCCCGCCGGCAAATCTCCGACCTTGATCGAGAGTTCTTCCGAGCCGTCGGTGTCCGTCAGCGCAGCCGTGATATCTAGCGGGTATTCAATTGTGACGTCGCCCGGCTCTTCAGCAGTCGTTTGGGTCAGTACAACGTCATCTAGGCGCATACCCCGGCCATAATTCTCCGCCTGACCACTGGACAGGAACTCGAGGTTCATGGTTTCGCCGGTCCCGACGAAGGTAATGGTCTGAGTCTGCCAAACGTTGTCAGAATTGTTTGAGCCGTCAGCCGAAACCGTTTCGACAGCTTGACCGTCGATCCGGATATCCATCTGGTTGACGTCGTCGTCATAGCCTGGCCGCGGAGAGTAGCGGAAGGTCAGGGTGTAAGTCGCCCCTTCCTCGGTCGGGAAATCGCGGTTGATGCTGGTCGCATCGTCATAATGGTCGATCGCGTCATCGTTCAGTTCGATATAGGCGCCGTCACCAGTCTCACCGCTTGAAGAATCCCACGTTTCGATTGCATCGGAGTCGGTGCTCCAGCCATCCAACGTCTGAACGAAGCCCACATCCGAGGTGCCGAAGTTCGACGAGAACACCGTCGAGGTTTCGCCGGCGACCGGCTCGCCCTCGATGATCGTACCCTGCCCCAGGCTCGCCGTCAGCGTCGGAGCATCGGCAACCGCATTCACCGCTACGTTCATCGTGACGGTCTGGCTTGCGGTATCCCCTGTGGAGCTTTCCGTCGACGTCGCGGTAATGGTCAGCGACATATCGGTGTCCGAATTGGCGTCCGGGCGAACAGAGAGACCCTCCAGGTCTGCCGGTTCAAGCGTCCAGGTCCCGTCGTCGTTCTTGCTGCCCGCGCTCAGCGTGGCATCGTCCGGAACACCGGCGATCGTGATCGCGAGCGTCTCGGAACCGTCGATATCCGTCAAAGAGCTGTTGATATCGAGCGGAATGTCGGTGTCCTCATCGCCCGACGCGTCGTATGCCGTCAGATCAGGCGATTCAGCCGTCGTGTCGCCATCCGGTGTATCGACGTTGACCGTCGCGGACACCGTAGCAATATCGCCGTCGTTCTCGGTGGCCGTCGCCGTCACGCCAATCTGGAAATCATCGGTGCCCAGCGGCAGGGTCATGGTGAGACCGGAAAGCTGCTGCGGCGACAACGTCACCGAACCGTCCTGGTTTACCGTACCGGCGGAGAGAACAGCACCTTCCGGCAGCCCCGAAACGGTCACCGAGAGCGTTTCGGAACCGTCGATGTCGGTCAGCGAGCTTGCAATGTTAAGGGGGTACTCGACCGTGCCGCTACCCTCACCGGCTTCGTAATTGACGTTGATATTGACGTCGTTGAAGTCGTTATCACCGCCGCCGAACAGGTCTTCCCAGTTCTGGTTGCCGGCCACGTTGTTGTCTGTGGTGTAATCGAATCCGCCTTCGTTCAGCGCAGGATCGCTGAACAGGACCGGATCACCCTGCCCGACAAGACGCTGCCCGTTCGGATCGACCACGTGCCAGTTGCCGCTGCCGTCCTGCTCGAATGTGACGGCCGTATTGTCGCCCAGACCGGAATTCTGATTGTCACCGTTCGGGATCACGAAGAACCCGATGCTGTCCGGGTCGACCCCTTCCAGCGTAAAGCTGTCGCCGATCTCTTGCTTCGTATTGTCCCAGATGACCATACCCTCAGTCGGCTTGCCGTCGGCGTCCTTGACGTAATACCCGTAGCTGTTGTTATAGCCCGCGCTTTCCTGCCCCATGTTGGTAATCGTCATGGTGCCGGTTGCCGGCGTTTCGGTCGGCTCGCCAAGCGTGACGGCGAGCGTCGGCGCATCGGCAACGCCGGTCACGGCCACGTCGATGGTCGCCGTCGTGGTCGACGTATCGCCGCCATTGGCCTCGGTCGACGTTGCGCTAACAGTCAGTTGGAAGTCTTCGTTGCTGTCCGACGGGGGCGTGATGGTAAGACCGCCCAAATCTTCGGGTGCAACGGTCCAGACACCTTCACTGACCATTTCGCCGGCGGAAAGTACGGCACCCTGCGGCACACCCGAGATGGTGATCGAGAGCGTTTCCGAGCCATCGAGATCGCCAAGGCCGGCCGCGATGTCGAGCGGAATTTCATTGTCTTCGTAGCCGGCCGCATCGGTCGCGTTCAGCGACGGATCGGACGCCGTCGTATCCTGCTCTTCGGAAACGTCGATGGTCAGGGTCGCCGACGCCGTATCGCCGTCCGCGTCCTGCATCGTGTAAGTGAAGGCATCTTCGCCACCCTCGGCCTCGTTGGTTTCGTATTGAAGCGCACGGATAAAGAAGTCACTGGAGTCGCTTTGGGTATTGTCGTTGCCCGTGTCCGTCGCAGTGAAAACCAGATACTGGAACGAGCCACCGTCCGGCAGGGAAATCTGCGCCGTACCGACATTGCTGGAACCGCTGTAATCGACGGTCGAGGCATTCAAAACGCCCTCGCCGACAAGGTTGCCGTCGGCATCGAACGCCTGCCAGTTGCCCTGCTCGCCGCCGTCTTCGTTGTTGAACAGGTTCGATACCGTCAGCGTGGCAGACGTGGTCGAACCGCCAAGGTTGATACCAAGCGCTTCGCTCTCGCCGGTGGCATTGTCATGGTTGATCTGATCGGGTGCCGGCATGCCACTCTGCGTGCCCTGAACACCGATGCCGTTGCCTGCAAAGGAGATTTGCGCGTCTGCGAGCGACGGATCGAATTGACCGCTTTCGTTGACGTAGGACGTGCCGAAATCGAAGGCGAACGTCTGTACGCCTGACCACGCTTCCTCGACTGCGCTCGAGCTCGCCGTGCCGGTCAGCCCGGCAACATGCGACACTGACTCGCTTTCATCGGCAGCGTAGTCGTAGGAGCCATCCGCGTACATCTTGAGGGTGCCATGATCACCGGCAATCTCGATGTAGTTGCCGTCTGCGTCGGACTGCACGTCATCGGGATTGTTGAAGCTCTTGGTGACGCCGCCGAAGCTGACGTCGACCACGCTGTTGCCGGTTTCCGAACCCACATCCACGGCGTCGGACTGGCTGGCGGTATCGCCTTCGCCGGTCAACACGTTACCTTGTGTCACTTCACCGATTTCGACCACGTTGCGGTCGTCATTGGCGAGCGGGTCGACATTGATTGCCGCCGTCACCACATTCGACGCCTGATCGTTGTTGGACTGCTCCGTCGACGTCGCCGTGACCGTCAGGTCGAAGTCGTCGCTGGCGCCGTCGGGCAGCGTGATCGCAAGACCGTCCAGATCCTGGACACTCAGGGTGTACGATCCGTCGTTATTGAGCGTACCGGCATTCAGGCTGGCGCCATCCGGGAAGCCGCCAATGTTGATCGACAGGCTTTCCGAACCGTCGGTGTCCGAAAGGATGCTCTGAATACTGAGCGGTACGGTCTGACCGACGTCCCCGTCACCATCGCCGGCAGCAACGCTCGGCGCATCGGCAACCGCATTGACGATCACAGGAATGGTGCCGGTGACGACGGCCGTATCGCCCGTCGACTGTTCGACCGAGGTCGCTTCGACCGTCAATGTAAAGTCTTCATCGGAATCCGTCGGCGGCGTCACGGTCAGTCCGGCGAGCTGTTCCGGACTCAGCGTCCACGAACCGTCGCCATTATCGGTACCGGCGGAAAGTGCCGCGCCGTTCGGAACGCCCGAAATCTTGATCGAAAGCGTTTCCGAGCCATCGGTGTCGGTCAAGGCTGCGGAAATATCGAGCTCGATCTGGGTGTCTTCGTCGCCTTCGGCGGCGCTCACCTGAAGATCCGGATCTTCGGCGGTGGTGTCACCATCGATACCGACGTCCAGCGATACGCTCGCCGTGTCGCCGTCGTTCTCGGTCGACGTCGCCGTAACGGAAAAGTCGAAGTCCTGCGAAACGCCCTGCGGAACCGACATGGTCAGGCCGTCAAGCTGCTCTTCCGTGAGCGTCCACGACCCATCCTGATTCTGCGTGCCGGCGCTGAGCGTTACGCCTGCCGGCAGATCCGCAATGTTAATCGAGAGCGTCTCGGAACCATCGACGTCGTTCAGTGACGACGTGATGTTCAGCGGGAAGATCGTCGCAACGCCCTCAGTCGTCTCGCCGACATAACCTTCGAGCGATTGCGTGAAGCTCAGCGTCTCATCCGCATGCACCGATAGCGGCAGCATGTTGACGATCGTGCCGGGATCGATGAGGAAGAATTCACCTTCACCCGGGCCCAGGATATTACCCAGAGCGCCGCCGCCATTGTTGCCGGCCTTCACGGAGAGACCCACCAATTCCGCACCCGGGTAGTTGTCGTTGATAAAGCCGAGGAGGTCGACGTCGTTCACGTCGTAAACGTCTTCCGATCCGGCCGAGAAATCGTCGACTTTCACCTTTTCGACGCTGCCGTCATCGTTCTTCAGATACATGACGACGTTAGAAATCGCGTGATCGAATGCCGGAATGTCACGGATCGCTTCGCCGACAACAGTCCCCTCCCCGATCGTGACAGCAAGATTGGGTTGATCGGCGACACCGATAACGTCAACCGCGACCGTCCCGGTGTTCGTTGCGAACGAACCGTCGTCGGTCGTCGACGTGGCGGTTACCGTCAGATTGAAGTCGACGTTGCTGTCAGCCGGCGGCGTGATGGTCAGGCGTTCCAGTTCTTCGGGCAGAAGCGACCACGTCCCGTTACCAAGGTCCGTCCCGTTGCTCAGCGTTGCACCGGCGGGCACGTTGGAGATCGTCACGGAAAGCGTCTCGCTCGTATCGGTCAGAGCCGCATCGATATCGAGGGGGATCGCGTTATCTTCGTAACCCACCGCGTTGGTAAGATCGAGATCCGGCGTATCCGGCAGGTCGACAACGTTCCCTTCGACCGTCACATCGATGTAGCCGATGCTAACGCTCGTTTCCAATCCGGCAGGAATGTCGCTGTCCGGATCTGTTTCCGTTGCGGTTGCCGTCACCTGAAGCGTGAAGTTGCCGTCGAAGTTCGGCGGCGGCGTGATCTGCAAGCCAGCGAGTTGGCTCGGTTGGATTCCGTCGACGACCCCCCCGACAACATCCAGCACCGTGTTGCCAAGGCTGACTACTGCCCCGTTCGGAATATTGCTGATCGAAACGCTGAGGCTTTCCGACCCGTCCAGGTCGCCGAGCGCGCTCTCGATGTCCAGGTCGGCCGACTCCAACACGCCATCGATGGTGATTTGAGACGGCACGTTCAGGATCGGCTTGTCGGCGACACCCGTCACGGAAACGTTCATCGACTGGCTCGTTTCGGCCAAGTCGTCCCCATCCATCGAGGTAACCGTCACGCCAATCTGGAAGTTCGCATTGGAGTTTTCCGGCGGCGTAATCGTGAGACCTTCGAGTTGGTCTTCGGTCAGCGTCCAAGTGCCGTTGCCGTTGTTGGTCCCGGCGGACAACGTGGCGCCGTTGGGGATACCTGTGATCGTGATACCGACGATCTCGTCACCGCCGTTCGCTGCGGTCGAAATCTCAAGCGGAATGGCGTCGTCTTCGAACCCGGCCGCGTCATGCAGCAGCAGCGTCGGGACATCGGCAACCGCGCCCAGATTGATGTTCATCAAACCGGTGACACTCGACGTGTCGCCGTCATTCTCGGTCGACGTCGCGGTGACGGTCAGGCTAAAGCTACCGGAGAAATCCGCCGACGGTACCAGCGAAAGACCGTCAAGGTCTTCGCCGCTCAGCGTCCATGAGCCGTCCTGGTTGCGCGTACCGGCCGTCAGGCTGGCGTCGGCCGGGAGACCGGCAATCGTCACGCTCAAGCTTTCCGAGCCGTCGGTATCCGCCAGATTGGCGAAAATATTCAACGGCACGAGGTTGTCTTCGAGACCGGAGACATCGCCCGTGTTGAGTGTCGGCGCATCGGCAACACCCGTCACACCGACGCTGAGCGAAGCGCTCGATGTTGCGAACGTCCCGTCCTGCTCGGTCGACGTTGCGGTGACCTCGAGCTGGAAGTCCTCATTCGAATCCGCGGGCGGCGTGATGGTCAGCCCATCGAGTTGCGCCGGCGTCAGGGTCCAAGTCCCGTCGTTGTTGTTAGACCCGGCAGAGAGCATCGCGCCATCGGGCACGTTGGCGATCGTGATCGACAGTGTTTCGGAGGCGTCTTCGACCATCGCGCTGATATCCAGCGGAATGGCGTTGTCTTCGAGACCAGACGCGTTTTGCAGGATCAGCGTCGGGACATCCGCAACCGCCGTCATGTCGACGTTGATAACGCCGCTGACGCTGGCGACCCCCTGATTGTTACCGGTAAGCGCGGCATCGGCTTCCGTTGCCGTCGCCGTCACCTGCAGGGTGAAATCTTCATCCAGCCCCGCCGGCGGTAACATGACCAACCCTTCGAGTTGATCGGCGGTCAGTTCAACCGCGCCATCGACGATATTGAGCGGCACAAGCGCCGTCAGAGCGTCCGGGTTCGTCAAATCGGTAACGCCGGAGAACAGCTGCGCGCCCTCCGGGAGATTGCTGATCGTGATCGAGAGTGTTTCGGAACCATCCGTATCGACGAGGCCCGCCCCGATGCCGACATTGAGCGGGATCAGATCGCCTTCATTGGCGCTAAGGTCGACCAGATCGAGGTCCGGCGTATCGGCGACACCACGCACGGCGACATTCAGCGTGCCGCTCTGGGTCGCGAAAGTGCCGTCGTCGGTGGTCGACGTCGCGGTCACCGAAACCGGGAACTCGCCCGAGAAGTTCTCCGGTGTCGTCATGGTCAGGCCGGCGAGATCGCCCGGCTCCAGGCTCCACGAGCCGTCTTCGTTCTTGATCCCGGCGGAGAGCGTTACGCCTTCCGGCAAACCGGAGACCGTCACGCTCAGCGTTTCGTCCGCATCCGTCAGGATGGCGGCGATGTTCAGCGGCACCGGCGCATCTTCATTGCCAACGGAATCGAACAGCATCAGCGCCGGCGGATCGGCGACTTCATGCACGATGACCGATAACGTACCGGAGACGCTGGATACTCCTTGGCCGTTGGCGCTGATGTCATTGTCATTTTCGGTGGCGGTTGCGGTCACCAGAAGGTCGAAATCTTCGTCGGAGCCGAACGGGGGCGTGATTACAAGGCCGTCAAGCTGGTCCGACGTCAACGTGGCACTTTGTTCGACGATTTGCAGCGTATTGTAGACGGCAACACCCTGATCATCGAGGAGCGGAACGCCGCTCTCGTCCAGCGCCGGCACCTTCAGAATGGCACCGTTCGGAATGTTGTCGATGGTGATGCTGAGGGTCTCGGAACCATCCGTATCGCCAAGCTGCGCAACGATGTTGAGCGGGATATCGCTGTTTTCGAGCGCGGTGATGGTGTTGGTTGTCAACTCCGGCGCATCGGCCACGCCGAGAACCGTGACCGGCACCTGCACCGAGGTTTCGGCAAACTCGCCGTTACTTTCCGTCGCCGTCGCCGTGACGGTCAGCTCGAAATCTTCATTACTATTCGCAGGTGGCGTGATCTTCAGGTTTGCAAGATCGGCGGGGGCCACCTCCCAAACACCTTCGGAGACCTGCGTACCGGCGCTCAGTAGCGCGCCGTTCGGCACACCGGAGATGGTAATGCTGAGGGTTTCCGAACCGTCTTGGTCGACAAGCGATGCATCGATATTGAGCGGGATTTCAAGGTCTTCGTTCCCGAGGGACGACGTCACATTGACGACAGGCGCATCCGGGTCCGGCAGGATGTTGAGACCGATCTGCTGAGTCACCACGGCGGTGTCACCGTTAGCGGCTTCGGTGGTCGTTGCCGTCACCGTCAGATCGAACGCGCCGGAAATATGCTGGCCCGGCTGCAGTTGCAGACCTTCCAACTGATCGGGGCTCAGCGTCCACGAACCGTCGCCGTTATCCGTACCGGCCGTCAGAGACGACCCCGCAGGCAGTCCTGAAATCGTGATCGAGAGGCTCTCGGAGCCGTCGGTGTCGTTTAGCGACGACGTGATGTCGAGCGGAATCAGGAAATCCTCGACGCCCTCGATCGTGTTGTCGACGGCGAGGTTGGCGGCATCGGCAACGGCCTCGAGACCAACCGATACGGTGGCTTCCAGGGTCGTAAAATCCTGATTGTTGTCGACGTTCGTCACCGTGACTCCAAGTTCGAAGTCAACGTCCGAATTCAGTGGCGGCGTGATCGACAAGCCGTCGGCATCTTCGGGTGTCAGCGTCCACGTGCCGTCGCCGTTGTCCGTACCGGCAGAAAGCACTGCCCCCGCCGGCACACCCGAAATGGTAATCGAAATAACTTCCGAACCATCGGTATCCGCCGTCAGCGCCGAGATATCGAGACCGAACGTGCCGTCTTCGAGCGCGTTGAGATTGACTGTATCGCCGTCAAGAACCTGGGCATCGTTGATCGTTACACCCAGCTCATCGGCGACCGCCGTGATTTCCAGCGGCAGATCGAAGTGATTGATGGCCGTATCGCCGTTGGTCGGTTCGGTCGACGTCACATTGAGTTGCAGATTGAACGAGCCGCTCAGGTGCGCAGGCGGGGTCAGTTGCAGGTTGTCGGTCGACATGTCCTCGCCCAGGAAACCGAGTGGGATATTCGCGGAACCGTTCACGACGGGGATCGAAACCATCGAGGTCTCGCCGGTATCCGGATCGGTATATTCGATCGCCAACTTGGAGCCCGCCGGGATGCCGGTCAGCGTGACGTTAGTGATGTGTTCGGAGACATCGTTCTTGTCGATGTCGAAGTTGATGCTGAGTGGCTGATCTTCGATACCGACTTCGGCGCTGCCATTGACCGTCGGCACGTCGGCGACCGCCGCGAGCTGAACGGTTGCGGAGCCGAACACTGTCTCGGTCGCCTCCCCGTCACGCACCTGCGCCGAGAATTCAAGATCGATGTCATCGCTGTCGTCTGGCGACCCCACCAGACGCAGATTGTTCAGCTGCGCGCCGGAGAGTTCATAGGTTCCCGTTTCATTCGGCGGCAGGATGACATCGTTGCCGCTTGCATCGGTATAGACGAGATGCGCGCCAACAGGATTGCCGTCACCGTCCGTAATCGGTTCCCAAGAAGTGACCTCTTCAAACAGCGGCTCGCCCTCGTCACTCAGGAGCGGCTCGCCCTCGTCGTCGAGCAACGGCACCTGCGTCGTGACTTGTTGGACTTCGAGCGTCGGCAGACCACTAATCGTCACCGACACCACTTCGCTACCGTCCGTATCCGTCAAGGTCGGCAGGATATTGAGCGGGATCTCCTGATCTTCGGACCCGGCAAACGTAATCGGCGATGCGGAACCATCCGCCGTCATCTCCACGCCATCGATAGTAATCGAGAACGGATCGACGACACCGATAACTTCGACGTCGACGTTCCCGGAACCGATACCACTGGGCAAATAGGATTGCGCAGGACCGTTAATCAGATCGAAGACCGAACCACCGTCTGCCAGGAAATCCTCCAGCGACTGCAGCGGCTCGTTCGTCTCGGTGTCGAGCTGATCGGAGAGGTACTCATTCGCCGCCTGTGTCACGGCATTGAGATAATCCGTGTTGTAGGCGGTGACGTTAAGCGTGAAGTCCTCCGCCGAATTCGTCGCCCCGGTGAGCGTCAGACCTTCCAGGTCACCGCTCTCAAGGAGCCACGTGCCGTCTTCCAGCAACGTGCCGGCAGAAAGTTCGGCCCCTTCCGGGAGGCCGGAAACGACAATCGATGCCGCATTCGCCGCCACCGGCAAATGATCCGCGATATCGATGCTCATCGCTGTGTCTTCGAGGCCGACGATGAGGTTCGGCGATTCCGTGAAAGCAAAATTTTCTACGTTTTCAATGGTATCCGTGCCATCTGGTCCGGTGACCGTCAGCACACCATTGACGATGGAAATCGTCGATTGGCCATAGGTTCCGGAGAACGCCGCAGTATCCTGCCCCTCACGGCCATCGATGAAATCGTCGCCGCCGCCGCCACGAAGAATGTTGGCGTTCTCATCGCCGATAATGATGTCGTTGCCGGATCCGCCGATGACGTTCTCAATATCGATGATTGTGTCGTAGCCGATGCCGTTTTCGCCCTCATCGTCGAAGGCCGTTCCGTCCGCGAGGTTGATGGTCAGATTGTCGTCGCTGGCCGCAAAGGTGATGGTATCGCTGCCAAGTCCACCGTCATACGTGTCGTTTCCGCCGCCCGGCGACGCGATAAAGGTGTCGTCTCCGTCGCCACCAACCAGATGGTCATCCGCACCCGTACCGCTCAGCGTATCGTCGCCACCGCCCGTGGTAATCCGGTTCTCGGTGTCATCACCTGTCAGGACAAACGTGTAATTGTAACCCGAGGCATCGAAGTCGCCGGTCACGTCACCCGTCACGGTCCCGCCATCCGGGGAGATCGTCACGTTCTTCAGCGTGCCTTGGTTTACCAGTTCCAGGATATCGCCCGGAAGCACTTCCTCGACTTCATCCTCTTCGAAGACCTCATCGACTTGCTCTACAACGGTAGTTTTTTCGTCGATTTGGGTCTTCTGCGACACACCCTCATTATCAAGAAACGGATTTTCGTCATTCAGGGCCGCGCGCGCCTGTTCGATGATATTGAGGTTCTGAAGCTCGCCCGTGACCTTGATCGTTCCGCTGGTTTGGGGCTGTTCCTGAGGGCCACCGGCGTCGGTCTGGAAGTCGTTCAGGAAGTCCAGCGACTCGCGGTTCTCGCCGTCGACCTCCTCGTTCTGATCGTACGTGTTGGCGCTCGTACGCTCACCCTCACTGTTGCGGGTCGGCAGATAACGCAAGGTTTCTTCCTGGTAAGAAGACAGAATGTCCTCAATACCGACGATCTCGAACGGCGACGGCGCGCTGTCGAAGCTGGAAACACGGGTGAACGCATTGGCGTCGTTCAGCACCTGCACGCCGGCATCGTTGACGACCACGACTTCGCCGACGAAACCGAAACGTTCTTCCATCAGGTGGACGTTCAGGTTTTCGCCGTCGCGGATGTCGAGACCGACCTGCGTACCGCGGATACCGATAGTCGCCACCGGCGTATCAAGGGTCATCGCGTCCGGATCGGTCTTGGCCACCTGACCCGACACGAACGTAAAGACGCCCTGCAGCACCGACATGGAGACCGAGCCCTGCTGCGTCGCCGGGTCGTAAATCATTTCGTCGAGCACCATGCGGCCTTCGGGACCCATGGCGAACGTCGTTTCATCAGCGAGAAGAATACCGACGTTACCCTGCGGACCGGATTCCAGAATATCGCCCTGGAAAACCTGATCGCCCAGTTCCAGGCGGACGCGCGTCCCGTCGACACGGATCGCGTAAACTTCGCCCTGAAGGCTTTCGACGTTACCGATCGGTTCGCCGTCGGTGCCGCTAATAATGTTGGGATTTTCAGCAATGTTGCCGCTGGCTTCAGCGGCCTGAATGGCTTCGGCCTGCTCCGGCTGAATAAACCCGAAACCGCCTTCCCCGCCCGCCGGCGCGTCGCCGCCCGTGGCCGCGCCTGCATCGGCCAGCGCAGAAATGACGTCGCTGCCGACCTCGGCACCGTCGGCCGACATGAGCGTCGGCGGATTGGGATTATCCGCATAGCCCTCGACCGTGACGGTCGTTCCGTCCGGGAAGGTCAATACGAGGTCGCCGCCGTCGAAGGTAAAATCGGCGTCCGCTACGGAAAGATGTTCGGGAAGATTAAGCTCACCGCTTTGCGATCCATCGATCGCAAACGATTTCTCACCGGTTTGGACGGCTTCGCCGCCCGCCAGGATTTGATCAGCCATTTTTGTGCAACCTTATGAACGATAACGTTTTTTCGTCGTTCACTGCGGTTGAATATTTTTATTATTGTTCTTTTCTGGGACTACTTATGCGCCGGATTAGGGTGTCCGGTCAACACGGCCTGGCATCAAGATCACTATTTTGATCTTAAATCAGGCCGATTCAGCGCCGTAATAGAGTGTGACCACGTGCCGGGCTTCGGCGAAGAACAGCCAGCGCTCGAAAACGACACCCACGCTCATGCTGATGGCAGCCACGAAACACGCGAACGCAATCGCCTGTGTGTTGAGGAAATATGCCGCCAACAGCAGCACCAGCGGCGCAATGAAAGCCAGCATATGAACAAAATTGCGAAGCTTGGCGGCATGCTTGCGGGCAACCTTGTAACCCATTTCCTGCTGCAGGTAGTTTTCTTCCGTATGCGGTCCTTCCAGCAGGCGAACCTTATCCCCCGCAAGGCCGGTCGCGGACTTCGGCGTCGACGGATGCCGGGTCGAATCGATGAACTGCCAATATGAACGCTTCACCCGCCATGCAACCAGCGTGCAGATGATCGTGAACGCGAGATAAGGCTGCTCGAGACCGGTCGTCACCGACATCAGCGCCGCCACCCAAATGGCCCCCGTCGTCAGCGCAAGCGTCAGATACACGGGCACGGTCCACTTGTTGCACCACTGGTGTACCGTCTTCAGGCTGCAATAGATCATCGCCGTGCTATAGACGGTCGCGATGGCCAGTGCCGCAGCGAGCCCGGCGATCGCGCCGCCAACTCCGGTTGGCAACTCACCTTTGAAAATCCAGAAATACGCAAACCCGAGCCAAGGTCCATAGGTCAGGACCGACAGAACGCCCTCGCGCGACAACCAGCTTGAACGCCACTGCGTAAAAGCGCGCCATGCACGCTCCGGATGGCCCAGGTGAAATGTCGACGACAACAGACCGACCGTTACCAGCACGAACGCAAGCCCTAGTCCTGCGATGCCAAGCGTGCGGTCGAGGGGAACCATCTGCCAGGACGCCAGAACAGAAAGGACCACCAGAATCCCATATCCGGCGCCGGATGCTGTCGTAAAAAAGATAACGGAAAACGCGGGATGCATCGGCTTACCTCGACAACGCCTTATCGATCCAACGCAGGATCGGGTTCTCTGCCCCGGGGGTCGCCGGCAATTCGCTCGGCATGCCCGACTTGCCGGCGTCATTGCGGCGCGGACGCGGCGGCAGATACTTGTTGGTCGGCTTGTAGCCCATCTCAGCCATGAGATCGTAGCCCTGCCGTTCGGCCACCAACTTCGAAACATCCGAATTCGGGTCGCCGAGATCGCCATAATGCCGCGCACCGGCCGGGCAAGTCGACACGCAAGCCGGCACGCGGTCCACTTCTTCCATGTTCTCGTTGTATATCCGGTCGATGCAAAGCGTGCATTTTTTCATCACGCCTTCGTCTGCATCGTATTCGCGCGCGCCGTAAGGACACGCCCAACTACACAACTTGCAACCGATGCACTTGTCCTCGTTGACCAGCACAATACCGTCTTCGTCGCGCTTGAAACTGGCCCCGGTCGGACAAACGGTGACACATGCCGCCTCTTCGCAATGCAGGCAGGATTTCGGGAAATGCACGGTCCGGGACGGCTCGCCGTCGCCGGCACTCGCTTCGAAGGTGTGGATCCGATTGAACCAGACGCCGATCGGTTTCGGTCCGTAAGGATCCTTGTCCGTCAGCGGCGCCGCATGCCCCCCACTGTTCCATTCCTTGCAGTTGACCGCGCAGGCGTGACAGCCGACGCAGATATCCAGGTCGATGACGAGGCCAAGCTTCTTTTGCGTGGAGTTCGGAAGAGTCGTCATGACGACTGTCCCTTCCGGAATCCGGCCCCATAGTTGAGCTTGACCGGTGCCGGACCGATCCCGGCGGGCTTCTTGGTCGGATCGAATTGCGGGAAGCTCTCGGCGGCTTCCGACGGATCGGCTTTACGAACACGAACCCGCAGGTCGTACCACGCCGCCTGCCCCGTCACCGGATCGGCATTGGCATAACGATATCCATCGTCGCGCGGCGGCAGCAGTTCCGAGATCACGTGATTGAGAAGAAAACCTTTTTTCGCCTCTCCGGCATTGGCATCCAGGTTCCACGCGCCCGAACGCTTGCCGATCGCATTCCACGTCCAGACGGTCGATCCCTCGACCCCGTCCATCAGTGCGACCTGTACGCGGATACGGCCGTGATAGCTTTCGACCCACGCCCAATCGCCATCGGCGATTTCCAGACCGGCCGCGGTTTCGGCGTTCATGTAGAGTTTGTTGGAACCGGTGATCTGGCGAAGCCAGGCATTTTGCGACCCCCACGAGTGATACATCTGCATTGGCCGTTGCGTCAGCGCGTGCATCGGGAATTGTTCGGTGTCGATCATCGAATGTTCGAACGGCGGATACCAGATCGGCATCGGATCGAAATAGGCGTCGATCCGGGCACGCTCACGTTCCGGCGGCTGGATGTCACCGTGACCACGCGCGGCGTTCCGGAATTTCTGCATCACCTCGGAATAGACCTGCAGCACGATCGGGTCCGAACTGCCGATGAACCCGACGCTCTTTGCCCATTCCAGATATGACTTGTTGGCGAACTTATAAAATTTCTGATCGTCATCGAAATGATGCGACCAGAAACAACCGTTCTCGATATAGCGTTCCAACTGCTTCGGATTGACCGCGCCCTTGCCATGCTTATCGCCGTTTTCGCCGCGCCAGCCGGCCAACGGACCGATTCCCGGCCCGCGCTCGTGATTGACGATGTAGTCCGCATAGCCACCCGGATACTTGGGCTTGCCGTCGTCGTCGGTCATACCGGGCAGCTTTAGCCGCGCACCGAGGTCCAGCAACACTGTCTGAAACGGACGCACGTCGCGGTCCGGCTGGATGATCGGCTGTCGGATCGCGTCCTGAGCCGCGTCGGCCTCGCAAATCGGGCGGTCCAGAAGCGAAATGCAGTCCCAGCGTTCAAGATACGTCGTATCCGGCAGCACCAGGTCCGAATACGGAATCATTTCCGAATAATAAGCATCGGAATAGATAATCCGGGGGATCTTGTACTCCCCCGTATGCTCGTCGACGTCGGTCAGCATCTTGATCGTGCCGGACGTGTTCATCGACGAGTTCCAGCTCATATTCGCCATGAACATGAACAACGTGTCGATGGGGTACGGATCCCCCTTCCACGCATTGGTGATGACCATGTGCATCAGGCCATGCGCGGACAGCGGAAACTCCCACGAGAACGCCTTATCGATACGGCCGGGCTTCCCTTCGCTGTCGACGATCAGATCTTCCGGTCCGGTCGGGAAACCGAGCGGCGGGCCGCCCAAAGGTTGCCCGGCATGAACGGTGCCGGGCTTACCGGCAGGTTTCAATGCCGGCGGGATGGCTTTTGGGAACGGCGGCTTGTTTCTGAACCCGCCCGGACAGTCGACACTGCCAATCAGGGTCTGAAGCAAGTGGATTGCACGACAGGTGTGAAAGCCGTTCGAGTGCGCCGAGATGCCCCGCATCGCATGCATCGCCACAGGGCGCCCAATGAATTTCTCATGCTTGCGGCCGTAGGCATCGGTCCAGGGGGTATCGATCTCGATGGTTTCCTTGAACGCGACATGCGCGATCTCTGCGGCGATACGTCGGATGGTTTTGGCCGGAATGCCGGTCTGATCGGCGACCGCTTCGGGTGCATACCTGGCATCGAGATAACGCGCCGCCATCAACTGGAACGCGGGAATGGTGGAACGGCCATCTTCCAGCGTTATATTTCCGGCAAGGACCGGATGTGCGGTGATATCCATCGCCGAGACGGCGGCCTTCTTTTCACCGTCCCAAATTAACGGGTTTCCCTCGTCGTCACGGGCGAACAAGCCGTCATCGGCGCCTCCCGGATTCTGCACAACAAGCCAGGATGCGTTGGTGTAGGTCGCAAGATACTGCTCGTCGACATTGCCGGTCCTGAGGAGTTCGTGAATCAGTGACATCACGAACAGGCCGTCAGTCCCCGGCTTGATGCCGAGCCATTCATCGGCGATGGCCGAATACCCGGTCCGCACCGGGTTGACGGACACGAACTTTGCGCCCCGGGTCTTGAGCTTGCCGAGACCGGTCTTGATCGGGTTGGAATCGTGATCCTCGGCAACGCCGAACATCACGAAGTATTTGGCGCGGTCCCAATCCGGTTCACCAAACTCCCAGAACGAACCGCCAATGGAATACAAGCCGGCCGCCGCCATGTTAACGGAACAGAAGCCGCCGTGCGCGGCGTGATTCGGCGTACCGAACTGGCTCGCCCACCAGCCGGTCAGCGATTGCGATTGGTCCCGGCCGGTAAAGAACGCAAGCTTTTTGGGGTCGGTTTCGCGGATACGCCCGAGCCAGCCCGTAGCGATCTCCATCGCCTCGTCCCACTCGATTTCCTCGAACTCGCCAGAGCCGCGCGGACCAACGCGCTTAAGCGGCTTGGTCAGTTTGGCCGGGGAATGCTGCGTCATGATCCCGGCAGACCCCTTGGCGCACAGTACGCCTCGGTTCACGGGATGGTCGCGATTGCCCTGAATATAGCGAATCTGCCCATTCTTGAGGTGCACTTTGATGCCGCAGCGGCAAGCGCACATATAGCACGTGGTGGTTTTCACCTCGTCCGCGACTTCGGGCGACGTGTTCACCTGGTTATCTTTTGCCGTCATGAAATGTTACCGGTATCCGGACTGCCGTTCTTCCGGGAGGCCGCCTGACATGCCGGCCCAGCGCCGCGCATGTATGCCCTGTTCGGTCGATATGAGCGGTTAAACGAGAACCATTGCCGAACAACCGTAAAAAGTTGGCTGCCGACCCCAGACCTCGCCGTATTCAATTCAATCCCGAACATGCTGATTTCCCAGTAACTTGGATGAGAGATGTCAGTAATGTGAATACCGTCTTGTGCCAAATTCACATTGATTAGTCTAATGAGTAATTATTGTCATATTGATTAAATTATTTTATTGATTGTTCATGACCCTGACCCAACTCCGCATCTTTCTCACCGTCGCCGAGATTGGACACGTAACCCGCGCCGCTGAACGCCTCGGGCTGACCCAATCCGCCGTATCGGCCGCCATCGCCGCGCTGGAAAACCAGTACGAGGTCAAACTGTTCGATCGTGTCGGTCGATCGATCCGCGTGTCAGAAGCGGGTGAACTCTTCGTCAGCGAGGCGCGCGCCGTCCTCGATCGGACGGCCGCGGCAGAGCGCATGCTCAGGGAATTGGGCGGCCTCACGATCGGCCATCTGGAAATTGCGGCCAGCCAGACCATCGCCAACTACTGGCTGCCCCGACGTCTGGCAACGTTTCATGAGCAGTTTCCAGGTGTGCTCCTGAACCTGACCATCTCTAACACCCGCGACGTGGAGAACGCCGTCGCGACCGGTGCCGCCGATATCGGGTTCGTGGAAGGAACCACCCGTACCCCCCAGTTGGTGCTGGATGAAGTCGATTCCGATCAATTGGTGATGGTTGCCTCATCTCAACGACACGACATCACAAGCGCTGATGCGGGCGCTTTGAAGAAAATCCCCTTGGTGGTTCGCGAACCCGGCTCAGGTACGCGGGAAGTCCTCGAGAATTTGGCGTTGAAAGCCGGCATTGCCTGGCCGGATTTGAACATCATCCTCGAACTGCCCAGCAACGAGGCCGTACGCGAAGCCGTCGAGGCCGGCGCCGGCGCCACACTGATCTCGCGCCACGTGATTGCAAGTTCGTTGGAAAACGGCGCACTGCGCACCATCAGCAGCGACGTGCCGCCACGGAGCTATCATATGGTAAGGCATCGCGACCGGGTGCCGAGCGCTGCCCGGCGTGCGTTCGTGGAGATGATCCTTGCCAACAAGCTGGCCGCCTGAACGGTCAGCTCTGCCCCGAACCGGCGAAACGCCTCAGGAATGCTTCCTGGTTGGCAGCATGCAGATACTCGATCGCGCAGCCGAGCATCTTATCCTTTTCCTCGCCGATTTCCGGGCACTTGGCTTCGGCGATCCGCGGCCGTTTGCGCGCCGCGTCATGTTCCTGCGCCGGAATGGCGCCTGGCAAATCCGCCTCGCGCGTCGCTTCCGCCACGGGGTGTTCCGCATCGCCCTCTTCATAAAGATTGATATCGGGCGTCACACCGACGGCCTGAATAGTCTGATTGGAGGGTGAGTAATAAAGTGCCGTCGTCAGACGCAGCGCCCCTTCGAGCGGCATCGGCATGATGGTCTGAACAGACCCTTTGCCAAATGTGCGCCGCCCCATGATTACGGCGCGGCCATGATACTGAAGGGCACTGGCCACGATCTCTGACGCCGAGGCGGATCCCTGGTTCACCAGCACAACCATCGGCACGCCTGCAATCTCATCGCCCGGATCGGCAAAGAATGCCCGTTCGTCACGCCCGTTCCGGCCCTTGATGGACACGATTTTGCCGTCATCCAGAAACGCATCAGCAACGATGACGGATTGGCTCAGCAGCCCACCCGGGTTATTGCGGAGATCGACCACCACCCCCTTCAGCTCGGCACCCGCCTTGCTGCGGATATCGTCAAGTGCGGTGATGATACCTTCCTTGGTTTTTTCATTGAAGCGCGTGATGCGGATATAGCCGACGTCACCTTCGATCCGATGGCGCACCGACTTGACCTCGATGATATCGCGGACAATCCGGACATCGAAATCCTCAACGCCCTTCCGCCGTATCGTGACGACCAACGGGTCACCCGGCTTCCCACGCATCAGGCGAACGGCTTCGCGAAGGCTCTTGCCTTTGATCGGAACGCCATCGCAATGCGTGATCAAGTCACCGGCCTGGATGCCCGCCCGCTCCGCCGGCGTGTCCTCGATCGGCGCGATGACCTTCACCAGGTCCTCTTCCATCGTGATCTGGATACCAAGACCGCCGAATTCGCCCTTGGTGCTGGCGAAGCTGTCACGGAACTCTTCGGCGTTCAGGTAGCTCGAATGCGGATCCAGCCCTTTGAGCATCCGATGCAAAGCATCCTCGACGACTTGTTCAGGCGCCATGGTACCGGGCTGCGCCTTCTGTTCCTTGACGCCGGCAATGGCTTCGCTGATCAGCTTGGCGTCATCGACCTCGTAAACATAGTTCGCCCGCACACGGCGATAGGCGAAGTTGAAATAATCCAACCGCTCGCGGTCCGAAGCATCCTCGACATATGTGTCGTATACTTCCTTGAACCGGTCGAGCTGCTGGCGCGTCGTCTCGGGGAGATGGCTGGTCTCCTCGTTCATCGCCATGACGACGCGTCCGATCGCGGAATCGTTCGACACGCATGCCGTGATCACGGATGCCAGAATCACACCTACGGCCAACCCCAGCAGCACTTGCGGCATCCGCCGCGGGCCGGGTCTGGTGACTCTCACATTTGGAATGCGTGACGCCAAATCAGCCGTCCTTGTTTATCTGCTCGATCAATTCCCCCAACACCCGCTCGGCGTCGTCGTTTTCGACCTGGCAGGTCCCGGCGTTTTCGTGACCGCCACCACCGTACTTGAGCATCAACTCGCCGACATTGGTCTTGGAAGTGCGGTTGGTGATGGACTTACCCGTCGCCAGCACGGTGTTGAGCTTGTTCAGCCCCCAAAGCACGTGTATCGAAATATTGCACTCGGGGAACAGCGCATAAATCATAAAACGGTTACCGGCGTAGATTTTCTCTTCCTCGCGCAGGTCGAGGACAACGAGATTTCCATGCACGGTGGAACAGCGTTTGATCTGATCCTTGAACTTGTCCTCGTGCTCGAAATACAGGTCGACGCGCTCCTTCACGTCCGGTAACGCCAAGATTTCGTCGACCGTGTGATCGCGGCAGTAATCGATCAACTGCATCATCAACTGATAGTTGGAAACGCGGAATTCACGGAACCGGCCGAGACCGGTGCGGCTGTCCATCAACATGTTTAGAAGATCCCAGCCCGCCGGCTTCAGAATTTCGGCTTCGGAGAACTGCGCGGCATCGCCCTTGTCGACCGCGACCATCATATCCTCGGAGACGTTCGGGAATTTCTCTTTTCCGCCATAGTAATCGTACACGACTCGCGCGGCAGACGGCGCGTCGGGATCAATGATATGATTGTCCGGCTTGTCGCCGACGCGGATGGTCTCGCTCAAATGGTGGTCGAACGCGAGATGCACGCCCTCGACATATGGCAGGTTCGTCGTGATATCGCTGTCCGAGATCAGGATCGTCCCGTCCTGCATGTCCTTGGGGTGGACGAATTTGATGTCATCGATGATACCCAAATCCTTCAACAGAACGGCGCACACCAGCCCATCAAAATCGCTTCGTGTCACCAGTCTGTATTTTTTGTCGCTCATCCCCGCTCTCCCTGACTCGTTATCGATTCTTAATATGGCAAAAGTCAGGCAGATTGTGGGTCGGGCCGGCCCCGGATGGCAAGCAACTATTGCGATTTTGCGCGCCGGTTAGCGCTGCAAACCGTGCCGCAACCAAACCGACGCTGCAAACAGCAGCACCGCGCCCGCCTGATGGGCGGCGGCAAGCGGGATCGGCACCATCAACAGCAAGGTTGATATTCCGAGCACCACCTGCAGCGCCCCCGCCGCCAGCAGGAAATTTGCCCGCAGGCGCACAGCGCCGCCCATTTTGCGCCCCTGCAGCCACGTCAGCACCACAAAGACAAAGGTCGTTATTGCCAGCCAACGGTGATCGAACTGAACGGTCGGAATATCTTCGAAAAAGTTAAGATACCACGGAGAGAGTTGGAAGCCCTCGCTCGGGTAAAACTCACCCATCATCAACGGGAACGTATTGTAGATCAGTCCGGCATTCAGGCCGGCCACGAGCGCACCTGTAAATGCAGTGATGAACACAAGCCCCGTCGTCAGCGTGGAAAGACGAAACAAAGCGGCATTTACGATTGAACGCTCGGCTCGAAGCAAATCCAGCGCGAACCACAATCCCACACCGAGTATCAGGAACGCCATCATCAGATGCACGGCAAGCCTGTACTGACTGACATCCGGATGATCGACGAGACCGCTTTTGACCATCCACCAACCGATCAGCCCTTGTAGTCCGCCCAAAGCAAAGAGGACGCTCAAACGGATCAATAACGGCCGGTCCAGCCACTTTCTCACTAAAAAGACCGCGAACGGCACGGCGAATGCGACGCCGATCAGCCGCCCCCAAAGGCGGTGTAAGTATTCGAGCCAGAAGATCTCCTTGAACTCGGCAAGGCTCATGCCGCGGTTGATCTTCTGATACTCCGGCGACAAACGATAGCCGTCGAACTGTGCCTGCCACGCGGTGTCCGACATCGGCGGAAACCAACCAGTCACGGGGCGCCAATCAGTCATCGACAACCCTGACTCCGTCAACCGCGTAAATCCGCCGAGCACGACCATTGCAAACACCATGACGCAGATCGCCAGAAGCCAAAGGCCGATAATCCTATGCTGCTGGGATAAGGTGTGCGGCGAAGTTTGAGCGGTCACGGTACTTTCCTCGTTACGCGCCCATGCAGGTAGTGGATCGAGCCTTGTTTGTCCATGCTTGATCCGCGATAAAACGCGTGTTCACAATTCCCTTGGTAAAAGACAGCGATCGCGGGCCATGAATCCTTCCGAACCCACCATCCATCCGGTGATGCTTGTCGGCGCCGGTCCCGGCGATCCGGACCTGTTGACTGTCAAGGCGCACCGCTTGCTGAGCGAGGTCGATGTCATCGTCTACGACCGCCTTGTGGCGAAACCCATCCTCTCGCTGATCCCTGAGACGACGGAACGGATTTTCGCCGGCAAACGGGCGTCCAACCACTACATGCCACAGGACGACATCAACAATCTGTTGGTGGATCTGGCGCGCGTCGGCAAAAAGGTCATGCGCCTCAAGGGCGGCGATCCGTTTGTGTTCGGCCGCGGCGGCGAAGAAGCCCTGCATCTGGTGAGGAACGGCATTCCCTTCGAGGTTGTTCCCGGGATCACGTCATCCGCCGGTTGCGCCGCTTACGCGGGGATCCCGCTGACGCACCGTGGCCTGGCGCAGGGAGTCCGGTTCGTCACCGGCCACAGTAAAAGCGACGAGCCGTTGACCCTGGATTGGCGCAGTCTCGCCGATCCGGAAACGACCCTCGTCGTCTATATGGGCATGGCGAATGTGAGGGAGATCTCTTCCAAACTGATCGAGCATGGGCTCCCCGACGGGACACCGGTCGCCGTCATCAACATGGGGACCCGCCCGCAACAAAAATCTCTCGTAACGACGCTCAGTGAACTGCCGGATACGGTGGCAAGCTCCGACATTAAAGGGGCGACACTGTTCGTGATCGGGCGCGTGGTCACGCTTGCAGATGAACTGGCCTGGTTCACGGAGACTGTTAGCGCGTAACGTTTACATATCCCGGTCGAGCGCCCGGGCCAGCACCATGTACACCTTGCCCATATCGGACGACAGGAACGTCGCGTGCAGCATGCTGTTCGGGTCGCGCTTGGACGCTTCGTCCAGCAACATCTCGAACTCTTCCAGGTAACGTGTGACGTAGTCGCGGAAGGTGCCGTCTTCCTGATAGGCTTGACGGATCTGCTGCAGCTTGGCGCGCTCGCGGAAGCCGAGCAGCTTGCGGACGAAAATCCCCTTCTCGCCCTTGTTGAAGCGGCGCCAGTCCTCTTCCGACACCTGCGTTTCCAGCACCCGGCTGACGTCGACCGCGAGCGACTGCAGGCGCTCCGAAATAAACGTCGCCTGACGCGTAAATTCTTCAAGGCTGGTTTTGTCCGTCCGCTCGTTGAGAGATGCCAGCAGCGCCGACGCCTCGTTCGACGCATCGCGGACCTGTTGGGTCCGGTCGTCGAGAACCTGATTGATCTCGTGCGATTTGCGGGCGACGTCCGACGTTGCCTTGGAAAGTGCATCCACGTGCGAGCGCACCGACTTGTCCCAGGCGCCGACCTTACCCAGCGCGATGTCCGTGGTGCTCGAAAGCTCCTGCGCCCGCCGTGCCAGCGCCTCGCCGAGTGCCTCCAGGCCCCGTTCGGCGCGGTTGTACGTGGTGGTAAGATCCTGCAACTGACGGCGAAGCCCTTCGGTGCCGCCCTCCAGCTGCTCGACGATAGAGTCCGTCCGGTCGCCGGATTCGTGGATTTGCGTCCGAAGCGTTTCCGCGGCGCGGGTCAATTTCGAAACGTTGAGGTCTGCCGCCATGGACGCTTCCGAGGCCCGCTGACCGATGACCTCGCCAACACGCTCCAGCCGCTCGACCGCGTCGTCGGTCGTGGTTCCCAGGATATTACCGCGATGGCGGAGACCGTCGGTCGCCTCTTCCAACTGCGCCGTCGCTTTTCTGGAGACGATGCTGACTTCCTGGAAGCGTTCACGAAGGGCCTGACCAACTTCGCCCATTTCCTGCACCCCGCGCTGCGACGCATCGCTGAGGTCACGTGCGCCTTCGCGAAGTTCGGCGTTCACCGTTTCGACCTGGCTCGACGCGCGCTCTGCAGCCTGCTGCACATCCCCGGCGTGCCGCTGCAGGGCGTCGGAAACCAGGCTCATCAACTGTGATGCCCGGTCCGCCGTCGTACTCATTTCGTGAGAACGCGATTGCATTTCCTCGCCGACGCGGCTCAGACGGGCCGCAGCCTCGTTGGACGACGTCGTCAGGCTCGATGATTGCTGGTTCAACAGGTCCGAGAACCGCTGCACGTGCACGGTCGCGGACTCATATGTGCTGGTCAGGTCTTCCGAGCTCTTATGCAAAATCTGACCGACATCGTTCATGCGTTCACGGGTCTTTTCGAGTGTACTGTCGAGTTCGATATGATTTTGTTTAAGGGTGCCAGCGATGCCCGCAAGATTTTCGGCGGCGCGGTCAGTGGCACCTGTCGCCGTATCGACCTCGCGCATCAGACGGCGGCCGATGTCCTCAAGACGATTCAACGCATCGGAGGAGGACTCACGCATTTGCGTCGCGCTCTTCTCCATGGCGTTGGTCGTCAATTCGACACGGCCCGTTGCATAATCGGCAGCAGAAGAGAGCTCGCTGGTGCCGGCTTGCAGAATTTCCCCTGCATCCACCATCCTACGGCGCACCGTGTCACTGACGGACTCGACCTGAAGGGCACGCTCCTTGATGACGTCACCGACGCCTTCGATCTCGGCATAAGCGCGGCCGGAAATCGTTCCCAGGTCTTCGGACTGCTTGTGCAGCAAGTCCGTCACGAGATTAAGCAGCTGCGCCGCGCGGTCGGAGGCCTGCGCCACCTGTTGCGAGCGACTCTCCAACGCCGTTCCGACCTTGTCGATATCCTCGATCGCGAGGTCCGAGTTCTTGCCGAGCAGATCGGACTGGCCGGAGAATATCTCCGAAACCGCGCTGATCTGCGCCGCCGCCTGGTCGGATGCAGACAACAGATCGCGCAGCCGTTCCGACAGGTCTTCGCCGACCGCGACGAGACGCGCCTTCGCGCTGTTGGACGAATGATCGATGTTCGTGGTTTCCCGGCGAATGACCTCGCCCGCGTCCGCCAGAATATTCGCCGACTTGGCCGAGACGAGAGCGAGCCTGTCGGCATGGGTCTGTAGCGTTTCCCCGACACGCTCGATGCTCTGTTCGGCGCGCGCCGATACGGCGCCCAATTCCTGCACCTGGTCCTTCGCCTGAAGACCCAGATCGGAAATCGACCGTTGCGCGCGGGTCGACGTCTCTACGACCTGCGCCAAATCCTCGTTGGTGGTGCGCGCCGATTCCGCGACACTCTCCGAGCTCTGCCTGACTGCATTTGCGCCGTGGCTCAGCGCATGCGCGGCGCGGGTTACATCGGCGACCCCTTTGTCCGTCGATTGAGTCACTTCGGATACCGTGTCGCTGAGAAGTTCACTTAAGCGAGACAAGCGCGCATCCGCCGTGTCGGCCGCACCTTCGATATCAACGGAACGGCGGCGCAAGGCTTCCCCGGCTTCGTCGAGACGAAGTACGCTTTGGTTTGCCGTCCGGGCCATGTTCCCCGCCTGCTCGCCCATCGCCTCACCCGCTTCGGTAAAGCGCTCAATGGAGCGGTCCGTGGTGTCTTCCACTTGCTCGGAACGGCGGCGCAATTCTTCCCCGACCCGCGCCACTTCACCCAAAACGCGCTCGGAAATGTTGGCAAGTTCATCGGAATCGCGACGCAGCACGTTGCCGACGTTCTCCGCGCGCTCGGCCGCCGTATCGGCGGCTTCCGACATCTCGCGAGCCTGTTGGCGGAATGTTTCGCCGGTACCGCGCACACGCTCGGTGACCTGCTGGGATGTCATTTCCAGACGCCGCGCATCTTCCCTTAACGCATCGCCCACGTCCTGGACGTCAGCGACGACCTTGTCCGACGTTTTGGAGAGCACGTGCGTCTGGTGCGCGAGGTTGTCTTCAATATCCTTGGTACGACTTTGAACCTTGTCCGCCGTCGCGACCAGGTCGCTGGCCTGCCGGTCGAGAAGATCGCGCATCCGCTCGATCTGCGAAACGGCCTCGGCGTTTCGCTTCGACATGTCCTCGGCGCTGTCGCTCAGCATCGCGGCGCTGGAGCGCATCTGCCGGTCCGCATCACCCGAAATATCGACCAGTTCCGCCACCCGGTCGCGAACCACATCGCCGATCGCCTGCAGCGCACTTGCGGTATCTTCGGCACGTGAATTCGCTTCGTTCATGCTGTCCTTGAGGGAATCCGTCCTCTCGTCGAACACCGACGCGGTTTCCTGCGCCCGCTGCGAGGCCGTATTGGCGGCGAGGTAGAGCTCCTGGGCACGCTTGCCGATAACGTCGGTGAGATCTTCCGCTCTGGACGACGCCCGGTCTGACGAAACGGTCAGGTCATATGCATGTTTTTGCAGCAGCTCGCCGACGCTCCTGGCGCGTTCGGTCGCGCTATCCGTAGCCGAGGTCAGGTCTTCAGTCTGGCGGCGCAGCGCATCGGCTACGGCGTGCGCACGCAGGTCCGCATCCTCCGATACCTTAGAAAGCTCCAACGCGCGCTCGCGCACCAGTTTGCTGACCGCTTCGCCGCGGCGCATTGCTTCCTCGGTCGCGCGGTTGAGGTCCTTGGTCTGTTGGCGGAGCGAGTCCGTCACCTCGCGAAGCCGCGATTGCGCATGGTCGCCCGGATAAATCATTTGACGCATCTGCCAGCGCAGCGCTGCCGCCTCCTGCTGGATGTCCGCGCCGCGTTGATAGGAGAACACCACCACCCATAAAAGCGCGACCGGCGTGGCCACACCGGCGGCAAGGCCGCCCAACTCATGCGGCAAAAGTGCCGTCAGATTGTTCCAGCCGAGGTTGAGTTCAACAAACTGGTACGAGAACCAGAACCAAACCGCCGTCGCCGCCAAGGCGCCCAAGGGCAGGAGTTTCCAACGTATCCATAATGGAACGGGCGGCTGGACCGGGATATCACCCAACGCGCCCGAAGACGGCGGCGGCGCATCCCGTTCAGGAACGACTGCGCCAAGGCTGTCGGCGATGGATTGCTGCGGAGTCCCGCCAGCCGTACTGGCCGTTTCGGCGCCTTTCTCTGCCATCGTCCCATTCTCCCGGCGGTTTGAGGGTCATCAATGTTAAGACCCAATATCGTGCGCCGTAAACACGATTTTAGCGTATATCTTGTGTATTACGTGGATAACTCCGTAATCAGGTCGATAATCCGTTCGGCCGTCAGGCCATCCTGGGTGTCTCCGAACAATGCCTGCCGATATCGTTCACGGAGTTCCGTCCCCGCGTCCGGCGTTTTTAACGCCAGATCGACGGCACGCGCCAGGTTCTCGACCGCGCCCACATCGCGGCCAACCTCCCGCCAGCGCCATTCGATACCCTGGGGATCGTAAGCTTCCTCGTCCGCCGAATGATCCGGGTTTCGAAGCAAAAGAATTGGCCGGTCCACGGTCAGAAAGTCGAAAATCGCACTGGAAACATCGCTGACGAGCACATCAGCGGCCTTCATGTAGGGGATGAGATCCGCATCTGGGTCATCGACAAAAACCACCCGATCATGTTCCTGGGCGACTTTCGACCAGGTCTCGATCCACTTTGGCTGACGCACGAACGTTTCCGGATGCGGTTTGATCACCACGGTCACGTCATGCCTTCCACCACGGATCAGGTCCACCACGTTCTCACCCAACATGTTCGCCGACGACATCTGCGGGCGCTGGCCGGGCGCGTAAAGAACGGTTGCGCCCGCATCCATCAGTGCGCGCGGCGGCGCCAGATGATCGCCACGGAAAACCGGATCAAGCGGCAGGTGGCCGCAGACCCGCACCTGCAATGCATCGATCAGCCCCAGTTTGACCCAGGCATCCCCGATCATGTGACCCGGGGCGACCACGATATCGGCACCGTCAAAAGCTGCCCGATGGCGGTTTTGCGACGCCAGGAACGCGGGCACGGAAATGATCAGGGCATTTGGGACCAGATCGCGCACCTGTGCCGTCTGCGTTCCACCGACCACCACGACGTCCGGCTTGAACTCAACCAGGTCGCGGCCGTCAGATGTAATCAATGGCCAGTGCTTCCCCGCCGCCTGATCGAACAGGGCCGCCAGCGGAAAATACTGCTGCGCGCCATTGAAATGCAGAGCGACCCGCCTTGCCGACGTGTCGCGCTCCAACAGGCGCTTCCCATCCCGCTCCACGCCAAGGCTCATCTCGCCCGCGTGCGCGAACAGGTTGTGTGGCGCCAGTTTCAAGGCATCGCGAAAAGCCTGCAGGGATTCCGCGCGGCGCCCGGCGCTTTTGCGGGCATACCCCAAATGCACCAAAGCCTCGATCCGCTTGGGTGAGAGACGCAAGCTTCGCTCTAACGATTTCACCGCCTCTTCGGCGGCTCCGGCGCGCCGGTACGCCGCCCCTAACAGGTAGTGCGCATCGCTGTTTTCAGGCGCCAGGGATACGGCCTCTTGCAGGTATGCAATCCCGCCTTGCTGATCGCCTTTCAGAAACAGCGCCTTGCCGAGATCAAGCCGGGCCTCGACGGCGGTCGGATTACCGGCAACCGCTTTTTCGAAGTAGTTGACGGCTTTCTGAAGATCGTGCGCTTCGGCCATCATTTCGCCCATATGCTGGTTCGCCAGCGGATCGGTCGGGTTCTGCGCCAGGGCATTCTGGAAATATTCCGCCGCCGCCTTATCAGACCCCTGGCGCCGCGCCGTGATCCCCAGATCCACCATGGAGACACCGGCAAGTGCTTCAGAAGTTTCCGGCGCGTCCACCTTCGCGGGCGGTGTCAACCGGACGATCCCCATCTTGGCGAGCCAACCAAGCGTTCGCGGCAAGCGATAGCGGCGGCGCTCCGGCAGCAACTCCGCGATCTGAATGACTTCGACCCCTTGCCGCTCGGACAGATGGTCTAGGACATGAGCTTGCTCGTCCGGCTCCAGAAGTGCATGCCCCGCCGTATCGTTGATCGGGTTGGCACGAAGCCTGGCGAGCCGGTTCGCAACGCCTTCGCCCTGTGCAAGACCTGGCGAGAGCGACACCCGTGTCTTTTCCGAAATCGGGTGAGAGGAAAACGCCTGAAACACGGAAAACGGGTCATCCAGGTGCGGGATCGCCGGCCGGCCCGGAACCGGCGGCGCAATCTCGGCGGCATCCGCGCGGATACGTCTGAGCTCCGACCACAACGCCTGGTGTCGTCTGATCACCATCGGCCAGTCATAGGTCTGCAACGCCGTCTTGCGGGCCGCGTCACTCATTTTTCTACGGTGCTCCACGTCCCCCGCGAGCGCCTCCAATACTTCCGCCGCAATGCGGACATCGATGGCGGTGGTCTGGCTGACCGTGCCGGCGAGGAAGATATCCGCCCGCTCACCACCCGCGGCCATGATCTCGTTTTCGGGCGCCAGCGTCAGATCGCCGCCGCTTTCCGGTAACGGCAGCCACGTCGGCACCAGATATCCGTTCTCGCCATTGACGATGACGTCCCGGTTCGCCCCCCAGTCAGCGGCGACAACGGGCAAGCCTGCCGCCATCGCTTCGAGCATTTCCGTGTCGACGCCGTGGGTGACGGCATCGTCGAACGCTGCATAGGCGTCGGCAGCGAACCAGACCCGATCGCGGATGTCGGCTTCACGGCCATCCAGAAAGATCGCGTTCACCGCCGGTGCAAATTCTCGGATCGCATCCCGATAGGCCCGTTCGATCTTTTCGTTATCGAACCAACCGGCCTGCACAAGATGAATGCGCACCCCTGTTCGGCGGGCCGCCGCTTCCAATGCCAAGTAAAGCGGCGTCGGATGGGCACGCTGGTAGAAGGCGAAATTACCGGTCGTGAGTACGCAGAAGTCGTCCTCTCGAATGCCGAGACGCCGCCGCACACCCTCCCTCAACGATCGCGTATCGTCCGTTTCGGCATAGGCCCCCGCGTTGATGCCGGGCGGGATAACGAAACCGACGCCGCCGAATTCGTGCTGCCCGCCCATCCGGAACCCCAGATACTCCGCCTGCGTCGCGAACAGGCGCTCTGCGGCCTGCTTCACGGTTTTGGATGGATAGATCATCGCGTCCCAGTGTTGCGCAGGGGCGGTCAGAAGATCGCATAGCGCCGCCTGGGTGGAGGCCGCCCCCAAATGCTCAATCTCACCAACGACGGAATAGTGCCGTTGACCGAAAGTACGGCGGCGCCACATCAATGGTGCGATTTCCGCGCCGGAAAGCCTGAGCACCGGCGCATCCTTGAACCCCCTGCGGTCGCCCGGTGCGACATATCGGCATTCGCGCTGGTCGGCGTCCGCCTTGGCGACACGACTGACGAAGTCGTCAAAATCCTGAGGATCGTGGGATTGGCAGAAAAACGCCGGGACACCGCTGTGCTTCACGAAGGCACCCAGGAAAGAGCCCGCCGGTCGCGGTCTGGCGTCGATTTCACGGCGATAGAAGTGCACCGCGTTTTCGACGCCCTCGATCGCGGTTTTGCTCACCCGAACCGGTTTAACGCGAACCGCCATTAACCTCCCCCAGGCTCATGCGGATCAGAACAAATGCTGGCCGCCGGTCACCCATATCTCCGTCCCGGTCACGTACTTGCTGTCGTCCGAACAGAGATAATAGATGGTGCCGGCAACGTCGGCGGGCGTGCCCATGCGCTGCAACGGAATACGCGGTATCAGCAGATCATATTCGGGCCCCACCATTTCGGTCTCGATCTCGCCCGGTGCAACGGCATTCACGCGCACATCGAGTTCCGCGAATTCGTTCGCCATCTCGCGGGTCAAACCGGAAAGCGCGGTCTTGGAGATTGAATAAGCGGAGCCCGCGAAGGGGTGGATGTAGTGACCCGCAATCGAGGTGATGTTGACGATAGCGCCCTTCCCCTTGTGCAGATCGCCGGCGAACCCCCGCGACAGTTTTAGCGGCGCAAAAAAATTCAACTCGAACACATCATGCCACGCGTCCAGGTCGCCGTTGAGCACCCCCAGGCGCTCCTTATAGGGCGTCTTGGGCGACATGCCGGCGTTGTTGAC
>MDSW01183152.1_pt1 | contig 93069 bp, 79 predicted proteins | sample 811171 | NCBI WGS metagenome assembly MDSW01 (sample SAMN05326641, study PRJNA326480) | marine metagenome | isolation source: seawater | place: Atlantic Ocean: North West | collected 2012
GCGAGACGCAGCGGTGTGTCTCAGGATGTGGAGCGTCACGTCTTTAAGTCCAGCCGCATTTCTCATTATAGTGAAACGCTTAACGACCCCTTTCCCCCTTCAGATATCGGTCATACCATTCAAACATACGCCGCCACATGTCGCGGATGTTGGCCGGGCTTCTGATCCCGTGGCCTTCGCCCCAGTATCGGACCATGACCGCCTCCCGGTTCAGGCGATATAAGACCGTAATATCTCATCAAACTGGGCCGTCGAATAGGCCCCGTCCAGTTCCCCATGTATCAGCATCAGGGAGTGCGGATCTACTCCGCCAGGAACAGGGGCTATTATTTATGTAAAGTTCAGGGTCCGACCGCAATACCGTCGGTGCCGGGCAACATCAGCAACAGACAGAAAACCAGAGATAGAATATAATTGAACATGTGATTACTCCCTTGCGGGCGTCTTTTGCTGCAGGGCCTTTTCATGCTGCTGTCTCAACGCCCGCCATCTTTCATATTGTTCGGCCGAGAGGCACTGGAAAGTTTATAATTTACAGAGGGTTAAGCGGATAATTACGCAGATTTTGCGCACTTAAAAATTTCTTATCTGGGAGCGGTTTCGAGAAGGGAGAGCATACCCCTCCCTTTTCGTATCCGTTAAACCGCTTGGTTTCTGAAGGGTCCTATGGTTTGACGCATGGCGCCGACTGCAAAGAAAATAAAGCACAGCGCCAAGGAACCCAGAAGGTTTAAATCCCAGCCGCTTTCTATAACTTCCGCCTGCTCCAATTTCTGCAGTTCACGGCCCTGAACGGGCTGGCTCATCTGCCCTTGCGTGGCCGCGTCCGGGGCCGGCAGGGCCGCAGACATGCCGAACCCGGCGGCCTGGGCGTTGACGAAATCAGCGAGCTTCTCATTATCGACGATCAGATCATATTTATTGACCAGCTCAATCAGACGTTCCACAAGCTGCTTCCTGGTCTCGTCACTGGCGTCCCAGTAATCCTTGCGCATCGCTTCCAGCATGCGTTCAATGATCTGAGCCTGAGCGCCGGGGTTGACCTTTTCGAACCATTCACTGATGCCAAGGTTGAACTTGTCATTCACGTAGATCTCGGCGAACTCCTGCCACTGGTCGGCCCGCACCAGGTTTGGGTCAACCACCTGCCAGCCCCAGAAATTGGTGATCTTGCCTTCCATGGTGGTGGCGCCGGAATAGCCTTCCTTCATCATTTCACTGACCCAGCGGCTGTGCTGGGTACGGGTACGCAGTTCCTTGGCCAGGAACTGGGCCGCCTCCTCGGCCCGGGGATTATTGGCGTCCCGCAGGTTGGAAATCACCATCTGGGGGCTTTTGCCGTCCAGGTTTCGGATTGCTAGCGACAGGCCGCCGAAATATTCAAAGGGATCGTCGCTTGAAATCATGCCATACAGGTTGGACGAACGGGCGAACATGGCCACATCGGTACCGGAAAGCTGCTTGCCGTAGATATTGACGCCCTCCACTTTTTCGCCCCAGCGGTTCGGATCGGCGCCGTAGGCATTGCCCATCTTGGCCATATAATTGTCGGCGATTTTGGCGTCCGTTTTCCAGGTGTCGCTGGCCCGGACCGCATCATCCACACCGGAACCGTAAGTACCGGATTCATTGGAGAAAACCCGCACAGTCGAGAAATATTCCGCATCCTCCTCGCTCATACCCTCGGCCAGAAGTTCTGCCTTCACCCGCTGGCTGTTTTCCCAGATGGAGTTGTTGGCTTCCTTGAGCTCGGCCACTTTTTTGACCGCTTCCGCCAGCAAAAGCACCACATTGGGGAAGGCGTCGCGATAGAGGCCGGTGGCGGACAGAACCACATCGACCCGGGGCCGCTTCAATTCGCGCATGGGGATGATCTCGGTGCCGGTGACCATACCGCTCTCGCTCCAGACCGGACGCACACCCATGGCGTAAAGGGCCTGGCTTTCCAGCACGCCGTAATGGCGCATGGCCTCAATCGACCACAGCGAAAAGGCCAGCTTGTCGGGATAGTTCCCGTGCTCTTTGTAATAATCGCCGATCACACCCTCGACCAGTTCCTTGCCCTGTTCCCAGGCGGCTTTGGTCGGCAAGTGCGAGGGGTCAAAACCATAGAGGTTAAAGCCGCTGGCGAGCGAGTCCGGGGAACGGACCGGATCGCCGCCGGTTTTAACCGGCACATACTGGCCGCTGAGACCCGCCAGCAGATGGGGCAGTTCCCGGATGCCTTCCATGCGATTATAGAAGTCACGACCCTTTTCCAGATCGGCGCGCAGTTCATCCTCCAGACCGGAGAAATCCCTGCCCTTGATCACATAATCGCGCACGGTTTTAAACCCGGCCAGGTCTTCGAGGCTGTCCGCTTTTGAGTCCAGATGGTCGTTGCCGGCTTCAGGAGACACACCGTAATGATCGGCCTCGAACTCCCGCGCCCGGGCGATAAAGTCCCGGCCCAGCATCTGGACAATGGTGGAAGTCACCAGATCCGGTTCCGCCAGTTCCCCAAAGGTATGCAGGCCGAGCGGCTGGTTGGCATTGGCCACATCTTCCAGATAAAGATGCAGTTCCTCGAGGAAATGATCAAAATCGGCGTCAATCTGCTCTGACGTCATAGCAAGGTCATCACAAACCTTTGACTCAAAACATATTTTTTTCAGTTCCTCGCCGGTTTTGACCTTCACGCCACCCTCATCCATGGAGCGATATTGATGCATCAGCTCGTGCACATTTGCGGTCACGCCCTCGAGACCGGCGGCGGCAAAAGGCGGTGTCATATGAGCGACCACCACGGCGCTGCCGCGGCGTTTGGTCTGCATGGCCTCACCCACATCATCAATGATGAAGGGATACATGACTGGCGTGTCCCAGACCGCCAAATTGCCTTGGTCATAGCGGGACAGGCCACGTTCCTTGCCGTTGAGGTACTCCTGACTGCCGTGGGTACCGAGGTGGATAATGGCGTCACTGTTCCAGAACTTGCGGGCATAATAATAGGCCGCCAGATAATAATGGTTCATGGGCACTGTACCCTGGTGATAGATCATCTTGTCTTGGTCCTTATCATCGGACCGGGGCGGCTGGCGCATGATCAGCATATTGCCGTTGCGGATCCGGGGGATGACGAAATAAGCCTCACCATCCCGCTTGACCACCATGAAGTTATCTTCCGCCTGGCCCCAGAAATCATTGATCGGCTTGGTCACATCCTCGGGCAGGCTGTTGAACCACTTGAGATACTCCTTTACTGGCATCAGCTCGGCGAGATCATCCTTTAAGAGCCCGTCAAGTTCATAATCCCGGTAGAAAGGATTAAGAATCCGGTCGATGGGATCGGTGAAATAATTGCTGTCCACCTTGTCAACGCCATAACCGGCCTCATTGAGGTTGGCGCTGATGGATCGCAGGCTGTGTTCGATATTGAGGAAGGACGCGCCCATATCCTTGTCACCCCAGACCATGACGGTGAGTTTTTTTTCGCCGTTCGGCTTGTGACGGAGCGCGGCATATTTGAGGGCACGGGAGACCAGGTGATCCATCTGATAGTCGATCACCTCCGCATGCCCGCTTTCCTGGTTGACGGCGGCGACGATCACTGGATCGATCACGCCTGCGGTTTCCGGCAGCACCAACACAAAGGGGGTCATGGTGGAGGAGATGCCCTGGCTGTCCTGTTCCCAAGCGGCCTGGTCGCCATCAAAGTAAGTCAGCGCCTGCAGTACTGGCACACCAAGCTTTTCAAACTCTTCCTTGCGCTTGTTTGCCCAGTGGATGGCCCGGAAATTGACAATCACATCGATAATGGTCTTGCCGTCCTTCTGCAGCATTGGGGTATAGTCGCTGGAGCGGGGGCTCAGCTCAAAAAAGAACGGGATCGCCAACGCCCCCTTTTCCTCGATCCGGGCAATGGCGTCATCCACCACGGTGGTATTGACGGATTCAATCAGGGACCGCTGCAGCAGAACGCCGATCACGGGCCTTCCGGTATCGAGCTTCTGGCCGCGCCAGTTGAGATAGCTGTCCACGTCCTCGAATATGAGTCCGTCATAGCCGGGGGCATATATGCCCACCTCCGGATAGACCACGGGCGCCGGCACCGTCTTAGTTCCATTACCCAGCACCTGATAAGCCAGATAGTCGGCCATACGAGAAAGGTTTACCATGCCGCCGTTATCATAATAATCATGAAGGACCTGCGCCTGCTCGGACGTCAGCCCCTTGACCAGATCGGGACTTTGCAGCCAGTTGATCGCCAGCAGGCGGCTTTTCGCCCGGCTGATGGCCGGCAAAAACTTGCTGAACGTCATCTTGGTGCTGCGGGCGGATGAATCATCCATAAAGACCAGATCGTAGCCGTCAAAACGGGCCAGGGCATCTTCCCCAGTCTTGAAATCTCGGGCGTTCGCCAAGTCGATGGAAATATCATGCTTTTCCAGATAATTCCTGATGACAGAAATTTTCGCCGTATTGGCGTGAGTGCCAGAAACATACAGTATCTTTTGTTTTTCCGTCGCCGATGCGACATTTCCAAACACAAAAAAAGCCATTAAAGTCAGCAGGATACGCATAATATTTCCTCTGGTCACAAATTAGTTGGCAACAGCATCCGCACCTGTTTCATCAGGTACGTAAATGATCGATCCATCCGGCATGCGGTAGGCGACGCCCGCCTTGACCCCTTCGCCGGCCCCGATTTCGCCAGTACTTTTATAGGTTTCTATTTTCTCGCCCTTCTTGATGATCATTTCCATGTCTTTCTGACCGGGGTTCTTGATTACCATAACATCGTCATCGAGGAAGGGATTGATCGGGTTTTGGGCGATGGAGATCAATAGCGCCGCAATCAGCACCAGGAACACGTCCACCAGATTGACCACGGACAGCGCCGGGTTGATGGATTCATCCTCTTCAAGAAGCTTCACGAAGGATCTCCCTCTCTTCTGCAAAATCCTCGGCCCGCTTTTCCACATGAGGCAGCAGCGCCACCAATTCCTGGGCCAGCCATTTTTTTTTGGTGCTGGCGATAAAGAAGGTGATGGAAGCCACCACAAGGCCGAAGATCACGGCGGAAAAGGCCACGATCAGGTTTTCACTGATGCCCTGCACGTCGCCGTCGGACAGGCTTTTCAGCGCCGGCCCCATCGGGATCATGGTGGCGATCAGGCCCAGCATGGGGGCTACCCGGCTGACCATGCGCACCCCTTCCATCTCGCTGAGCGCCGCCACATCAAGCTCGTCTTTGGTGACGTCCGGCCGACTGACGGCCAGGGCCGTGAGCGGATAGCCCCTGGGCGCCTCCTCACCGGACCAGAGGCCGTTGCCGAGCAGTTTGCGGAACCGGGCCGTCCCCCTGCTGCGTTGAACTCCCTCCACAACAAAGCCGCCCAGAGCATATAGGCTGTAGAAAAACAACAGCACCAGCAGAATCAGCACCGGCGCCATGAACAGGTCCGACACCTGATACATCAGGTCTTCAAGGGTCTTTATCACAAGCTTACTCCACTCAATAATTCTCTAATATATGGAAGGGGTTGCCTCCCCCCCGATTCCATTTCTCTTTCCTAAGCTCATACAGGCATCGAGAGTTATTTGCAACTAATTTTGAGAATCATTATTAATTTATTGACGCTTCAAAATTGGCCTGCTATTTGTTTTTGCGAATCATTATTAGTTTTAAAACCATAACATTCGCGCACCGGGAATATCATCATGAATAAAACAGCGCTTCTTTCCTTGCTGGCCGCCGGCACCTCCGTCCTGGCTTTAACCATCCCTTCCCTGGCTGAGGAATTCGAGGAATCGGATCTCGGCCCGGCTACCGCCCCACTTGAGGTCATTGTGGTTTCCGCCACCCGCACGGAAAACAAGCTGGTGGACGTTCCCGCCACCGTCTCGGTCATAGACGAGGAAAAAATCGATTCCATCCTGTCCGATAACATTCGTGACATGTTGCGCTATGAACCGGGCGTGGAAGCCACCAATGCGGGACGTTACGGCCTTTCCGGTTTTAACATCCGCGGCCTGACCGGTAACCGGGTCAAGATCATGGTGGACGGCACCGAACAGTCCGAAGGTTTTGCCTCCGGCCCCTGGCTCAATTCCCCGCGTAATTTTGTCGATATCGATTCCCTGGCGCAGGTGGAAATCCTGCGCGGACCGGCCTCCAGCCTGTACGGGAGCGACGCCATGGCCGGTGTGGTGGCCTTCACCACCAAGAGCCCGGCCTCCTATCTGGACGAAGGGGATGACACCGGCGGCGCCGCCAAAATACTCTATGACAGCGTCACTGATACTTTCGCCGAAACCCTGACCCTTGCCAATCGCAGCGGGAAGCTGGAAAGCCTGATCCAGTATACCCGCAGGGACGGCGAAGAGACGGAAAACTATGGCGACGGCTATAGCGACGCGCTCGGCAACGAGCGCACTCTGCCCGATCCCTATGACTATAATACCGACAATATCCTCGCTAAAATCGAGTATCAGCTCAATGACGCTCACCGCCTCAAACTGGTCGGCGAATATTTCCGCTCCACCGGCTTTATCGAACTGAAATCCCTTGAAGGGCCGAGCTACAGCGCTTCCTATGATTATGACAATTATACCGGCGATGATAAATCCGAGCGCTATCACATCGGCCTGACCCATGAATGGACCGCCAACACTGTCTTGTTCGACAACCTGAGCTGGACCCTGGATTGGCAGGACAGCAAGGTTAAGCAGAAAACCATCAATTATACCGAGCGTTTCGGCTATTTCACCCGGCTGATCGATTACAGCCATGGTGAGGAAGATTTCCAGGTTTCCGCCCAATTTGACAAGGCGGCTGGCGCCCATCACATCACCTACGGCGCCATTTTCCAGCACACCGAACAGGAAAATATCACCAATAAATATTATCTGGATATCGACCGCGATCCCGATCTGGCCCGCTATACGCCTGTAGTCAAGGGCAAAACCTATGGCCTCTATATCCAGGACCAGATCAGGCTGCTGGACGGCAGCCTGCTGCTCACTCCAGGTGCCCGCTATGACCGGTTCGAAGCCGATCCTCAGGTTGACGACCTTTATACGGATCAGTTAGGCAGCCATGAGAGCGATCACGTTACCTTCCGGCTCGGCGCAGTCTATAAACTCACCGATACCTTCTCCGTGTTCAGCCAGTTCAGCCAGGGCTTCAAGGCGCCTGAGCTCAATCAGCTATACCGGGAGGACCAGAGTTCGGCGGTACGCGGTTATGTGACCCTGTCCAATCCCAACCTCGAGCCAGAAAGCAGCGATTCCTTTGAGCTGGGTTTCCGCATCAACGCCAAAGCGGGAAGTTTCGAACTGACCGGCTTCTATAGCACCTATGACGACTTCATTGAACAGACCGTGGATCTGGTCGACGGCCTCAGCGTCTATCAGTATGTCAACTATAACGAAGCCACTATCAAGGGCATCGAAGCGCGAACGGCCCTATGGCTTGACCAGCTTTTGGATGCTCCCGAGGGACTGGCCTTTCAGGCGGCTTTTGCCTATGCCGAGGGCAATACGGAAATCGACGGACAAGATACCCCAATTGATTCTATTTCTCCGACCAAAGCTGTGTTCGGCCTGACCTTTGATTCCCCCGATGAAGTCTGGGGCGTCGGGATAAACCTTACCTTGGTCGGTGCCAAGAGTAAGGACTGGGTTTCCGATGAGGACTATTTCACCCCCGACAGCTATGCCCTTGTGGATCTGACGACCTATTACAATATTACCCCCTACCTTTCCCTGCGGGCCGCCGTCTTTAACCTGACCGACAAGGAATATTGGCTTTGGGAAGACGTACGGGGATATGCAAGCACAACAACCTACCTGCAAAGGTTTACACAGCCGGGACGCAACTTTTCGGCCAGCCTGAAATACAAATTTTAAACCCCCTAAGATAGCATAAACAACTGGCTCCGGAGAAATCCCGTGGCCTGTTACACCAGCAACACTGGACGCGCCAACTAGGTTCAGGACTCATTAAATCCACCAAATGACAATGGTTAACCTATAAAAGAGTTGATGCTTCCATTTTGGAAAGGTAGTCTGGTCCCCAGAGCCCTCTGCAACAGCTCTTTCATGTGACATCACCGGCCCCGCAAGCGCGATGAGAGGAATACAAGACCGGCAAAATGACAGTAAAAACAGTAAAAAACCCATACAGGAAACACACTGTTTCCCCGCTTTGCAGACCTCCGACACGACAAACTTACCAGCACAAGACCTTATTCAAGAATAAGAATACCTCTTCACAATTCACTCTAGCGAATGATGCCCACACCGAATCTGAGGCGGGTGACCTTGCGGTTGTAATCCAGCAGGGTCTCCCCATAGCCCGTAAACAGCTGGGCCTGAAGATAAATGTCAATATTTTTGAAAAACAGCTTATTTAACGGATAGGTCGCATCCAGGGTCACGCTGCCTTGGCCGGTGGCAAGACTGCCCCGGATCCGTGACGCGATCTGGACCCCATCCAGCGTGCCATAGGTCAGGCTAAGGCCTGTATGTCCGCGAAAATCCTTAATGTCCGGGTTGTCGCTCAGATCACCGACATAGGCCCACACATCCGCCATGAGCCGGAAAAACCGTCCTGCTCCCAAATCGAAATCAATGCCGGGGCGGGCATACAGGACGTTCAGGCTGCGGGATTTATCGGCACCCTGGCCGTTGGATTCATGCCGAAAACCGAATTGCAAATCCAGATTCGCCGACTCCGGCAGAAAGGAGGGCCGCCAGTCCTCCAAAAAATAAAACAGTTCCGGTTGGAATATATTGTCCTCGAACGGCTTGGATTCCGCCGCCAGATCCCAGAACGACGTCTGGGTGTAGGAAAAATGTATGCCTTCCAGCCAGGACCGCCGGTCGCTCACCTGTCGCCCCCCGCCAAACAGGCGATATTTGAAGCTGAGCTGGAACTTGGCATTAAAATCATTATTGCCAAACAGAATATAGGACGGCTCATACCGGGAAATATTCTCGAAAAAGAACCCTTTTTCCTGTTTCAGCTCCTCTATATCCCGCTCATTCAGGACAACAAATTCTCGTTCTGCCACTTCTTCCGCCGTCTCTGGTGTCCTCTTGTCCGACGGCCCGGTCGCTGCAAGCTCATGGCCAGCCACCTTGTTGCTGCGCAGCATGACAAAACCCCCCCTGCCCTGCCCCTTCCGCAAGCTCAGATGCACCGGCCCTGGCCGAATGTCTTCGGGCAGGGTCAGGATATAGTCCACCTTCAAAAAGCCCGTCGGCGGAATGATCCGTTCTCCTGCCGTCTCGGCAGGGGCAAGCGGCACCGTCAGCCCGCGACGCTGGGTCCCCACCGCGATCTCCACCGGCAAATGATCCTGAACAACAAACGACACAGCACGCTCAGAGGGATTAGTGACATACAGACTGAGCCGGCCCGGCTCCCTCTGCTTCATCAGGGGCTGTTCTATTACCAGAAAAGCCTGCTCTGCCGCAAAGGCCGCCTGATGTGCCCCGCCCCCCGTCATGATCCCAATCATCAGAACCCCGATCATCAAAGCCCTGCCAAGAAGCCGATTACGTCTCATCTGGATAGGTTACCCCTGATTTCTTGTCACCCTGTGACCACTGCCTTTTTTGCTCTACGGCATCAATACATAACATCCAGGTGCATCGCGCACCACTGCCGCACAGCCCTTGTCACCGCCAATTTCCGGCGCTTTTATCAGAGGCCCAGACTGACTGTCCAGCCATTTCACCCATTCCGGCCACCAGCTGCCATCTTTTACCGGAGTCTGTTCAACCCAGCGATCCGGGTCCACATAAGGATCCCGGTCCCGGTGCAAAGAAATCTGATACTGTCGGCGCGGGTGACCGGGTTCCGAGATAATGCCCGCATTATGCCCGCCGGACGTGAGTAGGAAACTCACATCCGTATCGGCAAACAACGTGAATTTATACACCGATTTCCACGGCGCCACATGATCGGTACGGGTGCCGACGACAAACATGGGGGCCCGGATATCGGCAATCACCACAGGTTTGCCCTCCACCTCATAACGCCCGGCCGTCAAGTCATTATTCAGGAACAATTTATGCAGATATTCGGTATGCATGCGATAGGGCATCCGGGTCTGGTCCGCGTTCCAGGCCATCAGATCCGTCATTGGCTGACGTTCGCCCATCAGGTAGTCCCGCACCATGCGCGACCAGATCAGATCGTTGGAGCGCAACAGCTGAAACGCCCCGGCCATCTGACGCGTATCGAGGAACCCCTGCTCCCACATCATATCTTCCAGGAAAGCCAGTTGTTTTTCATTGATAAACAGCATCAATTCCCCGGCTTCCTCAAAATCAATCTGGGTCGCGAAGAAGGACAGGCTTTTCAGGCGCTCATCCCTGTCCCGGGCCATGGCCGCCGCCGCAATCGACAACAACGTGCCCCCCAGACAATACCCCGTGGCATGAATCTTCTGATCGGGGCAAATATGCTCAATGGCGTCCAACGCCGCCATCACCCCCAATGTGCGGTAATCGTCCAGGGACAGATCCCGATCCTCGGGCCCCGGGTTTTTCCACGAAATCATGAAAACCGTATAGCCCTGCTGCACCAGATAGCTGACCAGGGAATTTTCCGGCGACAGGTCGAGAATATAATATTTCATGATCCAGGCCGGTACGATCAGGATCGGTTCGGGCCGCACCTTGTCTGTTTGCGCCTCATACTGAATAAGCTCAATCAACCGGTTCTGATAAATCACCTTGCCCGGAGTAACCGCCACGTCCTGCCCCGGCAGAAAATTCTCTGCCCCAACGGGGCGCTTGCCGCTGAGCAGGCGTTCCATGTCTTCCTGAAAATTCTGCCATCCACGATACAGATTGAGCCCGCCTTGTTCAAAGGTGGCCTTGAGAACCTCGGGGTTGGTCCATAGAAAATTGGACGGGGAAAAAAGATCAAGAATCTGCCGTCCGGCAAAATCAATGGCGCGTTCGTTCTGAGGAGTGACCCCCCGCACCCCGGTGGCGGCGTTATACCACCATTGCTGGGTGAGCAAAAACCCCTGATACATCAGGTTAAAGGGCAGCTGTTGCCAGGCTTCGCCCCGGAATCTTTTATCCTGAGGCAACGGCTCAATACAGCAGTCCGGCGCCTCAGCGCCTGGCGAATGCTGCAACGCCTGCAGAGTATATTGCACAAACCGTAGCCATTTTCGAAAGGCCTTGTCCCTGAGTTGTGCCTGCCGACCGGGTGAGAATGTCAAACCGGCAAGCCAGTCCATATAGGCGCTGACCAGTGCCCGTGGGCTGAGTCCCGCAGTGTATTTGGCCGCAATGGCGTTCAGGGACCGGTCGATCGTCTCATATACCGCGGTAGCACCATAAGCATCCCGTTCCCAAAGCCCACCCGGCGACATGGGCCGGGAACAGGCGGCCCCGGAAGAACATGATGGGACCCCCTTTTTATTATCAGAATCATCAGACAACGCTGTCATGGAATATCCTTTCCTGTGCCACCCTAACCGAATTCGCTGCACTGCAAAATGATCTAGCTCAAAATACTATCACTAGAGTGAATTGTGACGTCTTTCCTTTGAGTGAAATGTTTTTTTCGGGGTTTTATTATTTTTTAGGATACGTCCAGTAAAACGACACCCAGTTTCAGAGGGCCATGAGCGCCCTTCACCAGGCGCATTTCGATATCCGCCGTGGTAGAGGGACCGCTGATCACATGCACAGCATGGGGTATACTTTCTTTCTGTTTGAGGAAAAAATCCTCCAGGCTGGCAAAGATCTGTGCCGAGGACAGCAAAACAATATGCGTATCCGCCAAGAAGGCGGCGGCCGGCGGACGCTCGGGATGGCTGGTCAGAATCAAGGAACCGGTTTCCGCAATGGCTCCGGCACATCCGGTGATCAAAACGGCTCCGTCCCCATCGCGCACATCAAACGGATCGAAAACCTCAATCCCCGGAAACAAGGCGCGGATTTCCCGCTCCGGAATCATCACTGGCTTCTCACGCTGTTCTTCTGCGCAAAGATAATCCCGCACCACCTGTTCCACTGATTTGTCATGGGCGTGCAAACAGGTCATCCGCTGGGTGGTGGCCCGGTGCAGAAAGGCCGCTCGCCGTGCCTGTCCCTCAAGCCTGCCCCGTGCTGGCACAAGCTCGGGCGCCTCAAACAACTTGTCCCGGGAGATGGGGTTTTTCTGCTCCCTTCCGGGAAACAGGTCTTCCAGACGACTCATCTTTTGTCCTCCCACTCCTCGAAAAAGGTTTTGGCGGGCGGGGCCGGCATATCACGATCCTGGGTCCAGGCGCGCCCCAACCCCGGTAAGGAGGTGATCCAACCTCCATGAGACAGACGCCGAAGCAAAGACGACATCAGCCGGATGACGGAACGGTAAAGATGCGGGTGGCGACACAGCCAGGCCCACCCTCGTAACATCACCCTTTCGGTAAAGGGGGACTGATGATCCCCAAAGCTTTTTTCCCGCCAGTAACGCATCAATTTCGGCAAAGGAATACGCACCGGGCAGACCTCCTCGCATTTGCCGCAAAAGGTGGAAGCCTGGGACAATTCACGATAGACAGTCCCGTCATGCAGCGCCGGCGCCAGCACCGCCCCCATCGGACCGGGATAAATGGACCCGTAGGCATGCCCGCCCGCCCCAGCGTAGACAGGGCAATGATTGAGACAGGCCCCGCAGCGGATGCAGTGCAGTATCTCTTCAAATTCGCTGTCCAACAGATCACTGCGTCCCCCGTCTAGCAAAACAACATCAAAAGTTTCCGGTCCGTCCGTTGCCCCGTCGCGCCGCCGGCCGGTGTATAAGCTGGTATAGGTGGAAATGTCCTGCCCTGTAGCCGAACGGGCCAGAAGCCGCAGAAACAGGAACGCATCTTTCAGGGTGGGGACCACTTTTTCAATGCTGCTGACCACCACATGATGCGGGGCCAGTGTTACCCCCAGATCCGCATTGCCTTCATTGGTCACCAGCACCACGGTTCCGGTTTCCGCGACCAGAAAATTTGCCCCGGTAATGGCCATTTCGGCCTGTTTGAATTTTTGCCGCAACCGGTGTCGCGCTTCCTGAACCAATCCTTCGGCGGCCTTGCCCTGTTGCCCGTCCTCACCATGTGCCGCCTGAAAGGTTTCGGCAATGTCGTCCCGATTCAAATGGGTCGCCGGCGCAATGATATGGCTGGGCTTTTCTTGGCGCAGCTGAAGTATATATTCGCCAAGGTCAGTTTCAATGACATCTGCCCCCCAGCCGAGAAGATAATCGGCAAGACGCATTTCCTCACCCACCATGGACTTGGATTTCACAACATGCCGGCAATCATATTCCTGACACAGGCCACGCACGATGCGGTTGGCTTCCTGCGGCGTCTTCGCCCAGTGCACCCGCCCGCCGGCACGGCGCACCGCCTGCTCAAAGGCCGCAAGATACTGCGGCAGGTGACGGAGCGTAAAATCCTTGCGCTGGCGGGCCAGATCCCGCAACGCATCAAATTCCGGAAGATCGGCGATGGCCTGCGCCCGGGCCTCACCAAACCCCGATTGCAGTCGGTTCATGGCCCGTTGCAGGCGTTCATTGTTCAGCGCCGTACGACTTGCCTCCCGGAATCTCTTTGGCGACCCCGTCCCTGCTGTCATCAGGCGTCCCCTTCCGTACCGGCCAAAATTTCGGCGATGTGATAGCCCCTGATCCGATGGCCCAGACGATGCAGTTTCCCCTCCAGGGTCATCAGACAGCCCAGATCCCCGGCAATCACACATTCTGCGCCACTGTCCATAATGTTGCGGATTTTGCGCGAAACCATATCATTGGAAAGTTCCGGATATTTAAGACAAAAAGCACCCCCGAAGCCACAGCAGCGTTCCGCATCACGCATTTCCACAAGCTCAAGTCCCCGAACCCGGCCCAGAAGGTCCCGGGGGGCGGTCTTGAGGTTCAACTCCCGCAAGCCGCTGCAGCTGTCATGATAGGTGGCCTTAAGGGAAGAGACTTGTGTGCCGTCATATCCGGCCACATGGTTCAGAAATTCTGTAAGCTCATAACATTTGGCCGCCAGGTTGTTCGCCCTGGCGCTCCAATCTCTATCCTCTTTCAGCAGTTCCGGATAGTGTTTGCGGATCATTGCTGCACAGGATCCCGACGGCACCACCATATAATCCAGCCCCTCGAACTGCCGGATGACCTGCCTTGCTGCACGCCGGGCGTTCGACCTGTCCCCGCCATTATAGGAGGGCTGCCCGCAACAGGTCTGGTGTTTGGGAACGATCACGTCAATCCCGGCCTGGTTCAGCAAACGCACCACCGCCCAGGCCACTGACGGCCTGAACAGATTGACCAAGCAGGTCACCCAAAGACCGGCGGCACTCTTTTTGCTGGTGGATGATTGCGGCACTTGATGTCTCCCGTTTGCGGGAAACTATACCAAGCAGAGAACCGAGGTGAACAGAAAAGATCAGAAATCGTTATTTTTCCGGATTAGCGTTGCGACGGATCACGGGCTGCTTATTGACGAATTTTTTTGTCAGGCGATCAAGGCCCAGGCCCTCTATCTTGAGGCGTTCATCCAGAATAATGGTCATATAGACCCGATCTTCATCAACATTCAGGCTTTTCACCCCCTTTTTAGGCAAGGGTACCCCCGTCTCCTTACAAAACAGCACCAGCGCCGCCGCCAGTTCCGCTGTAGAAAATTCCATCCTGATCGGCGGTTCGTTGATAATTTTTTTGATCATCAGGGTAGCGGAAACCATGCCGCTGTTATTGATGATGATACTTTTGATATCGTCAAACAGCAGGGTTTTCCCCTTCACAAGGGCATATTTGACCAGAGCCCGTCTCAGCTCTGCCTCCTCAAAAAAGATATGCCTGACCTCAGATGGCATGGGATTTTCCTCACCCTGACCTTCAGTTTGTACCTTTATTTTTCTGATCCGGGGCCCCCGGTCAAGAATTAATTGCTTATACAAATAATTATTTAAAACATAGTTACCAGGGATTGTCATTCCCGACTATCCGGCCGATACTGTTTTGGAGCAGGGATCATTACTGAAACCCCTTTCTCCAGATAGGCAACCGGTAAGGACTTTTTAGAAAATGGCGTACGCGGATCGTTTCAGAAAAATACTGCAATCCAAAAAAGCAGAATTGGAACAGCTGATCCATACGGCCCAGGATAACAAGGCGGCCGTTGAACTGGATCAGACCAAGGTGGGGCGCCTGTCGCGCATGGATGCTCTTCAGGCCCAGGCCATGTCCAAGGAGGTGGAACGCCGGCGCCGCCTGGAACTACAGCGCATCGAGGCGGCCTTGCAGCGTCTCGAAGACGGGGAATTCGGGTATTGCATCACCTGTGGCGAAGAAATTGACAAAGATCGTCTGTCTCTTGACCCGTCCACTCCGCAATGCCGCAATTGCGCCGGATAGGTTGCTGAGGCCCCTTAGTTAAGACACTGGAAAGTCCACGATCACCTGACCCGTGCCACTGGACGGGAAATAGTCACAAAGAATTTCGGCTTTACCCCTATAACTGTCCCACCCCAGCACGCCAAACAGCATGGCGGTATCGGCCATAGCCCCTTCCCCGTGGCAGGCCGTCACATAAGTGGGCAGCATTTTCAGGAAGGTCGCGATCTCGCCTTCGGTCCAGAGCTGCAAAACCCTCAGGTCCACCTGCCGCAGAAATTCATCGGTGATGTCATTGAGTTTATCCCGGGAGACGCGGTTGGGTGCGAACGCATGGGACAGGGAGCCCGAGGCGAGAAACGCCACACGACGGCCGCTTTTTTCCACCGCCCGGCGCAACGCCATACCGAAATCCCGGTTTTCTTCGGGGGCCGAGAACTGGTTGGCCGCCACCGGCAACACCTTGGCCCCGAATGTATTGGCCAGCCACATGGGAATCAGCGTGCCATATTCCAGGTCCAAGCCCTGCACCTTGTGATTGAGCGTACGCAGCCCTGCTGCATTGGCTTCTTCGGCAATCAGGTCGCCCAGATCCGGATCCCCGCGATAGTCATAGGCCAGCCCATGCAGCATATGCGGCAGTTCATGACTGGTAAAGGTGCCCGCCCAACCCGGACGGCCGTTCAGGTGAAACCCCTGGTTCACCAACCAGTGAGTGTCGCATAGGATAAAGGTTTCCACCCCCCGGGCTTCGGCGCGACGACCGATTTCTTTCAACCCTGCGACAGCCTGCTTCCGGATGCCTTCAAACCCTTTCACCTTTTCCGACATCCAGATGGTCGGCACATGGGTGATTTTGGCGGCCAGTACAATTTCGCCCATTCTCTTAATCCTTTCCAAGGTTTCTTCCGGTGCCGTTCAAACCCCCAGTTTGGGGATCGGGTGGTCCCCCAGCGCGATGCAGATGTTCTTGGTCTCCATATAAAATTCAAAGCTGTAATCTCCGCCGTCCCGGCCAATGCCGCTGGCCTTCATGCCACCGAAGGGGGAAGGCAGATGCCGGTTATTTTCCGAATTCACCCAGATCATGCCTGCATCCACCCGCTGCGCCAGCCGGTGAGCCCGCCCCACATCCCGGGTCCAGATATAGCTCGTGAGGCCATAGTGCACATCATTGGCCAGTTGCAACGCTTCCGCCTCGTCGGTGAAGGGAATGGCGGTCAGCACCGGGCCAAAGATTTCCTCCTGGGCTATGCGCATGTCATTGCGGGCATTCGCGAACAGGGTGGGGATGACATAGTTGCCCGGCGCCAGATCCTCGCGCGCCGCGCCGCCAACCCGGATCTCCGCCCCGTCCTCGCGGGCGATCTGCATATAGCTCATCACTTTGTTAAAATGTTTTTTGTGGATCAGCGGCCCCACTTCCGTCGCCGGGTCCAGCGGATGGCCCACCCGTACTTTCGACACCCGTTCCGCAAGACGGTCAAGAAATTCCGCCTCGATGTCTTTCTGGATCAACAAACGGCTGGAGGAGGTGCAGCGCTGGCCATTCAGGCTGTAAATCATGAACACCACCGCATCCAGCGCCCGGTCCAGATCCGCATCGTTAAACACGATCACCGGATTTTTGCCGCCCAGTTCGAAATGCACCCGTTTCAGGGTCGGAGCGCCCTGGGCCATGATCAGGCTACCGGTCTGGCTTTCGCCGACAAAGGCCAGCGCCTTGATGTGAGGATGCTCGGTCAGCGCCTTGCCCGCGCCTTCGCCCTGCCCCTGCACCATATTCCACACCCCGTCGGGGATACCGGCTTCCTGGGCCAGTTCGGCGAGTTTCACCGCCGTCAGCGGGCTCCATTCCGCCGGTTTGTGCACAATGGTGCAGCCGGCAGCCAATGCCGGGGCGATTTTCCAGGTGGCCAGCATAAAGGGCGTGTTCCAAGGGGTAATCACGCCCACTGGCCCGATGGGAGTACGCAGGGTATAGTTGATATGGCTGTCCATCGGCAGGGCCTGCCCGTCCCGGGCCTGCGGCGCCCGGTCCGCGAAGAAGCGAAAATTGGCGGCCCCACGGATGGCCGCCTTGCTCATGAAACGGATGGGCTGTCCCGTATCCAGGCTTTCCAGCAGCGCGATTTCCTCCGCATCCCGCTCGATCAGGTCCGCGAGACGATGAAGAACCCGTTTGCGTTCCTTGGGGGACATGTCGCGCCAGGCCGGAAAGGCGTCCCAGGCGGCCGTGGCGGCCGCGTCAATGTCGGCGGCGCTGCCTTCGGCCACCTCTCCCATCACGCTGTTGTCTAAGGGGCTGATATTGTCAAACGTCCGGCCTGAGCGACCAAGGGTTATTGTACCGGCAATAAAGTGCGGAGCCGGGTTATCTCTGAAACGTTGCAAAAACGCTTCGGCCTTTTGCAAGTTTTGCTCAAACTGTGTCATGGTTATGCTTCCTGTTTGTGCTCAAGGCGCTCATGAAGGTTGTTTTTCTTGAAATTGAAGTCCATGTCGATTTCCTGCATTTCAAAGGAAATGGCGAACGGGCGACGGTTATAAAGCGACTGGAGGTGGTCGCAGATCACCCCGAAGATCTGATGCCCTGCCTGTTTGCGCAAGTCGAACGGCCGCCCCGCCCGAAGCCGCGCCACAATATGCACAAAACCGTTTTCCGGATCGCCGTCGGCAATGACATAATGGTCCCGGCGGGCGGCCCGTACCCGAATTCCGCCCAAAGGAAAGAGCCCGGTCTCCACGGCCACATCACGGATTTTTGCAAGGAACTCCGGAAGATCCAGTTCCTGCTCTATATTCGCGGAGTATTCTACGATAAAATGAGGCACAGTTTTTCTCCAGAAAGGCGATCAGTATGAAGGATATTGACAATCATCGCAATATTAGTTAACAAGATAATAGATAACATGTTATGTATTTAAGTCATGTCGCCCGATCTGTCAACCATCATCTTCGGGCCTGACCCATAAGGAGACAGAAATGACCGCCTCTGCTGCAGATACCGACCGCCTGAAAGGCTCCATTCCCCCCCTGATCACCCCGTTCCGCAATGGCCAGGTGGATTATGACGCCTATGTCGGGCTGGTTGAGTTCCAGATCAGGAACGGCTCGCATGGCATTCTGGTCAACGGCACTACGGCCGAACCCTCCACCCTGACGATGGACGAGAGGAACCGCCTGGTTTCCCTTGCCGTCGATACCGTCAACGGACGCTGCCCCGTGGTGGCGGCCACCGGCTCCCAGTCGCTGGCCGAGTCGCAACAGCTCACCCATCATGCGGTAGACGCCGGCGCCGATGCCCTGCTGATTGTCACTCCCTATTATATCCGACCGCCGCAGCGGGGCCTGATCGACTATTACCTGAAACTGGCCGAAGGCCATGACGTGCCCTGGATGATTTACCATATTCCCGGCCGTACCGCCGTCGGTGTGACGCTGGACACGGTGCGGACCCTGCGGAACCGTTCCCCCAATTTCGTGGGCCTCAAACATGCGGTCAACGATCTGGGTTTTGTCAGCGAATGCCTGGGGCATATCGACCCGGACCTGAAATTCTTCGTCGGGCTGGAAGAACTGAGTTTCCCCATGATGGCGGTGGGCGCCTGCGGCCTGATGAATGCGGTGGGCAACCTAAACCCCCTCATTCTGGCGGATATGGTAGAGGCCGTCTGGAACAATGATCTGAAAAAAGGCCGGGCGCTGCATGCCAGCCTACTGGAGGTCAATCAGGCAGTTTTTTACGACACCAACCCCATCCCCATCAAATATATGATGAAGCGCCTGGGCCTGATCGCGGACAATGAACACCGTCTGCCCATGTGCCCCGCCCCACCGGACCTGGAAAGGCGTCTGGACGCAGTACTGGACCGCGCGGGCCTGATATAACAAGCATGATATAAAGGACACGGGAGAGGATCATGAAATTCATCACCTTCGAAAAAAACGGCCGGATTTCGGTAGGCACGGTTCAGGACAATCAGGTCATCGACCTGGGCGGGCGGTTGGGAAGGAGGGTATACAGCCTTGATGCGCTGCTGCAACAAGGGCGGCTGGAAGAGGCCATGGCCCTGGCCCAAAGCTTGCCCCCCCTTTGCCCCGTGGAGCAGGTCAAGCTGTTAAAACCCTTACTCAGCCCGGGAAAAATCATTTGTGTGGGCGTCAATTACGCCAACCGCAATGCGGAATATCAAGACGAATCCGAATTGCCGAAATATCCCAGCATTTTCATGCGCACCCCCGGTTCCTTTGTCGCACAGGGGGAAAATCTGGTCCGCCCCCCGGAAAGTGAACAACTGGATTATGAGGGAGAAATTGTCGTCATCATCGGCAAAGCCGGACGGCGCATTCCCGAAGAACATGCCCGGGATCACATTGCCGGTCTTACCATCATGAACGAAGCGACCCTGCGCGACTGGGTGCGTCACGCCAAGTTCAACGTCACCCAGGGCAAGAATTTCGAACGACTCGGCGCGTATGGCCCCTGGATGGTCACGTCGGATCAGTTTGAGGATCTGGGGGCCTTGCATCTTCAGACCCGGGTGAATGGGGAAGTACGTCAGGACGATACCACTGCCAACATGATGTTCCCGATCCCTTATCTGATCCATTATATTTCCACCTTCGCCCAGCTTGAACCGGGGGATATGATCGCCACTGGCACCCCCACGGGCGCCGGCGCGCGCCTTGACCCGCCACGTTATCTTATCCCCGGCGACGTGGTGGAAGTGACCGTGGACGGAATCGGTTGCCTGAAAAACGGGGTGGAAGATGAACAGCTGTAAGGCATTTGGAAGGAAAACCTCACCCATGGTAGGCGACGGATCTTCCCTTACTCGCACCCGCCCCAATGACTGCGGGCTTACTCTTCCCGGTCGATGATCTGGTCCAGAAGTCGGTGCAACTGTTCCTGCTGCTGCGGGCTGATGATACTTTCCGCCGCCCGGTATTTTTCCTCGATGCGCGGAGACATTTCTTCACACAGTTTTTTGCCGGCGGGCGCCAGCCGGATCAGCATGTACCGCTGGTCGTCAGGCTGAATACGTTTGATGATATATCCCTTTTTGGACAGCAGGCTAATGATGCGGGACAGACTGGGCCCGGACAGGCAGCATTTACGGCTCAGGGCCTGACCACTCATTTCCCCTTCATCCAGCAACGCCCTGAGCACACGCCATTGCTGTTCCGTGATGCCGTAATCGTTCAGAATGGGTCTGAACAATTTCATAAAAACTTCCCGTGCCCTGAGCATCCGCATGGGAAGGGAGCGATTGAATTCACGCATGGCGAGCGGGTCCATTGCCGTTGAAACGCTTTGAAGCAAGGCTCTAGTGTTACCCCCTGTCAAAGACTCTCGCAACCTATTTCCTCAGCTCCTTTCACAGATATTAGTATTTCTTAGCATATCGCCCCTAGATCTTATCCGGTTCGGGAGTTTCAAGGGAGTTGTCGCCTTTCTGACCCATCACAAACCGACGGATCACCACATAAAAAACCGGTGTCAGGAACAACCCGGTAAGCGTCACACCGATCATGCCGGAAAAGACCGCAGTCCCCAGAACCTGACGCATTTCCGCACCGGCACCAGAAGAAAACACCAGCGGTACAACCCCGAGAATAAAAGCGATGGAGGTCATCAGAATGGGCCGCAGCCGCAACCGGGCCGCTTCGACGACCGCGCTCAGAAGCCGCCGCCCTTCCTCTTCCTGTTGCTTGGCAAATTCCACCACCAGAATGGCGTTCTTGCTCGCCAGCCCAATCAGCACGATAAAGCCGATCTGGGTGAGGATATTGTTGTCCATGCCCCTGAGCCAGATGCCGCCAAGGGCAAACAGGATACATAGCGGCACAATCAGGATAATGGCCAACGGCAGCGACCAGCTTTCATACTGAGCGGTCAGTACCAGAAAAACAAACAGCACACTCAAGGGGAAAATCAACAGCCCCACATTGCCGGTTTTTTTCTCCTGATAGGCAATCTCCGTCCATTCATAGCCAAATCCGCTCTGAAGCCCCTGCGCCGCAAGCCGTTCCATCACCTCGATGGCCGCGCCGGTGCTTACCCCCGGCATGGCGCTGCCCTGGACTTCGGCCGCCGGATAAAGGTTATGCCTCACCACCCGGTCCGGACCGGTGGTCTTGCGCACTTCCAGCAACGATCCCAACGGCACCATCTTGCCGCTGCGCGAACGGGTCCTCAGATCGGTAATATCATCCGGGGTCAGCCGGAACTCGGAATCCGCCTGTACGGTCACCCGGTAGGTGCGGCCAAAAAGGTTAAAGTCATTCACATAAGCCGACCCCAGATAGGCCTGCAATGTGCTGAACACATTGTCAATCGGCACATCCAGCATTTCCACCTTGGTCCGGTCAATGTCCAGCCAATAGCGCGGCACATTGGTGCCATAGGTGGTGAAGGCAAACTGGATCATCGGATCCTGATTGGCCATGCCGATCAGTTTCCAGCTCTCAGCTTCCAGCGCCCGCAACCCCTGGCCCGAACGGTCCTGCACCATCATCTTGAAACCGCCGCCCTGACCCAGCCCGCGCACCGGCGGCGGATCAATGACAAAAAAGCCCGCTTCCATGATATGACCAAGTTTTTGCCGGATCTGCGCCGCAACGCCCGCCGCCGTGATGCCTGGCGCGCGGTCTTCAAACTGTTCCAGCAACACAAACATGGCCGCCGCATTGGATGCCGAGGCAAAAGTCGCCCCGCTAAACCCGGCAATGCCCACCACATTGCCCACCCCCGGCACCTCCAGGATTTCATCGGTCGCTTCCAGCACCACATCGGTGGTGCGTTGCAGGGACGCCCCTTTGGGCAGTTCTACCGATACGATCAGATATCCCATGTCCTGCTGCGGAATAAATCCGGTGGGAATACGCAGGATCGCCCCAACCATCACCAACAGCAACACGCCGAAAACGCTTAAGGAAACATACGGACGGCGGATGACCTGCGATATGCTGCGCTCATATCCGGTGGTCGCCTTGTCAAAAACCGCGTTGAAAACCCTGAACACCGGCCCGAGAACTGCATTCCAGATCCTGCCGAAAGTGGTACGTGGCGCCCCTTTCTCCCGTAACAGAATAGCCCCCAGTGCCGGACTAAGCGTAAGCGAGTTAAACGCGGAAATGATGGTTGCCACCGCAATGGTGAGCGCAAACTGGCGGAAGAACTCGCCGGTAATTCCGCCCAAAAAGGCCGCCGGCACAAAAACTGCCGAAAGCACCAGCGCGATGGAAATGAGCGCCGTACCCACCTCGTCCATGGTGATATGAGCAGCCTCGCGCGGGCTTTTGCCAAGTTCCAGATTCCGTTCAATATTTTCCACCACCACAATGGCGTCATCCACCACAATCCCGATGGCCAGAACAAGCCCGAACAGCGACAGCGTATTGAGCGAAAACCCGAACACAGCCATCACTGCAAAAGTGCCGATCAGGGAGACCGGAATGGCAATAATCGGGATCAGGGCCGCCCGCCAAGACTGCAGGAACAGGATAATCACTACGATCACCAAAAGCGCCGCTTCAAAAATAGTCTGGTAGACGGCGTCCATGGACTCTTCCACAAACTGGGTGGGGTCATAGGCGATTTTATAGGTCAGTCCGTCGGGGAAATCTTTGGACAGTTCCTCCATGGTTCTGTGAATTTCCGCCGCAGTTTCCAGGGCGTTCCCGCCGGGCAGCTGGAAAATGCCCAGCCCTGTTGCCATCTTGCCATTCAGGAAACTGTTCATCCCGTAATCCCAGGCCCCGAGCTCCACCCGTGCCACATCCTCGATGCGCGCCAGGCGCCCTTCTTCCCCGGACTTAATGATGACTTTCTTGAACTGTTCAACATCGTTGAAGCGCCCCTGGGTATTGACCGAAAACTGATAGGCCGTTTTTTCCTTCATGGGCGGCTGGCCCAGCGTTCCCGCAGCCACCTGCACATTCTGGGCCCTGAGCGCCTGAATCACATCCGTTGCTGTCAGGTTAAGGGCCGCCAGCCGGTCCGGATCCAGCCACACCCGCATGCTGTATTCCCGGGTGCCGAAAACAGTGATGTCGCCGATGCCCTTGATCCTTTTGAGCACGTCCACCACCTGCAACTGGGCATAATTGCTGATATACAGGTTGTCAAAGGTGCCGTCCGGGGACAAAAGATGCACCACCATCATCAGGTCCGGCGATCGTTTCTGAACCACAACCCCCAGATTGCGCACTTCCGCCGGCAGGCGCGGTTCCGCCTGGGCAACCCGGTTCTGCACCAGAACCTGCGCCGTATCCAGATCGGTCCCCAGTTCAAACGTAATGTCCAGCGACAACTGGCCCGCTGTGGAGGACGAGGTCATATACAGCATGTTTTCCACGCCATTGACCGCCTGTTCAATAGGAGTGGCCACAGTATCGGCAATGGTTTCCGCTGTCGCCCCCGGATAGGAGGCCGACACGTTAATGGTCGGCGGGGAAATTTCCGGATATTGGGATACCGGCAGAGCCCCGAAAGCCAGAAGCCCGATAATAATCAGCAAAATGGACAAGACCCCGGCAAACCGGGGGCGTTCTATGAAAAAGTGACCGAATTTCATGCCCCGCCCTCTCCTTCGGCGCTAGTGCCGTTTTCTTGGGAAGTTTTTTTCGGGTCAGGATTTTTCGGGTCAGGACTGTCCAGATCAGAGTCCGAACCAAAATCGCTGTTTTCCTCTTCCCGGGGCTCCAGCTTTACTAGCACCGGCTGGACCATCATGCCGGCGCGCACCCGACTCAAACCGTTCACAATCACCCGATCATCGGCGGACAGGCCATCCCGGATCACCCGCAGGCCATAGGCCATAATTCCTGCTGTTACCACCCGGCGCTGCGCCGTGTTGTTTTCATCCAGCACAAAGACATATTGCTGTGACTGGTCGGTGATTACGGCCTTGTCCGGGATCAGAAACGCCTGGTATGGCCCTTCTCCCTTCAGTTTGATCTTGGCAAACATGCCAGGCACCAAAAGATGGTCGGGGTTGTCGAAAATGGCCCGACCGGTAATCGTGCCGGTTTCCTCATCAATCCGGGTATCCACGAAATCCATCACCCCACGATGGGGGTAACCTTCCTCATCCGGCAATTGCAATCGCACGGCATTGGCGAAACGCGCCGAATTGGGCCGACGCCCTTCCAGGTCAAGCCGCAAATAGCGCAACCGGTCCCTCTCATCCCCCGTAAAATAAAAATGGATCGGGTCCATGGACACCATTCGGGTCAGCAGGGTAGAAGAGCTGGAACCACCGCTGACCAGATTACCGGGGGTGACCAGCGTGCGGCTGATACGTCCCGTGATCGGGGCCCGCACATGGGTGTATTCCACATCCAGCTCCGCAAGCTGCACCGCGGCCTGAGCCGCCTCTACCGCGGCACGGGCCTGCTCATATTCCTCGACGCGCTGGTCATAGACCTCCTGCGAGATGGCTTTTTTGGCCACAAGCTCCTTGCCGCGTTTCAGATTGGCCGTCGCCTGTTTCAACCGTGCCTGGGCCTGAACCAGTTCTGCCTTGCGGCTCTTCAAGGCCGCCTCATAGGGCCGGGGATCAATGATGTAAAGAAGATCCCCCTTCTGGACCATGGCACCTTCCTTGAAATGGACAGACTCCAGATAGCCGCTTACCCGCGCCCGGATATCCACCGCTTCCACTGCGGCCAGACGGCCGGTAAATTCATCCCATTCCGTCACTTCCTTTTCAACCGGCACCGCCACCTCAACCTGCGGCGGCTGGCCGAAGCCAGGGCCGGCCTGATTGCCGGGCTCCTGCTCACAGCCCGCAAGCCCTATCACAACGACAAGAAACGAAATAAAAGGAATAAACGAAAGCGCCCGTTTCATGGAGAAACCTTTCAAAATAAATCTGACAATAACCTTATTCTGGGGCCTCGTTCTGGGGCCTCATTCTGGCTGTAAAAACCGGGAAAACATTACCCAGAATCGGGAATTCCGGCGGTTATTCAGTTTTACCAAAGACTTAAAATTTCAGTTTGCAACAGAGTTGACTGATATATATATATCCCAAAATGGCTTTGTCTACCGGCAAACCCTAAAAAACAGCCATTCACATTTTTGTGAGCGGGTATTCAGAAAGACCAGAACAGCGGAATAACCCCCACAGATACAAGCAACATCAGAATATTCAGCGGAATCCCGATTTTCAGAAAGTCCGCAAATCTATATCCTCCCGCCGAATAGACGATGGTGTTGGTCTGATATCCGATGGGCGTGGCGAAACTGGCGCTAGCCCCGAACATGACAGCCACCAGAAACGGGCGTGCATCCACCCCCAGACTTTCAGCCAGACCGATGGCCAGTGGCGCGATCAACACAGCGGCCGCATTGTTGCTCATCACTTCGGTCAGCAGCGAAGTCAGAAGGTAAATTCCGCCCAGCAGCATCACCGGTCCCATCTCACCCAAAGCTGCCATCAGCCCGCTGACCAGAATCTGGGCCGCCCCGCTTTTCTCCATGGCCGTGGACACTGCCAGCGTGCCATAGATCAACAGCAGGATCCGCCAGTCTATGGCCTCATAAGCCTTGCGTGAACCGACACAACCAGTGAGGACAAGGAACACCGCCGCAGACAACGCCAGCCCGGCAATGGGCATGACATTCAGCGCAGCCAACCCCACCACCGCGCCCAGCGCCATAACGGCAAGAACCGCCTTTGGACGATCCAGCTCAACGCCTTTGAGGTGGGTAATCCTGAGAATATTTTCATTCTCAAACAACTTGTCCAGTTCTTCCCGCGGCCCTTCAAACAGCAAAACATCCCCTTCCCGCAACACAATATTGTCGAACGAAGCCGTTATATTTTCATTGCCCCGGTGAATGGCCAGCAAATAACAGCCGTATCGGCGCCGCAAGCGCAACGTTGCCGGGTTTTTGCCCACAAGGCGCGAGGATTTTCCCAGCACCCCTTCGGCCACAACGGTTTCACGAGCCACAAGAGGCGCCCCGAGCCGTGCCGGCACACTCGCCCCGACCCCGGCCCCGGCCATAGCCTCTGTACCATTCGTTTTGCGTTCCGTATCAAAAGACAGCCCGAACAAAGAGCGGATCCGCTCAAGATCCCCTTTGTCTGCTTTAAAAATCAGGCGGTCGCCTTCCTGAAGCGGCGTATCGCGCAGGGCGCTTAAGGCCGCACCACTTTCGGGAGCCATGATGCTGCGCCTTATACCGGCATCACCGCGGATCAGGTCCACAATACGAAACCGGGCATTGGCGTCGTAGTTCAGCTCATTCAGGGTTTTGCCGATAACTGAGGATCCCCCCAGGATCATGGCATCTGCCACAAAACGTTTTTTAGCCTCTTCTGCGCCAATCTGATCAATGAGCAGGGGGTAGTCCGGCAGAATCCGCCGCCCCACCAACATCAGATATATCCCTCCGGCCGCACCCAGGCACAACCCCGCCAGCGACATTTCAAACATGCCAAAACCGACAAAGCCATGGCTGCGGGCCACCCCGTCCACCAGCAGATTTGTGGAGGTGCCAATCAGGGTACAGGTCCCCCCGAAAATCGCGACGAAGCTGAGCGGCATCAGATATTTTGACGGGTAATCCCCCAGCTTCTGGGCCAGGGCAATCATGACCGGCACCATGACAATCACCACCGGCGTATTGTTCATAAAAGCCGACGCCACCATCACCCCAAAAAACAATCCCAGAAGCGCCAGCCCCTTATGCCGCTCGGCAAGCCCTAGCATAAAACGACCTAATGCATCAATCACCCCTGCCCCTTCCATAGCAGCCGTGATGACAAACATGCAGGCAATGGTCATCGGCGCCGGATTGCTGAAGGTTGCCAGGACATCCTCCGTCGAAAGCGTCCCGGTGACGAGCAAAACCGTCGTCGCCGCCAGCGCGCTGAGATGCGCTGGCACACGCTCCAGAACAAAGGCAACAAACAGGGCCAGCAACACCCCCAGGGTAATGAGAAGATGCGTCTCGGCGGAAAATGTCATAGCCATTCATCCTTAATTTCCTATTTTTCCGATAGGATTATTTAATTTTTATTGCAAAGTCAACAAACCTTCGCTAAACAGAGCAGGATAATCACCCGGTCAGGACCAAGAGGTCGCATAGTGCGGCGTTGCTTCAGGCTTTGAGGGAAAATCATACTGAATTTTTGCTGTCCCGGAAATCAAGCTGTTCCCAAAACCCGCGGTTTTCCGCGCCATCTCCGAATAAGCACAGCACATCCGGGATTCGCCATAATCATGATACAGGGTGAAGTGGGATCCCCCCGGCTGGTTCAGGAAAAGCGGACCGGGGGCAACAGCGAATAAAGAAACAGGGGCCATCATGCTGTCCATGAAAGCAAAATACGCACTGAAGGCGCTGAGTTATCTAGTGGCGCAGGATACCCAGCGGGTCCAGACAGGCGCTATTGCCCAGGCCGAGAATATTCCCCATAAATTTCTGGAGGCGATCCTCACTGAACTGCGCAAAAACAATATTATTGACAGCAAACGCGGGCTGTATGGCGGCGTCCGCCTGGCCCGCGCCCCGGAAAAGGTCACCGTGGGCGATATTATCAGGATCATTGACGGCCCGCTGGCCATGGTGCCCTGCGCAAGCCTGACCCGGTATCGCCCCTGTGAAGATTGCCCCGATGAAACCAGCTGCCGGATTCGCAATATCATGATCAACGCGCGCCTGGCCCTAACTGAGGTTCTGGATCAAAGAACCCTGCGGGATCTTGCGGACGCCGCGCCCCAGCACACCTAGAGTGAATTGAACCAACCTATTCACAATTCACGCTAGCCTCAGCGGTTTCCTTCGACATACTCTACGACCGGGTCAGAGAAGACGCCGCGGAAAGCCGCATAGACCAGCAAGCCGGACAAAATCCCTGCCATTCCTTCATAAAGATAGGTGCTCCAGCCCATTTCGATCCACATCAGGTCCACCAGCACCCCCACAACCATCATCATTACGCCCAGGCGTTCCGGAACCTCTCTGCCCAGGCTTTTGACGATTAACAGGGGCGCAAAGGCAGAGGCAAGGACGGACCAGGCCACAATCACCAGCCGGAAAACGCTTTGCTGGTCTGCAAGCGCAATCCACAAAGCCAACGCGGTCACCATCAGCGTTGCAGCCTTGATCAGCCAGATATTTTCCAGCCTACGGGGAAACAGGTCATGGGTGATGGCGGCCGAACAGCTCAGAATCAGGGAGTCCGCCGTTGACATGGTGGCCGCAAAAATACCGGCCAAAACCAGCCCCACCAGCACAGGCGGCAAAATTTCCGTCGCCATCAGAGGCAGCGCCAGTTCCGCATCAAAACTGCTGGTATCGCTCAGATAAAGCCGGGCCAACAGTCCCACCACCGTGGCCATGGCATAAAACAGCGTGTACCAGCCATAATAATACAGGCGGGTTTTCCGCATGTCCCCGGGACGTTTCAGGGCCATGAACCGAACCATGATATGCGGCTGGCCGATCACGCTGAGACCGGCAAAGAGCCAGCCGATCACAAATAGCCCGAACGACAGCCATTTCGGCTGAAACAGGCTGCCTTCAGGCGTGAGCGACAAATATCCGGGAATAGCGCCAAGCTGGTGGACCACCATTTCGGGACCGCCCAGATGCATTATCGCCATCACCATCAGGATTCCCATCGCCAGGATCATGACAATGGATTGGGCTGCATCGGTCCAGATGGACGCCCGAATACCGCCAGACAAACAATAAGCCGCCACAATAATACTGCCGATAAGCGCTCCGGAACGCAGGTCCCATCCCAGCAGGCTGTGCAGGGCTTTTCCGCCCGCCTTGAGCTGGGCCGCGGCATAAGCCCCTAAAAACAGGATCGTGATCAATGCCGTGATAACCCGCAGCACTTTCTGTTCCGTTCCCCGCCACTGGCTGAGAACACCGCTAAAGGTCACTTCATCGACGGCGCCGGAAACTTCACGCAACCGTTTATGGACAAAAAGCGAGGCCAGAAAATCCCCGAAAATCCACCCGACCATCAGCCAGATGGCCGCAAGTCCGGTGGAATAGGTAAAGCCGATCACCCCGATAAACATAAAACCACTGTTATTGGTGGCCACCGCCGACAGCCCGGCCAACCATGGCGATACATTGCGGCCCGCCAGATAATAATCCTTTTTGTGGCCCTTGCTTTTCAGCGCCGATAAAATACCCACCCCCATGAACAAGACCAGGAAAATGACAAAACTGGCAATCATGTCTCGTCCTCAACTAGCGGGTTTTTGCTGATGATTTCCATGAAAGCCGGCAGTTCACGCAATCCGTCAAAGGCAGGGTCTTCCCGCGCCTCGTCGCGATAGGGCTCGGAAAGTGCGCAGGCTTTTTCCAGGTCCTTCAGGGCATCATCCACATATCCCTGTTTCGCTTCGGCACAAGCCCGCTGATAATAGGCGTTGGCGTTTTCCGGGTCATATTTCAGGGCCCGGTTGCACAGACTGAGCGCCCAGACCGGTTCATCAAGCTGCAAAACCGCATCCGCCTTGTAGGTCAAGGCTTCCACATCATCGGGACGGATCATCAAAATCTGATCATAAATGGCGATCTTGGCCTCCGGCAGCGTTTCCTGCGACGCCTTGAGCCAGAGGGAATGAATTTCGTTGGTTTTTTCGATTTCCTCATGATTTTCGGCGATACGCTGCGACTTCTGTCGCAATTCATCCTCGATGTGCTGCAACCGCCTTTCATAATCCGCTGTGACCTGGCTGATTTTCTTATTGGCAAGGTTTTCGGCCTTGGAGCGAATTTCCCGCAATGAGGTCCAGCCCACAATCACCATCAGGGTGGTGATCCCCGTAATCAGATAGAAAAAATAGGTCACGGCATCTGTCACATAGGTCATGGCCAGATCGGAAACCTTGAGCTGACTACTGGCCAGCTTTTCGGTCATTTCCGTCCTTAAGCGCTCCTGATCCACCCGCAGGTTCTTGACCTCATCCAGAAGAAACCGTTCAATAAATGGGGAATAAAGTGGCTTTTCCAACTCCCCGATTTTCTGCGCCAGCTGTTCAGCACCAACCTTGCGGTGATTGTCCTGATCCACGCCGACGGGCGCCGCTACTTGCGCCGGCCCCATCGAAGGCACCAGGCCGCTCAACATCAGGCTGCTGCACAGAATCAGCAACAGTTTTGTCACGTTACGCGGCATCTGTCATTATTCCCTGTTCCGCGTCCTTCTCCACCAGCACTTCATGCAGTGCTCGAATAGCCGCTTCGTAATCGTCCTCGGCCACAATAAACTGGATATCAACCTGGCGGATGGACTGGCTCATGGCCCGTATGACAATCCGGTGTTCCGCCATCGCCCTGACCGCCCGCGAAAGCAGACCGCTGATCTGCATGTCACTGCCGATGGCGGACACAATGGACACCTTGTGTACGGAGATTTCCGACTGGGGATATTCTTCCTCCAGCGTCGTCACCACCCGCCGCACATCCTTGAGATTACCGGCCACATAGGTGGTGACGGTGTTGGCGTTGATATCCTTGGTGATCATCTTGACCTTAAAGCGTTTAAGGGTCTTCAGAATGGTTTCCTCATATCCGCCGACACCGACCATATCCTGATCGAATACCTCGATGCCATAAATACCCTTGCGCCCGGCCACAATCTCCACACAGGGTTTTTCGCTCACATACTCCGTGCGGATGAGCGTGCCGTCATGATCCGGCTCAAACGTATTTTTTACCCTGAGCGGAATACCCGACTGACGTAACCCCTTGGCCGCGCGCGGATGAATTGCCTCCATCCCCAGATTGGACAGCTGATCCGCCACATCATAATTGGTCTGGCCGATGGGCTTGACCTTTTCCACCCCGACAATTTTCGGGTCAGCGCTGCTCAGATGATATTCCTTGTGGATAATCGCCTCACGGGCGCCCGTGAGCACCGCCAGACGGCTGAAGGTGATTTCCGTATACCCGCGATCATAGGTATTCATCAGACCTTCAGAACATTGCGCATACCCGGTCACAATCGGCAGTTCACGAGTCAGATCCACATCTTTCATATGCGCCATGAGTTTTTCATCCAGCGGCTGTTTGCTCATTTCCCGCCAACCGCTGAGATCAATAAAGCGGGCATTGACGCCGTGTTTTTGCAACAGAAGACTGGTATTGTAGGCACTATGGGCCTCACCAAGCGCACTGAGCATTTCGCGCACGGTCATCAGATGTTCCTCAAGCTGAAAATGTCCAAAGGAACACAGCCGATGCAGGTCCATCAGACAGCTGCGGACCCCTTCAATCCGTTCAATGACAAAACTGTCGGCCTGGCGCTGCTCCTCACTGTCGCCGAAAATTTTCTTGTTTTTTTCACACATGATATGGGAAACCCGGGTCAGGGCATCCCCCCACGCCCATTCGCTGTCCCCGTCGGAAAACAGAGCATAAACTCCGGGTTTGCGGTTCTTTTTATGTTCCAGAAGCTTATCCGTAATGCCTCCATAGGCGGACACCACAAAGATACGGTTATAAAGATCCCGTTCCTGGCGTCCGCCGATAAAAATATTGTTCAACACATCTTCATGGCGGCTCATGGACGTCCCGCCAATTTTTTCTACGGTATGCATTATCTTTCCTTCGTGGCGTCCTCTGTTGTTCAGGTGGCTTCCGGGCCCGACATTCCATCCGTTTATGTTTTTAAAAGCGGCCTTTCCTCGGGACGAACGGCCACAAATTTTTCCCGGGTCGCCACAAATTCCGGCCTTGGCGGAATATTGCCAAAAGGCGCCTGAGCCTTGTTTTGCATGCTGTTGTACACAAAGAAGGCATTGCTGCGGGCATAGGGGGTGATATTGCTATTGGACCCATGCATGGTATTGCAGTCGAAAATCACCACCGTTCCTGCCGGCCCCAAGGCCTGCTCTATGCCGCCCTTATTGGCCAGATATTCCAGGCTGTCATGATCGGGAACGCCGTATTCCTGTTTTTTCAGTGATTCTTTGTAATGATCTTCCGGGGTCTCCCCCACACAACTGATGAAATCCTTGTGGGAACCGGGAATCAACATCAACGCTCCGTTTTGCGGCGTATTGTCCGTCAGAGTGATAGAAATACTGACCGTGCGCATATTGGGCAGGCCGTCTTCCACATGCCAGGTTTCAAAATCTGAATGCCAGTAAAATTCCTTGCCCTCAAATCCCGGCTTGTAGTTAAGCCGCGACTGATGGATATAGACCTCATCCGCCAGAATGTCCTGAGCGGCGTGCACCAGCCGGGAATCCCGGGCAAGCCGGCTGAAAACCGGACTACTGTCATGGATTTTGAAAATCGACCTGATTTCTCCGCTATTTGGTTCACTGATGACCTCCTCGCGGCCTTTCAGTTCTTTGGAGCGCTGACGCAGATCGCTGAGCTCCTGTTGCAACAGCCGAATCTCAACCTCTGAAAAAATGTTTTTCAGAACCAAAAACCCCTTTTCCTCAAATTCCTGTTTCTGTTCCCTGCTCAGAAACATGCCGTCCTGCATTTCCGTGTACACCACAGGATCATGACGCAGCAAAATTTGTGGCTCGGCGCTTTTTCGGGAGGGATAAATATCCGCAATCATGAGACCTCCTTTGTCATTCGGCAACTGATGCTGCTTCGAGCGGATAGACTCCATTTTCATCATGAACTTCCTTGCCATTGAGTGGCGGATTGAACACACAGGCCATTTTCATTTCCGTCTTGGCCCGCAGAATATGTTTGTCATGCTTGTCCAGGATGTAGATCATGCCTGGCGTAATGGGATACACCTTGCCGTCATCGCAGGTTTCCACCTCGCCTTCCCCGCTGATGCAATAGACGGATTCAAGGTGATTTTGATACCAGATCGGGGTTTCCGTGCCAGCATAAATGGTGGTGATGTGAAAGGAAAACCCCATATTGTCTTCCTTGAGCAACAACCGGACGCTGTTCCAGTTTTCCGCTTCGACCTTGCGTTCACCTTTTTCCGCTTCACTCAGATGTCTGACGATCATTTTTCTCAGCTTTCCTTCATAAATTTTTCCAGGATCATTCAACAATCAGATCGGACCGGACGCCATGCCGGGCGCCCGGAAACATTTCATTTTGACAGGCTTATTCCATTTCCCGGGTCTTTCCCTTGCCCAGAACCTCTTCGACGCAGCTTTTCAGGATAAACAGCCCTTCCAGCAGTTCCTCCTCACTCAGCGTCAGCGGACACAGACATTTCACCACCTGACCTTCTGATCCGCTGGTTTCGATCACCAGCCCTTTCGAGAAAGCCTTTTCAACAATCCGGGACGCCATCTTTCCGTCAGCACAGCTCAGGCCCCGCATCATGCCGCGCCCCTTGGCCACCAGCATGTCATCGGGATACTGGTCGGCAATGCCGGACAGCATTTTTTCAAGGACTTTGCCCTTGCAACGCACATCGTTGATAAACTGATCATTGGTCCAGAAATGTTTCAGCGCCGCCGTGGCGGTCACAAAAGCATGGTTGTTGCCCCGGAAGGTACCGTTATGTTCACCGGGCTTCCACATGTCGTATTCCGGCTTGAAAATGGTCACGGCAAAGGGCAAGCCAAACCCGCTCAATGACTTGGACAGCGTGATGATGTCCGGCGTAATGCCCATTTCTTCGAAACTGAAGAAGCTTCCGGTCCGTCCGCAGCCCGCCTGAATGTCATCCACAATCAGCAGCATGTCATGCTTGTGACAGATCTTTTCCAGATTGCGCATCCATTGGGCGGAAGCCACATTCAGCCCCCCTTCGCCCTGCACGGTCTCCACAATAACGGCGGCCGGATGATCAACGCCGCTGCTGGGATCAGATAGAACCTTGTCCAGATATTCCGTGGTATCCACCCCGTCCCCCAAATAGCCATCAAACGGCATGAAGGTGGTGCCGGTCAGGGGAATACCGGATGCGTTGCGGTGATGGCTGTTGCCCGTTGCCGCCATAGCGCCCACAGACACCCCATGAAACCCGTTGGTAAAGGAAATGATGTTGTGACGGCCTTTGACATTACGCGCCAGCTTCAGGGCGGCTTCGACGGCATTGGTGCCGGTCGGCCCCGTAAACTGAACCACATAATTCATCTTTCGGGGGCTGAGAATAATTTCATCAAACGCCTTGAGAAAGGCTTCCTTGGCCTCTGTATGCATATCAAGGCCATGGGCAATACCATCCCGGGCAATATAATCCAGTAACTCCCCCTTGAGATAAGGGTGGTTGTGCCCATAGTTCAGCGTTCCTGCCCCCGCCAGAAAATCAAGATATTTTTTATCTTCCTGATCATAGAGATAGCCCCCATCCGCCCGGGTAAAAACCGTCGGAAATGACCGGGCGTAACTGCACACTTCCGATTCCATTTCCTCAAAAATATCGGGGGTGTCATTGTTCACGGCAAGTGCCGGCTTGCTGGACATGGAAACTCCTCTTTTTAGATCCATTGGGGTTAAGAATGTTTGGTTTCGATAAAATTCAGGGACTTGGTCCCAGAACCCTAAATGAAATAGGTTCTGAAAGGCCCAATCTCGGCCAGAAACTCACTGTCATGACGTCCCTGAAAATCCTGATCGCGATCAAAGAATTCCTTTTTGACGATGCGGGCGCTCAAATCCCGCGCCAGGGAGGAAAACAAGCCCCAGGAGGCCGCATTGTCTTCAGTGATGGTGGTGTGCAACCAGTTCACGGAACGACAGGCCGGGCGCGACAACAACTCCATCAGCATTTTCTTGCCAAGGCCGGTGCCCCGGGCCGTCTCGTCAACCGCCACCTGCCAGACAAAAATGGTATTGCTGGTCCGCGGGGGAATATATCCTGACACAAACCCGACCACCCCGCCGTCATTTTCGGCCACAACACAGGTTTCGGCAAAATGACGACACTGCAACAGATTGCAATACAGGGAATTTTCATCCAGCGGTTCGCACCGACCGATCAGGTCATGCACCGCAACGGCGTCTTCCTGCCGGGGTTCCCGCATTCGATAGTCAGAAAGCATAACGATACAAAGTCCACCCTTTACTTTGAACTTCAAAATAAATTTTGGTATTTATTTAGTCTTTCTATATATTTTTTTCAAGTAATTACGGGAATAATTCAGGAATTATTTCGTAAATAATATTATTATTTAAAATTTGATACTCAAATTATTCTTTTTGTGAATTTTGTGAAATAATCCGACCATTTGTATTAACGTTTCTTACAAGACAGGATATGTCACAAAAGATGTCCTTGAGCTTTGCCTAGTCCCATGCCACCTTTCTGGACAAACGACAGAAACCAAGGTGATCAAAAATTATGGATGCCAAAGAAAAAGTCTTAGTTGCCCTGCGCCGGATCATTCGCGCCACGGACCTGCATTCCAAAAGGCTGGCCCGGGAAACCGGCCTGACCCTGCCACAGCTTCTGCTGCTGCAAACGATCCATGAACTTGGTGACGTGACCATCGGCCGTCTGGCGCAGGAAATGAACCTGACCCAGGCCACAGTCACAACCATTGTTGACCGCTTGTCCGCCGCCGACATGGTGTTTCGGGAACGCGACTCCCAGGACAAGCGTAAGGTTCTGGTTCACCTGACAGATAAGGGGCATGCGACACTGACCAAGGCCCCCCCCGCCCTGCAGGATAAATTCAGCACCCAATTTGACCAACTGGAGGACTGGGAACAAAGCTTTATCCTCGCAGCCCTACAACGGGTGGCCCAGATGATGGATGCAGAACGTCTGGACGCCTCGCCGGTTCTGGATGTCGGGGATATCACCCGGGAAGAAAACGACCGGCAGTCCTGAGGGCCCCTCTTCTCAGACGAATTCTTAGTTGATCAACTTGCCAACTCTGTGTATATATCAGCCGCAGATGGTGCCCTTCGGGGTTAAAAGGGAACACGGTGCGGAATATATTCTGTAAATTTCCCAAGCCGTGGCTGTGCCCGCAACTGTAATTGGCGAGCTTCTTTTCTTTAAATGTCACTGGACCCTGTCCGGGAAGGCGAAACAGAAGCAATAACCCAAGAGCCAGGAAACCTGCCATCTGGTCGCCCACCTGACCATCGGGACAATGGATCAGGGCGGAACATCCGTATTGGCGACAGGAGTTGCTGGTGCGGAGGGTCGGGTGTTTTCCCAAAATCTCCTCACAAGCGCATGGTTCACAAACAGTCGGTCCTTTTGCGACTGAATGAGGAGTATAATATTATGAGGAAACACCATCTTACGGGACGTACAAGCCTACTGGCCTTTCTCATCACCTTTCACGCCCTTCCGGGTTATGCTGAAAGTGCCGCCGAAAGTGCTTATGTGGCGGACGAGGAAATCGTCGTCACCGCCACCCGGTACGCCCGGCCTCTGTCCGAAGTGGGCAGCAGCATTGAAACACTTGATTCCGATGACCTGACAACCACCCAGACGGTGTTTATTCAGGACGCCTTGCAGACCATCCCTGGTCTTACCCTCAACAGCAATGGCGCCTTTGGCGGAACCTCAAGCCTGCGCATCCGTGGGGCGAGTTCAGATCAAACCGTCGTGCTGATCGACGGCATTCAGATCAATGACGTTTCCAGTCCCGGCGGCGGGTATAATTTCGCCCATCTGGACCCCACTGGCATTGACCGCATTGAGGTTCTCAAAGGCCCACAATCCATCCTGTACGGCTCCGACGCCATTGGTGGGGTAATCAACATTATTACCGCCACGGGCAAACCCGGTCTGGGGGGCGGGTTTTCCGTGGAGGGCGGCTCTTATAACACGCTTCGCAGCAGTGGCAGCCTTTATGGCGGCAATGACAAAATCACCTTTAACCTATCCCTCAGCGGCATCCGCACGGACGGCATTTCCAAAGCCGATGAAAATGACGGGAACACGGAACAGGACGGCTATTGGAATTACACCCTGCACGGCAAAGTCCACGCCCGGCTTAATGACACATTCAGCACTGAACTGATCAGCCGCTACACGGACAACCGTAATGAATTTGACCAGGCCGGCCCGATGGATGGTGCCGAAATCGGGTATTCCGAGGAATTTCTGATTGGCGCCAAAGGATATCTGAATCTTGCAGATGATCGATTCCGCAATACCCTTTCTGTCGATTATGCAGAAACCAACCGGGAAAGCATTAGCGAAATCTTTGCGCCCTTTGTCGCCGAAGGCTCCCGCTTTAATCTGGATTATCTGGGGATTGCGGAACTCACGCGGGCCTTCATTCTCTCTTTCGGCGCCCAACACGAAACAAGTAAAGCGGCAAGCGTGTCCGACAAGTCTTTTGACATCGACAGCCTGTTCAGTGAACTCAGCTGGCAGGGTCTAGAAGGCTTCACACTTACAGCCGGATTACGTTATGATGATCACAGCCAATATGGCGCAACCACGACACCGCGATTTACCGCCTCCTATTACCGCGAAGCCACCGGCACCAAGGTTTTTGCCAACTGGGCCGAAGGCTTCAAGGCGCCCAGCGTGTTCCAGTTGACCTTTGTCTGTACTTTTTGCGGGCTTTCGGCGCCCAATCCCGACCTCAAGCCGGAAGAATCCGAAGGCTGGGAAATCGGCATTGAGCAAGCTTTTCTGCAAGATCGTCTTTTTCTTGCGGCCACGTATTTCCGCCAGGATGTGGACAATATGATCGACTTTTCCTTTACCTCAGGATATGACAACATCAACAGGGTCAGGTCCCAAGGCGTGGAACTGCGGCTGGTCGGGCAGATCACAGACACGCTGAAGATCAGCGGCAACTACACCTATACGGACGCCACAGACCGCAACAGTGGCGAAAAGCTTATCCGCGTGCCCGAACATATGGCTTATGGCCAGATGGACTGGCAGGCTACGGACAGGCTGGGGATCAACCTTGCCGCCACCTATAACGGGGAAGAAAACGACAGAGGCGGCCAAATCATTTCGTCCTGGCTCCGCATTGACCTCAGGGCCCGCTACCGGCTGCAAGATCATATCGAAATCTTCGGCCGGATTGATAACCTGTTTGATAAGGAATATCAGCAGGTTCTGGGTTATGGCACTCCGGACCGGTCTGTCTATGCCGGTATAAGAGGAACATTCTGATGAAAAAGACGGCCTTCCTTATCAGACGCCTGATCTGCTGGATGGTCGTCGTCTTTCTTGGGGGGCTCGGCTGTGGTGCCCAAGCGGAGGACAGCCTGCCCAAGGTCATCTCCCTGGACTATTGCGCAGACCAGTATGTTCTGGCCCTGGCAGAGCGCAGCCAGATTTTGGCCCTGTCAATGGATGCTACCGCCCGTCACAGTTTTTACCGGGAGCGCGCCTTGGGGCTCCCGCAAGTCAGGGCCACAGCGGAAGCCATCCTGAGCCGTGCCCCGGATCAGGTCGTTCGCTACTGGAGCGGCTGGAATATGCTTGACTTTCTCAGGAAAAAGAATATCCGGGTTACTTCCGCAATCTATGGCAGTGATCAGGAAACCCTGATCCGTAATATCCGCGAGGTGGGACAGGCCCTAAATCAGACGGACCGGGCGGAAAAAAAAATCAAGGAACTTAAAGCCCGATTTGACAGGCTGAAAAACCTGCCGCGGCGTAATCTGCGGGCGCTTTACCTGACGCCCAGCGGAGTGACCGCCGGGAAAAATACCTTTGTCAATGACCTGATCAAGCTGGCAGGCTTTGACACCCTTGCCGACGAACTGGATCTTTCGGGCTGGCGCACACTGCCACTGGAAATGCTGGTCAAACATCCGCCAGACATCATTATCGCCAGTTTTTTCGACTTGGATTCCAACCGCCCGTCAAACTGGAGCATCAGCCGCCACAGGGTCATCGGTCGGATGGTTGACCAGATTCCCACCATTTTTGTGCCCGGCCGTTATCTGTCCTGCAACGGCATTTTTGTGGCCGAAGCTGCCGATTATATCACGCGTGAAGCCAACCGTCTCGTTCGGTCCGACGTCCACGCCGCAGAAAAATAAATGCAGAAAAACAAATCATGTTCTCCCCCCTACACGACCTCCTTGTAATTCTGCTCCTTGACGCTTTGATCGGCGATCCACGCTGGCTGTACCGGCGCCTCTCTCATCCGGTGGTTTGGATGGGCAAACTACTAGCTTTTCTAGAGCAAAGGATGAACCGGCCTGATTGCCACAGCTCCAGAAAAAACCGTATTCAGGGCATCATCTGCCTTGCCGTTTATCTTCTGATCCTTACAGTGGGAACTTTCTTGCTGCACAAGGGGATGTATACCTTTTTGCCTGAGGTGGTGGCCGAAGTCCTGCTTCTGGTTCTCGCCAGTACCCTGCTGGCCGCCCGTAGCCTTTATGAACATGTGAAGAAAGTTGCAACGTCTCTCGACCATGAAGATATTCCGGCCGCCAGACAGGCCGTGGCACGCATTGTCGGCCGGGACGTAAGCGCCATGGATTCCTCTGGCTTGATCAAAGCCGCTTTGGAAAGTCTGGCAGAAAATTTTTCCGATGCTGTAATCGCCCCCTGTTTTTGGTATCTGATCGGGGGTGTCCCCGGCCTTGTGGCCTATAAAGCCATCAATACGGCCGACAGCATGGTCGGCCACCGCACTCCCCGCTACCGGCATTTCGGCATGGCTGCTGCCCGCCTTGACGATCTGGTTAACCTGATTCCTGCCCGGCTCAGCGCCCTGCTGATTGTTCTGGCCGGCGGCCTACTTGGCCGGATCAATATGATTGAGGCTGTCCGCCTTGTGAGATGCCAGGCCCCGGCTCATGTCTCCCCCAATGCGGGTTGGCCGGAAGCGGCGCTAGCCTGTGTTTTGTCCCTGCAGCTGGGCGGATCACGGCAATATGGGGGGTATCGGATTGACGGTGCTTATTTCGGCAAAGGCCGACATGAGGCGCTCCCCAAAGATATTGAAACCGGCCTGCGGATTATCGGAATCAGCTGGATCATGCTGGTCTTAGCCCTTTTGATAGGGGGGGCAATATGATACGACACCATCACGGCGGCGATTTGACCCATATCAAAACCCTTTATCCTGCGGCGCCGCGCCCGTGGATCGACCTGTCTACAGGGATCAGTCCCTATCCCTATCCATGGCTGGAAAAACTTGACCCCGCCTGGATCCGCCAGGCTGCCGGACGACTGCCTTCAGAAAAAGATATCGAGCACTGCAAGAACGCCTATGCGGCCTATCTTTCGCCCCGCTTATCCCCGGATCAGCTGGTTCTGGCGCCGGGTTCACAGTATCTGATTGAAACCCTGCCCGGCCTTTTTCCAAAAAACGAGGTTTTCATCGCGACCCCCACCTATTCAGAACATGCCCGCTGCTGGCGCCGGGCAGGGCACCGGGTGGTGAACATCCCTTATGGTGTGAACGCCATCCATGATACGACTCTTTTAGAAAACCTGCCGCCCGGAAAAGTTCTTATCCTGACCCATCCCAACAATCCCGACGGCCGGTGTATTGACCCGCCAACCTTATACAACCTTGTGCGGGACTATAGTCAACGGGGCGGCACCGTTATCATTGACGAAGCGTTTGCGGATACGACGCCGGCAGTCAGCCTGCTGCACTATGACATACTGGACAACGTCGTGGTTTTGCGGTCAGCCGGCAAATTTTCCGGCCTTGCCGGGCTGCGGCTGGGCGCGGCGGTCTGCACCCAATACCTTGCCCGCAAACTCAAGACGCACCAGGGGCTGTGGACGATTTCCACGCTTTCCCTTCTGGTGTTTACTCGATTGTTTGAGGACGCTATATGGATTGACGAGAACCGTCGTCGACTGAAATGGAATATGGCTCGCCTGAGAAAGCTCCTCGAAAAATATGGTTTCGCTGTTCAGGGCGGAACATCCCTGTTTTGCTTGACAGAAGGCCGGGATATGTGTGCCAAAGCCGATATACTGGCCCAGGCCGGCATTTATGTGCGCCGTTTCACCGAACGGGATCACTGGCTGCGTTTTGGCCTGCCACCTAATGACTCCGCTTGGCACCGCCTAGAAAATACATTGGAAAGGATATTTCATGACTTCAGATCATGATCAAACGCTCAATGAAGTCCATAAACAGCATATGAAACAACAGCAGGCGGCCCACCGCAACCGCATGAAACAGAAAAAGAAAACCGATCGCGGTCTGCTTCTGGTGCATACCGGTCATGGCAAGGGCAAGTCCACGGCCGCCTTCGGGACAGTTGCTCGTGCGCTGGGCTGGGGCTGGAAAGTGGGTATCGTTCAGTTTATCAAGGGCAAGTGGAAAACTGGAGAAAAACAGTTTTTTTCCCGTTTTGACGAGCAGGTAACTCTGCGCATCATGGGCGAAGGTTTTACCTGGGACACTCAGAACCGGGAACAGGATATACGGGCAGCGCACGCGGCCTGGGGTGTTGGTGTGGAAATGATGACAAGCGGCACCTATCAGCTGGTGGTGCTGGATGAACTGAACATTGTGCTACGCTACAATTATCTGCCCCATGACGAGGTGATAGCCGCCCTTCTTAATCGTCACCCTCTCTGCAACATTATTGCGACCGGACGGGATGCTCCTGCGACGCTATTGGCAGCGGCGGATCAGGTAACGGAAATGAAAAATATCAAACACCCCTTTGAAGCAGGTATAAAACCTGTACGCGGCATTGATTTCTGACTCCCTCTCAGATCTGAGATACATCTGGATTTTTCGTTTCCCCAAAATCTGAAGGACCAGAATCTGTTTTTTCGGAATCTGGTTTTGTGGCCTTTTCTTTGGTGCTTCTCACCTTATTGGGAACGGCAGTTCTGTTGAGCGATAACAACTGCCACGCCCCACCACGTCCCGTTCCCGTCTGATGCAGCATCTCACATAGGGATAGGGGCTGCATCCCCAAAGACAAGGCCCGTTCCGGATCAAGCCCCAGAGCCTGACCGACAAACGCCCTAATCGTGCCGGCATGGGCCACAATCACATATTTCTCTGGCATATAATGATCGCGATGGGCCTGCGCCGTATGTTCGGTAATAAAATCTCCTACACGCTGCCAGACATCGAGAAAGCTTTCCCCGCCGGGCGGACGGGTGTCTGCGGCAAGCAAGGACCAGTTATGCGCCGGCAGATCTTCGATAATTGACCATAACTGATGAAAATCAAGACCCTGCCAATCTCCGAAATTCTGTTCTCCCAGGCGCGTATCCTCCCAGATGGGCAGGCGTAAAGAAAGACTTTTCTGCAAAGCCTGTGCCGTCTCTACCGCCCGCCGCCGCGGACTGGCCCACCAATTGGCATCGCGCGGCAGATGGGCCGCAAGCCAGTCCAGGGAAAGCCGGTCGCTCACATCCGCCGGCATGTCCGCCTCTTTGTATAACGCCCCGTGATGCCCCGCCACCGGGGCGTGGCGGATCAGGTACCAGTATGTCAAATGCGGTTCCGTCACGGGATAACCTCCCCATAGGAAATCAGGGTCAGCAAAACCAGAATCTCCGCCACCTGCTGCACCGCCCCCAGAACATCACCGGTATAGCCAGCGATCTGCCGCCTGGCGATCTCCGCCATCAGTCCTGCACCGACCCCCGCCGCCAGAACAGCGGCCAGAAACGCCGAGACCGGCAGCAGAAGGAGGCCGCTCCCTGCAGCAATCATTACGGCCATCAGCAAACGGCCCGATGTCGGTCGTCCCGCAACTGTCCCCATGCCGCCCTCATAGGCCGGTGGCATCAGCCGCAGGACCACTACAATCATCAGCCGGCTGAAACAGCCCGCCACCAGAAGCGCTGTGCCGGCTGCAAGCGGTGTAAAAGCCGACAGGGCCCCCGCCCTCACTCCCAGGGACAGGACCACTGCCACGGTGCCATATGTGCCAATACGGCTGTCTTTCATAATTTCCAGTTTGCGCGCCTTGTCCTGCCCGCCGCCAAACCCGTCCGCCACATCCGCCAATCCGTCTTCATGAAAGGCGCCGGTCCCCAGAACCATCGCCAACAGTGCCAGCAACGCTGCAACCAAAGGCGGTAATGACACAGCAGAGGCCCCAAGAAAGACGGCCGCCCCCAACCCCGAAATCACCAACCCCACAACCGGATATGCCCAGAGCGCACGATTCAGATCGGGGGGCGAGTCGGATATTCTGTGCCAGGGCACCGGGATACGGGTCAGCAGCATAAGGGCTGCGGCCACATCCTCCCCCACCATGCGCAGATCCGCTTTCACACCAGCGGTTCTGTTCGGGGTATCAGTCATTTTCGGCCTCCTCCCGGGAGACCCGGGCCTCGTCAAAACTGGCCATACCCGCATAGGTCGCCAAGGCCGCCCTCAGAATCATCAGGGCAATAGCCGCCCCGCTGGCTTCCCCTAGACGCAGATCAAGGTGCAAGATCGGTTCTTTGTTCAGGGCTTCGGCCAGATGCCGGTGCCCCGGTTCAGCTGACAGGTGCGACAATAGGGTATGGTCCAGACTGTCCGGGGTAACGCGAGTCAGAACCGCCGCCGCAGCCGTGGAAATGAACCCGTCCAGCAGGACCGGTATGCGCCGGTGACGGGCGGCAATAACGGCCCCGGCGATAGCCGCAAGCTCCCGTCCGCCCAAACAGCGTAACAGATCAAAGGTTTCCAGTTCATGCCCGTTATGTCGCCTAACGGCTTCTGCTACGACCCGGGCCTTGTGGCGCAGTCTTTCTCCTTTAAGTCCCGTGCCTGGCCCCACCCAGTCCTCAGCCTGTCCACCGAATAAAGACAACGACAAAGCCGCCGCCGCAGTGGTATTGCCAATGCCCATCTCCCCCAACAACAGACAGTCGGCGGTTACCGGTACAGCCGCGGCCCCGGCGTTGAGCGCGGCGCAAACCTCCGCTTCAGTCATGGCGGCTTCGCAGGTAAAATCCCGGGTCTGCTGGTCCAGCTCCAGCGCAATCACCTGCAACGAGGCTTCTGCCAGTTGGCACAGCTGATTGATCGCCGCCCCGCCTTCTTCAAAATTACGCACCATCTGCCGGGTCACTTCCGCCGGATAGGCCGATATGCCTTGCGCCACCACCCCATGGTTACCGGCAAACACCAGACAGGACACCTTTTCCAGCCGGGGCATGCGGCGCGCCTGCCAGCCCGCCAGAAAAACCGACAGATCTTCCAGCTTTCCAAGCGCCCCGCGAGGTTTGGTCAGACTATCCTGACGCGCCCGGGCAAACGCGCAAGCATCCCGATCCGGGCCCGGCAGGTCCCTCAGGGCGGCCTCAAAGTCCGCTCTTTCCCTGAATTCTACCTGGCAGGTCATGTCATCAGTTCCGTGATCAGGGCTTTGCCATTCTTTTTGACTGGAAGCGGCAGACCGGCCACCATATAAACCACATGATCCGCCAGGGCTGCCACAGTCTGATTCAGGCGGCCGGCCTCATCCCGAAACTGCCGGGCCAGATCATTTTCCGGCACAATACCCAACCCCACTTCATTGGCAACCAGGACAACCCGGCCCTGCGCCTGTTCCAGAGCGCCGCACAGACGTTCTGTTTCAACCCCAACAGACAGGTCCCGCTCCATAAGGTTGCTGAGCCATAAAGTGAGGCAATCCACCAAAATAGGATATTCCGGCGCCGAAAACCGATCAATCTGGGCCGCGATGTCCACAGGCTCTTCCAGCGTGGTCCAGTTTTTGCCCCGTGTCTCGCGATGGCGGTCAATGCGGGCACGCATTTCCTCATCTCTGATTTCCGCTGTCGCCAGATAAATCGGGCTGGTCGCTGCCGCCAGGGCAAGCTGTTCCCCAAAACGGCTTTTTCCCGATCTGGCTCCCCCCAGAACCAGTGTGATGCCGTCAAAGGCTTTGTGATATTCCATACTGCTTCCTTCTGTCCGCGCATGCCGTCCACACTTTCCACCACGGCATACGGATTAAGTCCATTGTATAACAGCCATATCTAATAGAAAAGTGGGCTGACATAGCTTCCATCCCCTGATTCTGTCGTGAAATACCGTAAGATATTATGAACGAGGCCTTTTGAGGGATCTTTTTTGCCATGACATAGAGTGAATTTGCGCCATTGATGACCGCGTCATTTGCCATGTTAGGGATAGCCTGCGCCATCACGACCTCCCGAAGCCCCTTTCCGTCGCTCCCGCGGGAAAATGGGGGAGAAAATAGAAAATGAAAATGGGGACAGTATACTATTTATAATTTTATTTACTCTTTTACTCTGTTCTCAATTAAATAGTATACTGTCCCCATTTTTTCTGTCCCCATTTTTTGATGGGACAGAATTATGAAACTACAAAGGCCGGGATTTTCCCGGCCTTTGTCTTTTATTCTGTTTTGGCAAGGCTTATTGCTCTTCTTCCTCATCAAAGCTCACAGCCACATGGGAATAACTGCCCCGGCGATAAACCTTGAGCAGGATAGATTTACGGCCCATGGCGCGCAGCTCTTCGATCCGCTTGCGGGCCTCTTCCACGGTGCTGACCTCGACCTGGGTGATTTCCACAATCACATCACCCCGCCGCAGGCCCCGTTCGGACGACGGGCTGTAACGCTCCACATGGGTGATCACCACGCCCTGGAAATCCTCATCCAGGTTCAGCGCCTCGCGCGTTTCCCTGTCCAGATTCTCAAGCGTCATACCCAACAGGCTTTTTTCCGGTCCCTGGTCTTTTTTCTTGTCCAGTTTGGACGGCACAGCCACTTCATCGTCTTCCTTCAGTTCGGCAATGGTGACTTTCAGGGTTTTTATCTTACCCTTGCGCAGCACCTTGACTTTAACAGTCTTGCCGATTTCCGTATCGGCAACAAGGCGTGGCAGCTCCCGCATTTCCTCAACATCCTTGCCATCAAATTCAAGGATGATATCCCCGGATTCAATACCGGCATCATCGGCCGGGCTGCCGTTATTGACAGTAGAAACCAAAGCTCCCCGGGCCTCATCAAGCCCCAGGCTTTCGGCAATTTCCTCGGTCACCGCCTGAATGGTGACCCCAAGCCAGCCCCGACGCACATGGCCATATTCGAGGATCTGGTCGATCACCCGTTTGGCCTGGCTGGACGGAACAGCAAACCCAATACCAATATTGCCGCCGGAGGGGGAATAAATGGCCGTGTTGATACCAATCACCTCCCCATCCATATTGAACATCGGGCCACCGGAATTCCCCCGGTTAATGGAAGCATCGGTTTGCAGGTAATCGTCATAGGGACCGCTGTTGATATCCCGGTTGCGGGCGGAAATGATCCCTGCGGTGACCGTGCCGCCAAGACCATAGGGATTGCCAATCGCCACAACCCAGTCACCAACCCGGGATTTGGTGTCATCACCAAAGGTGACATAAGGCAGGGGTTTTTTGGCCTTGACCCGGAGCACCGCCAGATCAACCTTAGTGTCCTTGCCCACAATTTCGGCATCATATTCGGTGCCGTCATGCATGCGGACAGAAACCTCGTCCGCATCTTCGATCACATGATTGTTGGTGACAATAATGCCCTCTGAGGAAATAATGAATCCTGAGCCCAAGGACATACGCTGCCGGGTTCGCGGGCGGCGGCCGTCCTCGTCCCCATTATTGCGATCCTCGAACCGTTTGAAGAACTCCTCAAAAGGCGACCCCGGCGGGAATCCCGGAAACCCCCGGTCCCGGTCAATATTTATGGTCTGTTTGGTATAGACATTGACCACGGCCGGGAGCAGTTTCTCTGCCAAGTCCGCAAAGGATGCCGGAGCTTCTTTGGCAAAAACTGTCGCGGGGATCGCCGCGGCAGTAAGAACCACCACCAGCGCCCCCATAAAAATATGTCTGATTGAACTCATGCCTTTTCCTGATATCTTTCCACTTGATGACTTATTGCTGTTTATGGACTGTGGCCCAAGGCGCTGTCCTGTTTTTTCGCCCAAAAGGTACACGACGCTCTCCTTGCCTTTCCCTGTTCCCCACACCGAACCCTTTTGAGGGCCTATGAAACGATTCTATTACAAAATAAGAAGGAAATAAGGTTCTGCAAACTGATTGGTCGCGTTTTTCCTTTATTTCATCGCATAAATAATCCCGATGCCCAGGATAACAGCCACGAGTCCGCTGATCCGCAAGGACATTTCCGAAAGCTCCAGGGCCGCCCGCATCATCCGGCGCATCTGTTCGGGAAAGAGGGCATACAGAATGCCCTCAATCACCAAAACCAACCCTAGCGCCATCAGCAAGTCATTCATGACGGGGGCTATTTTCCGTCCTTGTTGCCAAAATACCGGAAAAACTCGCTGTCCGGTGACAGAACCATCGTGGTATCCCCTTTATTGATGTCTTCCCGATAAGCCTGCAAAGACCGGTAAAATTCGTAAAACTCCGGGTCTTTGTTGAAGGCTTCGGCAAAGGTGCGTGCGGCTATGGCATCGCCCTGCCCACGCATCTTCTGCGACTCTCTTTCGGCCTCCGCTAACAGAATGGTCCGTTCCTTTTCCGCCGAAGAGCGGATCCGCACCGCTTCTTCTTCACCAAGGGCCCGGGCTTCACGGGCTTCACGCTCCCGCTCGGCTTCCATACGCTGGAAAATATTCTGGCTGTTCTGAATCGGCAGATCGGTACGGCGAATGCGGACATCAACAATTTCGACCCCAAGCTCCTCCGCCTCATCCGCCACGCTTTTCAGGATTTCCTGGCGCATTTCATCACGCTCGCCGCTCAGAATCGTGCTGAATTTCATGCGGCCCAAAACCTCGCGCATGTTGGAATTGATAATCGTAGACAGGCGCAGTTCCGCCCCCATGATATTCCGCACGGTCTGATAAACTTTCAGCGGATCCAGAATCCGGTATTCGGTAAAGGCATCCACGATGATCCGTTTCTGGTCCTCGGTAATGACTTCCTGTTCCGGCGTATCCAGAAGCAGGATACGTTTATCCAGATAAATCACATTTTGCAGGAAGGGGGTTTTGAAATGCAGGCCGGCTTCCTGTTCCGTATGAACCGGGTTCCCGAACTGCAATACCAGCGCCTGTTCAGTTTCCTTCACCGTGTAGACGGACGCCCCCCCGACAATCGCGGCCAGCCCCAGAATAACCAGCACGGACAATGATCCAAATTTGCTCATCTCTGTTCTCCACCTTCCCGTTACTGCTTATTCTTCAGTTCCGGCAACGGCAGATAAGGGATGACTCCACCTTCCTTTTCCACCAGAACCTTGTCAATTTTGCTGAGAATTTCTTCCATGGTCTCAAGATACATACGTTTGCGCGTCACATCCTTGGCCTTTTTATATTCTTCGTAGATCGACAGAAAACGGGCCGCTTCCCCTTCCGCCTTGGCGATCACCTGCGCGCGGTACGCTTCGGCTTCCTGCAACATCTTGGCCGCTTCACCACGGGCGCGGGGAACGATGTCATTTTTATAGGCTTCGGCCTGATTGACGGCTTTTTCCCGGTCCGCCTCGGCCCGTTGTACTTCACGGAATGCTTCAATAACCTGGGCCGGCGGATCCACTTTGGTCAGTTTCACGCGGGTAATCTGCACCCCGGCATCATATCTGTCCAGAATGTTCTGAATAGAGTCCTGGGCCCGCTGCTCGATATCCGCCCGTCCAGCCGTCAAGGCTTTTTGAATGGGAGTCTGGGCAATAATGTCCCGCACCGCACTCTGGGCCACGGAGCGGATGGTGTGGTTCTGATTTTCCACATTAAAAAGAAACTTGGCCGGATCAGAAATCCGCCAGAGCACGGAGAAATCCACATCCACGATGTTCTCATCCCCGGTCAGCATCTGACGTTCTTTGCCCAAATCGGTCGTGGTGCGCCGTGCCTGAACATTGCTGCCAGCCGGAACCCCAATATCAATCTGGTTAATTTCCGTTACCTTGGGTTTGTACACCGTCTCGATCGGAGCCGGCAGATGATAATGCAGTCCCGGCGCCGTGGTGTCCACCCATTTGCCAAACCGCAGAACAACACCCGCTTCATTGGGATTGACCTTGTAAATGCCAGTGGCCAGCCATCCCGCCACGATTAGCAGAACAATCAGGTAAAACCCTTTTCCGCCCCCCCCGGAAAAAATAGACCGGAACTTATCCTGCCCCTTGCGCAGAAGATCATCAATATTTGGCGGCTCCTGCCCGCCGCCACGACGAGGTCCCTGTCCCCAAGGTCCACGATCTCCTCCACCGCCATTATTCTGCCAGGGCATTCAAACCTCCTTGACTAAATCCAATATATCCCATCACCTAAGCTCATTTTCGGCACAATTCGCCCCTGCTCATTTTACTCACCGGCGATATCATGCCTTATTACGGGGAAAGTTCGACTTTCCCTTTTAAAAATGCTCTTCTAGCCTTATATGCTATGCAGTGTTCCGTTTCAATGACATCAGCAATAAACTTGCGACACGGAATAGCGTACCAGTTTTAGGCTCAAGCTGTATCGCCTCGTTTCTGACGACGCAAAAAGCTATTTATAGGTAAGACCTCTATGTTCAATATCAAGAAAAAACGAAACAAAATCAGCCAAGAAGCCCTGCTTGAGAAACTGCGCACCGTTGTGCATCCCGATAAAGGGAAGGATCTTGTCTCCCTGGGGCTGGTGCAGGGGCTGCGGTTGGAAAACGGTCACGTCTATTTTGCCCTGGAAATTGATCCAGCGGAAGCCAATCTGATGGAAGACCTTCGTCGCGAGGCGGACAGGGTCCTGCTGACCCTGAAAGGGGTTGAAAAAGTCACGTCCGTCTTGACAGCAGAACGTTCGCCGGCAGCCGCTGCTGCCGCTCCCCGGCCGCAGAAGCCTGCCCAAAAGCCCCCCCAACGCCGACCAATGCCCCATGCCGGCGCCCCCGGACCGGCTCTGCCGGTTCCCGGCGTCAAACACGTCATTGCCGTGGCCAGCGGCAAGGGTGGCGTGGGGAAATCCACAACTTCGGTCAATCTGGCCCTGGCTTTTCAAAAGCTGGGCTTGAAGGCCGGCATTTTCGATATTGACATCTACGGCCCTTCCATTCCGCGCCTGCTCGGGGCGGATGATGCCCGCCCCGAAAATCTGGGCGGGGGCAAGATCACACCGGTCTTCCGGCACGGTCTGGCCAGCATGTCCATCGGCTACCTTCTGGAAAAGGATACCGCCACTATCTGGCGCGGTCCGATGGTGATGGGCGCCATCCAGCAGATGTTGCGGGATGTGAAATGGGACTTGGAGGGCGACCTGGATGTACTGATTGTAGACCTGCCGCCGGGAACCGGAGATGCGCAGCTCACGCTGGTGCAGACTGTACAACTGGACGGGGCCGTCATAGTGTCCACCCCGCAGGATATTGCGCTTATCGACGCCCGCAAGGGATTGGACATGTTCCGGAAAACCAACATCCGGGTGTTCGGGCTGATTGAAAATATGAGTTATTTCCTGTGTCCGCATTGCGGGGAGCGCAGCGACATATTCGGCCATGGCGGCGGGCGGAACACAGCCAAAGAAAAGGGCATGACCTTTCTCGGGGAAATTCCGTTACACATGGACATCCGTGAAACATCGGACGCCGGCACCCCCCTTGTGGCCCATACCCCTGACAGTCCCCACAGTCAGGCCTATCTGAACATCGCCCGTAACATCATGGAGCAGCTTTCATGACCCAATCGCCTTCTGACGACGCTTTGCGCGACCTTCTGAGCCGCAGCAAAGTCATTGCGCTGGTCGGGGCCAGCCACAATCCCGAACGCGCCAGCAACCGGGTGCTGAAATTCCTGATTGACCAGGGATATGAAGTGTATCCCGTCAATCCGGGACTGGCCGGACAGGACCTGTATGGGCGCAAGGTGGTCGCCCGTCTCGCGGACATTAAGGTGCCCGTCGACATCGTCGATATTTTCCGCAATTCCAGGGACGCCGCCGCTGCTGTGGACGAGGCCATTGACATCGGTGCCAAAGCCGTATGGATGCAGTTGGGCGTGATCAATGAGACCGCCGCGGAAAAGGCCAGCGCCAGGGGGCTCACGGTCGTCATGGACCGCTGTCCAAAAATCGAGATTCCCCGTCTGGGCCTGTTGAAACACCTGATCTGATCCTGATCTGATATAGTGTGCTTTGCACACTGATGAGTGCGTCATCTCCCTTATCTCAGGGTTTTAGAGTAAATTGAGCCAACCTATGCACAATTCACTCCAAGAGAGAGGATCAGGCACCGGCCCCCATATTGGCCAGCCGCGGCGGCAGATAATATATTTCCGCTGCGCTGTACAGCCTCAGGCGTTCGTGGGGGAAGACGATAATCATGTCGGTGCCATCCCCTGGCGCACTGTCAATGGTTAGCCGGGCGTTGTGCAATTCAAGATAGGCCTTCACAATGGATAATCCCAGGCCACTGCCTTCCTGGGACCGGTTAAGATCGCTTTCAATCTGAAAAAATGGCCGCAACACGGCTTCCTGATGCGCCTCTGAAATCCCAATTCCCTGATCGCTGACAACAATCTGCAAGTCCCCGGACGGCAGCAATTGGATCTTAAGTGTCACCGTTGTAAAATCAGGGGAAAATTTAATGGCGTTATTGACCAGGTTAAGCAGAATCTGGCGAATCATGGTCGGGTCGCCCCAAAGACAGGGCAAGCCGTCCTGAAGATTCAGCACGATGTTGATGTTTTTGTGCTGGGCTGCTGAAATCAACATCCGCCGGACCTGAACCACAAGCTCATAAATGTCACAGTCCGTTTCATGAAGTTCCATCTGGCCCGCTTCAATTTTGCTCATGTCGAGAATGGCATTGATTACCCCCAAAAGATGAGTGCCGCTATTATGGACAATATCAATATATTCCCGATATTCCTGTTGCGGGACCCGGCCATAGATTTCCCGCTGCATCATTTCCGTAAACCCGATAATGGCATTCAGCGGCGTGCGTAATTCATGGTTCATGTTGGCAAGAAAAGCGGATTTGCTTTTATTGGCCTCGATGGCAACAGTTTTGGCTTTCTGCAATTCCTCCGCGCGTTTTTTACTGCGTTCCACACTGGCCTGTAAAAGGGATATGGCCGTTCCCACCCCCAGATATTCCCTGCCGCGACAGATTATGAACCCCTTGAGCAGCGCATGAGGAGCATCGTAGGCCAACATGTTGCTCAGAAAGTCAATGCTGTTGGAGGCGTCCACAATCAGTGGCGAGTCATTGGCGAGAAGATGAATGGGCCTGCGTCCATAAAGCGCAAATCCGAACCGATCCGCCAGCGCCAGCATCATATCTGTACGGTGCACAAGGCCCACCGGTTTCCCGTTTTCCAAAACAGCTATCGCCAGCAAATCAGGATCATCCTGGAACAGGCGATACACCTCCTCACAAGAGGTGGCGGGAGAGACCACGGGAACATCTATGGCCAGCTGCTCCACTCTGTCATCAACGAATTTTGTCATATGGCGCGGATACCCGTGAAAATGACACACCCACTACGGCATTGTTATGTAATTGTTTACTTGTAGCCGTATCATTTGCGAAGTTTTGTTAACAACATGTTACGTTCACAAAAACTTCATATTACTTTTTTCAAAAGTATCAAAAGCCAGCGGTATCAGCGCCTTGGGCCAGACTCCCCGTGAATTTTCAGGTTCCCCGTGAATTTCCGGATTTCCTGTGAATTTCCAGGCCCCCGTCAAGTTTTGTCTCAGAGGCGATCCAGGACAATAAAACTGTAATCGCAGCTGTCTTTTTCACCCGCCTTGCACTCTTTCCGGCTGCGTTCTATCCACTCCCGGGGGTCAATTTCGGGGAAATAGGCATCTCCTTCCGGTTCCGCCTCCACCCGGGTCAGATACAGCCGGTCCGCCAGCGGCAGCGTCAGTTCATAGATCTCCGCTCCCCCTATCACCATGACTTCGTCAATGCCCTTGGCCTCGGCCAGGTTCGTCGCCACCTCAAGCGCCATGTCCAGATCATGGGCCACAATCACCCCTTCCGGCGCAAAGGCGGTGTTCCGGGTGATCACAATATTGGGACGGCCCGGCAGTGGCCCGCCGATGGACTGGAACGTCTTGCGTCCCATGATCACCGGCTTGCCGAGTGTCTGTTCCTTGAAATATTTCAGGTCCGAGGGAATATGCCAGGGCATGGCATTGTCTTTGCCAATCACCCGGTTGCGGGCCATGGCGACAATCAGGCTGACCCGCACCATCAGACCGCCACCTCCGCCTTGATATGGGGATGGGCTTGATACCCCCGAAGCTCAAAATCCTCATATCTGAACTTGAAAATGTCCTTCACCTCCGGGTTCAGCCTCATTTCCGGCAGCGGCAGCGGCTCGCGGCGCAATTGCAGGTCCACCTGCTCCAGATGATTCAGATACAGATGCACATCCCCGAAAGTATGAATGAATTCACCGGGTTTGTACCCGGTCACCTGGGCCAGCATCAGAGTTAGTAAGGCGTAGGAGGCAATATTAAAAGGCACCCCCAGAAACACATCCGCGCTGCGCTGGTAGAGCTGGCAGGACAGTTTCCCGTTCGCCACATAAAACTGAAACAGACAGTGACATGGAGGCAATGCCATGTGTTCAATATCCGCCACATTCCAGGCGCTCACAATCAGCCGCCGGGAATCCGGCGAGGTGCGAAGCATATCCACCAGATTTGCAATCTGATCAATGGTCCCACCATCACGCGCCGGCCAGGATCGCCACTGGTGTCCGTAAACCGGTCCCAGATCACCGTTTTCATCGGCCCATTCGTCCCAGATGCTGACCCCGTTCTCTTTCAGATAACGGATATTGGTCTCCCCCGAAAGAAACCACAAAAGCTCGTGAATGATGGATTTGAGATGCAGTTTTTTGGTGGTCAGAAGAGGAAACCCCTGTTCCAGGTCAAACCTCATCTGATAGCCGAAACAGCTGATGGTGCCAACGCCTGTACGATCCTGTTTTTTAACGCCGGTGTCCCTGACATGGCGCATCAGATCCAAATATTGTTTCATGTCGTCCTTTTTTGAGCCAATTGAACCAATTTGAACAGAAAGGTGCCCAAGAGTCATGGCATAAAAAAAATCACATGGCTATTTAAATTTTAACCACTCATGCCTATATTAGGGGGGTCGACAGAGTCGACTATGGCGATAAACGAATATATGAAATAAGCGTATCGGACCCGGGGGCGGTACCCGGCGCCTCCACCATAAGAATAACGCCACGGGGTATAAGCGCCGCAAAAGCGGCCAGAAATACCACCAGAAATACCAGACGAAAAAATTGTCGTGATTGTATTTTGAGGGCGTATTTTTATGATGGGGGCGAAATTAGGATCGACGAGCGTGGTAAAGATATATTCTTCGCCCAGTATGACACCGCTGTGATGGGTCATCTAAAATAAATGCTAACGATAACGAAGCATTTGCTGTAGCCGCTTAATATAGCATCGCTACGCGGGGTTCGGAGGGCACCTAGCAACAGAAGCCCTTCACTTTAAACAGTCATCATTCCGTCCCGGCAGACATTTCCCCAGCGACATGCACCTGCGATATACAGACAGACAAATGTGGCCCCCCACATTACACGGAAGTGACGTGAATCGCAGGCGTGAAAGGCGAATGTGAATTACGGACTCGCACAACGGGCGGTTTGCCGTTATAAACTGGAAAAAAATCGAGTCGTCTCCTGACGAAGGTTAAAGATGAGGAAAAGGGCAAGGAAGTCACAATGAGTGATACAGTGATCCAGTATGATCAGATGGTCCAGAACGCCCTGCTGTCCGTGGTGCGCGATATTCTGACGGATACCGCCAAATTCGGACTGCCGGGCAATCATCATTTTTATATCACGTTTCGGACCGATTATCCTGATGTGAAAATCCCGGCCTACCTCAAGGAAAAATATCCCGAAGAAATGACCATCGTGCTTCAGAATCAGTTCTGGGACCTGAAGACAGACGAGGATCATTTTGAAATTTCCCTGAGCTTTAACAGAAAACGCGAACATCTCAGCGTGCCGTTTTCCGCGCTGATCGGTTTTTTCGACCCCAGCGTCGATTTCGGTCTGCATTTCCATAGCAACGAACTGGAAGATGATGAGGCGGAAATGGGCAGTGAGGAGACGGGGATGACGCCCCCTGCCTCCACAAGCCAAATACCATCCGCCCAGAGCACGGAAGATGCGGCCAAAGAACAACCGCGCACGGACAAGAAAAAAACCGATGAGAGCGCCACGGACAACGTGGTCACGCTGGACAGTTTCCGCAAAAAATAACTTTGGGATCAGACCCATGTCTCCCGCCACATCTCCTCCTCTCCATCCACCGCGTCGCAAGGAACAGGATTCTTTCGGCACGCTGGATATCCCTGAGGGGTGTTACTGGGGGGCGCAAACCCAAAGATCCCTGATGAATTTTCCCATCGGCGCAGAACGCCTTGCTGCGCCCCTGATCCGCGCCCTGGGTCTTGTCAAAAAAGCAGCCGCAGAGGCCAATCTTGAGCTTGGGGTTCTGGATAAAAAACGGGCCGGAGCCATAATTCAGGCCGCTGAAGAAGTCATCGACAACAAACAGGACGACCAGTTCCCGCTGGTCGTCTGGCAGACCGGGTCCGGCACCCAGAGCAATATGAACGCCAATGAGGTCATCGCCAACCGGGCCATTGAGATTCTGGGAGGAAAAATCGGCAGCAAAACGCCGGTCCATCCCAACGATCACGTCAACCGGTCCCAATCCTCCAATGACACCTTTCCCACGGCCATGCATATTGCCGCTGCGGAAGAATTGCATCATGCGCTGTTTCCGGCCCTGGACGAAATGCAGCGGCTCCTTGATCAACAGGCGACGGACTGGCAACACATTCTCAAAATCGGCCGCACCCACCTACAGGATGCCACGCCGCTAACCCTAGGTCAGGAATTTTCCGGTTACGCCAGCCAGATCCGCCACAACCGGCAACGACTGGAAGCGACCCTGCCGCGCCTCTATCAGCTGGCCCAGGGGGGCACCGCCGTAGGCACCGGCGTAAACAGCCCTGAAGGATTTGCAGAAAAGGTTGCAGAAAAAATCGCCGCCCTCACTGGCCTGCCCTTTGTCACGGCCCCCAACAAGTTTGAAGCGCTCGCCAGCCATGACACACTGGTGGAACTGTCCGGCGCCCTGAATGTTCTGGCCGTAAGCCTGATGAAAATCGCCAATGATATCCGCCTGATGGGCTCGGGGCCGCGCTGCGGGCTCGGTGAGATTATCCTGCCAGCCAATGAGCCGGGATCGTCGATCATGCCGGGCAAGGTCAACCCGACCCAGGCCGAAGCCCTGACCATGGTGGCGGCTCAGGTCATGGGCCATCATACAACCGTCACCATCGCCGGCAGTCAGGGACATCTGGAACTTAACGTCTTTAAACCGGTGATCGCCTATAACGTGCTGCATGCCTTGCGCCTGCTCAGCGACGGCATTAACAGCTTTACCCAACGATGCCTCGCGGGCCTGACCCCCCGCACGGAGCGCCTGGAGGAACTGGTGAACAACAGCTTGATGCTGGTTACTGCCCTTGCCCCGGCCATAGGATATGACAAGGCCACTGAGATCGCCAAAAAAGCCTATCAGGAGGGCACCAGTCTGAAACAGGCAGCCCTGGCGTTGGGATATGTGGAGGAAGAGGAATTTGACCGCCTTGTCCGGCCGGAGACCATGTTAGGTCCGCATTCGCTCTGAAATATTTGCAGCAAGCTTACGGCTTACACGTTATGGTGTTGAAATCCCAGAACCAGCCCCGTATATAAGCCCTAGAGTGAATTGTGATGAGAATCACGCCAGAATGAACTTACGGGGACGGAAATCATGCGCTGGCGAATGGAAGATGTTTGCTGGGACAGGTTTGAGTCATCAAAACTTGATCCGGGTATCCTGAAAGCTGTAAAAACAGCCGCCCTTGTTGAGGCCAACAGTGCCGATTATGTGACGTATCTGAAACGGGTCTTTGCGGGCGATCCGGAAGTCTGCGCCGCCATAGAACAATGGGGCATTGAAGAAAAACAGCACGGCCTGGCGCTGGGCAAATGGGCGGAGCTGGCTGATCCTTCCTTTGACTTTGAAAAAAGCTTGGATCATTTTCGCAAGGCCTACCAGATCCCTCTGGATGTGGACCAGTCCGTCAGAGGCTCCCGCGAGGGCGAACTGATCGCGCGCTGCGTTGTAGAATCCGGCACCTCATCGTTCTATTCCGCCCTGAAAGAGGCCACGGACGAACCCTGTCTGAAAGACATCTGCGCTAAAATCGCCCGGGATGAGTTTTTTCATTATCAGCTGTTTCACCGCTATATCGACCGGTTTGCCGGGGACAATCCCCTGCCCCTGATGGCGCGGCTGAAAATTGCCTTGGGCCGGGTTTCGGAGGCCGAGGACGAAGAACTGGCACAGGCCTATTACAGCGCCAATATCGCCTATGCTGATCCTGCCCCCGAAATGACGCTAGAAGACTGTACCCGGGATTATTTCAAAACCACCTTCAGCCTGTACCGTTTTCACCATATCCGCAATGCCGGGCGCATGATCCTTCGGGCCGCCGGGCTTAACCCGGAAAGCCGTCTGTCTCGGCTGGGGATTCGGCTGGCCTGGTTTTTCGTTAAATGGAAGACCCGAGGACTTCAACAAAAACAAGCTTTTACCTGACATTTTCGTGATGGTGAGGCGCGATAGCGCCGAAGCCACCCAGTGCACCGGAGAATGGATCGCCCCCCCTCCAGGGATTCGCGATGACGTTTTCCCAACGCCGTCCTTGCTGCTTCTTCTGCGTCATTGCCGTGAAGGCGGCAATCCAGTTTATAAATAAAACGTCTCGCCGGTTTTGGGGAGTTTTTAGCGGCCTCTGGGCTCCCGCCTGCGCGGGAGCGACGCAAGAAGCTTCGGGGCAATTGACGCAGGCTCTCCCTAAAACAGGGCAGATGAGCGGTCATCCATGCGCAAACACTCAGATATGAATTATAATACGATGGGCTCTCAAGAAAAAAAGCAAGGCGTGGACCTTGCTCATCTCTTCAGTACACAAAACGTAAGATATATTTTTATCACCTCTGGTGAATTATTTTAGCGCTATCCATGATAGCTTACTGCCTGACTACCTGTCATATCGCCCTGCCGTCATATCCCTGTCTAAACCTTTGGGTCATCTGGGACATTTGGCAATAACAAGCCTTCGGCATATACCATAAATACCGTCTTTTCCAAAGTTAAAAACCGATCCCTGGGATATTTTTTAACCTTAAAAGATCATTTTCTGACATCAGTCCCAAAATGGCACATTTTCAGGTATCAAACAGCATGCTTTGCCCCCTCCCCCAGCGACCAGACGTTTTCTTTCATAAGCCATCGTCAGGGGCGATGACTGTCAACAAATGAAAAATACGGCACCTGAAAAATTATACTCTTGATGAGTCCTGGCATGTCCCCCTGGCATGTCCTGATGAGTCTTGATCTTCAATTCTGCGATGAAGAGGCTTTTCAGCACTTTATCCCTGTCGCCCGTCTGCAAGTGAAATAAAACTTGGCCCTGACAGACAAAATCGCTAGTAAATAGGACAAAATGACCAGTCTTGACCGAGGAAAGCACTTCATGACCGATCTGAATTATACTGATATGTTCCCCACTCGCCCTGATGACACGCCTTACCGGAAAATCACTTCCGAGCATGTCACCGTTAAGGAGCTGGGGGGGAAGGAAATTCTATGTGTCGACGACGAAGGCCTTCGTCTGCTGGCGCGGGAGGCCATGCGCGACATCGCCCATCTGCTGCGGCCCGGCCATTTGCAGCAATTGGCAAATATTCTCAAAGACCCGGAAGCTTCCGATAATGATCGTTTTGTTGCCACGGAGCTTCTGAAAAACGCCAATGTAGCCGCCGGCATGACCCTGCCCAGCTGTCAGGACACGGGAACAGCCATCGTGATCGGCAAAAAAGGCCAGTATGTCTGGACTGAAGGAGATGACGGCAACGCCCTCACCCAGGGCGTCGTCGATACCTATACCGGGACCAATCTGCGCTATTCCCAGCTGGCTCCCATCAGCATGTTTGAAGAACAAAACACCCGGAACAACGCCCCGGCCCAAATCGAGCTCTATACCACCCCGGGCAATGAATATCATTTCCTGTTCATGGCCAAAGGCGGGGGCAGCGCCAACAAAACCTTCCTGTATCAACAAACCCCGGCAGTCCTGCGCGAAGACCGACTGATGGAATTTCTCGAAGCCCAGATCAAGACGCTGGGCACAGCCGCTTGCCCACCTTATCATCTGGCGGTGGTGATCGGGGGCTTAAGCGCCGAGCAGAATCTGAAAACTGTGAAACTTGCCTCTGCCCGCTATCTGGACACGCTACCGACCCGCGGTAACGGGTTCGGCCATGCCATCCGGGTGCCGGAACTGGAAGAAAAAATTCACAAGATGACCCAGAATTACGGTATTGGCGCCCAGTTTGGCGGCAAATATTTCTGTCATGATGTGCGGGTAATACGCCTGCCACGGCATGGCGCCTCCGTGCCAATTGGCATCGGCGTGTCCTGTTCGGCAGACCGTCAGGCCAAGGCCAAGATCACCAAAGACGGTATTTTCATCGAACAGCTTGAAACCAATCCGGCTAAATATCTGCCGGACGTCACCCATGAGGATCTGGACGGCGAAGTGGTCAAGGTGGACCTTAATCGCCCCATGTCAGAAATTCTGGCCCAGTTGAGCCAGTATCCGATCAAAACCCGGCTCAGCCTGACGGGGACCATCGTGGTGGCGCGGGACCTGGCCCATGCCGCGATTTTGAAGAAACTGGAGGCCGGTGAACCCATGCCCGACTATATGAAAAACCACATCATTTATTATGCGGGCCCGGCCAAAACACCGGAAGGCTATGCCTCAGGATCCTTTGGGCCAACCACCGCAGGGCGCATGGACTCTTACGTGGACACGTTCCAGGAAAAAGGTGGCAGCATGATCATGCTGGCCAAAGGCAACCGCAGCCAGCAGGTCACAGAGGCCTGCAAGAAACACGGCGGCTTCTATCTTGGCTCCATCGGTGGGCCTGCTGCCATCCTGGCCCAGAACAACATCACCAAGGTCGAAGTGCTGGACTTTGAGGAGTTTGGCATGGAAGCCGTCTGGAAAATCGAGGTCAAAGATTTTCCGGCGTTTATCGTGGTCGATGACAAAGGCAACGATTTCTTCAAGAATATCTGAGAACGGGCCTGTCAGGAGATACACCATGTCCGACGATGACTATGAGCTGAAAAAACACTCACTGCGCATCGCCGGACATGCCACCAGCATCACCCTGGAAAATATCTTCTGGCGGGAACTGAAACGCCTTGCCCGGGCCAAAGGCCAAAGCGTGGGAGAGCTGGTCAGCCAGATTGATGCGGAACGCCGCGGCAATTTATCCAGCGCCATCCGGGTCTATGTGCTGAAGAAAAAACTGCCCCCTTCCTGATCCTTTCCCTTCCAGAAAAAGTTCATTGCGGCGTATCGGGGGCAGCGTTCTGGTCCTGTGCCGGTTTCTTGAACAGTTTTTCCAGTAATCTTTTGCCGAAATCCTCTGGTTTTTGCGGCGCGCCCTCTTCACGCGGCGCCACCTCCGGTGATTCAGACTCTGATTGAGGCTCCGCCGGCGGCGGCGACACCGCCCCACCGTTTTCCGTGCCCTCCTTCGTGCCCTCCTTGATGCCGAAAATCCCTTTCAGGGTCTCATTGCCACCCACCATATTCTGCAACATGTTGGAAGCAATCCGGCTGGCCACGAATCTCTGGATTTCCTGGGTTTGATATTTCACCACGGGCTTGTGTATGGGGCCGTTAACCTTGAGCCCAATGGGCGGCGCAGAAGGATGATCGGTCAGGGAAAACCGGCCATCCAGATCCATTTCCCAGCGAAACAGATTGATACCCATGGTGATAGCGGAGGTCGCCCCTTCAAGTTCCAGATCCAGCGGGCTGAAATTGATCAACCCGTTTTTGACGGTAATGGTACTGGTTCCGCCTTTATAGGGGGTCTGCCCCCCGCCCAGCGCCGTGCCCAGAACCTGCAGGAAATTCTGCGACGTCTTGACGTCAGACAGTTTCTTGCTGATCATCGGAATGTCAATCCCGTGGATCAGTCCCGGTGAAGCCACCACCTTGCCCCCGCCGGTGAGAGAGGACATGATGGCATGCTGACTTATGCCCTCGCCACTGAACGTTCCGTTCAGATCAAGATACCCACTAAGCGGCATGATCCCGCCGGCAGCCTTTGTCGCCTTAGCCAGAGACGCCTTGCTCAGGGAAATATCCAGCGCCATCCTGTCCTCCGAAGTACCGCTCAAACGGCCGGCCAGTTTTACATCCCCTCCAAAAAGCTTACCGGTGAAGTTTTCAACCCGTAGCTCTCCGTCCCTGACCAGAAACATAAACTGAGGGCTTTCAAAGATATAATCCTTGTACCTTAAGCTGGAGGCGCTGATTTTCGCTTGGCCTTCATAGGCCTGCAGAGGCCCCAGATCAATCGGTTCCCGGGACCATTGACCGAAAGAGCGGTGCGAGGCTTTGGCAGTGCCGTCAGCGGATGCCGCCATGAACTGGCTCAAGGGAATATCCCCGGCCTTCAGGGTGAAATCAAATCGGGTTTTTCCCTGTTTATCCCGGGGCAGATGGATTTTACCGCTGCCGCTGATTTTAACTGGGCCAATATCGCCGGCAATATTCTGTAACACATAATTGTTATTGGTTCCGGAAATCTGGCTTTTGACCTGCAAGGCCCCAAGTTTAGGCTGCTGTGGTTTGTAATCCAGCCCTAGCCCGCGCACAAACTCACGCAGTTCGGGGCTTTTGAGCTCCAGGCTCAGATCATAGCTGGGGGTCTCTTGCGGTTGCTGCACCCGGCCGATGAATGCCACACGCCCCCCCGCGATCTGTACATTGCCATCCACGTCAAGCTGTTTCTGAATGCCCTTTATTCTGGCTGACAACGCCACCGGACGGTCATCTGCCGTCGCTGGTGGCGTCAGGGGCAGGTCAAACTGGCTAATAGCGACAGAGAGACTGGGATTTTCTGCCGAAATGATGAGGTTATAACTGCCAATCTCCGGGAGCTGCTTTAGGGTGGCGCTACGCACCATACCTTTTATACGCATCTTGCTGCTGCCCAGCTGGCTGTCAAGATCCACATCCACCTGATCCAACCGCGCCTTCACCACGCCTGAAGCGGAAAACGTCCCCAGTGCCTTCCAGTTGACTCCGTTTTCCAACTTGAACGCCCGCTGCACCCGGCCTAGATCCCTGGCCGATGCCTTTAAATTCAGGGTCAGTGTCGGCTCTTTATCAAAACCACCACCCCAGGCGGTGCCTTCGAGGTTGAGCCCGGCCATGTCTTTGAGAACAAGGCTATCCGCTTTCAGCTGTCCTCCCACAAGCGAACCGGAGAGGTTGGCCTCAACGATTTTTGCCCCGTTGAAGGTGGCGTTTTTCAGGGTCAGAACATAATTGGCATCAATATCCGCGAGTCCCTTAACGGCGTCCCGGATATCCACGGGGCCAGCGTTTTTGTCCTTTGCCGCCGGCATATAGGAATCAAAAGAGATATTGTCCAGTTGCAAATCAATTCCCAACGCCAGCCGATCCTGAAGCGCATAAGAAATCCCACCGCTGAATTTCGCCGTGTCCAAGAGCCCCTTCACACCATATATCTGAACCAGACTGTCATTGGCATTCACCTGTCCTTCCAGAGAAAACCGGGTCAGCCGCCCCGGGGGCACCTGTGACGTATCAATATTGAGCCAATCCAAAAGTCCCCGCAGATTGCCCGAACGCAAGGACAGTTCCCCGGTCATTTCCGGGCGATCCTTCGGTATACTGATGACTCCGCCATAGGTCAGATCCGAACCACCGGGCATGCTGATGCGAAACTCTCCAATACTGAGCTTGCCATCTTTGACATCCATGTTAAGGACAATCTGGCTGGCGATCTTGTTATTGTATTTCAGAGCGCCGAGTTTGAACGCCATCTCCCCCTCTAACCGCTCAAGAAAGCCGTAGTCCACGGGGTCAGCCTTGGCCGAAGCGGCGGAGGAGGCTGCATTCTCCTTGCTTTCATTGATAAATTTCAAAACCGGATCCAGATCAAAACTGCTCAACGACAAGTCGCCGGAAAATTTCAGCTTATCGCCTAGCGTGGCGGAAAACGTCCCCTGTCCGCGACTGTCCCCGAAACTGAGGGCAAGATCCGAGAGGGTAATATTCTGCGGGGTAGCCGCAAAACCGGCACTTAGGGTGAAGGATTGTTGAAAATCCTGCTGAACTGCAAAGGGGTTCTCACTCATGACTGCCGCAATTTTCACAAGATCCGCCACATCCCGGGCTTTCAGGCTCAGCTTGCCATCGACCTGCCCGGTTTCCGGATCCGGCAGCACCCCACCCATAAAATGGGCTGTGACCTGATCCCCGAACGCCGTCAGATCCAGGCTCAAGGGCATCTTGCGCCCAGCCCGATATGTCCCAGTTTCCAGGGTGACGCCGAGCGGCAGGGATTTATATTTGGCCTGGCCTTCAACAACAAAGGGGCCTTGCAGGCTGTCCATGGAAATGTCCGCATGGATGTTACGCACCAGTTCCGCCCGCCCGCTCTGGAAATCCTCGAAACTGATCATGCCGTTACTTATCTGGAATGTATCAAGACTGAGTTCCCGGCCGCCGGTCCCTTCGTCCTCGCCCTGATCTTCCGCCGCCTGTGCCGGGTCCGCGAAATCCCAGTTGACCCGGCCGTCCTCCAGCACCTCAAGCGCAATGACCGGCTCCACCAACACAAATTTCTTGACCTTCAGATTGCCGCCCAGCAAAGGAAACAGCGCCACTTTGACATCCAGCGCCTTAAGCGAGAGGAAATGAGGCGCCCGCCCCCCTTCAATATTGGCAACCGTAACATCCTTGGCTGACAACGCCGTGGATGGAAAAAGCGACAGGGAAATATCACCGGCAATCCGCACCTCCCGGCCGGTCATGCTCGATGCAGCCGTTTCAATTCTGTCCTTATATTCGTTCCAGTCCATAAATCCCGGAACGATCAATACAGCCCCCAAAGACAAGACCAGCACGACGGCAAGTCCAATTCCCAATTTCTTCAATGTCCACTCCGCTTTTCCAAACTTACCGCTCGTCAATAAGTCTGTGTTTTTCCGGATTTCGGGGATCTCCCCTTACACGTTCACAGGATTATACATGACGGCAAAACAGTGGCAATAATATGTCCCCTGAAGACGCAAAATTGTTATGATCCTTACCGGGAAACCGTAAAAATAAGATGACAAGGCCCGGTCAATGATAGATAAAGTTTGCACAATCTGTTATGTGCCACACATGACCTTGGTAATAAAATGACAAAAAGGCCCCTCATGTCCGATCAAAAAGTCATGCCCGATGAAACACTCTACGGCCCTGTCATGCTGGAAGCCACTGTCAAGGAAGAATGGATCGATTTTAACGGCCATATGAACATGGCCTATTATATTTTACTGTTCGATCAGGCGTTGACCAATTTTCTGGATGAACATGATCTGGGCCTGGATTATGTCCGTGAAGAGGACAAGTCCATGTTCGCCCTGGAAAATCATGTCACTTATCAGCATGAACTGAGCCAAGGAACTCCCGTCCGCGTACATTTTCAACTGCTTGATATGGACAGCAAATTCATCCATTATTTCATGCGTATTTTCCATGCTCATGAGAATCTGCTCTCCGCTACCATGGAGCAGATTTCCTTGCATGTGGACGTCAGGACCCGCCGCCCGGCCCGCTTCCCCGAAGCAAAAATCGCCCGCCTGCGCAAGGTCCTGGAGCAGCACAGCAACCTGCCCCGTCCGCGGGAGCTGGGCCGCACCATCGGGATTCGCCGGCCGGGAAAACCCGTTATCGCCTGATCTGGACCTCGCCATGCACCACGGCAAAAGGAAAACCTTCAAATATCCGTCACGGTTACTGCCAAGATTCCTTCGGGTGCCGCTTTTGTTGCTGCGTAAGGACGCCAGACGCTACATACGCACCCACGACAAAGTGGTCAGCACTGTCCTTGCCGTAATGATCGGCATTGCCGCCGCCTATGCCGCCATTCTGTTTCGCATGCTGATTTTTTATACACAGGAACTGGCGCTGGAAACGCCCGAAGAAAACATTCTGACCCATATTAATCGTCTGGAATGGTGGCAGATTCTGTTATCCACGCTCGGCGGCGGCCTTGTCATTTCCGGCATCTACCGCTTTATCCTGAAAGACAACCGCAGCTACAGCTTTTCGGAAGTCATTGAAGCCAACGCCCTGCACAACACCCGCATTCCCACCGGCAAGGGCCTGATCAGCGCGGCCGCAGCAGCCATCGCCCTGGGCACCGGATCGGCAGCGGGGCGCGAAGGGCCGGTGGTTCATCTTGGAGCCACCATTTCATCCTGGTTTTCCCAACGCCTGCACCTGTCCCATGCGGTATCCCGGACCATCCTGGGCTGTGGTGTGGCGGCCGCCACCTCAGCCTCGTTCAATGCGCCGATTGCCGGGGTGTTTTTTGCCCTGGAAGTGGTGTTGGGGCATTACGCCCTGCATGCCTTTGCCCCGATCGTTATCGCCTCGGTCACGGCCGCGATCATTTCGCGCATTCATCTGGGCGACTTTCCGGCTTTTATCATTCCTGATTATCATATTCATTCCTTTTATGAGTTCCCGGCTTTTATGATTTTGGGCGTGGTCAGCGCCGTCGCCGCGATCATTTTCATGAAATCTGTGCTGTTTACGGAAAATGTCGCCGAACGCCTGCCTGTTCCGGAATGGATCCGTCCGGTGCTGGGCAGTCTGGCGGTCGGGCTGATTGCCATATTCTGCCCCTATATTCTAGGGGCCGGGTACGGCACCACGGACGCCGCGCTCAAGGAAATGCTGTCGCTTGAGCTGCTTTTTCTGCTGATTGTGGTAAAAACCGCCGCCTCCTCCATCAGCCTGGCGTTCCGTTACGGCACCGGCGTGTTCAGCCCAACCCTGTTTCTGGGCGCCATGGTGGGCGGCGCGTTCGGTATTATCGCCACTTCCATTGCGCCGGAACTGTCGGGCAGTCAGGGGCTTTATGCCATTGTCGGCATGGGCGCGGTCTGCAGCGCCGTCATCGGCGCACCGATTTCCACCATCCTGATCGTGTTTGAACTGACCGGCGATTATCAGATCACGGTGGCGCTGATGGTGGCGGTGGTTCTGTCCAATCTGATCACCCATCATTATCTGGGCGTCTCCTCCTTTTTCCATATTCAGCTGAAAGCCCGGGGACTGGACCTGGAAGGCGGCCTGGCACGGCATTTGATCCGCACCACCCCGATCCGCAACCTGCTGCGCCAGGATTACGCCACCATTCGCGAAGATGCCGGGCTAGACCGGGTGCGGGACATGATCCTGAGAGAAGGCCACAGCAACCTGTTTGTAATTGACGATACCGCCCGGGCGATGGGCCGCATCGCCATTGCCGAACTGCGCCAGGCTTATGAAAAGTCAGATGAGAAATCACCGAGCGGCGGTGTTTCCGCCCTCACCGCCAAGGACATTTGCCGGCCCTTACGAAGCGACCTTACGCCCGGGGACAGCCTCGAACACGCCTATGACCTGTTCGATCATCTGGGCGAGGAAATCCTGCCGGTGGTCAAACATCGCGAACACCGGGAAATCGTCGGCATCCTGCATATCGAGGACGTGCTCCGGCGCTATAACCAGATGCTGCTCGAAGATCAGGAGAAATAGAGGAGATAAAAGGGTATAGTCAGGGGACTAATGTTAGCTATACATACTGTGCGTGTACATATTTTTGTATATTTTAACCCTTTCTATTCAATACTCCAGTTATCTACTAAAAAATCTTCTAAATCTTTGATCAGAAGATCAATCTTTTCCCGCTCGTCGTCTTTAGCGATAAAATATTTTATTATGTCTGGCAGACTACCTGCCTCATCACTGTTTGGTAATATTTTATCGGATACGAGCTTTTTATTATTAAGTATGAAGTTTTGTATTACTGTAATAAAATGCTTCCTATCTGACGGTAATAGCATATTGATCCCATCTATACTACTATATTCTAGAAGCATATCCTTTACACTTGCCACAACTTGTAATTGACTAATTTCTTCTCTCAAAAAACTCTCGAACTGATAAGACATATCATTTGAGTTATCTTCTATGTCCTTAATGTAGGGTCGCATCATTACAGCGTACCAATATTTTGGGATAGGGGTTCCATCGGCAGTAAAAGCCAGTTCCTCCTCCATTTCTTTTATTACAGATCTATTTTTTTGTAAAAGCCCTCTTTTACCACCCTCATAGGCCTCCATAATTTTAGTCCAAATCATTTCCCTACGGTCCAGATACCTCATGAAATCGGGATAAGACTTTGCAAATTCAGCAATGTCCCTATGCTTTTTTAGAATCGAATTAATAAGGCTTATATATTCTAAAATAACTGTATTTTTAACTTTATTAAAGTATGCCTTTCTTTCTTTTTTTGCTTCATACAAAGCTGTATTTAACTCTTCTAGAGTATTAGATTTTTCCTCTAGCTCATCTTGTATTCTTAATTTTTCAAGCCTTAACTCTGATAGCTTTATTTCAGCCGTCGCCAGTTCTGCTCTCAATTGATTTATTAATAAATCTGGTAAGTCTGTAAAAAAGACCCCATACACCGTAATAATAGTTACAATTACAGCACATACCGACTGAATGCCCGCAAATAAGATACCCCAATTTCCTTTTTGCACTAGAACTACCCTCCATATCTGCCTTAGCACTTAGCCTATGAGGTTACAAAAGATATTTCTCCAATATTATGAACTAACTTTTCCTCAGAATAGAGACAGTTCTGATGTTATGTATTTAAGATTGAATTTAATAAATACAGACCCCACTAAAGTTACTATAATATACTTACTAAAGGAACTTTGATGTTTACTATCTCTAAAAAACTCTCTTTCAAATATCGGCGCCCCATACTCGATCAAAACTAGCCTCCGACACTTCGGGGTGGCAAACACACCGATAATATTAGTGAATGTTCCGCTGATATTTTCTCTGTTATTCTGTGCTGGATCGGCTATACAGGGGATATGTCTGATCCATTTGAGTTAGATGATCTTCCGGAAGCGCCGATGACAGGTGCCCCTGTACCGCAGGGGCCGCCGCCCTATCTGGAGGGCCTTAATCCCGCCCAGCGCGAGGCGGTCGAAACCCTGGATGGGCCGGTGCTGGTGCTCGCGGGCGCGGGTACGGGCAAAACCCGGGTTCTGACCACGCGGCTCGCGCATCTTTTGGCCACAGGGCGGGCCTTCCCGGGCCAGATCCTCGCCGTCACCTTCACCAACAAGGCCGCCCAGGAAATGAAACAGCGGGTCGGGCGCATCATTGGCGATGCGGTGGAAGGCATGTTCTGGCTTGGCACATTCCATTCCGTCGGGGTCAAAATCCTGCGCCGTCACGCGGCCCAGGTGGGACTGAATAGCAATTTCACCATTCTGGACACGGATGACCAGATCCGGCTCTTGAAACAGCTGGTGCAAGCGGCCGGCATTGATGAAAAACGCTGGCCGCCGCGTCAACTCGCCGGGCTCATCGACGGCTGGAAAAACCGTGGGCTCAGCCCCAATAAGGTGCCCGAACAGGAAGCTTTTTCTTATGCCGATGGACGGGGCATTGAGCTTTACAGCGCCTATCAGGAGCGCCTGAAAACCATCAACGCAACGGATTTTGGGGATTTGCTGCTGCTTTGTCTCACATTGTTTCAGGAAAACCCGGACATTCTCAAGGACTATCAGCGGCGGTTTAAATATATTCTGGTGGATGAATACCAGGACACCAACGTAGCACAATATCTGTGGCTCAGGCTTTTGGCCCAGGGGCACCGAAATATCTGTTGTGTGGGCGATGATGACCAGTCCATTTACGGCTGGCGCGGCGCGGAGGTAGGCAATATCCTGCGCTTTGAGAAGGATTTCGAGGGTGCAGCGGTGATCCGACTGGAACAGAATTACCGTTCCACCACCCATATACTGGGCGCGGCCGGCGGCCTCATCGCCAGCAATGAAAGCCGGCTGGGCAAATCCCTCTGGACCGATCAGCCGGGCGGCGAAAAAATCACGGTCAGCGCCGTTTGGGACGGACGTGAAGAGGCCCGCCTGATCGGCGAAGAAATCGAGGACCTACACCGCAAGGGACATGCGTTACGCGAAATCGCCATTCTGGTACGCGCCGGGTTCCAGACCCGCGAGTTTGAGGAGCGCTTTATCACGCTGGGCATCCCCTACCGCATTGTGGGCGGTCTTAAATTCTATGAACGTCAGGAAATCCGCGACGCGATGGCCTATCTGCGGGTGGTGAACCAGCCTCAGGACGATCTCGCATTTGAACGCATCATCAACGTGCCCAAACGCGGACTTGGACCGGCGGTCATGAATGCTCTGCACACCGTAGCGCGGGCCGAAGGCTTGTCCCTGATGCAGGCGGCGGAAAACCTGCTTCAGACGGAGGAAATCCGCCCGCAGGCCCGGCGTTCCTTAAGCAACCTGCTTGCGGACTTTGCCCGCTGGCGCGAGATGAAGGCAGGCCTGTCCCATGTGGAGCTTGCGGAAACCATTCTGGAGGATTCCGGTTATCTTGCCATGTGGCAGAATGACAAATCCCCGGAGGCCCCCGGCCGGCTGGAAAATCTGTCGGAACTGTTACGGGGGATGGATGAATTTGAAGACCTTGACGCCTTTCTTGAACATATCAGCCTGGTCACCGATAATGACCAGATGGACAATCAGGACAAGGTCAGCCTGATGACCCTGCATGCCGCCAAGGGGCTGGAATTCGACACGGTGTTCCTGCCGGGCTGGGAAGAAGAGCTGTTCCCCAGCCGCAAAACCCTGGAAGAAAGCGGCCAGCGCGGGCTGGAGGAAGAACGCCGCCTGGCCTATGTCGGACTGACGCGGGCCCGCAAGCGGGCCAAAATCTATCATGCAGCCAGCCGGTATATCTTCGGCAATTACATGAGCCCGATCCCCTCCCGCTTTATTGACGAAATGCCCGCCGAACATGTGGAACATACCGGACAAAAGGGGCTATATGGCAACCAGCCGGGGTTCGCCGATTTCGACACCGCAGAGAATAGATCGTCGGGGTGGTACAGCGCATCACAGGGCAGTGGGTCGTCCTATCAACTGAACCGGGCCACAGCCCGGCGTCGCGGTCCCAAAACGGCCAGCGCCCAGTCATTTTCGCCCGGCTCGACCGCCCCGGCTGCGGCCGCGCAGTTCAAGGTTGGCGACCGAGTGTTCCATGATAAATTCGGCTACGGCACGATCATTTCCATAGACGGCAACAAGCTGGATATCGACTTTGAACACGGCAGTCGCCGTAAGGTGATGGAAAGTTTTATCCGCCGCGCGTAAATTGCGCGAAAAAGGGGGCTGGAAAGTCCCGGTTTCGTATCTTTGTCCTGCCTTTTTTGGAGCGTGGCGATCCAGAAACGGGACAGCAGCATGGATGGCTTCGTTGTTGTTCGCCATCGCACTGAAGGGGAAACCCCGCAGAGGCTACAGAAGGAATTTCCCCCTCCGGGAAAGGCGTTAGAGTGAATTGTGCATAGGTTGGCTCAATTCACTCTAATCCTTGATCACCACCTGGCTTTTCCGGCGCACCTCTTTAAGCAGTTTTTCCGGTTTACCGTAAACTTCCACATCGCCAGAGCCGATAATTTCGACCCGCAGCATATCGCTGGCATAGACCGACGCATCGCCGGAACCCATAATCTCCACATCGCCGGCCTCGCATTTCAGCTCCTTGCCGTCGAATTCTCCGGAACCATTGATTTCCAGGCTGAGGCTTTTGCATTTTCCGGAAAACGCCACGTCACCGCTGCCATTAATTTCCACGTCCACATTCCGGGTTCTGAGTTTCCGGGCGGTAATGTCGCCAGCCCCGTTCAGTTCAATACCGAACTGTTCCACATCCCCCGACAGTTCCAGCGTTCCCGACCCGTTCAGCTCCAGAAAGAAGCTTTTCCCGCGCAGTCCGGAAACCGTTCCGTCCGCAGAGCCGTTAATTTCCAGATCCCGCAAGTCCTTCACACGGATCGTGATTTTCGGCTGGGCCCCGCTCCAGCTTGAAAACAGTCGTCGTTTCTGGTTGATCTCCAGAGTCTTTCCACTTACCTCCAGATCCATATGATCCAGAACGTCGTCTTCGGCTTCCACCTTCACAGCCTGTTTTTTGCCGACCCGGATATCAATATTTGCACCGCTGTTGATTTCAATACGATTGAATTCCGCAAGGTCATAGCTCTTTTCAGCCGCCTGGGCGGAAAAAAAGGCCAGTCCTGCGATAGCGGCGGTTATACCTGTAACTGTTTTAACGCTCATCCTGTTTTCCAATCTGTCACATTTATTGCTTCACGGGGATTAATGAATGTCAATATTGCTGAAAAAGCTTTCATCGGTATGAACTTTTTCCGGCTTACCATAAATATCCACATTGCCGACGCCATTGACATCCACCTCAACTTCCCGGGAGGCGTAGACTTCCACATTGCCCGCGCCATTAAGCTCTACGCGGACCACTTCACATTCAAGTTTCCGGCCTTCGAAATTGCTGGCACCGCTGAGCTCCACAGTCAGGCGACCACAACTGCCGTCAATTTCGATGCTGCTGGCGCCGTTGACCTCAACATCAAATTCCGGGCTTTGAAGATTTTCAATATCCGCCTCCACCGCACCGGAGACGTCAAGGGCGACAAATTCCGGCATATGGACACGGATATGGGCCGCCTCCTTCATATGAAACTCTTCCTCCTCATACTCCACAATCAGGGTATCTCCCTCCACCGTGGTCACCAGGTTATCCAGTTTTTTCTCCGGCGCGCTCACCTCAACGGCGAAATCCTTCCCCACCACAACCTCCAGAGCCGCAGCTGTATGAATCCGAATTTTGGTAAAGCCTCCCAGATCACGTTGTTCTGTCACCTTTTCATCGGCCAGAACCACCCCTCCCATCAGGGCCGGAACAACAACGCCAGCCAGCAACAGTGTTTTTTTCATTGTCATCTCCACAGTGTGCGTTCAGCTCATATGATTTCATTTTTATACGATTAAAGTATAGAGGACCCCCATAAAGCGCCGCAAGAGCCCCCTCTCCCCCTTGTCGCATTTCCGGCCCGGCTCGTCGCATTTTTCCCGCGGCGTAGCTTTTTTCACCCTCCCCCACTCGGGCGACAACTCCGGTCTTGCCTTCGGGCAAACAGAGCGTCATAAAGGCGGGAAACACCAATCTTTTATAAAGGACACAAACGGTGACAAGCTGGAAACTGGAACTCATCGTGAGCCAGGACTTGATTCCTGCCATAGAGGAAACCCTGTTTGCATTGGCCGAAAACGACCCACTTCAGGAGAACTGGCCCACTTTTTCGGATTTTGAAATTCGCGAAGGGGAAAACATGCGCCAGTTTGAAGCTTTCTACGCCCACAAACCTGATGAAAGAAAGATCCGCGAAACACTTGCCGCCTGTTTCCGGAATTCTGGCCGCGCCATACCGGAAATCCAGGTGCAGGCCCTTGAAGAAAAAGACTGGGTCAGTGAATCCCAGAAACTTCTACACCCCGTGGATACGGGCCGGTTTTTCGTTTACGGCAGTCATGATGCGGATAAAGTGCCCGAAAATCGCCTTGCGCTCTTGATCGAGGCCGGACAGGCCTTCGGAACCGGCCAGCACGAAACCACCCATAGCTGCCTCAGGGCGCTGGCTGATTTGGCGGATCAGGGACGCCCTGACGGGCCGGTGCTGGATCTCGGCTGCGGATCGGGGGTATTGGCGCTGGCAATGGCCAAACTCTGGCAGATCCCGGTCATGGCCAGTGATATTGACCCCGTCGCCACGGCAACCACCCTGGAAAATGCCCGGGTCAACCGGATCAGCGGCATCACCGCCATTACCTGTGAAGGGTTTGCCGATCCCCAGCTGTCAGCGAACGGGCCTTATGGTCTGATTGTGGCGAATATTCTGGCCGGACCGCTGATCGAACTCGCTCCAGAGGTGGCCCGGCATCTTGCCCCCAACGGCACCGCCATCCTGTCCGGCCTGTTGGACAAGCAGGAACAAGACGTACGTCATGCCTATGAAAAACAGAATCTCAGATTTGTCAGGAGCTATGCGCTGAACGAATGGCGGGCCCTGGTCTTGCACCGCGCCTGAAAAGGGCGATTATCGCCCGGGCCACACTCCAAGTGTTTCTCCGGACAGGACAGGCAACGACTATTTCAACGTTTTTTAAACGTCCCTCTGGCGAAAGGAAACCGCCAGAAAGGCTTATATCTCAAGGAGAGGCTCAATATATCAGGAAGCCACGTCCACTGCAGGAGCGTTGTCGTTTGCCGGCTCTGTCTGCCAGTTATCGTTTGCCGTTACCATAGCCGGAACATGCCCCTTGTCATGAAGAAGGTCCATGAAATCATAGTCATATTCAGCAACGGTACGGTTGATTTTTCCGGACAGCATAGTCATGAAACCCGCAATCCACTCTACCAGATTTTCATCTGACAGGTTTTCTTCGACATGATCTGTCCCCGGTACAAAACCTTTGTCCTTCAACAGATCCATGAAATTATACGTCGTCGTATATTTAGTCATTGATCTATCCTAACCATCTGTTGATTTTGGCAATCTGTTGAACTTAATGCATCGACCCTATCGACGAGCTGCATATAGGGCCTTCTCTCTATCGGGAGTAGAGGGCAAAAATGCGCAACAGATATGCATAAATCGCATAGCTTTGACCCAACACTCTGCACTGATTAGGACCTAGACTGATTAGGACCTGGGAAATTATTCGGGCGTGAGGAAACAACGTCCGGATCAGGCGCCGATCAGCTCCAGCCACTCGTCTTCGGTCAGGATCCTGATGCCCAGTGCCTCTGCGGCTTTAAGTTTTGACCCCGCACCGGGACCGGCAACCACGAGATTGGTTTTGGAAGAGACAGACCCCGACACTTTCGCCCCGCGGCTTTCTGCAGACGCCTTGGCTTCCTGGCGAGACATTTTTTCAAGCTTGCCGGTAAATACGATAGTTTTGCCTGCAATGGCAGAACCTTCCGTAGCGGGAGCTTCAAAATCTTCTACCTCAACCTGCTCCAGCAGGCGATCAATAACCTCGCGGTTATGCGGTTCAGCAAAGAATTCCACAATGGCATCCGCCACCTTGGGGCCAATGCCGTCAATATTCAGCAGTTCCTGATAAGCTTCACTGCTGCGGTCCCGGGCTTTTTCCATCTGGCTCAGAAGCGTGTCAAGGTTTAGGTAATTCAGGCAGAGAAGCCGGGCTGTTTGTTGCCCCACATGGCGAATGCCGAGCGCATAAAGAAAACGGTCCATATCGATGCGCCGACGGCTGTTGATGGCGTTCCACAGATTGGCCACGGATTGTTCGCCCCACCCCTCAAAATTTTTCAATCGGGTGAGACTGTGACGATCGCGTTCTTCCAATGTGAAAATATCCGCCGGACTTTCGATCAGCTTTTTGTTGAAAAAAAACTCGATCTGTTTATTGCCGAGGCCGTCAATATCAAACGCATTGCGGGACACAAAATGCCTGAGCCGCTCGACCCGCTGCGCCGGGCAGATCAGTCCGCCCGAACAACGCCAGACCACCTCGCCGTCTTCACGTTCGAGATGGCTGCCGCAACTGGGGCAGGTTTTCGGGAAGATAATATCCCGGCCCTGTTTGGCCGCTTCGGCCACTTCCACCACCTGGGGGATGACGTCGCCGGCCCGCTGGATGACCACCCGGTCCCCGATGCGGATGCCAAGCCGGGCGATTTCATCGGCATTGTGCAGGGTGGCATTGGAAACCACCACACCGCCCACCGTCACCGGTTCAAGACGTGCCACCGGGGTGACGGCGCCGGTGCGCCCAACCTGGAAATCCACCCCTTTCAGCAGAGTCTGCGCCCGTTCCGCCGGGAATTTATGGGCAATTGCCCACCGCGGCGCCCGAGCCACCGTGCCCAACCGATCCTGCCAATCCAGACGGTTGACCTTGTAGACAACCCCGTCAATGTCATAATCCAGCTCTCCCCGAAGCGCCGCGATCTTTCGGTACTGTGCCAGCGCCTCCTCAGGCCCGGCGCAGCATTCGGTCAGTTCGTTGATGACAAACCCCCACTGCGAAAACCGGGTCAGCACCTCCCACTGGGTCTGTCCCAGACTGTCAGAACATTCTCCCCAGCCATAGGCAAAGAACCTCAGGGGCCGCCGGGCCGTAATCCGGCTATCCAGTTGCCGCACCGAGCCGGCGGCGGCATTGCGCGGATTGGCAAAAGGCGGTTTGCCGGCCGCCATCTGTCTCTCATTCAGCGCAAAAAAGTCTTTTTTGCGCATATAGACCTCGCCCCGGATTTCCAGAACATCAGGCCAGCCGCTTCCCTTCAACTGTTTGGGAATATCATCGATCGTGCGGAGATTTTCAGTGATATTTTCCCCCACCCGGCCATCACCTCGGGTCAGCCCCTGGACCAACACACCATTTTCATAACGCAGGGATGCCGACAGGCCATCAATTTTCGGTTCCGCAGTGAGTTCCACAGCCTCCTCATCCCCAAGCCCCAGAAAACGCCTCACCCGGGCCACAAAGTCCACCACATCCTCATCGGAAAAGGCATTGTCCAGAGACAACATGGGACGGGCATGGACCACCTTGGCGAACCCGCTGGCCGGCGCTGCGCCAATCCGATGGGCGGGGCTGTCCTCCCGCACCAGATGGGGAAACCGTTTCTCAATGGCCGCGTTGCGCCGACGCAAACGGTCATATTCCGCATCGCTGACTTCCGGCATATCCTGCTGATAATACAGTTTGTCGTGACGAGCGATGAGTTTTGCCAGCCGTTCCAGTTCGGCCTGTGCTTGGCTTTCTGTCAGATCCTCGACGGCCTTTTCATACAACTCGGACATAATATTTTATCCCTGCATCAGACTGTCTGCGGCGGCACGCGCCTCGTCGGTTATGGTCGCGCCGGCCAGCATGCGGGCGATTTCCTCCCGTCGCGACTGCCGATCCAGCGCCGTAATCCGGGTAAAGACTTTATCGGAGCCGTTTATTTCCCCCTTGCGGATCAGCCAGTGGCTGTCGGCTCGCGCGGCCACCTGCGGCGAATGGGTGATGACCAGAATCTGGGCTTCAGCGGACAGGCGCTTCAGACGTTCCCCCACCGCATCGGCCACGGCACCGCCCACCCCCCGGTCAATCTCGTCAAAAATCAGGGTCGGCACAGTATTGCGACTGGCCAGGACCACCTTAAGCGCCAGAATAAAGCGACTGAGCTCTCCCCCGGAAGCAATCTTGATCAGGCCGCCATAAGGGGCACCGGGGTTGGTGGCAATCTCGAACTCCACCCGCTCGCCCCCGTCCCGTCCCCATTCCTCTGGCGGCAAGGGAGAAAGCGTGGTTCTGAACCGTGCCTTGTCCAGTTTCAAAGGCGGCAATTCGCGGCCAACCAGTTCATCAAGCTGGGCCGCGGCCTTGTGCCGCGCCTCACTGAGACGGGCCACAGCCGCCTCGAAGTCTTTGCGGGCCCCGGCCACTTCCCGTTCGAGGCGACGCACTTCCTCATCCCCATATTCCAGGGCCTTGAGTCTTTCGGCAAACTGTTCCTTAAGCGCCGGCAAGTCATCAACAGCACAGTGATGTTTACGGGCTGCCGCCCGGAGTGCAAACAATCTTTCTTCTACCCGCTCCAGTTCCTGGGGATCAAATTCCAGGTCCTGCAACATCCGCTCAAGGCCACTGATTGCCTCGGCGGTTTCCATGGAGGCCCGCTCCAACGCCTCCACAACGGAATCCAGCATGCCTGCCGCCTGATCGGTCATGCGTTCCAGACGGCGCATGGCGCCACGCAACGCGGCATCAGCGCCGCTCTCCTGCAAAAGATCGGTGAGGACCTCATTAAGACCGCCTGAGAGTTTTTCACCGCGCATCATGCGGGCGCGTTCTGCCGCTAATTCCTCTTCTTCCCCTAAAACCGGCGCCAAGGCATCCAATTCTTCCAGATTATGCCGGATATACTCCTCATCGGCCCGTGCCACCACCAGTTTTTCCTCTTCTTCGGCCAGCCGCGCCTTTAAGGTTGTCCAGTTTTCCCAGCACCGCGCCACCGCCTCGCGCTCTTTATCATGCTGCCCATATTCATCCAGCAACTGCCGGTGTCCGGCCGGGTTGAGCAAACCGCGTTCATCATGCTGACCGTGAATTTCCACAAGATATTCGCCCACCTGACGCAAAAGCCCGATACTGACCGGCTGGTCATTGATAAAGGCGCGGCTGCGGCCGTCCTGGGACAGACTGCGTTTCAGGATCAACTGCCCGGGCTCATAGTCAAGACCCTGTGCATTGAGAACGTCCCACACCGGGCAGTCCCCTGGCAGGGAAAACTCAGCGATCACCACCCCCTGATCGGCCCCATGGCGGACCAGGTTGCGCTCCGCCCGCCCACCGGTGGCCAGCCCCAGACTGTCCAGAAGAATGGATTTTCCCGCCCCGGTCTCCCCGCTTAAAACGGAAAGGCCGCCTTCAACGGATATTTGAAGACGGTCAATCAGGACAATATCCCTGATGGTCAGGCTGACAAGCATCGCCGTGGCGTTTTTCCTTATTTATTCCCGTATTGCTGCATTAAGTCGTAGCTACGGGCGTACCATTTGCTCTTTGGATAGTTATAGCCGAGCACCGCGGCCGCCTTCTGGGCCTCGGGGATGATGCCGAGGGAGAGATAAACCTCCACCAGACGATGCAGGGCCTCGGGGACATGGCTTGTGGTCTGATATTTTTCGACCACCGTTTTATAGCGATTGATGGCGGCCATGAACTCCCCGGTTTTCTGATAAAACCGACCAACTTCCATTTCCTTGCCCGCCAGATGATCCTGGGCCAGGTCAATTTTCAGCCGGGCATCGCGTGCATATTCGGATTGCGGAAAACGGCGCACCACTTCGGCCAGCGCGGCCAGCGCCTGTTCGGTGGTTTTCTGGTCCCGACGCACATCAGCAATCTGTTCATAATAGCTGATGCCCACCAGATAATAGGCATAGGCCACATCCTTGTTGCCCGGATGCAGGGAAATAAACCGTTCCGCCGCCAAAATGGCCTCTTCATATTTATTGGCCATATAATAGGCATAAGCCGACATCAACTGAGCGCGCCGCGCCCAGGAGGAATAAGGATGCTGGCGTTCCACCTCGTCAAAAGCCACCGCCGCATAGCGGTATTGTCCCTTTTCCATATACCCCATGGCCCAGTCATAGATTTCCTCTACCGTCCGGTCCTTATATTGCAAGGTATCCCGGCCGGAACAACCTGCCAGAAGAAGGACCAATACGGCGGTTCCTACCGCCAGAAGACCCCCCGGTTTAAGACTTTTGATACGCGGGAACACCCCATTTCGAAAATTCATACTTGATCCGTTTTGTCAGTACCGGCGATCTTTTCCCCGCCAAAAAATCGGGAAAGTCCAACCGGTAAATAAACCCTAGATTATCAGTTATATCCGATTCCGCCACGGACTATAGCATGCCGAAACAGAAAAGAGCCAATCCATTTTTTACATCCGGATCGGCTCCTGATCAAGAGACCCTTTCACGGCGCGAATAGTACCATGCCAGGCCAATAATCAGACCAGCCGCCGGAGCTGCAAAACGCCGCCCCCTCCGGGGTCTTTGTTCCCTGACCTGATCGGAAAACCCTGTCCTGTAAAACAAAGCCCTTCCCGGCGAGCGGGAGGGGCTTTACAGAATTGAGCCAACCTATGCACAATTCACTCTAAAGAGGATATTTTCACATCACCCCAGATCGACACTCAGTCCTTGTTTCGCACAAAGGCCAAGAAATCCTCCACCTCCTGTTTCATGGTGACAATCTGATGGGAGACATTTTCAATAGCCGTGCTCACCTCAGACGCCATATCGCTGGTGCTGCGCGATGAGGCGCTAATATCCGTGATTTTTTCCGCCGTCAGCGTGGTTCCACTGGCCGCTTCCTGGACATTTCGGGAGATTTCCATAGTGGCCGCATTCTGCTGGGTCAGGGTGGCGGAAATAGCGGCGGAATAATTATCCACTTCATTGATTTTTGCGCTGATGTCCTCAATGGTCTCGACGGTGTGCTTGATCGCCTTCTGGATGTTTTCCACCTGCGCCACAATATCATCCGTCGCGTTGGAGGTTTCATTGGCCAGATTTTTCACTTCCGACGCCACCACGGCAAAGCCTTTTCCGGCCTCTCCGGCACGGGCCGCTTCGATGGTGGCGTTCAGCGCCAGCAGATTAGTCTGACCTGCAATCGTCCGGATCAGTTCCACAACCCGGTCAATCTGGTTGGCTGAATTTTCAAGTCCCTTAACCGCTTCCCCGGCCGTAATCGACCCCGACACGGCTTCCTTGGTAGCCACGGAGGACGCCTGTACCTGATTGGTGATTTCGTTGATGGAGCTGGACAGTTCCTCAACCGCGCTGGCCACGGCGTTCACATTACCCGTGGCCACTTCCGCGGCGCCGGACACTTCCTGGCTCTTGGCAAAGTTTTCATCCGCCAGGTTTTTCATTTCCTGGGCGGAGTCCGAAAGCTGCTGGGTGGCTGAAGACAACCCCAACACCACTGAAGAGATTTTGTTTTCAAAATTGTTGGACAGATCCAGTGTTTTCTGCAAGGCCTCCTGCTCCATCTGCTGCATGCGCAGGCGGGTTTTGTTCAGGGTTTTTGCCCCATTCAGAAAACTTCCCATCATGCCGCGTTCTACAAATCTGCGATAATATTTTTTATCGCAGGCATGTTCGAGCATAGCCGTGGATTCGCGGATGAAGGCATCTGTAATATCCAGCACGGCATTCAACGCATTAAAGGTGCGGACCACATTGTCATCATAGGAGTCAATATTGATGATCCGGCGCTCCATGTCTCCGGTCATGACCGCCTCAAGCGTTTCCCGGATCATCTGGAGCGCTTTTTCATATTCTACACATTTTTCCTGCTCCGCCGATGTCTGGCCCCCGGCGGAAGGCAGACGGGCGTCTTCCTTCTTATGACGGGTTTCGGGTACGATTTTTTTGGTTTTTAAAGAAAAAAGGGCCATGGTTAACCTACCAAACGATACTCTGTGGAAGTTTTATCAAATGTCAAACGGTGAAAATACTGTTCAATTTCAAAGGTAAAATGATCAAAACTGATATTCTGTTCAGCCAACAGCTCCTGCAATCGGGCATAGGCCAGTGCCATTCCCTCTTTTGAATTGGGCGCATCGTCTTCTATTTTTTTCAGATATTGATATAACTGCTCGACCATGGCGATCTTGCGTCGTTCAGGAAGGCGGCGATTGGAATGATATCCGATAATGGTCCCCTCCGACCCGAAGCTTGGTGTGACATGGGCAAACACCCAGTAATAGGCGCCACTTTTGCAGATATTCTTGATATAGGCAAAAACCTCATTGCCGGATTGGAGCCGCTCCCACAGCACCTTAAAAATACACCGGGGCATATCGGGATGGCGAATCACATTATGCGGTTGCCCCATAAGCTCCGCTTCTTCAAATCCACTGACATTCTGAAAAACATGATTGGTGTAGGTGATCCGGCCTTTAAGGTCCGTCTTGCTGACAATAAGCTCATTCTCGCCGAATGTAACCTCTTGAGTTGTTGGAATAATTTTGTTCATCAATTTATTGCTCTGCATCGTAAAATAAAAAGTAGCATAAAGACAGGTCTGCGATAAAATTTATGGATGTATATTAGAACTTCGTCACAATCTAAAAAAACCTAGCGGTCCATCCTAAACAAAACGTTAACGCCACTGGTCCAAAATGGGCTGGTTGCCATATTTTTCGATTTTCCCGACGATCCGGCTCAGGAGAGACGTCTATGGAGGATCAGGAAAACATCACGGTCCATGCCCCTGTCAGGCCACACCGTCCAGAGAAAAAATAAATTCTTCATATCCCATATTTTTTTCCGCCAGCACACGGGCCAGATGTTCCCCTGCTGCCGCCATGCCTTTTTTGGGGCTGGTGGCTTGCTGTTCAATTTGTCGCAAGCCGGCATAGAGATCTTCTATGATCGGTAAAACCTTGCGGTTGGGAGTACGGCGGCTGGAATGATATCCGATGATATTGCCATGCAGGTCCAAGGTCGGCGTGACATGGGCAAAAACCCAATAATACCGCCCATCCTTACAGGCATTTTTCACATAGGCGAAGACTTCCTTTTTCTGCTGTATTCTGTCCCACAACAGCTTAAAGACGGCCCGGGGCATGTCTGGATGCCGGATGATATTGTGCGGCTTACCCAGGAGTTCTGTTTCGGAATAACCACTGACCTTCATAAAAACATGATTGGCATAAGTGATTTTTCCTTTCAGGTCTGTCTTGCTGACAATGATTTCAGAATCGTCAAAAGTGACTTCATTTTGATCTGTCATACTCGTCTCTCAACCTTCTTATACTTTGTCCGGTCCTCATCCGGTCTTCTGGCAAAAACACGTTGTGGGCCATGTTATGTCCCAATTCTGAACAAAAAGTTATCGCCTTTTATAAACCGAGGCCGGTAATTTTCCGTTGGACCCAGGCCCCGGGCTTCCCTAATATTCACAGCGCATATTCACAGCATATATTCGCTGCCGGAAGCACTGTGCCGGGCGCACAATAACAAAGAGAGGACAAGATGAAATTGCTCCAGATCATGTCGCGGCCGTTTGTGGTTTTTGTGGAACGGTATTATCCGGAACCTTTTGTTTTTGCCATTTTGCTGACCTTCCTGACATTTGCCATCACCTTCACCGTTACCGATACCGCCCCCGTTCAGGCCATGGCAGCCTGGGGCAGCGGGTTGGCCTCATTACTGTCTTTTATGGCGCAGCTTTGTATCATGCTGATCACGGCGCATGCCCTGGCCCATACGGACCCCCTTCAAAAGGCATTGAAATTTCTTGGCCGGCAGCCCGCCACCCAGCCCGGCGCCTATCTGATGGTGACGCTGGTGGCCGGTTTCGCCAGTCTCCTGTCCTGGCCGCTGGGGCTGGTGTCCGGCGCCATTATGGCCCAGCAGGTAGCCCTTGAGGGCCACAAGAAAGGGCTGCGTCTGCATTATCCTCTGCTGGTGGCCTCCGCCTATTCGGGGTTTGTGATCTGGCATATGGGCTATTCCGCTTCCGCGCCGCTGTTTGTGGCAACCCCGGGTAATGAACTGGAAGATATGATGGGGGGCATCATCCCGGTCAGCGAAACCATCTTTGCCCCGTGGAACATTGCCACCGCGCTGATCACCCTGGGCCTGGTGGCGTTAACCTGCGCCCTGATGCGCCCACGGGACCAGGACATTCTTGAAATTCCCGAAACCGCCATCAATGCTTTGGAAAAGTTAGATAAAAAAGAGTTGGAGAAAGAAGAAGCGGGCGATAGTCCATCCCATCTGCCAAGCGCATCCAGCCCGGCCGCCAGGCTCGATAACAGCCGGCTGATCCCCCTTCTGTCAGGAGGGATACTGTTGGTGTATCTGATTCACTGGTTTGTCACCAAAGGGCTTGATCTCAATCTCAATATTGTCAACTGGTCACTACTGGCCCTGGGGTTATGTCTGTCCCGGTCGGCCCTGCATTATGTTTCCCTGATCACCAATGCCAGCCGCACCGTTACCCCCATTCTGCTACAATATCCCTTTTATGCCGGCATTATGGGGTTGATGGCGCAGTCCGGACTGGTGAGCATCATGTCCGACTGGTTCACCAGCCTGGCCACCCCCCACAGCCTGCCCTTCTGGGCTTTTATTTCCGGCGGGCTGGTCAATTTCTTTGTGCCCAGCGGCGGCGGACAATGGGCCATCCAAGGACCGGTTTTCATCGAGGCCGCCAAAAACCTGAATGTGGATTTGCCACTGGTGGTCATGGGCATCGCCTACGGGGACCAGTGGACCAACATGATCCAACCGTTCTGGACCATTCCGCTCCTGGCCATTGCCGGACTGCATATGCGCCAGATCATGGGATACACATTTGTTATCCTGCTGGTCACCTTTGTCACCTTTTCCGCAGGGCTGTTCTTCGCCGCCCTGTAAGGATGAAATGATCCTGGCCGAAATGATCCTGGCCGAAATTGTCCTGGCCGAAATTGTCCTAATTGTATCTTGACTTTACTTCGCGAAAACTCCAGATATGTTATGTTATAACAACAAAATACTCCGAAACAGGAAAATCATGCTGCCCTTCATCCGAAACACCGCATATAAAAAACGGGCTTTTATTTTGGGGCTGGTCGCCATTTTGATGGCCGCGGCCCCTTTGGGGGCTCACACCAAACAGCTTTCCGTCGTCGCCAGCATCAAACCGATTCATTCCTTGGTGGCCGGGGTGATGGGGGATCAGGGGACCCTGTCGCTGCTGCTCGACAGCGCGCTGGATCCGCATATTTTCAGCATGAAATCTTCCGACATTCGCAAGGTCATCAACGCCGACATCCTGTTTTATGTGGACCCTGAACTGGAAACTTTCCTGTCCAGCATCGTCAGCCAGAAACACTACAAACTCCACGCCGTGCGCCTTGCCGCGCAGGAAGACATCCTCCTGCTGCCCTATCGAACCAGCAAGGTCTGGTTTTCCGAGGAGCAGACATCAGATCAGGCGGGGAACAGGGATCACACAAATCCTCAGGCTGCTCAGGAGGCCATGGACCTGCATATCTGGCTGCATCCGGCCAATGCGCGGCGGATCGTCACCATCATTGAAGAAACCCTGTCCCGGCATGATCCGGACAATCGCCTGACCTATATCCGCAATGCCAAACTGCTGATTAAACGGCTTTATGACCTGGAGGAACGCGTCCGCGATCAGCTGCGCCCCATGCGGGAAAAACCGCTGATTGTCTATCATGACGCGATCCAGTATTTTGAACGGGCCTTTAATCTGAAAAGCGTCGGCGCCATTCAATTGAAGTCGGATGCCCCGCCCAGTGTCAAGCATCTAAGGGCGCTCAGAAAAATCGCCCGGGAGAAAAGTGTTGCCTGTGTCCTTGGGGCGCCGGGGTCGCATCCACGCATTGCCACCGTGGTCATGGGGGATACTCAGGCAGGATATGACGTGATTGATCCGCTGGGGCTGTATCTTGATCCCGGCCCGGAGTTGTATTTTGAGCTGATTGAGGAAATTTCCCTCACGCTGCAACAATGCCAGCCGGTGGACAGCGACCTGTTTGACATAGATCCACAAATGGACTGATTTTGATCAGAGCAAAGCCTGATCCGGATCAATAGTTGCGATTAAAACTTTGCCAATTAAAACTTTGCCAACTAAAACTTTGTCAGCATCCGAACCAGGTGCCGGTTGAGCGGTTCGTTCAGGTCTTCGATCTCCTTGAGCTGATACCGGGTCCAGATCTGGCCGTAATCTTTCATATTGATCCTGGACACCAACGCGCCGCCAGACCAGGTTTGGGCATAAATGTGGTTTTCTGTTGCCCGCAGGTTAAAATAATCCATCCGGAAGGTGAGCTTCTGCAAGCTATATCCCGCATCTTCAAAATAAACCCGGTCTTCGGTTTCGATAACGGTCATGGCATCATTGATTTCCGGAGAAAATCCGGCGTAAAAACGATGGTCCAGGATGTCTTCCCAATGCACCACAATTTCTTCACCATATTGACGCTGGCGAAGATTCTGCACGCCCCCCAGAAACTCTTCCCGGCTGAGCGGCGGATATTTGGCCCGGATCAGGACTCGTAAAATCTGGCGTTTGTTTTCCGGATCATCTTCTCGGGCTTGCTCTTGCGACAAAACGTCCGTCTCTTGGGCAATGGCCAGCATACCCGGTGCCTCCGCCCCAGAGATCAAAATACCTCCGACTGTCAACTGAACAAGCTGCGCAAGCAACCGCATCTGGGCCTCCCCCCTTTCCTTGTTACCGGGTTACCGGGTCCAGTTTAACAGGTTCAAAAGAATTGTCTAAACTTTCAGTCGATGAATGTTTCTGGGGTTGTGTAGTCTATTCCCTTCCCTATTCTTCCACAAAACGCAGCGGCAGTCGCGTCGTGTGTTTTTTCTGACGCAGGACAAAACTGGTGCTCACCGAACGAACCACCGGCAGGCGCATGAGAAACTGGGTCTGGAATTCCTCATATTCACGGATGCTGCGGCTGATGACTTTCAGCAGAAAATCATAATCCCCGCTCATAGAATAATATTCCAGCACCTCGGCACGCTCCCGGATCATCTGATCAAACTGATCAGACTGATCCAGTTGGTGTTTTTCCAGCATGACCTGACAATAAGCCATGATTGGCAGGCCAATCCGGTCCGGGTCTAAAAGCGCCACATACTGTTTAATGATGCCTTCTTCCTCCAGCCTTTTCACCCGCCGCCAGCAGGGCGAGGGCGACAGCCCCACCCGTGTGGCGAGTTCCTGATTGGACAACCTGCCGTCACTCTGCAATTCCCGCAAAATATTGAAATCAATATGATCCAAAACCATTACAGAAAGAACCTTTCTTATATAATTATAAATATAGAATATTCTGCCCCTATTATTCCTTCTCAGAGAAAAAATCGCAAGGACATTCCCCCGTTTTTGGCGTTATTATGCATAGGATAAAACGACAGGGCGCTTCACAAAAATGACTGATCAGACTTTGACATTTGACAAGAATTACGAACTGGACGACCGCTATCGGCGCACGTCTGGACAAATTTTCCTCACCGGCACCCAGGCGCTGGTGCGCATTCCTCTGATGCAGGCGACACTAGACCGGGAGAACGGGCTGAACACGGCGGGCTTTATTTCCGGCTATCGCGGCTCTCCGCTGGGCGGATATGACAAGGAACTCTGGCGGGCCCAAAAACACCTGGAAGCCCATAATGTGAAGTTCCGGCCCGGCATTAACGAAGAGTTGGCCGCCACTGCCGTCCTGGGATCCCAACAGGTAGAAACATCCGGCTTTGCCGATTATGACGGGGTGTTCGGCATCTGGTATGGTAAAGGTCCTGGCGTGGATCGCGCTGGCGATGCGCTCAAACACGGCAATGCCTTTGGCGCCTCCCCCCATGGCGGCGTGCTGGTGGTGGCCGGCGATGATCACAACGCCGTTTCCAGCAGCATGAACCACCAAAGCGAACAGGTCATGCAAAGCTGGATGATGCCCGTCCTTGCGCCCTCCGGTTTGCAGGATTATCTGGATTTCGGCCTTTATGGCTTTGCGCTCAGCCGGTATTCCGGCTGCTGGTCCGGCTTTATTGCCACCAGCGAAATCGTTGAAAGTGCCGGCACCGTAAATCTGGATCAGGTCAATCGTCGTTTTGAGACACCACCGCCCGAAGGCTATGACCCGGCCATGTTGCATTATCGCTGGCCCGATCCGTTTCAACAGATTGAATACCGGCTGATGGATCACAAGCTGAACGCCGTGGCCCAGTTTGCCCGCGCCAATCCGCTGGACCGTCTGGTCTGGGACAGTTCCCGCCCGCGGCTGGGCATAGTCACCTGTGGCAAGGCTTATCTGGATCTGATGGAAGCCATGAGACTGGCCGGCCTGGACCGCGACCAGGGCGAGGAGCTGGGAATCAGCATCCTGAAAGTGGGCCTGACCTGGCCGTTAAGCCAGGACCCGGTGAAAGCGCTGGCCGAACGTTGTGAAACCCTGCTGGTGGTGGAAGAAAAACGCGCCTTTGTGGAAAGCCAGATCCGCGACATTCTGTATAATATGCCCGCCGACCGCCGTCCCCTGGTGATCGGCAAGCAGGACCGCAGCGGCAAGCCCTTGATCCGTTCCACCGGCGAGCTCTGTCCGGAAGAGATCCTGATGGCACTGGCCCCCGCCCTGAGAGAGCTGGGCTTTGCAGATCACATTTCCGATGTGCTTGAGCGGGTGATCCAAAAACGGAAACTGATTGGCGCACTCGACCAAAAAGACATTCGCAGTCCCTATTTCTGTTCCGGCTGCCCACACAATACTTCAACCAAAGTGCCCGAAGGCAGTCGCGCCATGGCCGGTATCGGGTGCCATTTCATGGCCACCAAGATGAACCGCAATACCGTCTATCTGACCCAGATGGGCGGCGAAGGTGTCAACTGGCTGGGCCAGAGCCCGTTTACCCATGAAGGTCATATCTTCCAGAATCTGGGAGACGGCACCTATTATCATTCCGGCCTGCTGGCGATCCGTCAGGCGGTGGCTGCCAACGTCAATATCACTTACAAAATTCTTTATAACGACGCCATCGCCATGACCGGCGGGCAGCCGCTGGAAGGACCGCTGACCGTGGACCAGATCAGCCGCCAGCTGCATGATGAAGGGGTCAGGAAAATCGTCGTTGTGACCGATGAAGTGGACAAATATGACGACTGGGCCGACTTTGCCCCGGGGGTGACGGTCCATCACCGGGACGAATTGATCCGCCTGCAAAAGGAACTGCGCGAAATAAAGGGGGTCACGGCGCTGATTTATGACCAAACCTGTGCCGCAGAAAAACGCCGGCGGCGCAAAAAGAACGACTTTCCCGACCCCCCAAAACGGGCCTTTATCAATGATCTGGTCTGCGAAGGCTGCGGCGATTGTTCCCGAGCCTCCAACTGCGTGTCCATTATTCCCCTGGAAACGGAGCTGGGCCGCAAGCGGGCCATAGATCAGTCCAGCTGCAACAAGGATTACAGCTGCGTGGATGGTTTTTGCCCGTCCTTTGTCACCGTACATGGCGGCGGGGTCCGCAAGGGCAATCGCCAGACTCCAGAGGACCTTCTGGACAGGCTTCCGGCGCCGGATGTGCGATCCCTGGACGGGAGCTACGACATCATGGTCACCGGTATCGGTGGTACCGGCGTGGTCACCATCGGCCAGATCATCACCATGGCCGCACATCTGGAAGGCAAGGCCGCAAGCGTTCTGGATTTCACCGGCTTTGCCCAGAAAGGCGGTTCGGTCATCAGTTACGTGCGCCTTGCGAAAACAGCAAACGCGCTGCATGCGGTGCGCATCGGCACCGGCCGCAGTGATCTTTTGCTGGGCTGTGACATGGTCGTCGCCGGCAGTCCCGAATCCCTGCGCACACTGGAAGCCGGAAAAACCCGGGTCATCCTCAACAGCCATAAGACCCAGACGGCACAATTCACCCTGAACCGGGACGCGGATATTCACAGCGACCTGATCGAACGCAACATCACCACTTTGGTCGGCGAAGAAGCCCTGGATCGTATCGAGGCGACGGATCTGGCGACGGCGCTGATGGGCGACAGCATCGCCACCAATATGTTTCTCCTAGGATATGCCTGGCAGAAAGGGCAAATCCCCTTGAGCCAGGAGGCGCTGTTCCGGGCCATTGAGCTCAATGGTGTGGCCATTGACAGCAACAAACAGAGTTTCACTTGGGGCCGGCTCGCCGCCCATGACATGACGCTGGTCACCGCGGCCCTGCCTCGCCCGATAGGCACGGAAAAACCGCTGGAGACGCTGGAGGACATTCTGGACTACCGGGCGAAGGAGCTGAAACACTATCAGAATGACGCCTTGGCACAGAAATATCTCGCTTTTGTGGAGCAGGTCAAAGCCGCCGAACAGGCCATTAAACCGGGGGCCGAAGAGCTGAGCAAGACCGTGGCACGCAATTATTTCAAGCTGCTGGCCATTAAGGATGAATATGAGGTGGCGCGGCTCTATACCGACGGGCGGTTCATGGACCGCCTCAAAGCCCAGTTTGAAGGGGACATCAAACTGAAATTTCATATGGCCCCGCCATTGCTGGCCAAAAAAGACGATGAAGGCCATTTGAAAAAAATGGAAATCGGCGGCTGGATGTTCCCGCTGCTGAAGCTGGTGGCAAAGCTGCGCGTCCTGCGTGGTACGCCATTGGACATTTTCGGTATGACGGCAGAACGTAAAATGGAACGCCGCCTGATTCGCGATTATGAAAACCGAATGACGGAAATCCTCAAGAAACTGACGGCAGAAAATTATGACCTGGCCGTCAAGCTTGCCGCCTATCCGGCAGATATCCGTGGCTTCGGCCATGTAAAGGAACAGGCCATTCGCGACGTGGAAGACAATATTCGCCCGCTTCTGGACGACTTTCACAACAGAGCGGTCACAACCTCTGCGGCCGCGTAATCCGGCCTGGCCGCATAATCCGGAATGATAACAAGAAATGATAACAAGACGAGAACAGAGATGAGCATATCCCCCCGTAAAGGCATTCTCGATATCGTGCCCTACAAGCCTGGTGAATCCAAAGTGGAAGGCGTGGACCGCATTATCAAGCTCGCCTCCAACGAAAGCCCCTTGGGGCCAAGCCCCAAGGTACAGGACGCCATCGAACGGGCGCTGAACGATGATCTGGCGCTGTATCCGGACCCGGCCTGTACCACGCTCAGAGAAGCCATTGCCGAGGTCCATGGCCTACGTTCTGAACAGATCCTTTGCGGCAACGGATCGGAGGAATTGTTGCAGCTTCTAATCCGCGCCTATGTGGGCGACGGTGATGAGGTTATCCTGTCCCGCTTCGGTTTTCTGGTGCCTCCGCTGGTGACCAGGGCCGTGGGCGGCACAGTAGTGATGATTGACGAGCAGAACTACAAAGCCGACATTGACGCCATGATTGCCGCTCAAACGGAGCGTACCAAAGTCGTGGTGCTGGCCAACCCTAATAATCCTACTGGCACATATTTGCCTTTCGAGGAAGTCAAAAGACTACGACAAGGTCTGCGGGAAGACGTTCTGCTGATCCTTGATGCGGCCTATGCAGAATATCCGGAAACCGAAGATTATAATGCCGGGCTGGAGCTGGTAGACAACGGGTTGGACAATACGGTGGTCACCCGCACCTTTTCCAAAATCTACGGTTTGGCCGCGCTTAGGGTGGGTTGGGTCTATGCCCCGGAAGAACTTCTCGCCGTATTGCACCGCATCCGCCCCACCTTTAACGTCAATAAAATCTCCCAAGCCGCGGCCGAAGCCGCCGTTAGGGATCAGGATCATGTGGCCCGCACCCGGATCCATAACAACAAGTGGCTGCCCCGCCTGAGCGCAGCCCTTGAGGAAATCGGCCTTGAGGTGACCCCCAGTGTGGGGAATTTTGTGCTGGCCCATTTCAGGGATGCTGAACAGCGGCAAGCTGCGGATAATTTCCTGCGGGACCGGGGTATTATTGTGCGTCCCGTGGCCAATTACGGGCTTGAGCGATCCCTGCGCATTACCATCGGCCGTGATGCGGAAAACGACGCCCTGCTCAAAGCTCTGGCAGAGTTTATGACCTGAACGTCTCGAACAGGTGAGAAGATTCGGATAACACTCCCCGGTTCTGGATCGCCACGCCCCCAAAATATATAGATATATAGCGGGGGCTCGCGATAACGTTTCCTCCTAAGTCGTCGCGGCAATCCATGCTATATTGTCTTTTTACTGAGAGGGGATCGCATGAAAAGCCTCCAGCCCCGCCTCCGGACATATACGCTGGCGATCCTGGGCATGATCATCGGCCTGCCCCTCTGTGCCCCCACCGCCGCGGCCAAAGATGACGTGGAAAAGGCCGGCGATGTATTGCGGGCCATCATCCCGCTGGCGGGCCTTGGCGCCACCTTGTTTTATGAAGACGGTAGCGAGGGCCCCCTTCAATTCATCCAATCATACGCCGTCACGCAAATTGTGACTCACGGCCTGAAAGGGGCCATCGACAAACGGCGGCCCAATGGTGAGTGTTGCGAAGCCTTTCCCTCCGGCCATACTTCCACCGCCTTTATGGGCGCGGCCTTTATCCACAAACGTTATGGCTGGGATTATGCTCTACCCGCCTATCTGGGCGCAGGTTTTGTGGGCTACAGCCGGATTCATGCAGATAAACACGATATGGCCGATGTCCTAGCCGGAGCGGCCATCGGCATGCTCAGCAGTTTCGCGTTCACCACGACCTATAAAGGTATTACCCTTACGCCCCAGGCGGATGGGGATTTTATGGGGCTGCGCCTCAGCACAAGCTGGTAACGTCTTTAACCTTCCCCGTCAATCTTCCCTCCCCCATTTGGGGGTCAGTCTAGAGTGAATTGTGAAGAGGTTGGCTCAATTCACTCTAGGGCCACGGCCGTGGTGTATTTGACTTGCCTGAGCGCAAAACTGGATGTAGATGTGGCCACCGCCGGGTGACTGAGCAGCGTCCCGGACAGGAATTTTTCGAACCGTTCCACGTTGCTGACCCGCACGATCAGGGCATAGTCATAATTGCCCACAACGGCGTAACATTCCATCACTTCCGGCTGCTCGACGATAAATTCCTCGAACTTTTTGCCGGTCTCCAGCCCCTGATGTGTAAGGCGCACACTAATCAGAGCGTTGACCTGCATGCCAATCTTTTTGGCATCCAGCAACGCCACACGTCCCCGGATCACACCCACTTCTTCCAGATTGCGAATGCGCCGCCAGACCGAAGTGGACGACAAACCCGCCCGGTCGGCAATTTCCTGATGGGTTAGCGTTGCGTCCTGCTGAATAAGTTCAAGAATTTTTTTATCCGCCGCATCAAGAGCAATGTTCATTTCACTTACTTCATATTTTTGAAACAGAAACCCATAAATATCATAAAACCTCCTAATTTATAAACAAAATTCCATACATTATGGAGTATAATTTCCCCCGTAAAACATAAATGGCACGATCTTATCAGGAGACTGTAATGGCTGATCTTTTTGAAAATCCCATGGGCCTGGATGGGTTTGAGTTTATCGAATATGCTGCGCCGGACCCGGAAATGCTGCGTGGTCTGTTCAAACAGATGGGGTTCAGAACCGTAGCCAAGCACCGGCACAAAAACGTCACTTTGCACCGTCAGGGCGATGTGAACTTCATCATCAACGCAGAACCCAACAGTTTTGCCCAACGTTATGCCTTCGCCCACGGCCCCAGCATCTGCGCCATGGCCTTCCGGGTCAAGGACGCCAAATACGCTTACGAACGCGCCCTGAGCCTTGGCGCCAACCCGGTTCCAACCGATGTGGCGCCAATGGAACTGTATATCCCGGCCATAGAAGGCATTGGTGGCAGCCGTCTTTATCTGGTGGACCGGTATGGCGAGAATACCATTTATGATGTGGATTTTGTGCCCATTGAACTGGACGATGAAAAGGATGTCGAAGACGCCGGGTTCCAGTTCATCGACCATCTGACCCATAATGTTTATCAGGGACGCATGGCATTCTGGGCGGAATTTTATGAACGCCTGTTTAATTTCAGGGAACTGAAATATTTCGATATCGAAGGGCAGAAAACCGGCCTGACCAGCAAGGCCATGACCAGCCCCTGCGGCAAGATCCATATTCCACTGAATGAATCCAAGGACAACAAGTCCCAGATTGTGGAATATCTCATGGAATATCGCGGCGAAGGCATTCAGCACGTAGCCCTGCATACAGAAAATATCTACAAAACCGTGGATGTTCTGCGGGCTCATAACGTACCGTTACAGGATACGGTAGACACCTATTATGAGCTGGTTAACGATCGGGTGATCGGTCACGAGGAAGACGTGGAAGAATTGCGCAAACGCCGCATTCTGATCGACGGCAGCAAAGATCAGGGCATTCTGTTGCAGATCTTCACCAACAATGTGATTGGCCCGATCTTTTTCGAGATTATCCAGCGCAAGGGCAACAAGGGCTTTGGCGAAGGCAACTTCAAGGCATTGTTTGAATCCATCGAGCTGGATCAGATCCGCCGCGGCGTGATTTAGAGTGAATTGTGAAGAGGTTGGCTCAATTCTGTTTGCGGATTGCGGCCCGCCTCACGCGGAAGACGGCGCCGGGCGATGCGGGGCATCGGGCCAGGCGTCTGACCCAGGCGTCTGACAAAGTGAGCGGCCCCAAGCCGCCAAC
>MDSW01112775.1_pt1 | contig 93020 bp, 96 predicted proteins | sample 811171 | NCBI WGS metagenome assembly MDSW01 (sample SAMN05326641, study PRJNA326480) | marine metagenome | isolation source: seawater | place: Atlantic Ocean: North West | collected 2012
CGTGATCGCGGCCGTCAGAGACGTCTTCCCGTGGTCAACGTGTCCAATCGTCCCGATGTTGCAGTGCGGCTTGTTCCGCTCAAACTTCTCTTTGGCCATGGGCGTTAGCTACCTTCAGTTGTCTCGTCTCGTTCACTCGGCCCCGTCTGCCTTGCCTTTCGGGCGGCGGCGACATCGGCCCTCTTCTTCGGTTCGGGCTTTCGCCCGTTCTGGCGGAGCGGCGAAGGCTGGAGCGGGTGAAGGGAATCGAACCCTCGTCATCAGCTTGGAAGGCTGTTGCTCTACCATTGAGCTACACCCGCCTGGGATCCGTTCCGGTCCTGCCTGCTCGTTTCGCGCTGCCTGCGCTTGATGGTGGAGGGGGTTGGATTCGAACCAACGTAGGCATAGCCAACGGATTTACAGTCCGTCCCCTTTAGCCACTCGGGCACCCCTCCGTGTCCGATGTCAAATCTTGTGAAATCCCAATAAGTTCGCGGATGTTGTCTCGTGCTGGCCTCTCGCGGACACGCGCGGCTTTATTCAGGTTTGCCGCCCTTGTGTCAACTAAAATCCCGGCCCCAGAAAGCGTGAACACCCCCGCAGCGTGCCTCCAGCCATTTCTGCGGCAAGGCATACTGTTCGGGGGCGTTTGCAAGAGCCCGGATGCCGCAATATAAGCGCGCGCATGAGCCGGCGCAAGCAACCGAAACAATTCCAGAACCGAGGCCCCCGGGACGGCGATTCCCGCGAGGGGAACTTTCGCCATAAGCAGGAAAAGCGCGCCCCCCGCGGCAGCGGCGCGGCGCATGGCGATGCCTATCTCTATGGTTTTCATGCGGTTTTGGCAGCCCTTGCCAATCCGCACCGGCTCGCCGAGCGTCTGCTCCTCACTCGCAATGCCGAAGCGGAACTTGCCCGTGAGGGGGCGGATTTCGGCGGCCTCAGGCCGGAAATCCGCGAGGCGGAGGAGATTGCCGCCCTTCTACCGCCCGGCGCGGTCCATCAGGGAATCGCCCTGAAGACATCCCCCCTCCCCGACCTCGACGTGACCGAGGCCTGCGAGGGCACGAACCGCGTCGTCGTGCTCGACCAGGTCACGGACCCTCATAATTTCGGAGCGATTCTCCGCTCCGCCGCCGTTTTCGGCGCTGGCGCCCTTGTCACGACTGATCGCAACAGCCCGCCGCTCGGCGGCGTCCTCGCCAAAGCGGCGTCCGGAGGGCTCGAACGGGTGCGCATTGCCAAGGTCACGAACCTTGTCCGGGCCATCGAGGAACTGAAGGGCCTCGGTTTCGAGGTTATCGGCCTCGACGGCGAAGGCGAGATGTCTCTCCCGGAGATGAAGCTCTCGCCCCGCGTGGCGTTGGTTCTGGGGGCGGAAGGTGCGGGGCTGCGCCGTCTCACCCGCGAACATTGCGACCTGCTGGCCCGGCTGCCTGCCGCCGGCGAAATGAAGAGCCTCAATGTCTCGAACGCTGCCGCGGTTGCGCTTTACGAACTCTTCCGCCGCCTGGGCAGCTAAACGCCAAGGAAGTTCAGGTCTGCTTTGCAGACCGTGGCGACCTCACTGGTCGACATGAAGCGGCTCAGCTCGTCGAAGAGCGCGGCCACCGTGCGCGCCTTGCCAGCCCGGTCATAGAAGAGCCAGCGGTTCGCCGCCGCCGCCGAAGGCAGGATCGATGCGGCCGAGGTCGCCGAGGCTGTCTCCCTTGTCTTGACCAGCTTCACGGCGCCCGCAGGCCCGAAGACATGCGCGGCATAAAGCTCGCCATGCGCCGGGGAGCGGCCGAGAAGACGGGCCAGTGTGCTCATGTTTTCCATGGTCAACTCGCCCGCCATCAGCGCGGCGACATATGGATCGGTCCTGAGCGCGAGCACTTCGATCCGCGCGTCGGAGGAAACGGGTTCATATCTGCTGCCCCGCTTCTTCAGAAGTGCCGCCTCTGCGGAAAGTCCGTGCTTGGCGCCATAGGTTCCGAGCATCTGGTACCAGGTGCCCTGGATGAACTGGAAAGGGCCGGTTGCCGACGAAGTCGGCGCCTGCGCACCGAGAACCAGCCCGCTTTCGCGAAGCGCGATATGAAGAAGGTAACCTGAGTTGGCCCCCGTCTTCTTCGATGCTTCCACGATGGAACTCAGAAGATCGGGCCCGAGCGAGGCGACCGACTTCTCGACCGTCTCGGGTTCCGGCGCCGGCGCGGACTTCGGAGGCGCAAGTTTTGCCTGTAGCTGCGCCTCTTCCGCATCCTTCTCTTCCTTGCGGTAGAGCTCGGTCACAGCCTTGGCGATCTTTTCGACTTCGTCTTGCGTGAGACGCAGTTCCGCGCGGCGCTTCTCCCGTTGCTCGCGTCGCGCCTCGCGCTCTTGCTCCGCGAGACTTCGCGCGGCCATGACGGCGGCCGCATCGCCCGACACGGCTGCGGTCAAGGACTTCACATCCTCGACGAGATCGTCTTCCGCATAGTCGACGAGATCGCGAACGGGCTCGAAACTCATCAGCAGACGCCCTGCTCTCTCGAGGGCTGAATGTCCGTCTGCCGTTGTCGCCATATCCCAGATCAGCAGGGCGGCGAGCACAAACGCTATACGCATCCACATAGCTCTGCTCCTTTCAGGCGGCGGCCACGCACCCGAAGAAGCGGGTGCGCTCGCCAACGCCCCCACGAGCAGGACACTAGGTTATGGTGCTTGAACCCATAATGAGACACCCATTCATCTGCGGTTAATCGCCGAGCCCAGTCCGCTCCGCCCCCCGTCCCGCCTCAACTTCCCGCATCAAACCGGCGATTTTGTCTTGCAAACGCACCAAGTATTTGCGAGCTGTTTGCATTATTATTTTCAAAAAAGCGGCATCCTGTGGTGCAAGGGGTATGGGGATGAATGTCACGAGACGCCCGGGCCTCGAATTTATGTTCTGAAGGAAACCCGAGCCATGAAGGCCAAATCGATCCGCAACTGGTATCTCGTCCACAAATGGTCGAGCCTCATATGCACAGCCTTCATGCTGCTTCTGTGCATCACCGGCTTGCCGCTCATCTTCCATCACGAGATCGAGCATCTGACCGGCGATCATCCTGAGCCCGTGGAGGTAGCCGAAGACGCGCCCCGGATCACGCTGGACGGTATTCTGGAAACGGCGATGAAGCGCGTGCCCGGCGACGTCCCGATCTTCATGATCTTCGACGACGAAGAACCGATCGTCTACATGAGGACGGCGGCCTCGCCGACCGAGGCGGAAGATATCCGTTCGAACGCCTATGACGCACGCACCGGAGACCATCTCCCGGCGCCGCCCTTCGACGAGGGCTTCATGTGGGTGATGTTCAAACTGCATGTCGATCTCTACGCCGGGCTGCCGGGAACTCTCTTCCTCGGCATCATGGGGCTTCTTCTCGTCGCCTCCATCGTCTCAGGCGTCGTCGTCTATGCGCCTTTCATGCGCAAGCTCGACTTCGGTACCGTCCGGGCAGACAGAAGCGCGCGCGTGAAGTGGCTCGACCTGCACAACATGGTCGGCATCGTCACTCTCGCCTGGCTTTTCGTCGTGGGCCTGACCGGCGTCATCAATACGCTGGCGACACCTATCATCAAGCTCTGGCAGTTCAATGAAATGTCCGCGCTGATCGAGCCCTACAAGGGCGCACCGCCCCCTGAAAACCTGACCTCAATAGACGATGCACTTCGCATCGCTCGCGAGGCGGCGCCCGGCACGGAACCCTCCTTCATCGCTTTCCCCGGAACGGACTTCTCCAGCCCGTTCCACTACGCATTCTTCATGCAAGGCAACACGCCGCTGAGTTCGCGCCTCGTCGAGCCGGTTCTCATCGATGCCGGCACGGGCGAACTCACGGTCAAGGCCGAGCTGCCCTGGTACGTGACGACGCTGCTCATCTCCCAGCCGCTTCATTTCGGCGACTATGGCGGGCTTCCGCTCAAGATCATCTGGGGCATTCTCGACATCGCGGGCATCGTCATTCTTGGCAGCGGCCTCTATCTCTGGATCGGCCGCCGCCGTTCCACGCTGGAATCGAGACTGCGCGAACTCGAACAGGGCGCGGACGCCGCGGTGACAGCCTGATGAACGACAAGACACCCCGCCGTGGCGGCTTCCGCCACATCTTCGGCGTCCCCGCCGTGCTGGCCATTATTTCGCTCGTCGGCCTCATCGCCGCGCTTGTCGGCGATGGCTGGCTCGACTTCCTGTCCTGGGTGACCCTCGGCGTCCCTATCGCCGTGATGTTCTGGGCCTATGGCAGACGGAGGCAGGCCAAAGCCTGAGGCCCCGAAGCTCCGCTTGCCGCCGTCGCGCCGCGCCACTATGTTGCGCGGCGCGGTCGCCCTTGTAGCTCAGTTGGTAGAGCACCTGATTTGTAATCAGGGGGTCGCGGGTTCGAATCCTGCCGGGGGCACCACGCGCCGCGCCTCACTTGCAATTGAGTCCGTTATACTGCCGGCACCGGCACGCCGTTTTGCGTGAGAAAAGCCGATATCTCCTGGGTGGTCCCAGAGACGGCCGGACGCTCAGCCATTCTCCGCTGCCACGCAGCGAGATGGCGGAACACCGGACGCGGCGCGCCGCCAAGAATCGAGGCAAACCAGGTCGCACAGAAAAAGGCGATATCCGCATAGGAATAGCTGCCTGCAAGCCAATCGCCTGAGACGAGCAGCCCGTCGATTTCTTCGTAATAGCGATCCATGCTCGCGATCGCAGCCTGCGCCTCGGGCGTCCCCGTATTTCCGGCAGCAGTCATCAGCGTCTTGAAGTCCTGAAAGAACACCTCATCGGACTTCAACTCGAGAAGCCTCGCCTGCGCGCGCCGGACAGTGTTTTCCGGCCACAAGGCGGGCGAAGGAAACTTGTGTTCCAGATACTCGAAAATCTGCGTTGAATCGAAAATCTCGACTTCTCCGTCGAGAAGCAGAGGAACCTGCTTCTTCGGATTGAGGCGCTCCACATCGGAGTGAAGCGGCGTATAGCGGTGCTGCAGCGAAAACGGAACCATCTCGATCTCGCAATCGATCCCCTTTTCGGCAATCGCGATCTGCGCTTTCGCGCCAAACATGCTCAAGGGCCCTGATATGAGCTTCATGATCTTCTCCAGTAAATTTCGGACAAACGAAAGCCGGATGGCTGATCATCCAGCCGCAAGACGGATGAGTTGGCTCCAGCCCGCGGGGTGCCGCCGCAATTGTCGAAGCACGAGCGTGGAGTCCTGAAAGAAGGCGATGCGTTCCACCGCTTCGCCATCGCGAAACAGAAACCTGTCGACGCTGTCCCAGCTCAAGGAACGGCCAGCAACCGTCGCGGTGAAAGTCATCTCGATGAAAAGCGCATCGCCCGCCATCGCCCAGCGGCGGGATTTCGCTTCGAGGTCGGGAAAGGCACGGAATGCACGCTGGAAAGCGCGCCGGCCCGCATCCCTTCCGCGGGACATCGGCGGACGTGTTGGCGCCTTGAGAACGACATCTTCGCTCAGCAGCAGAAGAAGGCATTCGAGATTTCTCCGCGGGTCCGCCCAGGCCCGATCGAAGAGGGCGACCCACTCACCGGCGCTGCCCCGCTCTCCGGTCTGCGTGTTCAGAACGACACTGGTCAACTTGTTCCTCCTCTGTCATTGCGCAGGACAGATGGGAAGCGAAGCTTTCCTTACACGGGCCAATTCCCGAAAACGCATGGGACCGAAAATGAAAAAAGCCGCCCCGGAAGGCGGCTTTTCTTCTGCGATGTGTCGGAGGTTTATTCCGGACAGGGATAATTCGCCGCCAGCGTACGCGCACCCATCTCGAAGGCGGGACGGTCGTAGAGTTCCGGATGCTCGGGAGCGAAATCGGTCACCTGCTTCGCAAACGTCTCGAAGGAAAGAGTATCGGGAAGGCGAAAGCAGACCTCTTCGTCCATATCCGGTCCGAGACGTCGCGCAACCATGGGCGCGCCCTTGTCGACCGAGGCATAGACACCGGCGACCAGTCCGGCCAGGAACTGGTTGCAGGAGGCCTTTGCGATCCTGTCTTCCGCGGAACTCCGTTCGTCCAGCGCAACGGTACAGGCCGAAACGAGCTCGGCACCGGTCGTGATGCGCGGCATCTGGGCAAAGGCGGCGCCAGCGGGAATAGCGGTCGCAATCAGCAGGGCAGCGGCAAGACGGGTCGTCCTCATATTGGATTCCTCCTCTTCTTGTTGACCTTCATCATCCTCGACAATCCTGACATGGATCGCAAATGCGCGGAAACCTGCCGCGCCGCCGCGCGTCCTTTGGGCGCAGGCGGCACCGGCCCCGCCTCCCCCTAGGCGGCGCAGCATCCATCGGGTAAGAGATCGGGACACCCAATTCGGAGCCCCTCCCATGTCCATGCCGCCCGAAATCCGGCAACGCGCCGAAGCCCTTGTCGCTTCGGAGCGGGCTCGCTTTGCCGAAATCCATCCCCGGTCCCGCCAGATGGCCGCGGAGGCCGGAGAGCATTTTCCGGGCGGTGTGCCGCTCCACTGGATGCTGGATTGGGAGACCCCTTTCCCGCTTTTCGTGCGCGCGGCTTCGGGCTCGTCCGTCACGGACATCGACGGCCATTCCTATTCGGACTTCTGCCTCGGCGACACGGGTGCCATGTTCGGCCATTCGCCCGCCCCCGTCGCAAGGGCGATTGCGGAGCAGGCGGCCAACGGCCTCACCGCCATGTTGCCCTCCGAACTCACCGCGAAGGTCGGTGATCTCCTTGCCGCCCGCTTCGGTCTTCCCTTCTGGCAGGTCACGGCCACGGCGAGCGACGCGAACCGTGCGGTCGTCCGCTGGGCTCGCGCCCTGACGAACCGCAAGAAGGTTCTCGTCTTCGACGGCTGCTATCACGGTCAGGTCGAGGATGCCTTCGTGAAACTCGACGGCGGCAAAACGAAAATGAAACCGAGCCTGCTCGGTCAGGTTGTGGATATTGCGGAGAACAGTATCGCTGCTCCTTTCAACGATCTGGAAGCAGTGGAAGCCATTCTCGCGGAAGGCGATGTCGCACTCATACTCACGGAACCCGCGCTCACCAATACCGCGATGGTCCTTCCGGAAGACGGCTTCATTGAAAGCCTGATCGCCTCTGCCCATCGTCACGGTACGTTGGTCTGCATCGACGAAACGCACACCATTTCGACCGGACCCGGCGGCTTCACAAGGGCGCATGGGCTCGATCCGGATTTCTTCGTTCTCGGAAAGCCCGTCGCTGGCGGTCTTCCCGCAGCCGTCTTCGGTTTCACGGCGAAGGTGGAACGGGAAATGCGCCGCGTCCTCGACACCAAGACGCCGGGTTATTCCGGCATCGGCACGACGCTCTCGGGCAACATGCTGGCGCTCGCGGCAATGCGCGCCTGCCTCGAAGAGGTGATGACGCCGGAAAACTACGCCCACATGACGGCGCTGGCCGAACGCCTCGCAAGCGGTCTTCGCAGCGAAGTCGAACGCCATCGGCTTCCCTGGACGGTGACGCAGATCGGCGCGCGGGCCGAACTCGTCTTCTCCCCGCGCCCGCTTGAGAATGGTGCGGATGCCGCCGCCGCCATCGACCATACGGTCGAGCGCGCGATACATCTCTTTCTTCTCAACAGGAACGTGCTGGTCACGCCGTTCCACAACATGACCCTTGTCGCACCGACGACAACGCAAGCGGATGTCGAGAAACTCGTCACCCGTTTCGGCGAAGCCCTGTCGGCGCTCTGCGGTGAAAGCGAGATCCGGTAATGGCACGAGCAGATGAAAAGGAAGCCGCGGATTTTCTCGCCGCCCATCCGGAAACGGTGCAGATCCAGGCCTTCCTCACAGACCCCTCGGGCGTTGCCCGCGGCAAGGTTCTGCGTCCCGAAGAACTCGCCACGGCCTATCGCGATGGACGCCCCCTTCCCTGCTCCATCCAGTCGCTCGACATGCTGGGCGCCGACGTTCTCGAAACGGGTCTCGTCTGGGAGGAAGGCGACAGCGACCGCCCCTGCTTCCCCGTGGCCGGTACCCTCACCCATGCGCCGTGGCACGATATCCCCACGGCTCAGGTCATCCTTGCCTCGTATGAGCGTGACGGATCGCCGACGCCTGCCGATCCTCGCCATGCATTGCAGCGCACGGTAAATGCGCTGGAGGCAATGGGGCTGAAGCCGGTCGTCGCCATCGAGCTCGAATTCTATCTCGTGGATCGGGACGCCGCCGCGAGCCGCCGCCTTGCGCCGCCCGCCGCGCCGAACGGTTTTGCACCCGCGCACCTTCAGGCCTACCTCATGCAGGACCTGGAAGACTTCTCCCCCGTCCTCAACGACATCTTCGACGGCGCGAAGAAAATGGGCCTGCCCGCGCGAACCCTCATCTCGGAATATGCGCCCGGCCAGTTCGAAATCGTGCTCGAACATCGCGACGATGCGATGCGCGCCGCGGACGATGCAATCCTCTACAAGCGCCTCGTGAAAGGTGTGGCCGACCGGCACGGGCTCGTCGCTACCTTCATGGCGAAGCCCTATGCCGATCTTTCCGGCAGCGGCATGCATGTGCATGTCTCACTCGCGGGCGAAGGAAAGGACAACCTGTTTGCAGGTGAGGGCTCCAACCTCACACCTCACCTCGCTCATGCGATCGGCGGCCTCGAAGCGGCCATGGCCGAAAGCATGGCCTTCTTCGCGCCCAATGCGAACTCCTATCGCCGTTTCCGCAAGAACTCCTATGCGCCCCTCGCACCCGCCTGGGCGGTGGACAACCGTTCCGTGCCGCTCCGTGTGACGGCGGGCAGGCCCGAAACGCGCCACCTCGAACATCGCGTCTGCGGCGCCGACGCCAACCCGTATGTTGCGCTGGCAGCCGTTCTCGCAGGCATCGCGGAGGGAATTGAGAAAAAGATCGAGCCGAGCGAGCCCGTCACGGGCGATGGCTACGGCCAGAGGGAAGCAACGCTTCCGCTCAACTGGTGGAAGGCGCTCGAAACGGCTCGCAATTCGTCATTCCTCGCCGAACGTCTCGGCAAGGAATTCACGAACATCTTCCTCACCATCAAGGAAGTCGAGTGCGACCGTTTCTTCGCAAGCGTGAGCGACGTCGACGTCGAATGGTATCTGCGAAACGCCTGACCTTCATTCGGCGGGCGAATCCGCATCCTCCATATCCTTCAGGTCTTCCGGATCGCAAGGGTACTTCCGCTCCAGCGCGCGCACGGCGAGTTCGAAAGCCGGACGCTCCACCGCATCCGGGTTGTCGCTCGCATAGCCGACGACCTGCTGCGCGAAATCGCGATAGGTGAGCTTGTCCGGCATTTCGAAACAGGCCTTCTCGTCTTCGTTGGGACCGAGCCTGAGCGCCCTGAACGGTTCACCAAGCGTGAGCGTATCCTGCTGCGCGAGGATCATGCCGGTCACGAATTCCTTGCAGGCCGCGCCCTTGCTGCCTTCATCGCTGCCTTCGTCAAGGAGGAACCGGCAAGCGGTAACGAGCGTCTCCCCATCCTCGATGTCGGAGGCCGCATGGGCATTTCCCGCAAACCCGGCCGCGCTCAGAACCGCGCCAAATGCCAGCACCGCGATCTTTTTCATTCGTCCGCCTCCTCGCTCATTACGTCTTTTCACAAACTACCTATGTTCGCAGGCCATCGCGTCAAGCCGCCGCTCCATGACAAAGAGGAAAGGCCGCCCCGGGGGCGGCCTGACTTCTTCCGTTGAACGAAGCTCAATCGGCGCCTTTCGCGTTTCGCATCGCGCTTCCGATCGATTGCTGCACACCGTCGCCCTTGTCCACGATCTGGCGTCCGAGCGCGACGACGTTCGGGATTTCGTCGTCCGCAAGTTCCTTCATGAACGTCTTGCGCGCCATCGCCTTCTCGATATAAGGCGCGAGTTCCTCGGCCTTTTTCTTCTGCCGTTCGGCCTCGTGTTCCTTGAACTCGGGCATCACGTCCGAGGCGAAAAGCTCCAGTGCCTCGCAGATGTGCTCGTGCCGGTTGTTGCCGCCCTGCTGGATGAACGCCACCTGGTCGACACCCGTCTCCGCAAATCCCCTGAGATGCTTGCGCAGCTGATCCGGCGTGCCGATGCCGCCCGTCCCGCTTAGCGGCATCTTGTCCTTAGCCGCCTCGAAAGCCGACCAGATGTCGGTCCGGCCGGGCTTGTGCTCGCCGAAAATATAGTGGTGTCCGAGCGCATAGCTGAAGAAGCGGAACCCGTCGAGGCCGCGCCGCCGCGCCTCCTCCTCGTCCCTGTGAACGGAGAAGCTCGATACCATGCAGACATTCGGGTTCACCGCATGGCCGATGGGCACGCATTCTTCCTTGAAGATGCGATAGTAGTCATCCACCCATTGTTTCGCTTCCGCCGGGTCGACGAAGGCGAAGGTGAGAGCGCCGATGCCGAGCCGCGCCGCAAGCTTGATCGTTTCGCGGTTTGAGCAGGCAACCCAGAGCGGCGGATGCGGCCGCTGCACCGGCTTCGGAACGACGTTACGGCAGGGCATGGAGAAGAACTCGCCCTCATATCCCGGATAAGGGTCCATCGCCATCATGTTGGCGCATTGCTCGACCGCCTCGCGCCACTGCGACCTTTTCTGGTCCACGGGCACCCTGTAGCCGCCCAGTTCCAGCAGCGCCGAGCTTTCGCCCGTGCCCCACTCCACGCGGCCCTTCGATACGAGATCGAGCGTCGCAATGCGCTCGGCGACGCGCGCGGGGTGATTGTAATTCGGCGGCATCAGCGTAATGCCGTGCCCCAGGCGAATGTTCTTCGTTCGCTGCGAACAGGCGGCGAGAAAGACCTCCGGCGCCGAGGAATGGGAATATTCCTCCAGGAAGTGATGTTCGACTTCCCACGCATGGTCGATGCCGAGATTGTCGGCCAGTTCCACCTGGTCGAGCGCATCCTGAAAGAGTTGGAGTTCGTCGCCCTCCTTCCAGGGCCGCGGAAGCTGATGTTCATAGAAGATGCCGAAACGCATTTTTGCCTCCCGTTATGTCGGGCTCGTCAGTCGAGGACGTTGATCTTGCCGGGCGTACGGTAGTCCAGCCCCTGCAGCGCCCTGCTTTCGGCTGCGCGAGCGAATGCCTCCTCGATCCGCCTTGCACGATCGGCGAATAGCGGCGCCATGTCCGGATGCGTGAAGATGTAGAGTTCTCCCGCTTCGACCGCTTCCAGAACCCGCTCGCCGACGCGGTCAGGGTCGATCCCCCCAAGCACAAGCTGTTTCGCCGCATCCGCGCGATCCGGGTCGCGCTCGTCCGAAGCAGGTCCATACTTGTCCTGCCGCGCCCGCCCGCTTTCGAAGATGCGGGTCTTCACGAAGCCGGGGCAGAGCACCGAGACGCCGATATTTTCCGGCGCGAGTTGTCCGGCCCAGCCTTCCGACATGCCGACTACGGCATATTTCGAGGCCGTATAGGGCTCCATGCCCGGAACGGAGATCATGCCCGCCATCGACGCGGTATTGACGTAGTGCCCGCCCTCGCCATGGGCGCGGATATGCGGCAGGAAGGCCTCCATGCCGTAAACGACGCCCATCAGATTGACCGCGATGGTCCAGTCCCAGTCTCCGGGCTTCACCGTGCCTATCGCGCCGCCCGCTCCTACGCCCGCATTGTTGCAGACGAGATGCACCTTGCCGAACGCATCGACCGTTTCCTGCGCCGCCCGCTCGACGGATTTGCGCTCCGTCACGTCGCAGCGAACGCCCGCCGCCTTGATCTGGCGTTCCTTGAGTTCGGTCACCGCCACCGCGAGATCGTCCTCGTTGATATCGGCGAGCATCACATTCATGCCTGCCTTGCCAAAGGCGCGCGCCATCGCAAGTCCAATGCCGCTCGCCCCGCCCGTGATGAAGGCGGTCTTGCCCGCAAGATCCTTCATCACGCCGCCTTCGCCACGTCGTCCATGGCGTCGAACTCGGCGAACAGCTTGCCGCCGTTCGGCATCGCTTCGAGCTGCGCGCGGATCGTGTCCCGCGTCTGTTCCTTGGAGAAGTCCGCCTGAGTAACGGCATGCCAGTGAACCATGCCCTCCCAGATCGGATCGATCAGGTCCTTCCCGGAAATCGTCCCGCCATCGACCGTCTTGAAGGTGAAGCTGCGCATCTCGGAGACGGTCGTCTGCAGATAGCCGACATGGATCGCTTCGTCGATGCGGATACGCTCCACCATGGAAGCCGCCTCTTCCGCCTGCTCGCGCCGCGCGGCAAAGGCATCCTTGTCGCGCATGATTTCGCAGCAGAAGGAGAAGAAGCTCTCCGCACGCACCTCGATCATCAGCACATTCATCAGCATGAGGATAAGCTGCTCGAATCCGGCGGGAAGCTGCGGCATGAGCCGTCCCGTATCCGGCCTCGATATGCTCTCGGGCACCTCGGGCAGCGGATAGGCATCGGCGCCGAAAAGCAGATCGCGTGCGGCGAACCACATCGCGTCATGCGCGCCGAATTCGGGCGCCGCCGGGTCCCCGCCCTCGTCCGCGCCATGCGCATAGAGAAGCCCCTTGTGCAGATGCCCCGTGCAGGTCTGCGAGATATCGTCCACGATGATCTGCTGGAAGTCGGGAGCTTCGAGGTCGCACAGCACGCGCCCCTTCGCCTCGATCACGCCGGTGATCGTGAGCGAATTCCAGAGCGGTTGTCCGATGCCGTGCCCCAGGAGAAATCTTTCCTGCGGGATATTCGGATAGTTGCCGCGCTTGAGCAGCTGCACCGTCGCATCGATCAGCGGCCAGCCCTTCGCCGTGAGCTGTTCCTGCCACGCCTTCACCGCCGGCCACCGGTTCAGAACGCGCGGCGATTCATATGTGCCATCCGCCAGGAAACCGCCATGAAGCTTGTATCCCGCGCGCTCATGCGGCCGTGCATAGTCATGGCTCGCCATGAGCTCGTCTCTCGTATAGGAGAGCTTTGCCATTTTCAGTTTCCTCCCTTTGGCCTCTTCGGGCCTCTTTTGACCGGCCGTTTCGGCCTATTTCTTCAGTGCACGCACGAAAAGGCGGGTCATGCCCTCGATCATTTTCGTCCGGTCGAGCTTGCGCCTGTATCCATAGGCGCCGCCCTGCTTGATCGCGCCGACGATGAGATAGCCCGCCATCCTGACATCGAGGTCGGGGGCCGCCTCTCCCGTTTCCTTCCATTTTTCGAGCAGTTCGGACCAGACCTCCGCCCAGCGGTCGACGGGCATCCGCCGTCCCGTATCGCCCGTGGACAGCACGCTCACATCGGTCAGCGCCGCGGCAAGCACACCGGGATTTTCGTCCGAATATTCGAAAATCGCCGTCAGCAGCTCGCGGATGCCCTCTTCGATGGACCCGGCGACGGCGTGATGTGTTTCCACGAAGACATGCAGCTCGTCCGCCGCTTCCTCGGTGAAGGCGAGAAAGCAGTCGAGCTTGTCTTCGAAGTGCAGATAGAAGGTGCCGTGGCCGACCCCGGCTTCCCTGGAAATATCCTGCGGCCTTGTCTCGTGATAGCCCCGCTCCACGAAAAGCTTTCGCGCGGCGGCCATGAGCTTGCGGCGGCTCTCGCGCTTGCGCCGCGCCGCGCCGCTGAGCTGGATCGCGTCAGACGCCTCCCCCTCGCCTGCGGACACCGAGGCGTCGTCCCTTTCCGGTCTTCCAGAATGGCCGCTTGAGCGGTCCTTCGGGTTCTGGGGCCCGTTTCCTCCATCGTCATGAAGGAAGCGTCCGGCCAAAATGACAAAATGTCAATAAATCTGGATGAATTGTGAGGGTATTTTTCTGCCTTGTCTCGGTGGCGCGCCCACTTCCCGGCGGGACTATTCCGCCGCCTTGCGCCCCCGCTGCACGATGTTCCAGAGCTTGAGCGGCGTCACGGGCATGTCGATTTCCTCGATGCCGTATGGCCGCAACGCGTCGATCATCGCATTGATGAAGGCCGCCGGCGCACCGACCGTGCCGGCTTCGCCCGCGCCCTTCACGCCAAGTGCGTTCGAGCGCGCGGGAATCTCGTTGTAGCTGATATTGAAGTCCGGGAAGTCGGCGGCGCGCGGCATCCAGTAATCCATGAAGGAGCCGGTCACGAGCTGTCCGTTCGCGTCATAGACGGCATTCTCGCCCATCGCCTGCCCCAGCCCCTGCACGATACCGCCATGGACCTGGCCCGCAACGAGAAGCGGATTCAGAATCTGCCCGAAATCGTCCACCGCCGTGAAGCGCGCCACGCGGAAAACGCCTGTCTCCACGTCGATCTCAACCTCGCAGATATGCGCGCCGTTCGGGAAGGTATTTCCCTTCTGCGTATATTCGCCGTCCCCTGCGAACTCGCCGAGATCGGCCTGGCTTTCCGCGATCTTCGCCACGGCGAACAGGTCGATCGTCTTGTCGGTGCCCGCCACCGCGAAGACAGGTTCGCCGTCAGCGCCGCGATACTCGATATCGGCCTTCGCCGCTTCGAGTTCGTTCGCCGCGATCTCGCGCCCCTTCTCGATCAGCTTGTCCGAAGCGTCGGAGATGGCCCCGCCCGCCATGTAGAGCGCCTTGGAGCCGCCGGTGCCCGCACCGCCCGGCAACACGTCGGAGTCGCCCAGATGCACCTTGATCTTTTCCGCATCCACACCGAGCCGCGACGAAACGAGCTGCGTCCAGGCCGTTTCATGGCCCTGTCCGTTCGTCTGCTGTCCGGTCCAGACATGCACCATCCCGTCCTTCGCATCGACGGAAATGCGCGCATAATCGGCCATGCCCGCCGCGGTCCGCTCCACATAGTAGCTGTAGCCGAGACCGAGCAGTTTACCTTCGCGCTCGGCCGCCGCGCGCCGCGCCGCAAAGCCTTCCACATCAGCCTTTTTCATTGCGTCGCTGAGGTTGCGCTCGAAGTCGCCGGAGTCGAAAGGCAGGGAAGGCGGCGCATTGAGCGGCATCGCGCTCGGCGGCACGAAATTGCGGCGGCGGATCTCGTCCGGCGAGATGTTCATCTCATGCGCGGCCTTTTCCATCAGCCGTTCGATCACATAGGAGGCTTCGGGCCGCCCCGCGCCGCGATAGGCGTCCACAGGCACCGTGTTCGTGTAGACCGCGCGCACATGGTTATACATCGCAGGCACCATGTAGACGCCCACATGCATGCCGCGCGGCGCGAGCGAGGGAATGAAGGGACCGAACTGGCTCTGATAGGCGCCGAGATTGGCGATGGTATCGACCTTCACGCCGAGAATCTTGCCGTCCTTGTCGAGCGCGAGCGCCGCTTCCGTCACATGGTCGCGGCCTTGCGTATCGCTCAGGAAACTCTCCGAACGGTCCGCCGTCCACTTCACGGGACGGCCCAGCATCTTCGAGGCGAAGAGCACGAGCGGATATTCGGGATAGACGAAGGTCTTCATGCCGAAACCGCCGCCCACATCTTCCGTGATGACGCGAAGCTTCTCGACCGGAATGTTCAGCGAGTGCTTGGCGATATTCGTGCGCATGCCATGCACGCCCTGGCTGCATACGTGAAGCGTATAGTGATCGCGGTCGGCTTCGTAATTGCCCAGCGCCGCGCGCGGCTCCATCGCATTCACGACGATGCGGTTGTTGACGAGCTTCACGCGCGTGATGTGGTGCGCGGCTTTCATTGCCGCTTCGGTCTTTTCCTCGTCGCCGATGGACCAGTCATAGGCGAGGTTCGATCCATTCTCTTCCCAGATGACGGGCGCGTCCGGCGCCAGCGCCCCCGCCGTGTCGGCGACAGCAGGCAGGTCTTCGTAATCCACCATCACGAGGTCCGCCGCATCGCGCGCCTGCGCGGGCGTTTCCGCCACGACCATGGCAACGAGATCGCCCACATGGCGCACATGACTTCGCGCGATCAGGTTGCGCACCGTCTTGAAGATCGGCGTCCCGTCGGCATTCTTCAGCATGTCGGCGGCGGGCGAATAGACAGTGCCGAGTCCCGCCTCTTCCGCGTCCTTGCCCGTATAGACTGCAAGTACGCCGGGCGCCGCCTTCGCATCCTCGGCATCGATCCCGGCAATCTTCGCATGGGCGTGCGGGCTGCGCACCATCACCGCATAGGCCTGACCCGGCATCGAAATATCGTCCGTGTAGCGCCCATGGCCCGTTACGAGCCGTTCATCCTCGACGCGACGCGCCGGCTGCCCCACACCGAACTTCACCATGGACGGACCTCATTGCAATGCGTGGAGGATGCATGCCTCTGGCAGGCCCGCATCCGGATTCGAAAATGCTGGAGCGCATGGCGCCCGAAACGTGGATCAATCCCGGTAGGACGGGTCGATCCGGTCGAGCGTGCGCAGAAGCGCCGGCCAGGCGAGTTTGCCGATGCCGTGCTTCTTGTGGAACATGCCCTGGTCCGCCGTCTTCTCCGGCACGCCCTGGTTCGGCATGGTGAGCTTCACCCCGCCGGAAAGCGCGCGCACCTGCATCGTGCAGGCACGCTCCAGGAAGTAGAGCCGCAGGAAGGCATCGGCGCAGGTCGCGCCCGCCGTCAGCAGCCCGTGGTTCCGCAGGATCATGCAATGCTTGTTGCCGAGGTCGCGCACCAGCCGCTCGCGCTCGTCATGTTCGAGCGCGATGCCCTCATAATCGTGATAGGCGAGATCTTCGAGAACGATCATCGCGGTCTGGCTGAGCGGCAAGAGCCCATCCGCCTGCGCGGAAACCGCCACGCCATCGTCGGAATGCGTATGGATCACCGCATTCGCCTCCGGCACGGACATGTGCACCGCGCTGTGGATGGTGAAGCCCGCGGGGTTCACCTCGTAGTCGGTCGGCATGACGATATTGCCGTCGAGATCGATCTTCACGAGGCTCGACGCGGTAATCTCGTCGAAGCTCATGCCATAGGGATTGATGAGGAAGTGATGTTCCGGCCCCGGCACGCGCGCCGAGATATGCGTGTAGATCAGGTCGCTCCAGCCATAATGCGCGACGAGCCGATAGGTCGCGGCGAGGTCCACACGCACCTGCCACTCGGCCTCCGATACCTGCTCGCGCACTGGAACGTCTCTGAAATCTGCCGCCACGGACATGGGGACCGCCTTCCGTCTTGATTTTTGAAAACCGGATTCTTCGTTCCGGTCAGTCTGCCACGCTCCCCGCCCCGCCGCAAACCGCCTATTCCGCTGCCTTCACCTGCGGCTGCGGTTCGAGCACCTTGCCCGGATTGAGAATGTTCTTCGGGTCGAGCGTCCGCTTCAGCAATTGCATCAGCGCCACTTCCTCGCCCGAGCGCGACCAGCCGAGATAGGGCCGCTTCTCGAGCCCGATCCCGTGTTCCGCCGAAACGGAACCCTGCCGCTCGCGCAGCGCGCCATAGACAATGGCCTCGACGTCGCGCCGCGTCTCCTTCTCCGCATCCGGAAACCGCCCGGGAATGACATGCAGGTTCCCGTCGCCCAGATGGCCGAAAACCATCAGCGAGCTCTCCGGCCATTTCGCGCGCAAGCCCTCGCGCACCTCCTCGATATAACTCTCCATATCGGAAATCTTCAGGCTCACATCGAAGGTGAACATCGGATAGGTGTTCACGACCTGCGCCACATCGTCCCGAAGCGCCCACATCGCATCGCGCTCCGCCTGGCTCTTCGCGATGACCGCATCGGAAATCTCGCCCGCCTCCAGCGCCTCCATCATCGCCGCCTCGAAGCGCGCGCTGTCGGCTTCCTGGTCGCCGCCCATGGATTCGACCAGCACATAATAGGGATGACCATGCGCGATCACGGGCCTGCCCTTCGCAGGCTCCATCGTCACGAGCTTGTAGAAATCCTCCCACATCACCTCGAAGGCCGAGAGCGTGCCGCCAAGCGCGCGCTCCATGTGGCGCAGGAACTTCGGCAACTGCTCGAAACTCTCCACCGCCACGAAGCCCGTATCCTGAGACTTCGGCTTCGGCCAGACGCGAAGCACCGCCCGCGTCACGACGCCGAGCGTTCCTTCCGAGCCGATGAACATGTGCTTCAGGTCGTAGCCCGCATTGTTCTTGATCAGCTTGTTCATGGAGGTCATCACTGTGCCGTCCGCCAGCACCGCCTCGAGCCCCAGCACCATGTCGCGCGTCATGCCGTAGCGGATCACGCGGTTGCCGCCCGCATTGGTCGAGATATTGCCGCCAATGGTCGCCGATCCGCGCGCGCCGAGATCGAGCGGGAAAATGAGCCCCTTCTCCTCCGCCGCCTCGCACACCGTCTGCAACACCGCGCCCGCCTGAACGGTCATCGTGCCGCCCAGCGTGTCGATCTCCTCGATCCTGTTCATGCGTTCGAGCGAAAGCGCGATGTGCCCGTCCGCCTCGCCGCCTTCGACGAGCCCGGTCTTCCCGCCCCACGGCACCACCGCCTCGCCCGCGGCGTGGCAGAGCTTCAGCGCTTTCGAGACTTCCTCAGTGCTTGCAGGCCGCAGCACCGCAGCCGGAATGCCGAGCTTGCTCCAGCCGCCAACCGCCTTCTCCTCGGCGTCCTTGCCGGTCAGCACACCGGCATCGCCGAGCGCCGCCTTCAGCTTCTTGATGAGATCGTCCGACGCCATGTCATCCTCCCGGGATGGTGTTCTTGAGAGCGACTATAGCGCGGATGAAGTCGCCGCGCCTTCACCCGATCACCCGCTTCACATATCCCTGCCAGCGACTGTACCGCTCGGCGCGCTCCGTCTCCGCCATTTCCGGCTCGAACGCCCGTTCGCAGCGCCAGTGCGACGCGACATCGTCCATGCTGCCATAGAAACCCGTCTGCATCCCTGCAAGATAGGCCGCGCCCAGCGCCGTCGTCTCGGTGATTTCCGGCCGTTCGACGGGCCGCGCCAGAATGTCGGCGAGGTTCTGCGCGAACCAGTTGTTCGCCACCATGCCGCCATCGACGCGAAGCGCCTGCGGGCTGACGAGCCCCGCCGCCTTCATGTCCGCCCCCATCGCGTCCATCAGGTCGCGCGTCTGGTAGGACACGCTTTCAAGCGCCGCGCGCACCACCTCCTTCGCGCCCGTATCGCGCGTCATGCCGAACAGCGCCGCCCGTGCGTCGGGTTCCCAATAGGGCGCGCCGAGCCCCGTAAAGGCCGGCACCAGCACGGCATGCGAATGCGGGTTCGCGTCCCGCGCCATTGCCTCGCTCTCTTCCGAACTGTCGATCAGCTTCATCTCGTCGCGCAGCCATTGCACGATGGCTCCCGCCATGAAGATCGAGCCTTCGAGTGCATAAGTCGTCTCGCCGCCGATCCGGTAGGCGATGGTGCCGAGCAGCCGGTTGCGGCTTGTCACGCGCTGCTTGCCCGTATTCACCACCGCGAAGCAGCCCGTGCCATAGGTCGATTTCATCAGCCCCGGCTCGAAGCAGGCCTGCCCCACCGTCGCCGCCTGCTGGTCGCCCGCGACGCCCGCCACCGGTATCGCCGCGCCGAGCAGGTCCCTCTCCGCCGTGCCGAAATCCGCGCAGCAGTCCAGCACCTCCGGCAGGATCGCGCGCGGCACGTCGAGAAGCTTCAGCAGCTCGTCGTCCCACTCATTCGTCTCGATATTGAAAAGCAGCGTCCGCGAGGCATTGGTCGCATCGGTCACATGCCGCTTGCCGCCACTGAGATTGTAGATGAGCCACGAGTCGATCGTGCCGAAGCAGAGTTCGCCTTTCTCGGCTTTCGCCCGCGCACCTTCCACATTGTCGAGCAGCCAGCGGAGCTTCGTGCCCGAGAAATAGGGGTCGAGCAGCAGCCCCGTCTTCGTCTGGAAGGTGGCTTCCTTACCCTCCTCCTTCAGCTTCGCGCAAAAGGCGGCGGTGCGCCGGTCCTGCCAGACGATGGCATTGTGCACGGGCTTCCCCGTGGCCCGGTCCCAGAGCACGGTCGTCTCGCGCTGATTGGTGATGCCGATGGCGGCGATGTTCTGAGCCGTCGTGCCCGCCGTCAGCACGCCCCGGCAGACCTCCAGCGTCGCCGCCCAGATCTCCTCCGCGTCATGCTCCACCCAGCCATCGCGCGGGAAAATCTGGCGAAGCTCCCTCTGGCGCACCCGCATGGGCGAGCCCGAACGGTCGAACAGCAGCGCTCTTGTGCTCGTGGTGCCCTGATCGATGGAAAGAATGTAATCCGCCATTGGCCTCCCCCGTATTGCGTCGCGCCGAGGCTACCCGGCCCGCACGCCCCGCAAAAGCCCTCACGAAAACCTTATCGCCGGAGGGGGCGAAATCCGCCTGACCAGTTGCTATATTCCGGTCATGGACATGGAGAAGCCGCTTCCCCGGGCTGCCGCAACACCCATGATCGACCCGCATGGCCGGGCCGTGACCTATCTGCGCGTCTCGGTGACGGATCGCTGCGATTTCCGCTGTGTCTATTGCATGTCCGAGCACATGAATTTCCTGCCGAAGAAGGACCTGTTGACGCTCGAGGAACTGGACCGCGTCTGCTCCGCCTTCGTGCGCAAAGGCGTCCGCAAGCTCCGCCTTACGGGCGGCGAGCCGCTGGTGCGCCGCGATGTGATGACCTTGATCCGCTCGCTCGGCCGCCATCTCGAAACCGGCGCCCTCGACGAACTGACGCTGACCACCAACGGCAGCCAGCTCGCGCGTTACGCGGATGACCTCTTCGCCGCGGGCGTCCGCCGCGTCAACGTCTCGGTCGACACGCTCGATGAAACCCTCTTCCAGCAGATCACGCGCTGGGGCCGCCTGCCCCAGGTGCTGGATGGCATCGCCGCCGCGAAGCGCGCTGGCCTCAAGGTGAAGATCAACACCGTTGCGCTGAAAGGCGTCAACGAGGCGGAAATCCCGTCCCTCATCGAATGGGCGCATGGAGAGGGCCACGATCTCACCCTCATCGAGACCATGCCGATGGGCGACATCGACGGCGACCGCACGGATCAATACCTGCCGCTGTCTCAGGTCCGCCGCTCGCTGGCGGAGCGCTGGACGCTCGATGAACTGGACGAGCGCACGGGCGGCCCCGCGCGCTACGTGAAGGTGCAGGAAACCGGCGGCAAGCTCGGCCTCATCACGCCTCTCACGCATAATTTCTGCGAAAGCTGCAATCGCGTCCGCCTCACCTGCACAGGCACGCTTTATATGTGCCTCGGCCAGGACGATGCGGCGGATTTGCGCCCGCCCGTCCGCGCGAGCGAGAGCGACGATCTGCTCGACGCCGCCATCGATGAAGCCATCGGCCGGAAGCCCAAGGGCCATGACTTCATCATCGACCGCGAGCACAACCGCCCCGCCGTCTCGCGCCACATGTCGCTCACCGGCGGCTGAACTTCACCCCTTCGTCTGCCCCCTCGCCCACTCCAGATAATCCTCGTTCCCGCCGGCGATCGGCAGCACCAGCATGGCCGGCACTTCATAAGGATGCAGCTCCCCGAGCCGCGCCATGACCCGCCCGGCAAGCGCCGCCCGCGTCTTGATGAAGGCCGCCACCTCGTCCTCTTTCTCCACCGTCCCCTTCCATTCGTAGACGGAGCGCATACCCCCGTGAATATTCACGCAGGCAGCCAGCTTCTCGCGGACCAGCGCCTCCGCCGCCCGCTCGGCCTCCCCCATCGAGCCGAAGGTGGAATAGACGAAGACGAATTCTCCTTCATCCTTGGCTTGCGTATCCGCGCCCATATGCTTACCTCCTTGTGTCGCCGCATCGTCGGCCATCGAGGAATCGCCCCGGGATAGAGACGATGAAATTCGAGAAGATCGCCTTCGTGGCGACGGATATGCCCGAGGCCAGGGCCGCGCGCGAGGCTCTCGGCAAGCGCTATGGCGAAACCCCGCCTGAGGAGGCGGATGTCATCGTGGCGCTCGGCGGCGACGGTCTCATGCTCCAGACGCTCCATCAATACATGAAGCGCCGCATCCCGATCTACGGCATGAATCGGGGCTCGGTCGGCTTCCTGATGAACGAATACAGGGATGACAATCTGAGGGAGCGCCTCGCCTCTGCCGAATGCGCCACCATCCATCCGCTCAGGATGCGTGCGACGCTTGCCGACGGAAGCCATCGCGAGGCGCTGGCGATCAACGAGGTCGCCCTCTTCCGCGAGACCTATCAGGCCGCGAAGATCCGTATTTCCATCGACGGCAAGACGCGCATGGAGGAACTCGTCTGCGACGGCGTGCTGGTTGCGACGCCTGCAGGCTCCACCGCCTATAATCTGTCGGCGCAAGGCCCCATCATCCCCATCGACGCCGCGCTTCTTGCATTGACGCCGATCAGCGCCTTCCGGCCCCGCCGCTGGCGCGGCGCGCTGCTCTCGCATCGCGCCAAGGTTCGCTTCGAAATCCTGGAGGCCGAAAAGCGTCCTGTCAGCGCCGTGGCCGACCACACGGAATTCCGCGAGGTGCGCAACGTCGAGGTGGAGGAAGACGAAAGCATCGACATGCTGATGCTCTTCGATCCGGATCACGGCCTCGAGGAACGCATCATCACCGAGCAGTTTTTGTACTGAGGCTTCTTTCTTCCCTACAGATGAAGCCTTCGGCCGTCATGCGAGGAGCGCGGGGCAAGGCGCGATGAAAACTCAGCCTGCCTTCGGCTTCGCCACGTTGGCGACCGCCGAAAGCGGCTCGTCCGTCACGCTGTATCCGGCTTCGGCGGGAATGCGCAGGATCGGCTCGCCCGCATCGTTCTTCGTCACCATTGGCTCCACGGTCACGACCTCCGTCTGCCGCGCCGTCTCGATGGCATGGGCGACACTCGGGCTGCGCCCCACCTTCTCCACATTCATCCGTGTCGGGAAGATGATCGTGCGCTTGCCTTCATCCGCTTCCTTCAGCGCAAGCTCCGGACGGATCCACACGCTGTCGACCGATTCCGACCCGTCATGCACGGCCAGGTGATCTTCCGGTGCACAGGCAAGATAGAAGCGCGTGTCGAAACGCTTCGGCATCATGTTCGGCGTGATCCAGTGCGCGAAAGGCGTCAGCATGTCGCCTGCAAGGCGAAGCCCTTCCTTCGTGAGGAAGTCTGCAATGCCCACTTCGCCCCTGTTCAGCGGATCGCGGTAATGTTCGAGCGATTTCAGCCGCCCCGCATCGACAATGGAGCCCGTCTGCTCGTTCCGCGCCAGAAGCACGCCCGATTCCTCGAAGGCTTCGCGGATCGCCGCCACCCGCATCGAGAATTCCCAGTCGTCGAGCCCTTCCATGCCGTCCGCGCGTTCGCGCACGCCCGGCGCCATATCGAGCTTGTCCACCTTGCCGCCCGGAAAGACGAGCGCGCCGCTCGCGAAGTCGATCTGGTGATGACGCACCACCATGAAGACCTCGAGCCCTTCCATCCCGTCCCGCAGCAACAGGATCGTCGCCGCCGGAATCAGCGCATCGCCCGCTTTTGCCTGCCCATCCGCCATTTTCTTAAACCTCCCGTCGCGTGATGTTTCGAATTTGAATCGAATTTCACGCATCTTGTTCACGCATTGGCGACGCTGCCCGCCGCTCTTCTTCCCCGGTTAAGCTCTCCGAAAGGGACTCCCGTCACGATTGTCCCGTTCGGCGCTAAGCCGCGTGGGAAAGAGATGTACAGCAGTTCCTTTCGCCTTACCAATCGCGACATCGATCTCGCTTTCGAGGCCGGACACCTGTTTCTCGTCTGCCAGCCGAAGCTTTCCCTAGCGGAATCGAAGGTTCTCGGCGTCGAAGTCTATGTCCGCTGGAACCATCCGGATTATGGCCTGCTGCCGCCCGGCCTCTTCCTGTCCTTCTTTGAACAGCGCGAGCGTTCCGGTGAACTGACCCGCTTCGTCGCCCGTGCCGCCGCGGACCTGCTTGTGGACTGGCAGCGCGCGGGCCGTGACTGGCCGGTCTCCATAAATCTCGGGCCGCAGGATCTCGCCGATATGGGCCTGCCCGGCGCGCTCGACGAAATCATGTCCGAGCGTGGCCTCGATCCCGCCCTGCTGATGCTTGAAGTGCCGGAGGGTGCCTTCGCGCGGCATGGCGAGGAAGCCGCGCAGGTTCTCGCGACATTCCGCCGCCTCGGCTTCCGCACCGCGCTTGATGGCGGCGGCGCCGTCATCGTGCCAGACGATGTCTTGACGCCCGATTGCTTCGACGAAGTGAAGATCGGCGGCGCTTCCATCATCCAGTTTGCACGCCGCCTGAAGGGGTCGGGTCTCGGCTTCGTCGGCAAGCGCGTTTCGCTTGCCGCCGCCCGGGGCCTCGGTGCGACCGCGGTCGGCGTCGAGGACGAGACGACGCTGCTCGCGCTCCCGGCCCTCGGCTTCACCGCCGCTCAGGGCGCGCTTCTCTGCCGCCCGCTTTCCCCGCAGGATCTCGCCGGGTGGTCGCCGCCCGTTCTCGCCATTCCCGAAGAAGAGGAGGAAGAGGAAATCCTCCTTCTGACGGAGGCCCTCCCCGAAGCGGAATTGGAGATAGAGCCCGCCGGGACCGCCACGGAGGAAGCCTCTTTTTCCGCGCCCGTCGTCGAATATTCCTGGGAAGATGTCGACCCGATGATCCCGGCGGAGGAAGTGCGCGGTGTCGCCTGGCGGCTCGACCGCACCTGCCTTTTCCCGGATCGTCACCTTCTCGCGCTTGTCCGCCGCCCGCGCGTGCTGCCGCATATGCGGAAAGCAAAACCCGCCAGAACAAAAGGCGTGTCGGCCAAACCGGCGAACCTTCGCAAGGAAGCAGCCGCTCCCAAACCGGCCAAACCCCGGCCGCGTCCCGCCCGCAAGGCGACGAAGCGCCCGCCCGCCGGCCTCGTCACGCGGCCGAGCCTCGTGCAGTTGGCATTGGGCTTCTGAGCCTCACACCCGCTCGATCACCATCGCGATGCCCTGGCCCACGCCAATGCACATGGTGCAGAGCGCGTAGCGGCCCTGCCGCCGCTCCAGTTCATACATGGCGGTCGTCACCAGCCGCGCGCCGCTCATACCGAGCGGATGACCGAGCGCAATGGCGCCGCCATTCGGGTTCACATGCTCCGCATCGTCCGGCAGGCCGAGATCGCGCATCACGGCAAGGCCCTGCGAAGCGAAAGCCTCGTTGAGCTCGATCACGTCGATATCGCCGATATTGAGGCCCGTCTTCTCCAGCACCTTGCGCGTCGCGGGCGCGGGGCCGATGCCCATGATGCGCGGCGGAACGCCCGCCGTCGCCATGGCGACGATCCGTGCGCGGGGCTTGAGCCCATGCGCCTCCGCCGCTTCCGCGGATGCGATGATGAGCGCGCAGGCGCCGTCATTCACGCCCGATGCGTTGCCCGCCGTCACCGTGCCGCCTTCGCGGAACGGCGCCTTGAGCTTCGCCAGCGCTTCGAGCGTCGTCTCGGGGCGCGGATGCTCGTCCGCACTCACCACCGTCTCGCCCTTCCGGCCCGCAATGGTCACGGGCACGATCTCCTGCGCAAGCCGTCCCGCCTCGATGGCGGCACCCGCGCGGTGCTGGCTCCGCCACGCAAAGGCGTCCTGGTCTTCGCGCGAAATCTGGAAATCTTCCGCCACGTTCTCCGCCGTCTCCGGCATGGAGTCGACGCCATATTGCCGCTTCATCAGCGGGTTCACGAAGCGCCAGCCGATCGTCGTGTCGTAAATTTCGGCCTCGCGCGAAAAGGCCGCCGTCGCCTTCCCCATCACGAAGGGCGCGCGCGACATGCTCTCGACGCCGCCCGCGATCATCAGCGCCGCCTCGCCCGACTTGATGGCCCGCGCCGCCGTACCGACCGCATCCATGCCCGAACCGCAAAGCCGGTTGATCGTCGAGCCGGGCACACCTTCCGGCAGCCCCGCAAGCAGCGACGACATGCGCGCCACGTTCCGGTTGTCCTCGCCCGCCTGGTTCGCGCAGCCGAAGATCACGTCGTCCACGCGCTCCCAGTTCACATCCGGGTTCCGCTCCATCAGCGCCATCAGCGGCACCGCGCCGAGATCGTCCGCGCGCACGCTCGAAAGCGATCCGCCATAACGCCCGATGGGGGTGCGCACGGCGTCGCAGATAAAGGCTTCCTGATGGGTGTGGTTCATGGTCGGGCCCTCTTCATGTCTTCAGGAGGGCGCAACCTAGATCATTTCCTCACGCAGGGGAAACGGCCTTCAGCCCAAGGCATCCGCTGCGGCGGCAACCGTTCTTCGCTCGCGAAAAACGGCAAGGCCGACCGGCCGCCGGCGCTTGAGGGAAAATTAAGCCACTTGCTGTCGCCTCTGCCCCGGCACAACGGCCAGCCGCGCCAGCTTGTCGATCATGCTGTCGAGGTCGGTCGCATCCACTTCCTCGAAGGTCTCCTTGAGACCGGCGAGCACATGGAAGCGGAAGAGCTCGAGATCGAGCGTCCCGTCCGAACTCCTGACCGCCTGATAGATGTCGAGCACCCGGCGGAAGGCGGGATAGAGCGCTTCCGGCATGCCCGCCCGCGCATAGACCGCGCGAAAGCCGAGCGCGCCCACATCGTGGATGAGCCGCCATATCCGTTCGTCCGGCACGGCGGTCAGTTGCGCAAAGGCCGCCTCAACGAAGCGGAATTCGCCCGCGCAGGCCGCCCGCAGGATCAGCGTCGCGGTCAGCCGCCCGTTCTCGCTGAGCTGTGCGACCAGCGCACGCATGTCGGCCTCGCTCATCCGCGCAATGGCGTCCGTCGTCGTCCTTTCGCGCGTCTGCTCTTCCAGCGTCGCGGCCACGCGATGATCGATCTCGTGCCGCTCCACGAGATATTCGCGAAGCTGTTCCGAAACCATCGCGATCAGCCGCTCCACCAGCAGGGCGGGCAATTCGCCGCGTTGCACCAGCGGCACGGAAACATCCGCATCGTCCGCATAGCGTTTGACGAGTATGGTTGCCGCCGCCTCGTTGATGACGGCGCCCGAATTGTGAACGAGCCTCAGCACGGCGCTGCGGTCCCCGCGATGGGCGATCGCCTCGGAAACCGGCGCGGCGACATCCGGCCGTCCGGCGATGGCGCATTGTTTGGCCGGCGAGCCGTAATAGACGAGCCCGACCAGATCCTCGTCCGTCAGCACGGGCGAGCGCTCGAGAACCGGTATCGCCACCTGGTCGATATCCCTCGCGAGCTTGAGCACGACATCGCGCGGCGCGCCCGGATTGTCGTCGATGCATCGCGCCAGCGCCTCGCGCACGGAGATCGCGACGTCATGGACGAGGAAGCCGAGAATCTCATGGGCGAGTTCGCGTTCGCGCGGCGCCAGTTCCACATTCGCGAATTGCCGCGCAACCTTCACGGCAACGGCCGCGCGCGCGTCCTCGGACGGATCCGAAAGGAGCCGCTCGACATCCGCTATGCTCAACTGTCCCGCGTTCATGACGGCCTCGGCCTGTCCGAAAGCGCCCCGGATTGCGGGGCACAACCGGACCGACCGTAGGACGGAACCGTTTAAGGAAGCTTTACCCTGCCCCTTTCTCGCGAGCGAAAAACCAGCAAAATCGGGCTTCTCCGCGCTTGTGCATGAAGATCGGCGCGCCGGTCCTGCTTGGATGCTCCGTGGTCGTATGGAAACTGTTTACCTTTTTGCGGACCCTCCCCCCGTCTTCCGAAGTTATGGTAAACGCGGCAGCGAGAGGGTGCCGGCGCGACGCGGGGGACTCGCCGCCTTCGCGATTCCGCCCGGCGAATTTTCCGCCCCCGCTCCCCGGACTTTGACTCCCCCGCCTTTTCATGGATGATCCGCCCCAATCAGAAACTTCGCTAACGGGGACCGAAATCCATGCTCGAGGGCATCAAGGTCATTGAAATGGCCACCTATATCGCCGCGCCCGGCGCGGGCGGCATCCTTGCGGACTGGGGCGCGGAAGTCCTGAAGATCGAACCGCTGGCCGGCTGCCCCATGCGCTACACCATGAAGAATGTCGGCGCCGACCACCTCAAGGGCTCCCCCATCTTCGATCTCGACAATCGCGGCAAGAAGGGTCTCGCCATCGACACATCGAAGCCCGAAGGCGTCGAGGCCGTGAAGCGCCTCGTGAAGGATGCCGACGTCTTCATCACCAATGTCCGCCCCGGCGGGCTGGAGCGCGCGGGCCTCGACTACGAGAGCCTGAAAAAGGTGAACCCCCGCCTCGTCTATGCGAGCGTCACCGGCTATGGCCTCGAAGGGCCGGACCGAGACCGCCCCGGTTTCGACATCGCCGCCTTCTATGCCCGTTCCGGCATCGGCTGGCTGCAGACCGTGAAGGGCAAGGAGCCCGTCACGCTGCGCACCGGCATCGGCGACCACACCACCAGCATGGCGACGGTCGGCGGCATTCTCGCCGCCCTCGTCGAGCGTCAGAAGACGGGCACGGGCCGCCTCGTCGAGGCGTCGCTCCTGCGCGCGGGCATCTATGCCGCCGGTTCCGACACCGCGGTTCAGCTCCGCTATGGCAAGCTCGGCTCCACCAAGTCGCGCCACGAAGCGCTCATGCCGATCAGCAATTTCTTCAAGACGAAGGACAAGTGGATCGTCATCGTGCCGCGCCAGGGCTCGGTCGACTGGGGCGCGGTCTGCCGCGCCGTCGGCAAGCCGGAGCTGATCGACGATCCGCGCTTCGACGATCCGAAGAAGCGCCGCGCGAACGCCGCCGAAATCGTGGATATTCTCGATGCCGCCTTCGCCGAACATGACGTCGAACACTGGCGCGCAAAACTCGACGCCGAAGACATCATCTGGGCCCCGCTCATGAGCCCCGCCGATGTCCATGCCGATCCGCAGGCGAAAGCTTCCGGCGCTTATGTCGAGGTACCGGAAGAAGACGGCAGCGGCACCTATCTCTCGCCCGCCTCGCCCATCCGCTTTCCGGGCTATGACGACACGCCGAAATCGGCCTCGCCCGCGCTTGGCCAGCATACGCTGGAAACGCTGAAATCGGCCGGCTTCTCCGACGCGGAGATCGAGACGCTGCGCTCCGCCGGCGCGATCAAATAGGTTGAAGGCAGCGGGCGCTGCGACACCCCCGAATGTCATCGCGGGATTTATTCCCGCGACCCACTCGCAGAACCTCTTGCCGAAACAGTTGAGGGCGCACCCAGCCTCTCCCCAACCTCGTCATCGAGAGCCTCGCGAGAGCGAGGCAATTCCTTCAACCTCCGAAACCGAGAGCCCGCGCCATGCGCTTCTCGATTTCCACGACGAGAAGCAGCACGACGCCGGCCGCTACCACCGCAAGCCCCTCTTCAAGAGAAAGCGCGCGCGTCTCGAACACGCTCTGCATGAAAGGCAGATAGGTGAAGGCGAATTGCGCCGCCGTCACGATGGCGACCCCGATCAGAACCGCCCGCGTGCCGAGCACGCCCTGCAGGGTCAGCGACGTTCCATGCACGTAGCGCACGCTGAAGAGATAGAAGATTTCCATCACCACGATCGCGTTCACCACCATCGTGCGGGCCGCCTCCAGGGGGAGCCCGCGCATTGTCGCGAATGTGTAGATCCCGAGCGTGCCCGTCACCATCACGAGCGACACGAAAACGATACGCCAGAGCAGCCGTCCGGAAAGCAGCGGCGCCCCGGCCAGCCGTGGAGGACGCTTCATCACGCCCGGCTCCGCGGGTTCGAAGGCAAGCGTGAGCCCGAGAGCCACTGCCGTCACCAGGTTGATCCAGAGAATCTGCACCGGCGTCACCGGTAATGTCAGCCCAAGGATGATCGCCAGAATGATGGTGAGCGCCTCGCCGCCATTCGTCGGCAGCGTCCAGGCGATCACCTTGGTCAGATTGTCGTAGACCGTCCGCCCCTCGCGCACCGCCGCCACGATGGAGGCGAAATTATCGTCGGCAAGCACCATCTCGCTTGCCTCCTTCGCTGCCTCCGTTCCCTTGTTGCCCATCGCAACGCCCACATCCGCGCGCTTGAGCGCAGGCGCGTCGTTGACGCCGTCGCCCGTCATCGCGATCACGGAGCCGTCCGCCTGCAGTGCCTCCACAAGGCGGAGCTTGTGTTCCGGGCTCGTCCGCGCGAAGACGCTCACCTCCCGCGCCCGCCTCGCGAAGTGCCCGTCGTCCAGCGCATCCAGCGCCGCGCCGGTCGTGGTCGCCGCCTCGGCGGAAAATCCGAGTTGCCGAGCAATCGCCTTTGCCGTTTCGGCATGATCCCCCGTGATCATCTTGACCGAGATCCCCGCCGCCCGGCATTCCTCGATAGCGGAAATGGCTTCCGGCCGTGGCGGGTCGATCAGCGCCACGAGGCCGAGCAGCGTCAGCCCCTCTTCCGCGTCCTCTTGCGTGATCGTCTCGCAGCCTTCCGGCATGACGCGCCTCGCCAGGCCGATCACGCGCTGTCCCGCCGCGGCCAGTTCGTCGATGCGCCGCTGCCAGAAGACAGGGTCGATCTCCGCTTCGCCATCGGGAGCCGCCACCCGCGCGCACATCTCGACGATCCGTTCCGGTGCCCCCTTCACATAGGCGACGGGCGGCCGGTCCTCTCGCGCGTGAAGCGTCGCCATGTAGCGGTGCCGCGCATCGAAGGGCACTTCATCGAGCCGCACGAACCGCGCTCGCGCCGCGCCGATGTCATGTCCCGCCTTCAGCGCGAAGGAAAGCAGCGCCCCCTCCATGGGATCGCCATCGGCATGCCAGTCGCCGCCATGCCGCGTAAGCTGCGCGTCGTTGCACAGAAGCCCCGCCAGCGACAATTCCTCGATCACGGGATAGGCGGCGATGTCGATGGCCTCTCCGTCCACCAGAAAGCGCCCCTCCGGCGCATAGCCAGCGCCTTCCACCTCGATCTGTGCCGATGCCGTCAGCGCCGCGCGCACGGTCATCTCGTTCTTCGTCAGCGTGCCCGTCTTGTCGGTACAGATGATGGAAACCGCACCGAGCGTTTCCACGGCGGGAAGCCGCCGGATGATCGCATTGCGTCGCGCCATGCGCTGCACGCCGGCGGCCAGCGTGATCGTCATCACCGCGGGCAGCCCTTCGGGGATCGCCGAAACGGCCAGCCCGATCACGATCATGAAGGCATAGGCCGCATCGTAGTGAGCGGCATAGGTTGCATAAAGAAAGACCAGCGCCGAACCGGCCAGCACCGCAATTGTCACCTGCCGCGCGAAGCCGTCCATCTGCCGCACCAGCGGCGTGGTGAGTTTCTCCACCGCGCCGATCATGCCGCTGATCCGGCCGAGCTCCGTGCGCCCGCCCGTCGCCACCGCGACGCCGATGCCCTGTCCCGCCGCGACGAACGTGCCGGAAAAGGCCATGGAAAAGCGGTCGCCAACGGGCGCCTCCTTCGCGACGGGCGCAAGCGCCTTGTCGGCGGGAACGGACTCGCCCGTCAGCGCCGCTTCGTCGATCCTCAGATTGTTCGCCTTGACGAGGCGAAGATCGGCAGGCACCCGGTCTCCCGCCTCCAGCAGCACCAGATCGCCCGGCACCACATCCCCGGCCGCTATCGTCGCGCGCCGCCCGCCGCGCAGCACCGAGGCATGAGGGTCGATCATGGCGCGGATCGCGGTGAGCGCCTCTTCCGCGCGGCCTTCCTGGATGAAGCCGACAATGGCGTTCACGACGACGACAAGCGCGATCACCGCGGCATCCGTCAGATGCCCGATTGCGGCGGCAAGGGCGCCCGCCCCGATCAGCACATAGATGAGAAGATTGTGGAATTGCAGAAGAAAGCGGGTAAACGCGCTCCGCCCTTTCGCCTCCGGCAGGCGGTTCGGACCGTATTGCGCGAGGCGGCGTGCCGCCTCGTCCGGACTGAGTCCCCCATGCGGCGTACCGAGCGCGGACAGCGCCTCGCCCGCCTCCAGCGCATGCCAGTCGCGTTCCGTCTTCCCCTTGTCCGGCGCCGCCACTGAACTCACCGCACCCCGCTCCGCTGTACAGGGCGTCAGTGTAACGGGTTTTCTCTCATTTTCGCGCGAAGTCTTGTCGCATCGTTACCCGCAAGCCCGCCTCTGCTCCGGGTCGTGAAGCTGCGGCTTGAAGAACATGCCGAGCTGGAGGCTCTCCGCGATCCGCGCCGCCTTCTCGATGAAGCGCTCCGCCGTTTCGGCGTCACAAACTTCCTCCGCCGTCTCCCGGAACAGCATGAGCCAGCGGTCGAAATGTTTCGGCGTCACCGTCTTGAGCTTCAGATGCGCGCGCATGGGCTGTCCCTTGTAGCGCCCGGTCGTCAGCATCACGCTCGACCAGAAGTCGCACATCTTCATGAGATGCGGTTCCCAGTCATGGATCGCGTTGTTGAAGACTGGCCCGAGCATCTCGTCCTGACGGATGCGTCCGTAGAAGCTGCGCACCAGCGTCTCGATCTCGGCTTCGTTGGTAACGCCTGGTCCTGCATCCGCCTCGCGGCACCAGATGCCCCGCGCCTTCCCCGCTTCGGCATCGTCGCGATTGTCTGTCATGGCGCGCTCCTATAAGATAGATTTGAAATACATCTTATAGCAGAATGTCCGTATCGCCATGCGGCATTTCGCCTGCCCGGCAGTATCTTCGGAGAAAACCCGATGCGCCTGACGCTCCACACCGACTATGCGCTGCGCATCCTCATGCATCTTGCGCTCGCGCCCGGCCGGCTCGTTACCATCTCGGAAGTCGCCGCCAGCTTTTCCATATCGCGCAACCATCTCGTGAAGGTCGCGCATGAACTGGGACAGGCAGGCTTCGTCGAAACCATGCGCGGCCGCGGCGGCGGGCTTCGTCTTGCGCGCCCGCCGGAAGAGATCGCCATCGGCGATGTCGTCCGCGCCATGGAGGAGGATTTCAGGATCGTGGAATGTTTCGACCGCGACGCGAATTCCTGCTGCATCGCGCCGGCCTGCCGCCTGAAGCGTCTTCTGAAGGAGGCGCTCGATGCGTGGCTGGCGGTCCTGGATGGAGCGACCCTCGCCGATCTCGTCGAAAGGCCCGCGCCGCTCCGCCGCCTATTGGCTCTTACCGCCTAGGCGTCAACCGAACGCAAACCCCGAATGAGGCTTCAGCCCCTCGCGCTCGCGCCGTGCCTCGCGGCGCTCCTCCGCCGCGTCGCGGTGGTCGCTCTTCTCCGCCCTCAGCGACTCGCGCCCCTCGGGAATCGGATCGAGCGATGAGAGAAGCTCCACCACACCGGGGGTAAGTTTGAGCGGCGGCTGTCCGAAGCCCGCGCTCGCCATGCCCGGCGGCGCGCCATGGGAAACCGGGGACAAGGTCACTGCCCCGCGCGTCGCATAGCCTCGCCTCTTGTCCCCGCCGCCGGGGATATCCGCGTGATTTGTGACGTTATCGTGACGTTTCGATGACAGTCCCCTTTGCGCGGCCAGTTCCGCGATCCGCGTAGCGTCGGTGCCCTCGTGCTTCGCCACCAGATTCGCATGGACCTCCGCCGCCGTCCGCGGGCTGCCGTCCTTCTCGTAGAAGATCGAGCGGTTCGCCGCCGCGGCAGCCGGAAAAAGTGCGTCCGCACGGGCACTTGGCGTCTCTTCCGCCGCCTCGATCAGTTTCGATGCGCCACCCGCGCCGAGGAAATGCGCGATGTATAGTTCGCCTTCGCTGGCTTCCCGCCCGATCCTGCTTTCGAGGATTTCCGCGCTTTCCTGCGTATAGGCCCCCGCCATCAGCGCGGAAACATGCGGATCTTCGCGCAGGGCAAGAATTTCCGCCCTTTGGGCAGCATCTGCCACGCTGTAGCGGCCATTCCCCGTCTGCGAAATCGCCTGCGCGTAAGACCCCAGACCGAGCTGCGCGCCGTGCTTCTTCAGCGTCCCGAGCCAGCTCTGCTCCGTGAACTGGAACAGGCCAAGCGCACTCGAAGTCCTTGATTTTGCTCCATGATCGAGGCTCGACTCGCGCATCGCCGTCTTCAGCAGATAGTCGAAATCCGTGCCCGTGCGCGCACTCGCGGACTTCAGCGCGGTCGCGATCGTTGGCTGTACGGCAATGTTTTCGACAAGGCTCATGGGGCCGCTTCCTTCCTTTGGCGTCCCTTCGGTCGCAAGCCCCGTGCCAGCCGTCTTCCTGTTCCATCTGGCGGAAAAGCTGCGTTTTTCACGAGCATTCCCATACGTCCGCGTTAAGCTGCGGAAAACGGCGGAGCGAGGCTCCGCATTCCTGGGGAGGGATCATGTCCGAAGTCGAAGTGGCCGCCGAGGTCGAGGAGGAACTTCATCATCCGCACAAGGGCTCGGGTGAAAAGCCTTATCCGAACCAGATCTATGCCTGGTACGTCGTCGGCATTCTCGTCGTCGCCTACACCTTCTCCTTCATCGACCGGCAGATCCTGAGCCTGCTCGTCGGTCCGATGAAGCGCGATCTGGGCATCTCCGATACCCAGATGAGCCTGCTTCAAGGCTTTGCTTTTGCTCTGTTTTATTGCCTCGCGGGTCTTCCCATCGGCCGCATGGTCGACCGCCGCAACCGCGTCAACATCATCTCGCTCGGTGTCTTCATCTGGAGCGTGATGACCGCCCTTTGCGGCACCGCCCACGCCTACTGGCAGCTCTTCCTTTATCGCATGGGCGTCGGCGTCGGCGAGGCGGCGCTCTCCCCCGCCGCCTATTCCATGATCGCCGACTATTTCCCGCCGAAACGCTTGGGTTTTGCTCTCGGCGTCTACGGCATGGGCGTTTATATCGGTGCGGGCCTGGCCCTCATCATCGGCGCCGCCGTGATCGGCCTCGTCTCGAATGGCGGAGACTTCGTGATCCCGGTTTTCGGCGAGGTCTATGCCTGGCAGCTCACATTCCTGATCGTCGGCCTCCCCGGCATCCTGATCGCGCTTTGGGTCTGGACCGTGAAGGAGCCGGAGCGCCGCGGCTACATGCGCAAGGAAATCGCGGCCGACGGCACGGAAAAGGCTGTGGACGTTCCCGTTTCCGAAGTCCTGGCCTATATGCGCGCGAACTGGAAAACCATCGTCCCGCTCAATCTCTGCTACGCCCTCTCGGCCATGATGGCCTATGGCGTCGCCGCCTGGGTGCCCACCTTCTTTGTGCGCACCTATGAATGGACCTATCCGCAGGCTGGCTGGTGGTACGGCTGGATCATCGTCGTTTTCGGCACCACCGGCGTGGTCGCCGGCGGCTGGTTGGGCGACGTGCTCACGAGCCGGGGTATCCGCAATGGCCGCATGATGGTCTGCGCCTTCACCGGCCTTGCCGCGCTCCCCTTCACGGTCCTCTACCCGCTGATGGACAGCCCCTGGGTGGCGCTCCTCCTCATCTGCTTCTCGACCTTCTTCGCCACCTTCACGACCGGCGCCGGACCTTCGGCCATGCAGGAGCTGATGCCGAACCAGATGCGCGGCTTTGCGTCGGCGGCCCTCATCTTCGTCGTGAGCATCGTGGGTCTCGGCCTCGGTCCCACCTCCATCGCCCTCGCGACGGACTACGTCTTCGGCGACGAGATGATGCTTCGCTACTCGCTGGTCTACGTTCCGGCAGTCATCCTCCTTATCGCCGTTGCCGCGGGCCTGGCCGGACTGAAACCCTATATCCGCAGTCTCGATTATCTGAAACGCTGGAGCGAAGAACACGAAAAGTGATGCAAATCAGACAGTTGCGGTAATTTTCTGATTTAAATTGCAAGACCCGGAACCTGCAATCGTCACGGCCTGATCCAATCCCTCAGCGAGATGATTCAGTTTCTTAGGAACATGAATCTGAACATGAGGAATGGTCGCGAAACCCTGCAGGCGCGGGCCGCTACGGACTTCTCCACAGGTGATGAGGATATTCAGACAGCCTTGCCGTAGACACCGAAGTAGCGGGAAGCGGCGACAGCGCTGGAGCCTCCCTGCACCAGGCTGAGCTTCGGACGCGCGGCTTCGAGCCGTTCCCTCGTCCGCGCCTGCGCCAGCTTGAAGCGCAGCAGCGCCTCGTCATAAGGCTTCACCAGGTAGTCGTCAGCTCCGGTGTCCATCGCACGCCGGATAGACGCCGCACCCGGGTCCGAAGTGACATGGAAGACGCAAGGCCGGCCTCCATCGGCCTGCATGCGGATCGCTTCAAGAAGCATCCGCCCCCCGGCCGTCTGAAGGCTCCCTTCGGCAAGCACCAGATCGGGCGCTGTTTCCGCGGTCAGGGCCAGCGCCTCCTCGGCGCCCGCCGCCCCAGCCACACGGAATCCCAGCCGTTCGAGCATATGGCTCGCGGCGTCTCGCGCTTCGGCGGATTGATCGGCAACAAGGGCGGTGACCAAGCGTCCATCTCCTCGAGATTCGGGGGTGAGCCCGTCTTCGGATGGAACACTAGTCGCCGAGTCTTAAACCAATCGTTAACCGTGCCGGCTCTCAGCCGTGGAAACCGAGCCGCAACTTCTCGACGAGCGCCCTCGCCTCGTCTTCGCCATAGGGCTCCGCCGTGCCCACGCCCCAGACGGGGCCCGGCCAGGCCGCATCCCCGGAAAAGCGGGCAATCACATGAACATGGAGCTGGGGCACCATATTCCCCAGCGCGGCCACGTTCATTTTCTCCGCTCCCGTTGCCTCCCGCAAAACCTCGGAGGCCAGGTCGATCTCCGCGTGAAAATTCGGCTTCTCGGCAGCAGCCACATCGTCGAAGTCCCTCAAACCCTCTCGCCGGGGCACCAGAATAACCCACGGGAACCGTCGGTCATTCATCAGCAGCGCCCGGCAAAGCGGGAGGTCGGCGATGAGCAGCGTATCCGCGGCCAGCCTCTCGTGAAGTTCGAAAGCCATCGGTCCCCTCAGTAGGATTTCGGAAGCTCGAGCACCCGCTCGGCGATATAGCTCAGAACGAGTTCGCGGCTCACCGGCGCGATCCGCGCGATCATCACCTCGCGCATATAGCGCTCCACGTGGAATTCCTTGGCATAGCCCATGCCGCCATGCGTCATGATCGCCGTCTCGCAGGCCCTGAAGCCTGCCTCGGCGGCCAGATATTTCCCCGCATTCGCTTCCGCGCCGCAATTCTCGCCCGCGTCGTAGAGCGAAGCCGCCTTGAAGACCATCAGGTTCGCCGCCTCCAGTTCCGCCCAGCATTTCGCCAGCGGATGCTGGATCGCCTGGTTCTTGCCGATGGGCCTGCCGAACACTTCCCGGTCGCGCGCATATTCGGTCGCCTTTTTGAGCGCGATGCGCCCGACGCCCACAGCCTCCGCCCCGATCAATACGCGCTCGGGGTTGAGCCCGTGGAGAAGATAGTGAAACCCCTTCCCCTCCTCGCCGATCAGGTCTTCATTCGGCACTTTCAGTCCGTCGAAGAACACCGCATTCGAATCCACGGCCTTCCGTCCCATCTTCTCGATCTCGCGTACTTCCGTCGCACCGCCGCGATCGAGATTGGTATAGAAAAGCGACAATCCTTCCGTCGGCTTCGCGCATTTTTCCTTCGGCGTGGTCCGCGCGAGGAGCAGGATCTTGTTCGCGGTCTGCGCCGTCGAGGTCCACATCTTGCGCCCGTGGACTACATAGTTATCCCCGTCCCGCTCCGCGCGGGTGGAAATCGCGGTCGTGTTGAGCCCGGCATCGGGCTCCGTCACGCCGAAGCAGCAGCGGTCCTCGCCCCGGATGAGCGGCGGGAGATTGCGCTCCTTCTGCTCGTCCGTGCCGAAGACGACGAGCGGCATCGGCCCGAAGAGATTGATATGAATGGCGGAAGCGCCGGAAAGGCAGGCTCCCGATTCCGCAATGGTCTGCGCGACGATTGCCGCCTCCGTCACGCCGAGCCCCGCCCCGCCATAGGCCTCCGGCATCGCAACGCCCAGCCAGCCGCCGCCCGCGATATCGCGCACGAAATCTTCCGGAAAGCCGCCATCCCTGTCATGCGCGAGCCAATAGGCGTCGTCATACTTCGCGCAAATGCGCTTTACCGCCTCGCCGATCGCCTGCTGTTCCTCGCTGAACCGGAAATCCATGCTTATCCTCCCCGCGCCGTTTCGTGTTCTGTTGCGCGAGGCTATAACCTACCCGACAGGCAGGCGGCGAGACAGCCTGCGGAAAAAAAGGGACAGGACTGGAATGCCGGGACTTTATTTCGAGGAATTCGAAGAGGGGCACATCTTCAAGCACCCGATCAGGCGCACGGTGACGGAGACGGACAATGTCCTCTTCTCCACCATGACCATGAACCCGGCCGCCCTCCATCTCGATCACCACTATGCCGAGACGGAAACCGAATTCGGCAAGCCGCTGGTGAACAGCCTCTTTACGCTGGGTCTCATGATCGGCATTTCCGTGAACGACACCACGCACGGCACCACCATCGCCAATCTCGGCATGACGGATATCTCCTTTCCGAAGCCCGTCTTCCAGGGCGACACTCTGCGCGTCGAAACGCGCGTCGTCTCGAAACGCCGTTCAAAGTCGCGTCCACTGGCCGGCATCGTCACATTCGAACACAAGGCCTACAACCAGCATGGGGTCGAGGTCGCGACCTGCATCCGCCAGGCCTTCATGCATGCCAAAAGCACCGAAGAGGCCTGAGCGATGCGTTCCTTCCTCTTCGTCCCGGCCGACAGCGAAAAGAAACTGTCGAAGGCGGCAAGCTGCGGCGCGGATGCGCTGATCCTCGACCTTGAGGATTCTGTCGCCCTCTCCGCCAAGGACACTGCGCGCACTGCCGCCGCCGCTTATCTGAAAACGGCGGACCGCACGGGCCCGAAGCTGGTGGTACGCATCAACGCGCTCGACACGCCCTTCTGGGAAAAGGATCTGGAAGCGGTTATCCCCGCAAAGCCCGACATGATCGTCGTGCCGAAAACACTGTCGGGCGATTGCGTGAAGAAAGTGGGCGAGCATATCGACAAGCTCGGCGGCGGCGAGGAAATCGGCATCGGCTGCGTGGCAACCGAAACCGCCGCCTCCCTTTTCACGCTCGGCACTTACGGCGGATCGCATCCACGCCTCTCCTTCCTCACCTGGGGCGCGGAAGACCTCGCAGCGGCGCTTGGCGCGCGCGACAACAAGGATGAGCAGGGCCTCTATACCGGCCCCTACCAGCTCGCGCGCACACTGACGCTGCTTGGCGCTGTCGCTGCTGGCGTACAGCCGGTCGATGGTGTGTGGAAGGATTTCCGCGACGAGAAAGGCCTCGAAGCCGAAGCCCGTGCCGCCGCGCGCGACGGCTTCACCGGCAAGATGGCCATTCATCCGGCGCAGGTCGCCATCATCAATGAAGTCTTCACGCCAAGCGATTCAGATCTCGCCCATGCGCGCGCGGTAGTGGAGGCGTTCGAAAAGGCCGGCGATGTCGGTGTCGTCGCGCTCGACGGCGTCATGCTCGATATCCCCCATCTGAAACAGGCCCGCGCCCTCCTCGCCCGTGCCGAACGCTAGAGTACCTTCATGAAACCCGCCGTCTTCGTCGCCCTTCCTCTTGGCAAGCCCTTCGAGCGCAAACTGGCCGAGCGTTTTACGGTCATCACCGATCCGGCGAACCGGGCTGAGGCGGAAGCGCTGGTCACGATCGGCGCCACGAAGACCGGCGCCGCTTTCATGGAGGAGATGCCGAAGCTGAAGCTCATATGCTGTTTCGGTTCCGGCCATGAAGGCGTCGACATCGCGGCCGCCGAGGCTCGCGGGATCAAGGTCGCGAACACGGTTGGTGCCAATGCAGCGACCGTCGCGGATCTCGCCGTAGCGCTCCTCCTCGCTTCCATCCGCAAGATCGTCGAGGCGGACAGGCTTACCCGCACCGGCAAATGGCGCGGGGAAAACCCGGCCAGCCTCCTTTTCCTGCGAGGCCTCACCGGTCGAAGGATCGGCATTGTCGGCCTCGGCGCAATCGGATTGAAGATCGCGACGCGCCTCGAAGGTTTTGAAACCGAGATCGGCTATACCGGCCGCAATGAAAAGCAGGGCGTTCCCTATCGTTATTTCCGTTCCGCGCTCGACCTCGCAACCTGGGCGGATACCTTGATCCTCGCTCACCGCGCGGACGAGACGAACCGGCATCTGGTCAATGCGGCGGTGCTCAAGGCGCTCGGCCCCGAAGGCCACGTCGTGAACATCTCGCGCGGTTCGGCCATCGATGAAGACGCGCTGATCGCCGCATTGAAGGACGGCACGATCGCGGGTGCAGCTCTCGACGTCTTCGAAGACGAGCCGGCCCCGCGCCCGGACCTCACAAACCTGCCCAACATCGTGGTAACGCCGCATCTGGGCGGCGGCACCTCCGAAGCGATCGTTGCCATGGGCGACGCCGTCATCGCCAATCTCGAAGCTTTCTTCGATGGCAAGCCGCTACCCAGTCCGGTGACGGCTTAAGGTACGAGAAAGCGGATTGCGAGCCCGAGCAAGGCGGCAAAGCCGAGCACAGGCAATATCCCTGCCTTGAAGCGAAGAACGGCCAGAATAGCCGCCGCGCTCAACACCAGCGCCCATGGGTCAAGCGTCGAAAACGCCGGCAGCCAAAGCCGGAAGATCGAAACCCGCACTTCCGCGACCTCGCCGAAGAGAACGTGAAGACCGAACCAGAGCGCAAGGTTCAGGATCACGCCGACCACGGCCGCTGTGATCGCCGTGAATGCGGCGTTGAGACTCACGACGTTCCGCATCCGCTCTACGTAAGGAGCACCGAGGAAAATCCAGAGGAAGCACGGCGCGAAGGTCACCCATGTGGTGATTGCCGCGCCTGCCATGCCCGCAAGCATAGGGTCGAGCCCGGTCTCCGCCCGGTGCGCGCCCATGAAACCGACGAACTGCAGCACGAGGATGAGTGGACCCGGCGTCGTCTCCGCAAGCCCCAGCCCGTCCAGCATTTCGCCGGGATTGAGCCAGCCGAAATTCTGCACCGCCTCCTGCGCAACATAGGCGAGCACGGCATAGGCGCCCCCGAAGGTCACGACCGCCATTTTCGAAAAGAAGATTGCCTCCTGCACGAAGACATGCACCGGACCCAAGACGAGCAGAAGCGCCGCGACGGGCAGGAGCCAAACAGCAAGCCCGATGACGAGCGTCGCCAGCGTCCGCCGCATCGAGATCGGGCCGCGCCCGCCCCTGAGCATCTCTTCCTCCCTTGTCTCCAGCGCATCGCCAAAGACGGCAGGCGAAATACGAACGGCCAGCAAGCCGAACATTGCCGCGCCCAGCACGACCACAGGGAAAGGAATGTCGAAAAAGAAGATCGCCGCGAAGGCCGCGCCCGCGACGGCATAGAGCGCGCCTGTCTTCATCACGCGCTTCGATATGCGGATCAGCGCATCGATCACGATCGCAAAGACCGCTGCCTTGATGCCGAAGAAGATCGCCTCGACAAAAGCAAGCTCCGCATAGGCCGCATAGAGAATGGAAAGGCCGAGCATCACCGCCACTCCGGGCAAGATGAACATCAGCCCCGCCGCAAGCCCGCCTTTGACGCCGTGCAGCAACCAGCCGGAATAGGTGGCGAGCTGTTGCGCTTCCGGCCCCGGCAGCAGCATGCAGAAATTGAGCGCATGCAGAAATTGCGGTTCGGAGAGCCACTTCTTCTCGTCTACAAGGATGCGGTGCATGAGCGCGATCTGCCCCGCCGGGCCGCCAAAGCTCAAAATCCCTATCTTCGCCCAGACGCGAAAGGCTTCGGCAAAGGAAACGGGGGTCTTTTCATTCATGGCGCTGATGCCCGTTCCGGAGGACGAATCGATAGGCTAACCCCTCAATATCGCACTGGATTATGACAGTTGCAGCCGTTCACCCTTTTCCGAAAGTCAGAGAGCATTGACCTTCCGCCCGGCGCTGTGCAGTTTGAGCCGAAATCGGAAAGGGCATCGAGTTGACGACGCAATCCCCGGAAGCGCCCGCGCTTCCCGAGCATTATCGTGAAATCCTGACGCTGATGAAGGAAGGCCGCCGCAAGGTTGCGGAGGAACGCTGCCGCGCCTCGCTCGCCGAGACACCGACCGATGCCGACCTCATGGCCCTCCTCGCCTCCATCGTGGTCGAGCGCGGCGCACTCCGCGAGGCCGAAGCGCTGCTCAAGCGCGCAATAGGCCTCGCGCCTACGGAGCCTGCGCCCTGGATCAATCTCGGCCGCATCTTCCAGCAGGGTGGCCGCTGGGGCGAAGCGCTGACGCACTACGAGCATGCAGCGAACCTCTTTCCCACCCATCCGCAGATTGCCGCCACGCTCGGCCAGCTCTATCAGCGCGCGAACCGCTTTGCCGACGCCGAAGCACAGTACAAGGCCGCCATCGAGAATGGTGGCCCGCCGGCAGTTCATGTCCAGCTCGGCATGGTTCTGCTCCGCCAGGACCGTGTGGATGAAGCTATCGCCGCCTTCAACACCGCTATCGGGCTGAACCCGAACCTCGCCGCGGCTTACGGCAATCTCGGCAACGCCCTTCAGAAGAAGGGCGACTTGCCCGCCGCCGCGGCAGCCTATGAGAAAGCCGTCGCGCTCAATCCCAAGGATACGATCTCCTATGTGAGCCTCGGCATGGCGCAGTTGAAGCTCGGCCAGGCGCGCGAAGCCGCCGAAATCTTCGAGCGCGCTCTCGCAACTCACGGGCCGGAGCGCCGCGCCGCCGCATGGCTACCTTATGCCCGCGCTCAGGAATTCGGCGAAATGCCCGCCGGCTACCGCGCCGAGATCGCCGAACTCGTCTCCCGCCAGCATCTTGAAGCACCGGAAGGCTATGCCTCGATGGCGGAGCTCAACGCAGCTCTCGCCTCCGCCCTCGCCGAAGACCCGACCACCGTCTGGGAGCCTCTCGGCAAGGCAACCCGCAAGGGCGGCCAGACCGGCCTCCTCCTCGACAATCCGCGCGAGCCCTTCACTTCCTTCGAGAAGGCGCTCCGCAAGGTCATCGACGCGCATTTCGATTCAATCAAGCTGCAGCCCGGTCACCCCTATCGCGGCATGGTGCCGAAGACCTATCATCTCGATCTCTGGGGCACGCTGCTTTCGGAAGGCGGCCACCAGCACTCTCATATTCATGTCGGCGGCTGGATGAGCGGCGTCTATTACGTCTCGCTTCCCGACACGCTCGGGCATGGCAGCGAAGGCAAGGACGGCTGGATCGAGTTCGGCCATCCCCCGCCGGAGTTCGAAGCGGCATTCGAGCCGCAGACCGTCATCTATGAGCCACGCGAGGGAGAGGCGTTCTTCTTCCCCTCCTACCTCTTCCACAGGACGCTGCCCTTCTCGGGCGATGAGCGCCGCATCAGCCTCGCCTTCGACGTGAAGCCGACAAGCTGGCGCTGACGCAATTCTTCAGCCTATCATGATCGCCTGTGGGAGGAGACGATGACACCGGAAGAAGCGGCTGCCCATGTCGCGGCGATCGAGGAGGATGGCTATACGATCGTTCGTGACGCGATCGAGCCCACCCTGCTCGACGAACTGAACGAAACGCTTCTGCGCCTCGAGCGGGAAATGAATATCGTTCCCGCGAAGAACGGCTTCGAGGGGCATCACACAGTCCGCATCTATAACCTGCTGGCGCTCGCGCCTGTTTTCCAGCGCATCCCGGTGCATGCCAACGTCCTGCCTGTGATCGAAGGTGTACTCGACGATGGCTGCCTCGTTTCCTCTCTATCCTCCATCTCGATCGATCCGGGAGAGAAGGCACAGCCCATTCACGCGGACGATCAGGTAATGCCCGCCGCCAAGCCGCACATCGCCTTCGTCTGCAACTCCATGTGGGCTCTCACCGACTTCACGGAAGAAAACGGCGCAACGCGCATCATCCCCGGCTCGCACAAGCGTGACGCATCCCCGGATTACGGCACCCATTACGACAGCATCCCGGCGGAAATGCCCAAAGGCTCCGTCCTCATCTGGCATGGCAGCCTCTGGCATGGCGGCGGTGCAAACCGCTCATCCGCTCGCCGCGTCGGCATCGCCATGAACTACTGCGCCGGTTTCATCCGCCAGCAGGAGAACCAGCAGCTCGGCATTCCGCTCGAAATCGTCAAGACCTTCTCGCCGCGCCTTCAGGAACTCTGCGGCTTCGGCACCTATCGAAGCCTCATCGGCCATATCGACAAGAAGACGCCCGCCCAGCGCCTCCTCGGCGAAACGCGCGACTTCAAGTCGATCTGGGATTACTCCTGATCGAGCAGTCCCGGCAGCAAGGTGATATCGGCGATTACGCGGTCGGCAAGGGGCGACAGATCGGCTTCGGCACTTGCACCCGTCAGTACACCGATCAGAAGTCCCGCGCCCGCGCTCGAACCCATTTCGAGATCGTGCCTGTTGTCCCCGACCACGGCGATTTCTACGGGCTTCAGTCCTGTCGTCGCGCAGAAGGCGAGCGCCATGCCGGGGCCCGGCTTCACGCCGTGCCCGCTGTCATAGCCCGCCGCAAAGTCCAGATGGTCCGATAGTCCGAAGCGGAGGATCGTCCCTTCCGCAGAAGCCGCGACATCGTTCGTCGCAATGCCGAGCTTGAGCCCGCGCGCCTTCATCCCGCGAAAGAAGACGCCGAGATCGGTGACGGGAATGGACCTCTCCGGCCCGAGCTTCGCAAAAAAATCGTCGAGCCGCGCAATCAGCGCCGCACGGTTATCCAGACCGAGCAAACCGAGCCATGCATCGGCAAGCTCGAACGTATCACCGGCCGCGGCGATGCTCCCCGCCGCGAAACGGCCCGTCTCCTCGCGATAGCCTATGGCGGCAAGCATTCGGGAGGCGATATGCGAATCTTTCCCCGCCAGCTCTTCCGCCACCTCGCTGAGGATCGGTCCCCATGTGCCATGGAAATCGAACAGGGTGCCGTCCTTGTCGAAGAGGACGCCCTTGATATCTCCCACAGCCGGCTCCCTGCGATTTTCCGCCATGATGTTCCGTTCCGGCACGTTTCGGGCCTATATTAGCCGTGGGTGCGCAATTCGAAAGCCGGAGGAGACCGCAATGCGGACCTTCAAGATCACGATCGCCTGGATTCTCGTCGCATTTTGCGTCGGCATCACCGGAGCCGTCTATCTGCAGAGCCAGGGCGCCGCGGTTGCAGTCGGGTCGCTTCTGTCGCTCGTGCTCGTCTCCTTTCTCTACGATCACAGGACATCGATCTTCAGTCCCGGAGAAGCGAAGGCGAAGAAGAAGGATGAGCTGACCGGAACGGCGGTCGCCCAGGGCGTTGCCCTTACGCGCCTTGCGGAAGGGGAAGTTCGCGGCTCCCCGAATTATTCAGGAAACTGAGCATTCGTCTCGGACCGCTCAGGCCTTTGGCTTCCATTCCGAAGTGATGTCGGAAAGTTCGGGCCGCGGGCGCTCGTCCTTTGGAACGCTCTCGCTGCCGAAATAGAGATAGCCTGCGACCCTCTCGTTCTCGCCAAGCCCCAGCGCCTCGTTCACGGATGCGTCGAACGCATACCATTCGGTGAGCCACTGCGCGCCATAGCCAAGCGCCGTCGCCGCGATCAGCATGTTCTGGCAAACCGCTCCAGCCGAGAGAATCTGCTCCCATTCGGGAATCTTGATGCCCGGCGTCACGCGCGACACGACGGCGACGACCAGCGGCGCCCTCGAAAGGCGCCCGCGTTCGAAAGCGATCTGCTCCTCCGTCGCCCGCGTCTCGACTTCCGCATAAATCTTCGCCAGCAAATCGCCGAACTTTGCGCGCGCATCGTCCTTGAAAAGGATGAAGCGCCAGGGCGCTAGTTTGCCGTGGTCGGGCACGCGCGCCCCCGCGCGAAGGATCATCTCGATTTCGCTGTCGCTCGGGCCGGGCTCCACCATGGTGAGCGCCTTCGCGGAGCGCCGCGTCAGCAGAAGATCGATCGTTTCCTTGGATTTGGCCACGGCGGCTCCTTTGCGTTCCGGAATCCAGCTCTCCCCGCAGTTCTACTTATGTGGACGTATTTACTTAGGCAAGTCCGGACGCCACCATGTCCATCTCGGGCATGGGGGCTTTGGGTTGCGACGATTCTTCTCGCGCGGGACGAAAATCCTGTCCTGCGCACTCATTTTGATATTCTGCAGCGACGTGGCGCTGGCTGGCGGCTGGCCCCGCGCGCCCGGTTCCGGCGAGCTCATCACGACCGTCTCCCGCATGCGTTCCAATGCGCGCACCGAGGACAAGATCGATACCTCCACCGGAAAGATTTCGCCCTTTCGATATCGCAAGACCGAAATCACCTCCTACCTCGAACTCGGCCTCATCGACGATCTGACGGCAATCGGCGAACTCGCCCACACGAAAGAGAGATCGGAACTCGTCGTCGGCACCTTCGAGAACAGTGGCATTTCCCGTATCAAGGCCGGTTTCCGCTATGCGATCGGCACATGGGAGGAAACGCTCTTCTCCATTCAGCCCCTCGTCACCCTTCACCTCGAAGACATCAGCGAAAATCCCGTCATGATCCATAGTGGCGATGTCGACGCCGAAATCGCGCTCGTCCTGGCGCGCAGCGACAGCTTCATGGGTGTCGAGGTCTTCTCCGTGCAGGAGATCGGCTGGAGCTGGCGAAACAGCGACCGGCCGGACGAGGTAAGAGCCGACATAACACTGGGAGCGAAGCCCAGGCCCGGCACGATGTTTCTTCTGAAAAGCCTCAACGGCGCTGCGCTGGATTCATTGCCGAACGAAAAACACTACCGCTCGAACAAGCTCGCTTTCTCCCTCGTCCAGGATCTCCCGCAGAACATCCTCCCCGGCACCGCATTTGAGGCGGGTGTGGAACGGTTTATCGACGGCCAGGGCACCATCGACGATACGACATTTCGCGTCGGCCTCTGGTATCGCTTCTGACTTAGGGGATGGACGGCCCGCCTGGCTCGGGAGTATCCGCCTCCACCGGCCTGTCCTGCGCTTCCTGCTGTTCTCGCCTATCGGTGCCGATCGCGCCCAGCACATCTGTTTCCGGCGGCGCGTCGAGCCCGCTGCCCGGCACGCCAGCGCGAAGCTCCGCCAGCGTGAACCCCATGCGCACATCATAGGTCCGCTCCGTCTGGTTGCGAAGCCGTTGCTGCGCATCGTACCAGGCGCGCTTGGTCGCACCGTCCGGGCAAGTCGCTAGCTCATCCCCGTCGCGCGCGCCCCAGCGCAGTTCGGGACAGTGATAGGGATCGAACGAAAAATCGAAAAGCCGCCTGCGCGCCTCCTCGAAACTCAATCGCCGCGCCTCGCCGTTGCTCGCGGTATAGATCACCTCGCACGCCCCGGCTTCTTCCGAATAGACCTGGGCGAGATCGCCTGCCAGATCGTCGCTGTCATAAGCGAGCTTCGGATCCCCCGCCTCTCCCATCGCCAGAAACTGCAGCGTCCGCTCGCGCAGTTCGACGAAGGAGGTCTTCAGCCGCGCATCGCGCGAAGGCGTCGAATAGGTCTCCCAGTCACCGGACGTACCGTAGATGTTGTCCGGCAGCCGCGCGGGTTGCGCGCGGATATTGAGTCCCGCTTTCACCGCGATGTCGATCGATTGCGCGCGGTAGTGGAGGTCGTCGCAAAGCTCGCGCACCATCAGCCGCGTCTCCTTGACCGGATCGTAGGCGACATCGCCCTTCGCCACCGCCTGACGCACATAGTCGTAATAATCGAGCGCCTCGCCCTTGTAGACGAAGCGCGCACCCATCCATTGTTTCGCGCGGGGAATTTCCGTGCCGAAGAACTGCTCGTCCGACCAGTCGGCAAGCGCGTTATCCGGCGCGAGTTCGATGCGCCCGCCATGCCAGGTACCGTCCGCGCCCTGTGTCGCGCCAACAAGCTTTACGGGCCGCCAGTTCTTGAAGCCCGCCCCCATCGGCGCGGAAGCCCGCACGAAGCGTTTGCCATAGCTGCCGCGCGTCAGCGAATTGTCCGGATGACTGTCGATGAAGAGAATACGCCCGTCATCCTCCACCTTGTAGACGACCGCAACATGCCCGTTCGGATCGTAGATCACGGTGCCGGGGCGGATCGCCTCGCGTGAAATTTTGACGGGATAGAAATCGAAAAGCTGGCCCCTCGTCTCGCCCGGCGCAAAGCGGAACATCGCGCTCGAAATCACATTGTTGATCGCGTTGAGAACGGTCCGTCCATTGGGATAGGCACCCTCCGCGTGCGGCAGCACATCTGTCCGGGCATAGACATAGTTGCCATGGCGCGAATAGCGCAGGTCTTTCGAGCGCCCCACCGCCGCCACCCCGCTCGCATAGGAAAAGGGCAACCCGTTCTTCCATGCGAAATAGGCGCGCAGCGCATATGGCAGATCCGCACAGTCGGCATAGAAGAACATGCCTTTCGGGTCGCTCGCCCGGTAGATGTTCTGCGGCCCCTTCAGGCACTCGTCGAAAGTTCGGCAATCGCTTTCGCCGATCGCGGTCACGAACTCGCCGAATGCGCGCTCGTCGCTCTCCGTCCATGCGGTTTTGGTGATGCGCCAGCGGAAACCTTCCGGCGTCTGGTAATAGGCGGGATCCACCGTCTCCGCCCCGCTTGCCACCGGCGCCATCGTCGCCGTGCCGGGGTGCGGCGTGTCCGCCCCCGCCATCGTGAAATTGAAGGCACAAGCAATCCCGAGCGCGAAAGCCGCACCCTGCCATGTCTTCAAACGCGCCATGCGTGAAAGCCCCTTACCGGCGTTCTGCAGCAGTACCCCGTGCCGGAATTTAACCACAAACACGCAGGCCCTGTCCGCCTCTCCCGGTCATTCTATTATTTTCATATTGACTTAATTAAGCTGATACGGAATCAATAAGCCATGGAAACATTCGCTGCCCTTGCCGATCCGACGCGGCGCCAGATCGTCGAAATGCTCGCGTCGGGGGAACTCGCCGCCGGTGACATCGCCCGCCGTTTCGAGATGAGCGCGCCCGCCGTCTCCCAGCATCTGAAAGCATTGAAGTCCGCCCGCCTCGTGCGTGTCCGCGTGGATGCGCAGCGCCGCATCTATTCGCTGGACCCGGCGGGCATCGAAGGCGTGGAAAGCTGGCTCGCCAATATCCGCCGCTTCTGGGGCCCGAAGCTCGATGCCCTTGAACGCGAACTCCAGGCCGCGGCCGAAAGGGATCGAAAATGAGCGACAACACTTACGGCACCCTGATCGACAAACACACGGTGCGCTTCGAGCGGCTTCTTCCCGGCCCCATCGAGCTTGTCTGGAAGTATCTGACGGACAGCGAGTTGCGCGGGCGCTGGTTCGCGGGCGGACCGATGGAGCCCCGCGTCGGCGGCGAGATGAATGTCGTCTTCGACAACAGCAATGTCGGCCCCCATCCCGCGCAGCCGCCGGAGAAATACCGGAAATATGCCGGCACCTTCGACAGCAAGCATGTCGTGACGATCTGGGAGCCGCCGCATCGTCTCGGCTTCACCTGGGATGACGACATGAATCCCGAAGGCAGCGTGGTCGAATTCGAACTCACGGAAGAAGGCGACAAGGTCCGCCTCGTCCTCACCCATCGCCGCGTCTCCGGCGTCGACGACGCAATCAACTTCTCGGGCGGCTGGCACACGCATCTGCAGATGCTCGCCGAGCAGCTTGAGGGGAATCCGAAAACGCCCTTCTGGACTGCTTTCGACGGCGTCGAGGACGAATATCGCAGGCGCTACACCGGCAAATAAGAAGCGAGGGAGGAGAAGCAATGGCAGGGACGGCGATACGCCCCTTCTTGATGTTCGAGGGCAAGGCCGAAGAAGCGATGAACCTCTATGTTTCGCTTTTCCCGGGAAGTAGCATCGACAGCATCAATAAATATGGACCGAACGAGCCCGGCCCCGAAGGCACGGTGCAGCTTGCAACTTTCACCCTCGCGGGCCAGACGATCATGTGCATCGACAGTCCGGCGAAACATGCCTTCACTTTCACTCCGTCCTTTTCCTTTTTCGTCGATCTTGAGACGAACGAAGAGCTCGAAAGGATCGCGGCGATCCTCGGCAAGGATGGCGCGGTCATGATGCCGCTCGACAATTACGGCTTCAGCCAGCGCTTCACCTGGCTCAGCGACCGCTACGGCGTGTCATGGCAACTGAATTTGCCGTGAGTTTTTTCGACCGTTCCTTTTACCGTCATTGCGAGCGAAGCGAAGCAATCCAGGGGCCACATGCACTGAGCTTGCCGCCCTGGATTGCTTCGTCGCTTCGCTCCTCGCAATGACGACAAAGGTGCAGACGTCACCTCAAATCCGGCGGCGTCGCCTCGTCCACCAGCGATTTCACCACATCGGCAAGCGCCATCGTCTGTTGCTGCTGCGAGCCGAGGCGGCGAACGGAGAGCGTCCCCTCTTCCGCCTCGCGCTTGCCCGCGACAAGGATCGCCGGCACCTTGCCGACCGAGTGCTCGCGCACCTTGTAGTTGATCTTCTCGTTCCTGAGATCGAGCTCCACGCGAAGCCCGGCGGCGCGGAGTTCCGCCACGACCTTCTCGGCATATTCGTCCGCATCCGCCGTAATCGTCGCGACGACGGCCTGCACCGGCGCAAGCCAGAGCGGGAACTTGCCCTCGTAATGCTCGATCAGAATGCCGATGAAGCGTTCGAGTGAGCCGAGCACCGCGCGATGCAGCATCACAGGCCGATGCTTCGCCCCGTCCTCGCCGATATAGCTCGCGTCGAGCCGCTCCGGCAGGTTGAAGTCGAGCTGCAGTGTACCGAGCTGCCATGAGCGCCCGATCGCGTCCTTCAGGTGGAATTCGAGCTTCGGCCCGTAGAAAGCGCCCTCGCCCGGCGCCAGCGTGAACTCGCGGCCGAGATCGTTCAGCGCTTCTTCCAGCGCCTTCTCCGCCTTGTCCCAGCTCTCGTCGGAGCCGACGCGCTGTTCCGGGCGCAGCGCGAGCCGCACCTTCAGGTCCGTGAAGCCCATATCGTCATAGACGCTTTCAAGCAGCGAAACGAAAGCTTCCGTCTCGCCCTTGATCTGCTCTTCCGTGCAGAAGATATGCGCATCGTCCTGCGTCATCTGGCGCACGCGCATGAGCCCGTGCAGCGCGCCATGCGGCTCGTTGCGGTGGCAGCAGCCGAACTCGGCCATGCGCAGCGGCAGGTCGCGATAGGATTTCACGCCCTGCTTGAAGATCTGCACATGCGCCGGACAGTTCATCGGCTTGATCGCCATGAGCTTCGCCTTGCCGGAAAGCACGGGCGCATCTTCTTCCGTCGAAGGCACTTCGTCCGGCACCACGAACATGTTCTCGCGATACTTGCCCCAGTGGCCGGACTGCTCCCAGAACTTCGAGTCGAGAAGCTGCGGCGTCCTCACTTCCACATAGCCGGACGCATCGATCCGCCTGCGGACATATTGTTCGAGCGCCTGCCAGATGCGCCAGCCCTTGGGATGCCAGAAGACGGAGCCCTGCGCCTCTTCCTGCAGATGGAAGAGGTCCATCTCGCGGGCGATCTTGCGGTGGTCGCGTCGTTCGGCCTCCTCCACCATCGTGAGATAGGCTTTGAGGTCGGCTTCCGTCGCCCAGCACGTCCCGTAGATACGCTGGAGCATCTCGTTCCGGCTGTCGCCGCGCCAATAGGCGCCGGCAAGCTTCGTCAGCTTGAAGGCCTTGCCGAGCTTCCCCGTGGACGGCAGATGCGGTCCCCGGCAAAGGTCGAGCCACTCGCCCTGCCGGTAGACGGAGACGTCCTCGCCCGCCGGAATGCTCTCGATGATCTCGGCCTTGTAGTGTTCGCCGATCTTCTTGAAATAGGCGATGGCCTCGTCGCGGCTCCAGACTTCGCGCGTGATCGTCTCGTTGCGGTCGACAATCTCGCGCATCTTCGCCTCGATCTTCTCGAGGTCTTCGGCCTTGAAGGGTTCTGCGCGCGCGAAGTCGTAATAGAAGCCGTTCTCGATCACCGGCCCGATCGTCACCTGCGTGCCGGGGAAAAGCTCCTGCACGGCTTCGGCCATCACATGCGCGCAGTCGTGGCGCAGGATTTCAAGCCCGTCCTCCGTCTGCGGCGTCACCACTTCCACAATGGCGTCCCGGTCGATCACCGTGGACAGGTCCATCATCTTGCCGTCGATCTTGATCGCCAGCGCCTTCTTCGCGAGCGACTTCGCAATGCTCTCGGCAAAGGCCAATCCGCTGAGCGGACCTTCCACTTCGCGTACGGAACCGTCGGGCAGTTTCAGATTGATCATGTCTCTTCTCTCAATGCGTTCCGTGCGTGTGTGCGGAGTTTTCCGCTTCCGGCATGCGCCATCGCCCATATCGCCAGGGCGCCCAGAAAGGCTGATCCTCCAGCCGCTCCGGCACCGGGTCGAAGCCGTGGCTCCCCCAGGGATGACAGCGCAGAATTCTCGAAAGCCCCAGCCATCCGCCTCGCCACGGCCCGAAGCGCTCGATCGCCTGCATCGTATAGTCCGAGCAGGTCGGCAAATGGCGGCATTTCGGGCCGATCAGCGGCGAAATGAACCACTGATAGAACCGGATCAGGCCGCGCATCGCGAACGATAAGGGGTCGCGCCGCATGGGGATAACGGGTCCTCCTTGAAACACGCACTTGTTAGCTTTTAATTGGAATCGGCACAACTCGCAGGCACCGCCGGCGCCCTTCGGCCTATCCACCTGATTCGTCGGAAAAAAAGCCGCCCGGGCGATAACGCGGGAGCGGCCGGGCCCGGGGCTCAGAGCGTTTCCAGGCGAAGTGTGAGCGGTTCGCCGTCCGGAAACGCGGCCAAGCTAAGCCGCCGGGCCGGTGCTAGTGAGGGTCCCGGTCTGCGCCGCCGCAGTACCACTCCCCTTCCGTCCTTCCAGCGCGGCGTCCACCGCCTCTTCCACCGCGTCGAACACGAGCAGCGTCGAGGCATGGCGCGCCTTGTATTCGCGGACGGGCTCGAGCACCTCGAGGTCCTTCCACTTGCCGCCATAGATTTCGCGCGGCGGCTCGGCCCCTTCCTTCAGCATGGCGCGCATCGCCGCCGCCACCTCGTGAAGTTCCTTCACGCTCGCGCCGATCACATGCCGCGCCATGATGGAACTGGACGCCTGCCCCAGCGCGCAGGCCTTCACATCGGCGCCGTAGTCGACAACCTTGTCGCCGTCGAGTTTCACATCGACCGTCACCTTGGAGCCGCAGAGCTTCGAGACCGCCGTCGCCGATGCGTCGGGCGCGTCGAGCCGCTCGCCATGCGGAATATCCGCCGCGAGGGCAAGAATGCGCTTGTTGTAGATCTCGTTGAGCATCTGCCTGTGCCTAGCTCGCCACTCTCCAGCTCGTGCCTTGCGGCCCATCTTCGATCTGAACGCCCTTCGCGGCAAGCTCGTCGCGTATGCGGTCCGCCTCCGCGAAGTTCTTTTCCTTGCGCGCCGCGTTGCGCGCGGCGATCAGCCGTTCGATCTCCTCCCCGTCTATATGGGAAGCCGTCCCCCCGCCTGCAAACCAGGCTTCGGGGTCCATTTCGAGAATGCCGATAAGCCGCCCCGCGCCGATCAGCTCCGCCTTGAGTAGCGCCTTCGTGCCGGGGTCCGTTTCCGTATTCGCGCGCTTGGCGATGGCGAATAGCTCGGCCAGCGCCTTCGGCGTGTTGAGGTCGTCGAGCAGCGCCTTCAGGAAAGCATCGGGCACGGCGTCGCTGGTCGCCTCCGCCCTGACATCGGCAAGGTTTCGGAGCGCGCCGTAAAGCCGGTCGAGCATCCGCTTCGCCTGGGCAAGCCCTTCCGCCGTCCAGTCGAGCGGCTGGCGGTAATGGCCGTTGAGCAGCGCAAGCCGGATCGCCTCGCCCGGCGCCTGATCGATGAGATCGTGCACGAGCAGCACATTGCCGAGCGACTTCGACATCTTCTCGGATTCGATATTCACGAAGCCGTTATGCAGCCAGAAGCGCGCAAGCGGCGCCCCGTGATGCGCGCAGGTCGACTGCGCCACCTCGTTTTCATGGTGAGGGAACTGCAGGTCGATGCCGCCGCCGTGAATGTCGATGGTCTGCCCGAGATGCTTCTCGATCATCGCCGAGCATTCGATGTGCCATCCCGGTCTTCCGCGTCCCCAGGGGCTGTCCCAGCCCGGCTGCTCAGGCGTCGAAGGCTTCCACAGCACGAAGTCCGCCGGGTCCTTCTTGTAGGGCGCGACTTCCACGCGCGCGCCTGCCACCATCTCGTCGCGGTCCCGGCCCGAAAGGCGGCCATATTCGGCATAGCTCTGCACATCGAAAAGCACATGGCCTTCCGCCGCATAGGCGTGGCCGTCCTCGATCAGCCGCTCCATCATGGCGATCATCTCGGGAATCGTTTCCGTCGCCTTCGGCTCGAGGTCGGGCGCAAGAACGCCGAGCGTCCCCATGTCCTTGCGGTAGATATCGGCATACTTCTCGGTGATCGCGGAAATCTCGACGCCCTGCTCCTTCGCGGCGGCGATGATCTTGTCCTCGATATCCGTGATGTTCCGCGCATAGACGACATGCGGATAAAGGCGCTTCAGCACGCGCGCCAGCACATCGAATACGACCGCCGGCCGCGCATTGCCGATATGCGCGTAGTTGTAGACCGTCGGCCCGCACACATACATCGTCACGCGGTTCGGGTCCGCGGGCTCGAAGACTTCCTTCTTGCGCGTCCAGTTGTTGTGAAGCGTGAGCTTGTGACGGTTCGGCTGGAAATTCATGTCGCTAGGGCCATCTTGGTTCGGCTGGAGGCTCGGTCCCGGGAGCCCGCCTCTCGACGGCCCCTCAGACGGTGGCGAAACTTGTACACGCGCGGCATGCCGTGCGCCCGCCCCTTGGGCAGCGCGAAGTTCGGCAGCAGGTGGCGCGGCGCATCTTCACCGTGGGTCCTCCGTCGGCGGCACCTTGCGCCGCCATCGTCGCTCTCTGTTAGCGAAGCCTATGGTGAGTGGCAAGGTTTAAGAATTAACCAAGGTACCTGCCGATTTCTGATCCGTCCCCGCTTCAGGCCCGTAGATAAGCGTGACGTCAGGCTATTGCCGGGGGTCCTGCGTGGGGTCTGATATTGCGCAGGTCCGTGGTTCCACCGCCCTTGATAGCCAGTTTCCGCAAGGCTATATGCATGGTTGAGACGATGTCACATCAGCTACAGCATGGCATAAGACCCCGTGCTTGATGGGCAAAACGGGATTTTCCGCAGCGGAGAGCCCGTGACTTGAACCGGACGAACTTCCCGGAAAGGGAGATGAAGCCGGGAAACCCCTAAACGAGATTGGTCGAATGGACATGAATGCTGCAGTTGATGGGCTCCGCGCCCAGACCGGGAACGAGCGCCTTGCCGAGGTGAAGAAGCCGAGCCGCGAGGAAGCCGAAGCCGCCGTGCGCACGCTGATCGCCTGGGCTGGCGACAACCCGGATCGCGAAGGCCTGATAGACACGCCCGGCCGCGTTGTGCGCGCCTACGAGGAATTCTTCGAAGGCTACGAGATCGACCCCTACAAGGAACTCACCCGCACCTTCGAGGAAGTCGAGGGCTATCAGGACATGGTGATGCTCCGCGACATCAACATCGAGTCGCATTGCGAGCACCACATGGTTGCGATCCTCGGCCGCGCGCATATCGCCTATGTACCGACCAAGAAGGTCGTCGGCATTTCGAAGCTGGCCCGCGTCATCGAGATCTATGCCCGCCGCCTGCAGACGCAGGAGACGATGACCGCGCAGATCGCGGACACGATCAATGCCGCGCTGCAGCCGCAGGGCGTCGCGATCCTCATCGAGGCGAAGCATCAGTGCATGACGACGCGCGGCATCAAGAAGCCCGATGTCGCCACCATCACCACGCAGTTCACCGGCGTCTTCCGCGACGACCCCCGCATGGAAGCCCGGTTCATGCAGATGATCCGCGGATACTGAGCCCCAAAAAGCTCGATGCTTTGACAAGAGGCCCCGCCTTCATCTGAATGGCGGGGCCTTTTTCATCCGGCAAACGAAACTGGAATCGAGAGACATGACCGGTAAATCCCCCTTCGCCTCGCGCGGCTCGAAAGAGGAGATCGAGGAAGGCACGTCCTTCTCGCCGAAATTCGGCGCGGACGGCCTCATCACCGCCGTCACGACCGACGCGAAGACGGGCGAACTCCTCATGGTCGCCTGGATGAACGCGGAGGCGCTTGCCCGCACCATCGAGACCGGCGAGGCCTGGTACTGGAGCCGCTCGCGAAACGAGCTCTGGCACAAGGGCGATACCTCCGGCCAGATCCAGACCGTCATTGAGATGCGCACCGATTGCGACCAGGACACCGTCTGGCTGAAGGTCGATGTGGCGGGCGACGGCGGCTGCTGCCATGTCGGCTACCGCTCCTGCTTCTATCGCAGGGTTCCCCGGCAGGACCTGAAAGAGGGCGAGCCCGCAAGGCTCGAACCGGTCGGAGCCGAAAAACTGTCGCACTCCCACGGTTGAAGCCGCTCGAATTCCGTCACATTTGAACGGCATATGAAAGCTGCCGCTGGTGCAGGCGGCATCGCTGTTGCATTCTTCCCGAGTACCGTCACCAATGAAGCAAGTCCGCATGCCCCGTCCGAAAATCGGCATCGCATTGGGCGCCGGCGTGGCGCGCGGCTGGACGCATATCGGCGTCCTGAAAACGCTTTCGCGCGCAGGCATCGACGCCGACATCGTCTCCGGCACGTCCATCGGTGCGCTTGTCGGCGGCTGTCACGTGGCAGGCAAGCTCGAACCGCTGGAAGAATTCGCCCGCTCCCTCACCCGCAGGCGCATGCTCTCGCTGCTCGATTTCCGCTTCCGCTCCTCCGGCTTGATCGGCGACGCGAAGCTCGCCGAAATCATGCATGAGCATCTCTCCGGCATCGCCATCGAGGATCTCGGCAAGCGCTTCGTCAGCGTCGCCACCGAACTCACCACCGGCCATGAACTCTGGCTGCATCACGGCAACCTCATTCAGGCGATCCGTGCATCCTACGCGCTGCCGGGCGTCTTCCCGCCCGTCCCGCTCGAGGGCCGCTGGCTCATCGATGGCGCGCTGGTCAACCCCGTGCCCGTTTCCGTTGCCCGTGCCCTCGGCGCCCGCGTCGTCATCGCGGTCAATCTCAACAACGATCCCTTCGATCCTGCCGCGCGCCGCCGCGCGCATGAGGTCGCCTTTCCCGGCTACATGCAGTCTCCCGCGCCTGCCATGCCGGAGGATGAGCTCTTCCGTGAGATCGAACAGCGGCTGGACCAGGAAGACGAGATGGAGGAAGCGCGCGAGGAAATCGCCGATGCGGCAAGCCCCGTCGAGGATGAAGACACGGAAACAGGCGCCGCCGTCACGGAGCGCATCCGTCAGCGTTTGAAGAATTTGCGCTGGAAGCGTTCGCCCGAGCGTGAACTCATGCGCCGCGTCATCGGTTCGAAACAGCGCGAGCCCGGTATCGCCAGCGTCATGCTCGCTTCACTCAATATCGTGCAGGACCGCCTTGCCCGCATGCGCATGGCCGGCGACCCGCCGGATGTGATGATCGCGCCGAAGGTCGGCCATCTCAGCCTGCTCGATTTCGATCACGCGGATGAGCTGATCGCGCTGGGAGAGGAAGCCGCCGAAGAGGCGATCCCCCAGATTCGCGAAATCATCGAGATCATGCAGTAGCCCTTGGCGGGGCGCCGCTCACCCGTTCGCGATATAGAGGCGCAGCGCCTCCGTCTCCATCACCGTCTCGGCGATACGATGCTTCACCACGTCGCCGATCGAGACGATTCCCACAAGCTCACCCTTCTCGATCACCGGCAGGTGGCGGAAGCGGCCTTGCGTCATGGAGTCCATGAGTTCATCGACGGAGTCATTGAGGCTGCAGGTCACGACGCGCGAGGTCATCACGTCGCGCACGGGAGCATCGAGCGCCTCGCCTCCTTGCCGCGCCACCGCTTTCACGATGTCGCGTTCGGAGATGATGCCCATGACCTGACGGTCCTGCATCACGAGCACGGCACCGATCCGGCGCTCCGTCAGCAGCAAGGCGACATCGCGCACTCTCGTCTCCGGGCTCACCGTGGAGACATCGGCCCCCTTGGCCTTCAGGATCGTGGCGACATTCATGGCTTTCCTCCGCATGTTGAACCTGAGCGGCCCCACCGCCACGGCCTTCCCCGGCCGCTATGGCGCTCCCTGATGAATGATGCGACATTCCGCCGCAACCGGCAAGGAGATAGCTGCAAATTGCAGGAATCCGCCCTTTCCCGGCCCTCGGAGCGGCTCCTTTTGACTTCCGCGCCCGCCACCGGATAATTCCGGCCGGAGAAGAGCATGCCTTGGTTGAGTCCCAATTCTCCGCTCCAGTCACGAACCCGGCCAGAGCCCGGCAAGAGAAAGCGACTCGATCCATGTGGCAACGCGCCTATCTTTACCGCCTGAAACGCGACATCGATCTGTGGATCGAACGTGGCTGGGTCACCCCCGCCAATGCCGAAGCCATTCTGAAGCAGGCGGAGGAAAAGCCTTCCGCCCGGCGCATGCCCGCCATCCTCGCCATACTGGGCGCGGTGCTGATCGGCTTCGCCGTGATGAGCTTCGTCGCCGCCAACTGGAACGAGATATCCAAGCTCGCAAAGCTCGTGATGATTTTCGCCGCCCTCTGGCTGTCATGGGGCGCGGCCTTCATTCTTGAACGGCGCGCCCATCCCGCCTTCGCTCAGGCGGCGGTGCTGATCGGACTGGGCATCTTCGGCGGCGGCATCATGTTGATCGCGCAGATCTATCACATCGTCACCGACGACCCGGGCGGTGTGCTTGCCTGGTGCATCGCCTCCCTCGCGGCGGCGTGGTTGCTTCCCTCGCGTCCCGCCCTCGCGCTCGGCATCCTGCTCATGCTGGTCTGGACGAGCTTCACGCTCGGCATCTCCGAAAAGACGCCCCATTGGGCTTTCTGGATTCCGTGGATCGCGGCCTTCGCGCTTTCGCTTCGCTTTTCCTGGCTTCCCGGTTTTCACCTCGCGCTGCTCGCAGCCTTTGTCTGGCAGGCTATCTGGGCCGTCTCCATCGCCGAAACCTTCCTGATGGATCCGGCATGGCTTCTCCTCTTCTATGTCTTCGAGGCTCTGGCGATCTGGCTTGCCGCGATGCTCTTCTCCGCGCGGTCTCCGCGCTTTGCATCTACCGCCGAGGCCTATGCCATCTTCCTCACCTTCGCTCTTTTCTGGATCTGGCAGATAAGCCCGGATCGCGGCGTGGGTGAAGCCGCGGCGCTTTTCTGGCCTTTTCTCATCGCCATTCTTGCGGCCGTCGCTGTGCTTGCCGTGCTCGCGGTTACGCGCGGCATCCTCGCCATGCGCGATGCACTCGCCATCGCGGTGATAGCTCTCGCCTCGCTCGTCTACCCGGCGGTGGACAGCGCCGCCCCCGCTCTCGTGCCCTGGGTTTACGCCGCGCTCTTCCTCGCCCTCTCCGCCTGGCTCGTTTCCTATGGCACGGCGCATGACTTCCGCTTCGCCGTCAACTTCGGCTTTGTCGCCTTCGGCGCCGAAGTCCTCTGGCTCTATTTCGAAACCATGGGAACGCTTCTCGATACCGCGATCTTCTTCGCCCTTGGCGGCATACTTCTCATTGCGGGTTCCGTGGTCATGGAACGCATGCGCCGACGCCTCGTCGCTCAGGTAGAAGGAGACGCCGCATGAGCCGCTTCGGTCTTGCCGTTCTCGCCCTCGTCGTCGGCCAGTCGCTTTTTCTCGCCGCGATGGTCTGGGACCGGGTCGCCCTCCTGCGTTCGGACAATGTGGTGACGCTCCGCACCGCGCCCGTCGACCCGCGCGACATCTTCCGCGGCGACTACGTCATCCTCACTTACGACATCGCGCAGCTTCCGCTTGCATATCTCGAAGGCGACAGCGACTTCACCTCCGGCGATACCGTTCTCGTCGAACTCGCACAGGAAGGCGAAACATGGAAGGCCGTCTCCGTCTGGCATGAAGGCCACGAGGCCGCGCCTGACGATCGGATAATTCGTGGACGGATTAGCTACATATCGCCGCCAGCAACGACCGCATCTCCGGGAACCGAAGGGGATGTTCCCGCACCTCCATGCACCGACTGCTCTGTGTTGAACGTGAACTACGGCATCGAAAGCTATTTCGTGCCCGAAGGTGAAGGCCGCGAACTTGAGAGCGTCCGCAACGACGGCAAGCTCACGGTCGACGTCGCGCTCGGGGAGGACGGCACCCCCGCCATCAAGCAGCTCCGCATCGACGGCGAACCGGTCTACGAGGAACCCCTCTTCTGACCCTCCGTCTAGATCACCCTCCCCCTGTGGGGTGAAAGGCGCTCCGCGCAAGCGGGCGAAAAGGTCCAGTGGACCTTTTCGAGCGTTGAACGCCCGAAGCGCAAGCGAAGGGCCATATCGAACGAGCGGTAGCTCGTTCGGGGAGGGGTAATCTGTTTGACCGGGGATTATTCGTCCTCGTTCTGAGAAACATCCCGGCCTTCTCAGGATTTCCGGTTTTGTAAGCGCCCGACACTTTGAACTGCACATGCAAATGCACGAAGCCACGAAAAGGCTCGGTCAAATGCACATCCGCATGCTCACGCCCATGCACACGTCCCGCCCTCGTCGCGTTTCATGACGTTTCGATGACGTTTGTGTGACAGTCGGCGCGACTTGTCCCCGCCCCCGGGGACAAGCTCTAACGAAATATCCCCGCTTGCGGGGATTACCTCATGTCGCGCCAGTTGCCGTGGAAGCCGAAGGGAACGCGCGAGGGCAGCTCCACACGCGCGACCGGGCCCGCCGAAATATCCTCCGAATCCAGCACGATGAAGTCGCTGATATTTCGTCCGGAGTCATAGACGAGAGACAAGATGTAACCGTCTCCCTCGGCCGAATCCGTCTTGCGCGGTACGAAAACCGGTTCATGCACATAGCGCCCCTTGCCCGGCTCCCACGCGCTTCGCTTGCCCGTCGCGAGATCGATATGGACGAGCGTATCGAAGGACGAACCCTTCTGTTCCTTCGGCCGCATCATCGCCGCGTAATAGCCGTGGCGATAGCCATGCCCCGCGAAGCGCTCGTCGAAGCGCGGAAACTCACCGCCAAGATCGGTGATTTGTTCCTCCGTATACGTATCGGAATTTCCGTCGAGATCGAAGGTCCAGCGGACCAGCATGCCCTGCTCGTCTTCGAGACTGCTCGGCGCGCGCTTGCCATCGGCATCCGGGAAGAGCGGCACACGGACGTATTTCATCACATCGGCGATGACACGCGTCTTCCCACCCTCGTGAGAGGTATAGGCATTCATCGGATGATAGACGTAGCAGGCATCGCCCTTGAACCAGCGGATCGTTTCGACGCTCGCGTCGCGCGCCATGATGCCGATATGCGTTCCGGCATCGGGGTCCCAGGCAATCGTCGGTCCGCCTTTCATGATCCGCTCCACGTCGATCGTCGCCGGAAAGATCGGGAAAATCACATGCTCGTCGGTCACGATGAAGTCATGCACCATGCTCGCATAGGGCGCCTTGAACATGTCGGTGCGCGTGAGCTTTCCGTTTCGGTCGACCACCTGGTAGGAGATGTCGGAAGTGCCCGGGCCCGCTGCCATGTAGCCGAAGAAATGCATCTCGCCGGTACGCGGATCGAATTTCGGATGCGCCGTCATCGGCCCTTGATACCTGCCCTCGAAAGTCCACGATCCGTTCGTCTCCAGCGTGTCGCCATTCATCGCGACGGGCGAATTGCCCTCGTCCAGCGCGAGGAGCTTGCCTGCATGCCAGACGATGTTGGTGTTGGCGACATTCCGCTTGATGCCCTCCGCGCCGGGAAGCGCGGCCTCTCCAAATCCCGTCGGCACGAGCCGCTCGCCTGCCTTGCGCTGAGCCTCGTATTGCTCCGTGCGCACCCAGCGGTTGCGGTAGCTCGCCTTACCGCCTTCCACATGGATTGCGTGGATCATGCCCTCGCCGAGAAACCAGTGATGCGCCTCGCCAAGCGGAGGAAACATAGGGTTCGGTCCGTTCCGATAGAGCGTGCCCGCCAAGTCATGCGGCAGCTCGCCCTCCGCCACGACGAGATCCGGTGCGTCGCACTCGGCCATCACCGGCGCGAAATTTGCCTGCAGAAAAGGATTCTGCGGAAAAGGCTTCGTCATGGCTTTCCTCCCTGAAAGGCCTTCCGGCCATTTTCATAACAGTGTTATAGTCTATACTAAAGCCGCTGGACTTGCCGTCAAGCCTGTTCGATAGAGGGGCCATGAGTACACAAGCGGAAACGACAGCCGCCGATGCAAGGCGGAGCGCGCAGCGCGAGGCGTTGCTGGACGCTGCAAGCGAAATGCTGGTTCACGGCGGTCCCGACGCCATCTCGCTACGCAAGCTCGCCGCACGCGTTGGCACCTCCACAATGGCCGTCTACACGGCCTTCGGCGGCAAGGAGGGGCTTATCGCAGCGCTTTTCGAAGAAGCCTTCGACCGCCTCGCCGTTGCGGAGGAAGCTGTTCCCCACAACAAGGAACCCCTCCTCTACCTGCACGACCTGGCGCGCGCCTACCGGAGTTTCGCGCTGAAAAATCCGTCCTACTACGCGTTGATGATCAGTTCGACCCTGCCCGTTCCGGATTCTCTGCGTCATGGCGAAGCCGAGGAGAGCAACCCCGCGGCGCGTGGCGTGACCAAGCATCGCTCCTATCAGATCATGTTCGATGCTGTGAAAGATTGTGTCGAGGAGGGAAGCCTGCCCTCGCATCACGGCGTCGAGGTTCTCGCCGATGCGCTATGGGCGGCGGTCCATGGTCTTTGCAGCCTTGAACTCGCGGGCTTTCACGACAGCGCCGAAGCCGCGGAGAAACGCTTCAGTGTTACGACGGGAGCGATCCTCCGCGGTCTTTTGACACCGGAAGGCCGGAAAAAACTCGACGGCCTCAGTCGGAACTAGTTACGGACGGAAACCGTCCAAGCGGGAACGGTTTGTCTTCGCGCGCGAAGATCACGAAGGCGAGACATTCCCATACATACTGGATCAGGTTGCGGCTGAAACCGCGCAGTTCCTCATTCTTGCTGCCTGTGATGAGGATCACGACGAACTGCAACGCACCGAGGAAGATCGCGACGGAAAAGGCGATGTTTCCGAGAAACCAGAACGCGATCATATAAAGGAAGCGGATCCAGAGTTCCTTGCGCGCGGATGGCGCTTCTTCGCGATGGGACGTATGCGCGCTTTCCGGGCCGCTGTCCGGGTGCGCAGATGTATCGCTCATTGGGTCTCCTCCTGAAAAGGCCGTGAGGGGCAAAGGGCCTTTTTCCTATGTGGTTCACCCTGCAGCGGATTCAATGATCGGCGAGCCCTAGCGGTAGTCGTCGCCGCCTTGATCACCAAGCCATTCGCCATAGCCGACATTGCCGGGCCCGCCCGAAGGTGACCAGCGCAGTGGGTCGAACAGCCCGAAAACGAGGAGTCCGAAAAGAAATCCGCCGAGATGCGCTTCCCACGCGACCTGCACTGCCACGCCGAGTATGCCGCTGAGAGCCGTCGCTCCGAAAAGCAGGTTGAGGCCGATCCAGACACCGACGAAAATCAGCGTACGGCGATCCCGGAGCGCGGTGAGGATGCCGGCCCGCCGCGCACCGCCCCCCATCGGACGGTCAAGACCTCGCCCGCCCAGGGCGCCCAGTGGGCCGTCTGCAAGGAAAACGAAGCGGGCGGCCCCGCCCATCAGACCCGATATCGCCGCCGACGCGCCAACGACCGGGATTTCCGAGCCCGCATAGAGAACAACGTGAAGCAGGGCACCCGCGATTCCGCACAGGAAATAGAAGAGCAGGAACCGCATGGGTCCGAGCCTGCGCGCAACTGGCGAGCCGAAGGCGAGCAGCCACACACTATTGACGATCAGATGCTCCCAGCCGCCATGCAGGAACGTATAGGTGATGGGGGTCCAGAGTTCCGCGCCGACGCCGCCGGGAAAGGCAGGCTGCAGGGCGACTGCCTCGGGCAGATAGCGGGCGGGAATGAGAGAGAACAGCAGGAGGATCTGCGCCTGCTGTTCGAAGGAAAGCGAAATCGCGACGATCTGGACACCGAATATGAGCACAAGCAGCACCAGAACGGCGCCCGGAACATTGAACGCCGGCGGCTCGCGCCGCGGCGGCAGGTCGCTCGAATAGGGATCAGCCATTGAGAAGCGCCGCCTCCACCAGCGGGAGCCGGTCATTCCCGAAATACATATCCTTGTCGTTCACATACATCGTCGGAGAGCCGAAGCCGCCCCGCGCAATGAGCTCTTCCGTATTCGCGCGAAGCCTGCCCTTCACTTCTTCGCTCTTGATGCGCTCGCTGACCTCGTCCCAGTCGAGACCGACCGAGCGGCAGATGTCTTCGAGCGCGGCGGGCTGGCTGATATCATTGAGGTCTTCCCAATAGCTCTTGAACGTGGCCCAGGCGAACTCGGGAAGCTTGCCCTCCTCCTGCGCCACGATGGCCGCGCGCATGGCATCGACCGACCGCACGGGAAAGACGGGCGGCTTGCCGATCTTGATACCGCAATATCGGGCCCAGTCCTGCAGATCCTTGACGTAATACCTGCCCTTTACCGGATGCGGATTGGCGCGGGCCTCATAGACGCTTTCGTTAACCGCGTTGAACACGCCGCCGACCAGAATCGGCTTCCAGACCATTTCCGCTCCCGTCCGCTTCACCAGATCCTCGATCCGGCTGAAGGCGAGATATGTCCAGGGACTGGAACAATCGAAGAAGAACTCGAGCTTTGCCAACTTTTTCGATCCGTATTGGTTAATTGCGAACGGCGCGAAGTGTCGCGCGGGCACGCACGAGCCGCAACCCGGTTATCCCCACCTGTCGCAGCACGGGACAGGATTAACGCCGAATTGACGTCTCGAAACGGGAACGACCGCGTCGGACCTCGTACCGGCATGGCCCGGGAGCGGTCCAGCCTCCTCGATATATCCCGGGACCGGCATGAAAAACGGCGGATTCCCGCACTTCTTAACGAAATATGACCGCTGGCACACCGGTTGCAATCACCGGGTCAACCGAAGCCTCGGCGGCGCGGTGGCAGAATCGAAAAACAATGATCGCCAACGCAACCGCCGAAAGGTGACATCAGGAGGCCAAAGTGTTTTCAACGGTTGTGTCGATCGCGACGAAGAGTGGAATGCCCAGGCGGACGCTGGGCGTCCTCGCCATGGCTTTCGCGCTTACAGGCTGCGTCAGCGCCAATGCCGGCTCCGACGGCCGCTACGCGGCGCCGATCGGCAACGCACCCGTCATCAACAACGAGACGCCCTACTCCAACGCCCTGCGCTGCCTCGCGAACCATGTTCCCATGGGCGCCACGGCGACGCGCATCGCGGTGGGCAACATCCGCGACTACACCGGCAAGTCGGAAGCCGACGGCACGGGCATGAAAATCACACAGGGCGCCTCGCTGATGGCGATGTCCGCGCTTGGCAAGGCAGGCGTGCCGCTCGTCGAGCGCTACGACACCTCGATCACCGAACTCGAACTGAAATACACGAACAACAAGCTGATCGGCGACGGCGGCCAGGAAGAGGACTACCGCAAGATATACGCAGGTGAAATCCGCGGCTCCGACTACTATCTCGTGGGCGGTATCACGGAGCTGAACTTCAACATCCAGTCCGGCGGCCTCAATGCGGGCTTCGCCGAGGGCGGCGACATGGGCGCGGCGGCGAATGCGTCCGCTTCCGCCTATGTCATGAATATCGGCCTCGACCTGCGCCTCGTGAACAGCCGCACGCTCGAAGTCGTCGATTATGTTTCCTACCAGAAGCAGATCGTCGGCCGCGAAATCAAGGCGGGCGTGTTCGACTTCTTCGGCGGCAACCTCTTCTCGCTCGGCATCGGCTCGAGCGCGCAGGAACCGATCCAGCTCGCGGTCCGCGCCGTTGTCGAACGCGCGGTGCTGAAGCTCCTCGTCCCGCTCTACGGCGTGAACCCTTCCGATTGCGCCCGTTTCCCGGGCAACAAGGACCCGATGGGCGAGATCGACTACCGCCAGGCGAACCCCGGCGCGAAGGCGAAGCCCGCGCAGAGCCAGCGCGTGGCGGAAGCGCAGCCCCGGGCGGTGCGCGAGAACGACCCCTACGCCTATTACGAGGAACCGGTCTTCGACGCCGGAAGCCTCCGCGGCGGCAGCTACTAACCCACTGAAATCCAACGAATTACCGGCGATGCCCGAAAGGACCTGAAAAAGGACATCGCCGGTTCACGCCCTCAATGCGCCTGGCTGGTCGGCCTCCGGCGGGAGCCTTGAGACACAAACTGGGAGGGCCCCGCGCCCTCCCTTTTTTTGTCTTTATCCCCGCGAGCGGGGACAAATCGCACGCCCGGCGGGGATAAACACGACCCACCGTCATCGTAACGTCACGCAACCGTCACATTGGGCGCACCAATCCCCGCAGCCGGGGATTATTTCCTCCGTACCCCGAGGATAACTCGCCGCGCGGCAAGGCGTGTTTGTCCCCGCCCGAGAGACCTGAGGGGGGGATAAGCCTCACCCCTCGGCGAGCTTCAGCATCAGCACGCCGGTGAGGATAAGTGCGATGGCGCCCAGCCGGAGCGGCGACAGGGCCTCCCCCATGAAGAGAACGCCGAGCGCCGCCGCGCCGACGACGCCCACCCCTGTCCAGACGGCATAGGCCGTGCCGAGGGGGAGCGTGCGGACCGCCTGCGCGAGAAACCAGACGGTGGCCAGCATGGCGACGAGGTTCACCACCGACCAGAGCGGACGCGTGAAGCCGTCGCTCGCCTTGAGCGTATAGGCCCAGACGATTTCGGCGGCGCTTGCTGTGAAAAGATAGGCCCAGGCCATCTGCCTCTCCCGTATCGAGAAGCGAGGCCGTCCCCGCGAAGGGTTCGGAAGCGGCGCGCGCCGCCCCGGCAGGGCCGTCCCTGCAAGGACCGTTATAGCAAACGGGAGGGCGGGAGGAAGCCCGCGCGCCCGCCCTCGCCCCACAATTTAAGTTTCACCCTAGGCTTGCATCCCGTGTGAACCTGCTTATATTGGCACTCGAAATGCCAATATAACCCGGGAGCCCCGACATGACCCTCGCACCGAACACCCGCCGCCTCTCGCGCGGCCTGGCCGCGCTGGCCGCCGCCGCCCTCCTCGCCCTGCCCGCCCTCACGGCCTCGCCCGCCAGCGCCGCCAGCGGCTCGGCGGAAGGCAAATGGCTCATCCACCACCCGGCAAGCGGCGAACCGCTCATGATCGTCGAGATCGAGGAAGAGAATGGCGCGCTCGAAGGCCATATCGTGAAGCTCGCCGACGGCCCGGAAGACGCGATCTGCTGGAGCTGCACGGGCGAAAACCGGAACAAGCCGCTCGCGGGCATGAAGTTCCTTTCCGGCTTCCGCCCCGACGCGCAAGGCTGGAGCGGCGGCTTCCTGCTGCGCCCGGCGACGGGCACGATCTCGCCCGCCCGCCTCGGCCTCGTGGATGGCGGCAAGGCGCTGCAGATGACGACAGGCCGCGGGCCGCTCCGCGTCGACCAGAAGTGGGAACGGATCGACTGATCCCTCTTACGTGAACGTCACATGATCTTCGCTGGAACCCGCATGCGGGCCTGCTTGGCCCCGCTTGCGGGTTCTTCTATGTTGGCAGGTGGACTGCCACAAAAGCAGCAGCAAAACTGGGGGAGAGAAGAATGACCGACCGCCTTCACGCCCGCGCCGCGCGCGCACTCGCATCCGCTGCCTTTGCCGCCGCGCTGGCGCTAACCGCGCTGCCCTCACTCACATCGCCCGCGCTGGCGGATGACGCCGCGCCGACGGGCAAATGGCGCACCTTCGACCCGGACACGGGCGCGCCCAAGACCGTGGTCGAGATCACGGAAGCGGACGGAACCCTCACCGGCACCATTGTCGAACTGCTGGATGACGGCGAGACCACCTGCTCAGCCTGCGAAGGCGACAGACACGACCAGCCGCTTGTCGGCATGGCGATCCTCTGGGGGCTGACGAAGAATGGCGACGAATGGTCCGGCGGCACGATCCTCCGCCCGGCAAACGGCAAGACGGCGAATGCAAGCCTCGAACTCACCGATGGCGGCTCGAAGCTGGAAGTGACGGGCTCCAAAGGCTTCATGAGCCGCAGCCAGATCTGGGAACGGGTGGAGTAAGAAGGTCCGTACAGGGATCGAGGTTGTTTGACTGCGGACGGGCGGCGTTTACTCGCCGCCCGCATCCCGGCTCATTTTACTCTAACCCTCAATGGGTCAACTAATGATTCAATTTTGGGATAGCAAGAAGTCGAAAGACAGGAGCATTCCCCACCAACAAATGTCACTGATACCTACTGATAACTGTGTCTTCATACTCATGGTATCGCCTTGCGGTAAAAGCCGCTTACAAAATGCGCAGAAGCTTAGGGTTGGTAAGGCCTGCTAGACAGAGGCTCAGAAGAAAATGCCCCTCCCGATGGCCGACTTCGGCTTCGACCTGAGCAATCGTGAGATAGCCACCCTAATTTACTTAAGTCTCTTGCTGGCCTCTGTCCTGCTGTGGAAAGAAGTCCGCCCTCTCGCGTTCAACGTCGTGCGTGCTTTCTTTATGCCCCAGCTCGCACTGCTTTGGTTGCTTATGTCCTTCTATGTCGCTGTCTGTGTCTTGCTGCTCGCAGAAGTGAACCTATGGGAATGGCCCAACCTAAAATCAACCCTACTGTGGTGGGTAACGATTGGTTTCACTAGCGTGTTCGAGGCGCAACAGCTCAAGGACAAGCCGCACGCGTTACGCAAGCTTGTGCGCGATGCTTTCACACTCTCAGCCATCATCTTTTTCATTGCCGAGCTAGTAAGCTTTCCGCTCTGGGTCGAACTGCTGATGCTTCCGGCACTTGTGCTTCTCACTCTTTTCATAGCTGTCGGTGAACGCCAAACCGACCATCCCGGTGCAGCCAGGGTACTTAGCCTACTTTATTGGCTTCAATTTCTCTTAGGCCTCATCATCCTCGGCTTCAGCTATTGGCTAGTTGCAGCTAACGTCACAAAATTCTGGTCATTGAACACACTACGCGAGTTCGGTTTACCCTTACTGCTGTGGCTGATGTTCATTCCATTTATTTTTCTTCTCGCGGTTTATATGACCTACGAAGAAGCTTTCAACTATCTGCGGACAAGGCCAAAGCATGCTTCCGTTGCCCGTTATGCGCGTTGGCGTGCTCTCTTCGCATTCGGCTGGAACATCGAAGGGGTAAAGCGCCTATCTCGGGACGCTCGGAAGCGCGATATCACCGACAAGCAGGGCATCAAAGAAGCCATTGGGGAAATCAAGCGACTTTACAAGGTCGAAGAGAATCCCCCCCCTGTTAAGCGTGCCGACGGCTGGTCGCCATATGAGGCGCGGTTTTTTCTCGAACAGTACGGTCTCGTCACAGAGGACTACCATCGAACACAATGGGATTGGTTCGCGCATATACCGTCAGTCAAATTGAACGAGAAAGCGCTAGCAGATCGAATTTCCTATTACCTCACCGGCAATGAACATGCCGTGACAAAACTACGGCTATCACTCGATGGCTCAAACCAGAACGATACGAATGAAGCGCAGCGCGCCTTTGACATACGGGCGCTGACTCTGCTTACTAAAACGTTTGATGCAGAGCGAGCAGCAGTGATCTACGCCTCGGCGCAAAGCTCCGAACCTAACGCCATAGTAATTGATGACGTGTGCGTGACACTGGACCGGTCAAATTGGGGAGATGATGACCTCGGTGGCTATGTCCGCAATTTGACAATTCAGCACTTCAAGCATCCGGGACGTAGATAAGCAGCATCCCCTTTTTCTGCACTATGTCGTGAGTTTATTTTCAGCCCTTCACCTTCTGGACTTCTCGGGTTTGGCTCTACACTAAGCCGCAACAGTACTCCGGTTCAGAAGGATTCTTATGTCCACCACCAACATCCGCCGCATCGATCAGCCTACGGAGCGCGAGATTGCCGGGCTCTGCGACGTTCTGATTGATTGCGTGGAGGGCGGGGCCTCGGTGAGCTTCATGGCGCCGATGACGAGGGAAAAGGCCGATGCCTTCTGGCGGAAGGTGGCGGCAAGCGCCGCGCGGGGCGAGCGGGCATTGCTTGTCGCCGAAGACGAGAGCACCCGCATTCTCGGCACGGTGCAACTGATCTGGGACCTGCCGGAGAACCAGCCGCACCGGGGCGACCTTGGCAAGATGCTGGTGCATCGCGATGCGCGGGGACGCGGGCTCGGCGCGGCGCTGCTCCAGGCGGCGGAAGACTGCGCCCGCGCGGAAGGGAAGACGCTGCTCGTTCTCGACACGGTGACGGGGAGCGCGGGCTACCGCCTCTATGAGCGCGGCGGCTGGACGCGCGTGGGCGAAATTCCGAATTATGCGCTGATGCCGGACGGCGCGCCCTGCCCCACGACTTACTTTTACAAAGAGATCGGCTGAGGGCTAGACGGTCGGCACCGTGCCGCCATCGATCACATATTCCGTGCCGGTGATCGTCGCCGCGCGCTCCGAGGCGAGAAAGGCGACGAGGTTCGCGATTTCGTCGGGCTTAGACGGACGGCCTATCGGAATGCCGCCGAGGGAATCCATGATCATCTTCTTGCCGCCCTCGTAATCCGTGCCTGCTTCGCGGGCGAGACGGTTTGCGAGATCGACCGACGCTTCGGTTTCGATCCAGCCCGGCGACACGCGCATAACGCGCACGCCACGGGGCGAGACCTCCTTCGAGAGGCTCTTGCTGTAGGCCGAGAGCGCGGCCTTGGCCGCGGCATAGCCGGTGGTCGCCTCGGGCAGCGGCAGCACGCGCTGGATCGAGGTGACGTGGATCACCACGCCGCTGCCTTGCGCGACCATGCCGGGCAGCAGGGCGCGGTCGAGGCGGACGGCGGGGAAGAGATTGAGATCGAACTCCTGCCGCCAGACCTCATCCGTCAGCGCGGCGAAACCGCCGGCGGGCGCCGAGGAGCCGCCGAGCATGTGGACGACGATGTCGACACCGCCGAGGCGGCGCTGCACCTCCGCCGCGAGGGAGGCGCAGCCTTCCGCCGTCGTGAGGTCGGCCGCGGCGAAGATCTCATCCGGCATGTCCGCGGGCTTCGAGCGCGCGGTCGTGAGGACCTGCGCACCGAGCTCGCGGAAGAGCGCGACCGTGGCCGCGCCCGCGCCGCGCGTGCCGGAGGTGACGAGCGCGCGCTTGCCCTCGAGGCTGAGGAAGGCGCTCATTGCGTGATCTCCAGATGTTCGATCCGCGCGCCCGCGAGCCGGAAGGCGAAGGTGAGCTTCACGGGACTGCCGGGGAAGTTGCCCGTGACCTCGGCGAGCACCTTCACGGCCTCGCCCTGCCCCTCGACTTCCAGCGGGGCGGCGACGGGCTCGTATTTCGCCTTGGCCTCGCTCCACCAGGCCTCGATCGCCTCGCGGCCCGCATAGGTGTTGCCCTCGTCCTTCACCGTCGCATCGGCGGCGAAGGCCGCGGCGAGGGCGCGGGCGTCCCTGTTCCGGTCGGCATCGAAATAGGCTTTGACCGGGGATGGCATGTTCATGGGGCTGCTCCTTTGTCTGAGGGTTTGGGGGTCTCGTGTTCGCGTCGTCCTCACAAGATAGAGGTGGACACATATCCCGATAAGCGGGATAGAATGAGATGCAACATTGCGGAAAACGGGACAATGTACAGACCGGCGCTGAAGGACCTGGATGCCGTCATCGCGATCTCGCGCAGGGGCTCGTTTCGCGCCGCGGCGCTCGACCTCGACATGTCCACGACCGCGCTCAGCCACGCCATCGGCAAGCTGGAGGCGGAACTCGGCGTCCGCCTTTTCAACCGGACGACGCGGAGCGTCTCGCTGACCGATGCGGGGCGGATCTTCGTGGAGCAGGTGAGCCCGGCGCTGCAGGACATTCACAGCGCCGTGGACACGGCGAAGTCGCAGCAGGCGACGCCTTCCGGCACGCTGCGCATCAACGCCTTCGCGACGGCGGCGCGGGACATCGCCCCGCTGGTGCTCGCCTTTCTCAACCGCTACCCGCAGGTGCATATCGACCTGGTGACGGAGGGGCGGCTCGTCGACATCGTGGCGGACGGCTTCGACATCGGCGTGCGCGTGGCCGATCTCGTGCCGAGCGACATGATCTCCGTCTCGCTCGGGCGGCAGCAGCGCTATGCCGTGGTGGGTTCGCCCGCCTACATCAAGAAGCACGGGAAGCCGCGCGTGCCGACGGACCTGCTCAACATGCCCTGCATCCGCGTGCGGCTGCCGAACGGCGTTCTCTTTCGCTGGCAATTCGAGAAGGGAAGCCAGACCGCGCAGATCGACGTGTCCGGGCAGGTGACGCTGGACGAAACCGGCATCGCGCGGGCCGCCGTTCTCGAAGGGATCGGGCTCGGCTTCTTCATGGAGCAGGATGTGCGCGACGACATAAAGGCGAAGCGCCTCGTGCGCGTTCTCGAGGACTGGACGCCGCCCTTCGCCGGGCTATGCCTCTACTATCCGAGCAGGCGAAACCCTTCCGCGGCGCTCAAGGCCTTCATCGCGATGGCGCGGGAACACGCGAAGAGCTCAAACGAAAACGGGGAGAGCTGAAGCTCTCCCCGTCCCGATCAGGCCCCCATCGGCCGCGCGGGATGAAGCAATCGCGCGCCGCCGGCCCACGCTTGCTAATCAGTAACCCACGCCGCCGGAGAAGAAGCCGCCGCCCATCGCGGACACTTCCTCGCCCCTTTCGTTCTTGCGGATGAGAACCTCCGCATAGGCCATGCGCGTGGCGGGCGGCACCTGGCTATAGCCATAGTCCCGCTGCTGCGGCACGCAGGCGAGCATGCCGTTCGAGCCGTGGCGCAGCGCCTCGCCGGGGCGGCACTCGATCACATAGCCGCCGAGATAATCCGGCTTCGCATTGTCGCCCTTGCCCGCCATGCGGCCGATCGTGGCGACGAGCATGTCGCCCGCGACGCAATGGAAAAGCTCGACATCGTCTTCCGGGCCGACTTCCGTCACGTTGGTGCTCATGCGCGCGGCCTCTTCGAGCCCCTTGGCGCTGACGCAGATCGCCTTGACCGGCTTCACGACATTCTTCGTGCGGACCACGACATTGAGCGCGCCCATCGGGGCGGCCTGGGGCGCGGAGACGTAGTAGCTCGACCCGCCGCCGCCATAGCCGCCGCCGCTGCCATTGCCGATGGCAACGGAGCTCGTGCGGTCGAGCGCGGAGGAGGCGCTGTCCGACGCCGCATTGGCATTGGCGATGGCGGATGCCGTCGCCGAGACGTTGTTCGTGTTGTTGACGTTCACGTGAACGTCGATGTTGTTCTCGTTGTAGTTGTTGTTGGTGTTGTTGTTCGTGTTGTTATTGACGTTCGTATTCTTGTTGATGTTGGTGTTGTTGTTGACGTTGATGTTCTTGTTGAGATTGAAATTGATGTTCTTGTTGTAGTTCTTGCCGCCGCCCTTGCCGCCGCCGTCGCAGCCGCAATCGTGAGACGGCGGAGGGGGCGGAGGCGTGCAGCCGCCGCCGCAAGACCCGGCCGAAGCGGGCGCAGCGCCCGCCGCCGCATAAAGGAAGATCGCGGCGCCGAAGGCCGCCGCCGTGAGAGCCAGCCGGCTCGAAATGGAAATCGTCATCTGCTTCATCCTGACACTCCCGGTCCAAAAGGACACGTTGGCCTGCGTCTTTTCCGGACCCCTTGCGGGTCTCGGACCACAGGATGCAGAAGCCGTGCCGGACGCGGCTGCGAAAGGTTAACGGCGCGAAACCGCGCATCCGCCGGGCTCCCGGCGGCTCCCCTCCCTGCCCCGTTAACGGCTGGCACGCTTTCTGCTCCCTCCCCCTCGATCCCGCGAAAAGACGGGGCCTGCGCGTTCCGGATCGGAACGGCGGCCTCGGCGGGAACAAAATCGAGGACGAGCGACCCGAAACGGGACAGCTCGCCGGGAATGAATTAGGATTTCCGCATCGGGCAACAGGGGTGGTCCCCCGCCATGCGGAAGCGCGGCAGGGGATGTGGGCTATGAAGCACAAGAACAATCAGGCGCTGTTCGACTACTGGAACGCCATCCGCGCCGGTCGTCCCGCGCCGCGGCGCGGCGAGATCGAGCCGGGCGATATCCGCAAGATCCTGCCTTACGTCTTCATTCTGGAGCGCAAGGACCGCGACAATTACAGCTTCCGCCTGGCGGGCACGGGGCTCTGCCGCACCTATGGCATGGAGTTCCGCGGCCACAACCTGCTTTCCATGTGGCCGGACGACTGCGCCGAGAACCTGAAAGAGGCGCTGGACCATGTGGCGATCAACGCGACGGTTTCGGTCGTCGAATATACGGCGGCGACGAATGACGGCCGCGAAGTCGCCTTCGAGATGATCCTGCTGCCGCTCGCCCATGAGGACGGCTCGATGACGCGCGTCCTCGGCGCGGCGGTGCCCGTCGACAATTTCGCCTGGATCGGCGACCGGCTTCTCGCGCGCCAGTGGATCGACCGGCTGCGCCGCCTCGACCCGGAGCGCATGCCCAAGCGCGCACCCCAGGCCGAAACGCTCGCCCGCCGCATCCTGGCGGAGAAGCCGCCGGTCGCGATCGCGAGCATCGCCAGCCACGCCGCCCGCCGCCCGCCGCTTCGCAGCGAGCGCTCCTATCTGCGCCTCGTGAAGACCGGCGCCGCGAGCAGCGAGGAACGGGGCTAGAGGGAAAAGCTGCCGGCCAGAAGCCGCCCGACAAAAAGCCCAACAAAAAAGCCGGCGTCTCGCGACACCGGCTTTTGTTTTGTTTCGGCGGCAGCGGGATCAGGCGGCGTTGCCGATCCGGTCTTCCGCGATGGTCACGTTTTCGGCGGGCAGTGGCGCCTTGCCGAGAATGTCGTCCGAGATCTTCTCGGCGATCATGATGGTCGGCGCGTTGGTATTGCCGCCGACAAGCGTCGGCATGACGGAGGCGTCGACCACGCGGAGGTTCTGCACGCCATGGACGCGGCACTTCGCATCGACCACCGCCATCGGGTCCGTGCCCATCTTGGCCGTGCCGACCGGGTGATAGATCGTTTCGGCCGTCTCGCGAATCCAGGCATCGATCTCCGCATCGGACTGCTTGCCCGCGCCCGGCCAGAACTCCGGACCGCGATAGGCATCCATCGCGCGTTGCGAGATGATGTTGCGGACGATCTTCACGCCCTCGCGCATCACCACGCGGTCATACTCGGCTTCGAGATAGTTCGGCTGGATGAGCGCGTGATCGGCGGGGTTCGTGGACTTGAGCGCGATATAGCCGCGGCTTTCCGGACGAAGCTGGCAGACATGCACGGTGAAGCCGTGACGGTCCGACTTCGCGCGCGCATGGTCGCGCATCATCGCCGCGACGAAGTGGAGCTGGATGTCCGGGATTTCGAGTTCGGACCGCGTCTTCAGGAAGGCGCCCGCCTCGAGCCCGTTCGATGTCGCAAGGCCCGTCTTGAAGAATGTGTACTGCATGCCCGTCACGATCTGCTTCAACGGGTTCGAGACCTGGCTGTGCAGCGTGATCGGCTGGGTGCACTCATAGATGACCGTGCAGTCGAGGTGATCCTGCAGGTTCTGGCCGACGCCCGGCAGATCCGCCACGACATCGATGCCGAACTTCTTGAGATACTCGCCCTTGCCGATGCCCGAAAGGAGCAGGACCTGCGGCGAGTTCACCGCGCCGCCCGACAGGATCACTTCCTTGCCCGCGCGCGCCGTCTTCGTCTCGCCCTTCTGCGTGTATTCGACGCCGACCGCCTTCTTGCCCTCGAAAAGGATGCGAGAGGTGAGCGCCTCGACTTCGATGGTGAGGTTCGGCCTGTTCAGCGCGGGCACGAGATAGCCCTTGGCCGCGCTGCAGCGCTGGCCGTTCTTGATGGTGAGCTGGTAGGGACCGACGCCCTCCTGCTGCGGGCCGTTGAAGTCTTCCGTGTAGGGGTGGCCTGCCTGCTTGCCCGCCTCCACGAAGGATTCGAAGAGCACGTTCGTCTTGCGCGGATTGCTGACGCCGAGCGGACCGTCGCCGCCATGGAAGGCGCTGTCGCCGTTCTCGTTGCCTTCCGACCGGCGGAAATAGGGAAGAACGTCGGAGAAGCCCCAGCCTTCGAGGCCGAGCTGGCGCCACATGTCGTAGTCGCGGGCATGGCCGCGGATATAGATCATGCCGTTGATCGAGGAGGAACCGCCCAGCACCTTGCCGCGCGGCCAGTAGAGCTTGCGGTTGTTGAGATGCGGCTGCCCCTCGGTGTCGTAGCACCAGTTGGCGAGATCCGTGCTGATCAGCTTGCCGACGCCCGCGGGCATGTGAATCATGAAGTTCGAGTCCTTCGACCCGGCTTCCAGCAGCAGAACCTTGTTCGATGGGTTTTCCGACAAACGATTGGCCAATACGCAGCCAGCACTGCCGGCGCCGATGATGATGTAGTCGAACTCGCTCATGAGATTTGTTTCCGGTCTTTTGTTGTATGGCCGCCCTGCCCGCCTGCGCGAAGCCCTGCCCTGCGCGGCGTTGACGGCGGACGGCGCCCGTTCCTGGCTGTGTAGCAGCCGTTTCCTGGCCGAATTCCCTGATGGTCGGAATGCTTCTTGATTGTCGGGAATTGCCGAAGCTGACGCAAGCGTCAATTTTGGACAATAAAGAGGGGAATTTTTCTCCGGAATGGAGCCAAAAGGGACAGGGAGGATTGTTCCGGTAAAAATTCATTAACTCTGACACGCTTATTCTGATCTTCGAGATTTGGCGCCTTTGCGCGCGTCTAATGACAGGCCAAGCTTGCATGAACCCCGAACACGACGAACGCCGCCGCTATCAGCGCGTCGCCTTTGAGGCGAAAGGCCGTTTTCTCGCGCCCGACGGGTCCGAACATCCCTGCTCGATTCGCGACATGTCGCTTGGCGGCATCGCGATCACATCCGCATATCCCGTGGAAGTCGGCGCCCAGGTCATCGTCTATCTCGACGAGTTCGGCCGCTTCGAGGGCCCTGTCGTCCGCAGCTTCGACGACGGCTTCGCCATCGAGACGGCCATCAGCGGCCCGCGCCGCGAACGCCTGCGCCAGCGCCTCGAGGCGATTGCCCGCGGCGAAAAGATCGAAGTCTCGGCGCGCCGCGCCTTTGCCCGATATGCGCCCGGCGAGGCGGGCCTCGAGGAAAGCTCGGTCCTGACGCTGGCCGACGGCCAGTCCATGCCCTGCCGCATCATCGACATGTCGCTTGGCGGCGCCCAGGTCGCGGTCGAAAACCGCCCGCCCGTGGGCACAGAAGTGTCGATCGGCCGGATGAGCGGCCGGGTGGTGCGCCATACCGAGGAAGGCGTGGGCATCCAGTTCACGAATATCCCCGAACGCGCCACCGCCCTTTCGCGGCCCTTCGGCTAGGATTTGCATCCGGGAATGCCGGCCGGGCTCTTGCCCGGCCTGCCCCTCGTTCTAGACTGCCCCCCAAGGGAACGCCGCGCAGACGGCATGAACAAGGGGGCGAAGCTTGTCCGGGACCATCCTCACCACCACCATCGAGAACGATATCGCCATCCTCGCCATGGATGACGGCCGCGCCAATGCGCTCGGCCATGCCATGATCGGCGAGCTGAATGCCGCGCTCGACCGCGCCGAAAAAGAGGCAAAGGCCATCCTGATCGCGGGGCGCGAGAACCGCTTCTGCGCCGGCTTCGACCTCGAGGTGATGGGCTCCGGCCCCGAAAGCGTCCGCAAACTCGTGACCGCCGGAGCCGAATTGCTGCTGCGCCTCTACGAATACCGGCTGCCGGTCGTCATGGCCTGCACCGGCCACGCGCTGGCCGCGGGCGGCCTGCTGCTGCTCGCCGCGGATTCGCGCATCGGCGCGGAAGGCAATTTCAGGATCGGTCTGCCCGAGGTCGCCATCGGCATGACCATGCCCATTTTCGGCATCGAACTCGCCCGCGACAGGCTCGCCCGCAACCGCTTCACCGAGGCCGTCACGCAGGCGAAGGTCTATGGCCCTGCCGAGGCGGTCGCGGTCGGTTATCTGGATGCCGCCCTGCCCGCGGCCTCCCTGATGGAGGCGGCCAGAGCCCGCGCGGGCGAACTCGCCGCTCTCCAGCAACCGGCCTTCGCGAATACCAAGCGCAAGGAACGCGCCTTAACGATCGCCCATATCCGGGAGACGCTGGAGCGCGATTCCGGCACTTTCGACGGGGCGAAAAACGGCTGAAAACCGTCAATCGCCCCCCTGCGGCATTTTTTCCGGAAAAATTTTTCGAGTCCCGAATTGCTCCACCGCGGAAGGACCTGAAGCACGCTCATGGTTAGCGAGGTCACACAAGAAGCGCTCTAGGCATTGATCTAAATGCGATTTTTCGTGTGAGCGATTATTTGCAATTTTAACCAAACTGGATCGCTTCGAATTTTAGGAAAATCTCGCTCGAGTTTGATCCGTATTAGGATCAAATCCGGTTCACACGTTTAAACTCCCACCAATTCGCACCTGTCAAAGTGCCCGTAAGTTACCGACAGATGGGTGGGCTTGATCATGGGTTGGCGGAAGAAATTCGTCGTATGGGCGGGATTGGCGGCGGGCCTGGCAGGATGCCAGTCTCCCGATTATGTGGGCAGCATCGACAGCTCTTTTTTTGACGGCAACGCAAACGTGCATTGGGTTGCAGCCTCGATGGAAACGGGCCAGCAAGTCGCGCCGCCCTTCGGCTATGTCGGCTTCTGCGTCCGCAATCCGCAGGAATGCGAGGGCGGCACGGACATGCCCCGCGACGAGGCGATGACGCCCGAAAAGTGGGAAGAGCTGACGCGGGTCAACGAGTATGTGAACGCCTCCGTCCCGCAGGTCACGGATGCGATGCTCTATGATCGCGAGGAATGGTGGGCCTATCCCGATGGCCGCGGCGGCGACTGCGAAGACTTCGCGCTGATGAAGCAGAAGCTGCTGATCGAGCGCGGCTGGGCGCCGGAAAACCTGCTGATCGCGGTGGTTCGCGAATGGAACGGCGATGGCCATGCGGTCCTTCTCGTGAAGACCGACCGCGGCGAGTTCGTGCTCGACAACAAGAACTGGGAAGTCGTCGCCTGGCAGGACGCTCCCTATCAGTGGATCAAGCGCCAGTCGCGCGAGCGGCCCTATATCTGGGTCAATCTGGACAGCCGCACGATGCGCACGGCCGCCCTCGAAGTGCCCCCGCTCGGCGCGCCGGTGCCCTTCCTCGCCGCGATCCAGAAGAAGAACGGCCAGAAGAAGAATGAGCCGGGCCTGCGCCCGGCGATCGAGAACGGTCAGGCCGCGAGCCGCAGCCCATCGGAGGAGAAACCCACGGCCGCGATCAACTGACCTGCTGACCGGATCCCCGCCCCCCATTGGATCCGGTCCTGTCGAGGCCGGTCCTGCCGCTCCCCCCGCGGCAGGGCCGGTTCTTTTTGTGCCCGAGGCTTACTTTTTGTGCCCGAGGCTTACTTGCCCTTCCACTGCGGCTTGCGCTTCTCGGCGAAGGCGCGCGGACCCTCGATGAGATCCTCGCTCTTGAAGAGCGCGGCAACCGCCGGATACTTGCCTTCGATGGCCTTCTTCAGGTTCGCTTCGTCGAGGCCCTGATAGACGGATTCCTTCGAGGCGCGGATCGACATTGGCGAGCACTCCTCGATCATCTTCGCCCAGCGCTTGGCCGCCGCGAGCAGCTCGCCCGCCGGAACCACCTCGTTCACGAAGCCGAGTTCCTTGCCTTCCTTCGCCGGAACCTGGCGGCCCGTAAGGATCATGCCCATGGCCTGCTTCACGCCGATCTGACGCGGCAGGCGATGAAGACCGCCCGCAAGCGCCGCGAGGCCGACTTTCGGTTCCGGCAGGGCAAAGACCGCATTTTCCGACGCGATGATGAGATCGCAGGCGAGCGCGATTTCGAAACCGCCGCCCATCGCCACGCCGTTCACGGCGGCGATCACCGGCTTGTTGAGATCGTAGCGCGCGGTGAGACCGGCAAACCCGGTCTTCGGCACTTCCATCTTGTTGCCCTCGGCCTGCCAGCGCAGGTCGTTGCCCGCGCTGAAGGCGCGTTCGCCCTCGCCCGTCACGATCGCGACCCAGAGATCGTCATCCTTCGCGAAATCGTCGAACACCTTTTCGAGTTCGAAATTCGCGGGCGGATGAAGCGCGTTCATGCGCTCGGGACGGTTGATGGTAACGACGAGGATATGCCCGTCGCGCTCGGTCTTGCAGAATTCAGTCATGGCGCTTCCCGTTAAATTCAGTTAACCGTTTTTCCGCGATTTTCCGCGCTTGGGCGCGACTTTGCCCGCTTCATTCCACCTCGGCAAGCATGCTCGTGTTGACGTTGCGGTAACCAAAACCATCTAAAACTTTACCGATTGACGTATCCGCAGGCCGCTGAGGCGGCCTCCATGTCGAACGTAGAATCATGGCGCAAGCAAAAGAAGCATCGCTCCTTTCGGAAACCGGCATCCCCTCCCATCGCTGGGTGCTCAAATATGGCGACAAGGTCTATGGGCCTTACAGCTACGAGGCTTTGAAAGGCTACGTGGCGGAAGGCCGCGTCGCCGAGCACAGCCTGCTCGCCCCGGAAGGTACGCCCGCCGGCGCCGGCATGTGGCAGCACGCGATCGACATTCCGGCCATCGCGCTTCTCTTCGCGGCACCGGCACAATCTCCGGAAGCCGCAGAGGAAGAAGCCGCAACCGAGACCGCGGGACAGCCCGCCGAAGCCCTGGCCGAAGAAGAACCCCGCACGGAGGAAACCGAATCTGCCGCCGAATTGTCTGCATCCGAGGTCTATGAGGCCGAGGAAACCCTTCGCGCCGCAGAACCCGCGCGCCAGCGCGAAACGGAATCCGGGCGAGAGGACGACGAGCGCCCCGTCTATGGGTCCGGCAAGGGTCAGGTGGACCGCCGCCGTCAGCCGGCCACGGCGAATTTCATCATCGTCATGGACATTAAGGCGCGCTACGCAGGCCCGCTCGAACAGGCGATCATGTCGCTCGGACCGGCCTACAAGCTCGCGCCGAATGTCTGGTGCGTGAACACGGATGCGACCGCCGCCGGACTGCTCAACGATCTGAGCACGCATATCGGCAGGACCGACACAATGTTCATCGCCGATACGACGCGCGACCGCACCGCATGGAGCTCGATGGGCCCGGAGATCGACGCAAAGATCCGCCGGGTCTGGCGCAGAAGCTACTGAGACAGGCGAACGACTAAATCGCCGCGCCGGGTGGCGAGCCTTGTCTTTAGATGTTAGGCTTTTTGGCGCTGATGAATTTCGAGGGCCTTCGGGTGAAACACCTGAAGGCCCTCATTCGTTTATCGGCCTATATTTCTCCGAAACGCGCGGCCATCGCCGGGAGGCAGCAGCAGCCGCGCAGAAAGGCAAGGCAAATGGCAGCAGCACAGAATGGCGACCGGGTGAAGGTGCACTACACCGGCAAGCTGAACGACGGCACCGTGTTCGACACCAGCCGTCAGGGAGACCCGATCGAATTCGCCATCGGCAGCCAGATGGTGATCGCCGGTTTCGAGAATGCCGTTCTCGGCATGGAGCCCGGCGACAGCAAGAGCTTCACGGTGGCTTCCGCCGAAGCCTATGGCGAACACGATCCGCGCCTGGTGCAGGACGTTCCGCGCAGCGAACTGCCGCCGGAACTCGAGCCGCAGCCGGGCATGCGCCTGACGGCAACAGGCCGCGATGGACGCGAGATCGGTCTCGTGGTGACGGAAGTGAACGACGCAGCCGTCCGCCTCGATGCGAACCATCCGCTCGCCGGCGAAGATCTCACCTTCGAGATTCAGCTCGTCGAGATCGCCGCCTGATCTCTCACGGACGCGCGAGCGGCAGACGGTGGTCCCCCACCGTCTCCGCCGCCAGCGGCGTCGCATCCGGCTCGAAGTCGGAAACGGCCTCGCCCTCCCCATCCGAGGGGCGAGGCATGGGAACCGGCGTGCCGTAGCTTTCGGGCAGCGGCTCCAGTGCTTCTGCTTGGGGCGCTTCTGTTTCGGGTGCTTCCGCTTCGGACAGTTCTTCTTCCGCCGGTACGGCCGCAGCAGCGGGCGGCGTATCTTCCATCCTTTCCGGCTCCGCATCCGGCCCCGCGAGTTCGCGCATGATCGCATCGGCGCGGCGCCAGCGCAGGATGAGCGGCGCCCCGAGTGCGCTGACATCGGCGCAGCGCGCGGCCCCCGTCTCGCCCCGGTCGCAAAGAACGGTCGCGCGGATCAATTCGAGCTGAAACTGCGAACGCCGCAGGAATTCCCGGAAGAGCCCACCCTCCTTCGCCCGCTCGACGAGACGCAGATAGGCAGCGCAATCGATCTGCTGACGTTCCTGCATGTCGGAGAGGCGCCGGTCCTCGGGCGATCCTTCATCCGGCGCCGCTTCGCAGAGGCGCCACATCAGTTCGGCCGTCGCATGGTCGTAAAGCAGGATGAGCGCGCGTTGCGGCTCCGGCAGCGCAGCGAAGAGCCGCGCCGTATCGTCCGGCGACCAGCCGCGAAATCCGTCGAGAAACACGAGAATATCCACCGGCCCTTCCGGCGCGGGCCTGTAACGCGATTTCGCCTCATCCGTGACGGTGGGACGCACGCCGCGCTTGAGGAAGGAATACTCGCTCGACATGCCGAGATCCGGCTCGCCCGCCGCCGTCGCCGGAATGAAGAGCAGCTGCAGACCGAGCGGGCGCTCCTCGATGTGGAAATAGGCTCCGGGTTCGCCGCCCCTGGAGGCGAGCGCCCCCTGTGCCGTGCCCGAGGCATGTTCCTGCCGTTCGCCATTCAATGTGTAGGCCGCGCCGTTCGGGAAGGCGAGGCTGCCGACGACGCGCCGCTCCACCTGCGAAAGCGTGAGCGTCATGCCCGCCGCATCGCCGATGCCGTCATAGGCGCCGCTGAAAGGCGCGGCCCCGAGCGCGCCAGGAAACGCCGCGGCCAGAACGAACAGAAGCAGCGCGAACGGCGCCCGCGCTGCTCCCTGCCTGCCGATTGCCGCGCAACGCGCGGCGAGCCCCCACATCATTTCCGTCGCCTTCTCCGGCCCCGCGGAGAGCGCGGCCGATCACTTGCCCTTGAAGTTGGGCTGCCGCTTCTCCATGAAGGCCATCATGCCTTCCTTTACATCTTCCGTCCGCATCAGCGGCAGAAGCTGCAGATAGACATGATGCACATGTTCCGGGAAGGGTTCGTTAAGTCCCATGCGCATCATCCGCTTCGCCGCGCGCACGGCGAGGGGCGCGTTGCCCGCGATCTCCGCCGCGACCGCACGCGCGCGGGGCATCAGTTCCTCGTCGGCAACGACTTCGGATGCCAGCCCCCAGGCAACGCTCTCTTCCGCGTTGAGGGTGCGGCCCGTGAAGATCAGCTCCGCCGCCCGCGACCAGCCGATGAGACGCGGCAGATACCACGTGCCGCCCGATTCGGGCACGAGTCCGCGCTTGCAGAAGGCGGCGGCAAGTTTCGCCGACTTGCCCATGATGCGGATGTCGCAGCCCAGCGCCGTGTCCATGCCATAGCCGGCGGCGCCGCCATTCACGGCGCAGATCACCGGCGTCTCCATCTCCTGCAGAACGGTGGGCGGCGTGTTCTTGAGGTCGAGGCTCGTCGAGGTGACACCGCCGCTCGAACCGATGGACAGGCCCGCTCCTTGCGTCTGCGCGCGAAGGTCGAGCCCCGCGCAGAAGGCGCGCCCCGCGCCCGTCAGAATCACGCAGCGTACTTCCGGGTCCGCATCCGCCTGCTGAAGGCATTTCGTGAGCTGGTTCAGCATCGGCCCCGAGATCGTGTTCATGCGCTCGGGCGCATTGAGCGTGATGGTCGCGACATGATCCGCGACCTCGTAGAGAACTTCCTGCGCTTCCGTTTCCACGGCCTTGGCCTGGCTCATCTTTTCCTCCCTGCCGGAAATTTCATGTCTTTGCATGTCGGTGAGCGGACTTTAGAGCAAATCCCGGCGGACCGCTCCAATTTGGAGATGGCGGCCCGCAAAATCAGTCGCAGCGCGCCTCGCCGCCCGCACCGAACCAGGGATGGCGAACGAAATCGCCTTTCCCGACGCCGAGACGCTCCGTCAAACCGCCCCTGACCTCGAGCACGCCATTCACCGGCTCGCCGGATTCGTGGATTTCGAGGGATTCGGGCTCGGTCATCTGCGCGATGCGGACGATCCGCCCATCCGCACCGATGAATATCATGTCGAGCGGAATGAGCGTGTTCATCATCCAGAAGCTCGCGGGCGTGCACACCGGATAGAAGAAGAGCATGCCGCGATCCGCCTCAAGCTCCGTGCGATACATGAGGCCCTTCTGCATCTCCTCGGGTGTCAGCGCGAGCTCGACCGTGAAACGGTGGATCGCACCACCCTTCGTCTCGATCGTCAGCTCGCGCTCGTCCGCCCGGGCACAGACGGCCGAAAGGAAAAGAAGCGCAAGCGCCGCGCGGAGAAGACGCATCAGTCGAGACGTTTCATCTCGCGCGCGTAACGCTGCCAGTTATGGACATAGTGGTCGGCGGAGAGACGCAGCGCCTCCGCCGTTTCCTTGTCCAGCGTGCGCACGATCTTGCCCGGCGAGCCAAGCACCATCGAGTAGTCGGGAATTTCCTTGTTCTCGGCGATCAGCGTGTTCGCCCCGATGAGGCAGCCCTTCCCGATCTTCGCATTGTTCAGAACGATGCTGCCGATGCCGACAAGGCTCCCCTCGCCGATGGTGCAGCCATGCAGCATCACCATATGCCCGATGGTCACGTTCGCTCCGATGGTAAGCGGAGAGCCCGGATCGGTGTGGAGCACCGACCCATCCTGCACGTTCGAGTTCTCGCCGATGGTGATGAGCTCGTTGTCGCCGCGCAGCACCGCGCCGAACCAGACGCTGGCATTCTTCTCTAGCTTCACATTGCCCATGACTTCGGCATTGGGCGCGATCCAGTATTCGCCTTCTCCGGGCAGGATCGGCTTGTTGTCGCCAAGGGCGTAGACGGGCATCTCGATTTCCTCCTCGAACGGTGCTTTTGCCGGACTATGACACGGGCGGGCGCGGGATACGAGACTTGCGGAAAGCACCGGAAACAGGCTGTCATCGCTCCGTCAAACCCGCCGCCTAGGCTTGGCGGCAGCAGACGGGGGCTGGTGCAGATGACGGAACGGAAATCTTTCGGCGAGGAACTCGAAGCGGCGGACGAGCGGGGTATCGAACGTACGACCTCCCCTTCCCTCGCAACGCTGTGGCAGCGCCGCGTCGCGCGCCGCGACTTCCTGAAGGGAATGGGCAAGGCCGCCCTTCTTGCCAGCGCCTCCTCCGCCGTCCTCTCACTCGCCGCCTGCGATGACGCTCCGCAAGCGCGGCCTGACGCGATTTTCGGCTTCGAGGAAGTGCCGCGCGGCATCGACGAAACGCATCATGTCGCCGCCGATCACGATGCGCAGGTGCTTGTGCGCTGGGGAGATGCGGTTCTGAAAGATGCTCCCGCCTTCGACGTGAACCGCCAGACCCCATCGGCGCAGCTCGCGCAGTTCGGCTACAATAACGATTTCATCGGCTTCGTGCCCCTGCCCGAAGGGTCGCAGGCAAGCGACCGGGGGTTGCTCTGCGTTCATCACGAATACACGAATGACGACCTGATGCATGCCGGTCTTCCCGACGGCGCGGCGCCCGCGCAGATCGCGGCCTTCTTCACCCGCGAGGTGGTCGAGATCTCGATGGCTGCGCATGGCGGCAGCATCGTCGAGGTGGCGCGCGATGCGGATGGCAAATGGCGCGTCGTTCAGGACAGCGAATATAACCGGCGCCTGACACCGCTTTCCACCGCGATGAGCTTTTCGGGGCCCGCCGCCGGCCATGAGCGCCTGCAGACGAACGAGGACCCGACAGGCCTGATGGTCATGGGCACCTTCAACAACTGCGCCGGAGGCATCACGCCCTGGGGCACATGGCTCATGTCGGAAGAGAACTTCAATTTCTATTTCATGGACGAGAATGCCGATCCGCGCGAAACCGCGAACCATGAGCGCATGGGCGTGCCCGGCAGCCGCTCCTATCCCTGGGGCCATTATCACAAGCGCTTCGATCTTTCGCAGGAACCGCGCGAACCGAACCGCTTCGGCTGGGTCGTCGAGGTCGATCCGCTCGACCCCGCCTCGACACCGGTGAAACATACGGCGCTCGGCCGCTTCAAGCATGAGGGCTGCGAGAATGCGGTGACGAAGGATGGGCGCATCGCCGTCTATATGGGCGACGATCAGGCTTTCGAATATCTCTACAAGTTCGTGAGCGCTGACAAGATGAGCGATGACCGTGCGAAGAACATGACGCTTCTCGAGAAGGGTACGCTTTATGTCGCGCGCTTCGAGGAAGACGGCAGCGGCAAATGGATGCCGCTGGTGCATGGCGAGAACGGTCTCGACGAGACGAACGGCTTCGCCTCTCAGGCCGATGTCGTGATCGAGGCGCGCCGCGCCGCCGACCTTCTCGGCGCGACGCCTCTCGACCGGCCGGAGGACGTGACGCCGAACGACGCGACCGGCCATGTCTATGTCGCGCTCACCAATTCGAAGGAACGCGAGAAGACCGACGCCGTGAACCCGCGGGCGACAAACCTCTGGGGGCAGATCGTGGAACTGACGCCGGAAGGTGGCGATCACGGCGCGGACAACTTCTCATGGACGCTGCTGGTGAAGTGCGGCGATCCCCTGTTCCCTGCCATCGGCGCGGAATGGAATCCGGAAACGACCCGCGACCAGTGGTTCGCCTGCCCGGACAACATGGCCGTCGATCCCACGGGCCGCCTCTGGGTCGCGACGGACCAGGGTTCCGGCTGGAAGACGGCAACGGGTTTCGCGGACGGGCTCTATGCGCTGGCGACGCAAGGCGACAAGCGCGGCATCGCGCGCCGCATCTTCCGCGCACCCGTCGGCGCGGAAGTCTGCGGCCCCTGCTTCACGCCGGATGGAACCACGCTCTTCCTCGCCGTGCAGCATCCGGGGGCGGACGGTACGAAGAACTACAAGGGTTTCGAGCGCGCCTCGACCTTCGCCGATCCGGCAACCCGCTGGCCCGATTTCGACGAAGGAATGCCGCCGCGCCCCTCCATCCTCGCGATCACGGCAAAAAAAGGCGGGCCGGTCGGCGGCTAGACCCCGCGCACGGGTTGCACCCTCCCGCCCGATGGCCCAAGCTTGAATTCGCGGCACCATTGAAGGGCGGCGGCACCGCCGCCCGCAATGCGAGAGGGGCATTTCCCGCATGCGTTTTCTTGTAAGTCTCGTCGTTTTTCTGCTCGTCCTTCCCCTTGCCTTCATGGCCGCGTTCGAACGGGGGCTGCTCGACGAATATGTGCCCGACGATGCAATCCCGGCCGAACCCTTCATCAAGGCGGAACTCGCCGAAACGACGAGCGGCGCCGATCTGAGCCGCAGGATCGGCGCGGCGCTGGACGAGGGCTCATATGACGACGCGGTCATGTATGCCGAGATCGCGGATTATGCGGACATGCCGCTCGATCCCGAAATCCGCGCGCGGCTGGACGAGGAGAATGCCTTTTCCCGCCGCGTGACCCGCAACACGGGCAGTTTCGTAACCGGCTTCGTCACCGGCGAAGGCGGAGACACGCCTGCCTTCATGGGCGCCATGGCCTCGGATCTGACCGTTGTCGGCGATGTGCGCGATATCGGCAGCGAAGGCACGAAGCTCGTGCGGGGCGAGGAATATTCGAAGATGATCCTGGGCCTCTCCGTCGTCGGTCTCGCCGCGACCACGGCCACGGTCGCGACGGGCGGCGCCGGACTTCCCGCCCGCGTCGGCGTTTCGATCCTGAAAGTCGCGAAGAAGGCAGGCACGGTCACCGCGAGCTTCACGCGCGATATCGTTCGCATTCTTCAGGAGGCCGTGAATTTCGAGAAACTCGGCACGACGCTGCGCGCCGTCGACCTTTCGGACACGGCGGCCACCCGCCGCGCGATCACCGAATATGCGGATACGGTTTCCTTCGCCAAGGTAACGCCCGTGCTGAGCGACGTCGCCGCGCTGGAGCGCGCGGCAGGCCCCGCCGAAACCGTGCGGCTCATGAAATATGTCGACAACACGGATGACCTTGCGCGCATCGGCAAGATGAGCGGAACGCTCGGCACGAAGACGCGCGGCATCATCGAGATCACCGGCAAGACGGGCTTGCGCGCCTTCAAGACGGCGTGGAACCTCGTACTGATCGCGCTTCAGTATGTCTGGGCGATCGCGGGCGGTATCGGCGCTCTCTTCGCGACCGCGCTCGGCCGTCGCGTCGTGCGCCGCCGCAGGGCCTGAGGACCGCTCAGGCGGCGAGGAAGACACCGAGAAGGAAGAGACCGGAGAGGAAACTCCACATCGTTGCGATGCAGCCGGAAAGCAGCATCCAGAACGGCGGCCGGTTCTCGAACACCTGCGCCCGGAGCGCATTGCGCAGGATCACCGTCGGACCGGCGAAGATCAGCGTGAACACGCCGATCAGTTGCCACATCATCGTCTCGGAGGTCAGCTGAAAGCTGGGCGGCTTGTTCGTGACGAGCCTGTAGAAGCTGCTGGTCAGGCCCGCCGCAACAAAGCCCGTCGCGATGGAAAAGAAGAAAGCCGTGAGTTCGGTCATAAGCCCCGCCGCCCTGTCTATTCGCCCCGGTGCGCCATGACGGCGCCGGTGTCGAACCCCTGATTGATCTGTGTCGTGATGAAATGACCGGCTGCTTCGGCGATCTGCGCCTGCACGGCGGCGATCGCGAATTCCGGTATGACCTGCCGGTCGAGAAGCCCGGTCAACTCGGGATCGGCAAGCCCCCGCTTGAGATCCTCGACCGGCGTTCCCCGCCCCTTCGCCGCGATCTCCGCGAGAAGCGGCGAACGCTCGCCCAGCGCGATTTCATGGCCGCCGACACGGCAGGAAGCGAAGTCCGCCTCGCAGGAGACCTGCGGAAGGGCGAGCGCGCCGCCATTCTCCGAAAGGGGCATATGGCCCCCGAAATAGAGGAAGGCGCCTGCGACGATCAGCGATTTGAAAACGAAACGGGTCATGCCCGCCTTGTCCGCAAGCGGCATACCAGCGGGGACGGCACCGGGCCGCACCCGCGCCGGATTTGAAATGATCTTTTAATTTCAGCGGGTTATAAAAATAACGACGGGAGGACAGGCTCCCGGGTGCCGGGATTGGGAACGTCTTCCCGTGCCGGTTTGCGCCGGGCCTGTATCAATGCGAAACATCCCGGGTCGAACCGCGAGGGGACAAGCCGTGGCGCGAGGCAATCAATCGGGAGACGAACTGGTCAGGGAAAGGCCGGCCTGGATCATCCCCCTGCTCGTGCTGGCCGGGGTGCTGATCTTTTCAGGCGCCTTCCTCTACTATTATTTCGGCCCGACGCCCGGCGAAATACTCGGCATGGACCCCCGCGCCAGCGCCGCCGAGGAGAATATCGAAGTCATCGTCGGCAACACGCGGTTCATGGTGCCCGAGCACTACACGCGCTATCCGAACCAGCGCACGGGCGGGCGCCAGCCCATGCTCGACATGCATGCCCTGCTTCCCGATCTCGCGCCCTGGTCGCCGGAAAGGCAGGCCGAATTCGACGACAATTCTGTGCGGGCCAATGTCGTCTATTTTTCGCTGAAGGAGGCGGCAACGCCGCTCAATTCGGCGCGCCGCCTGAAGACGATCTATTCGAAATATCTGGCCGAAGGCGAGCCGCAAGCCGGGCCGGACGGGCTGCAGCTATTCGCCTTCAACGACGAGTCGGGCTATGCCGGTCAGGATCTCTTCGTCGGCAAGGATGCGGAAGACCGCATGACGCTCATCATCTGCGACCGCCGGAGCGCGCTCGTCGAAAGCCCGAACTGCATGCGTTCCCTGCTCATCGGGCCGAACCTCGAACTCGGCTACCGATACAAGCGGAGCCATCTCGACGACTGGCGGGAGATAGACAAGGCCATCCTCTCGCTCGTGCAGGGCTTTGAAACCCTCGAGCCGATGGACGACCTTCAGGGGCCGATACTGGATTGAGCCCAGCCCGCCTCAGGGCAGGTCGATGTCGAGAATCGCCATGTTGAAGGCGTAGGACACCTCGCCCTCCTCGTCATCCTTGAAGATCACGCCGATGAACTCGTCGCCGATATTCACTTCGACGGAATCGTCCTTCTGCGGGCGCTGACGCACCTCGATCGACGGCAATTGGAACTTCTGGCGCAGATAGGCCTCGAGACGACGAATTTCGGTCTTGTCCAAGAAGCTCTCCTGTCGACGCTGCATAAAGGGGGCCGCGCGGCTTGGCCGGGGCGCTGCCGGAGGTTTTAACGAACTGAGCCCGAGGGTGCAAACCCGCAACTCCTCCCCCGCGCCCCAGCGCCGGCAGGCTGCGGCGCTTGGTCCGATATGCGGCTCTCCCGGCTTGTGCAACCTTTCCGCAGGGTAAGGAAAAGGCCCATGCGGGCCCGGAGAGGATCGGAGAGGATAAGACGGCCATGTCCCGGCGTGCCCGCAGATTTCTGACATTCGCCGCCGTCGCGCTGACGGTGGCCGCCTTGATCGCCCTCGCGCAATCGCGCTTTCCGCCGGAGCCCGGCCCCGGGGGCGCGCAACGCGCGCTTCTCGCCCCCGATCCGCGCTGAGCCTTCAACGCGTCGTGTACCCCCCGTCCACGACGACTTCCGACCCCGTCATGAAGCTCGACTCGTCGCTTGCGAGGAAAAGCGCTGCATTCGCGATCTCGTCCGCAACGCCAAGCCGGCCGATCGGATGCATCATGATGAGCAGCTCGCGCATCTCGTTCGGGCCCACCTGTTGCCCCTGCACCACGCCGCGATTGAGCGCATCCTTCACCATCGGCGTGTCGATATAACCTGGGTGAATGGAATTCACGCGAATGTTGTAGCCCGCTTCCGCGCATTCGAGCGCGGCCGATTTCGTCAGCAGACGGACACCGCCTTTCGCCGCATTGTAGTCGCTCGCATTGGGCTGGCCGACAAGGCCGAGGATCGACGAGAGATTGATGATGGAGCCGCCAGCCCCGCCTTTCGCCGTGTATTTCTTGATCGCGCGAATGCCGTGCTTGCAGCCGAGAAACACGCTGTCGAGATCGATCGCGATGGTGCGCCGCCAGGATTCAAGCGTCTTCTCCTCGATGGGCCCGCCCTCCGGCGCGATGCCCGCATTGTTGACCAGCACATGAAGCCCGCCGAAACGGTCCTCGGCATGTTTCACCACCGCTTCCCACTCGGCCTCGTTCACCACGTCATGGCGGATGAACGTGGCAGCGCCGCCCTCATTGGCGATGGCGTCGGCCACTGCCTGCCCGGCCGCCTCGTCGAGATCGCTGCAGACCACTTTGGCGCCCTCGCGCGCCAGTGCTTTCGCCGTCGCTTCACCGAGACCTTTCGCCGCGCCCGTGACGATCGCGACCTTTCCCGATACACGTCCCATTTTCCGCCGTCTCCCTTGTCATTATGGCTTGTTTTGACGGTATCTTGCCGCGCGGACGGAGCCGCGCAAAGCGCCAATGCGCCGCATGGGCGCGATTGTTGGCGCTTCATGCTATAGAGCCTCATGCTATAGAACATGCCCGACCGCATGAGCCCGCCCGAACAGCGGGAGAGAAGAACGAACCGGAGAAGAAATGGCCGTCGCCCTGTTGATTACCTTCGAGACCTCGCAAGCCGACCACATCCTGACCCAGCTCCGCGCCTACAAGGAGCGCGAGTTCGACCGCAATCCGCCGCGCGGCTTCATTTCCTCCAGCGTCACGCAGGATGGCGACAAGGTGATCTTCCGCAGCGAATGGGAAGACGAGGACGCGCTGGAGAACACGCGCGACAGCGCGCCTTTCGAAGCCTGTCTCGACCTCTGCGACATCTATGCGGATGACCGCAAGGACGAGAAAGTGGAAATCTGAGACGCATGGCCCATCCTCCCTCCTACTACGCCGCAACGGCGAACGATCATACGCCCCCGGCGCCGCTCGCAGGCGACGAGGAAGCCGATGTCTGCGTGGTGGGTGCGGGTTATACGGGGCTTTCCGCCGCGCTTCATCTCGCGGAGCGCGGCTATTCCGTCGTGGTTCTCGAAGCCGAACGCATCGGCTGGGGCGCGTCGGGGCGCAATGGCGGCCAGCTCGGCGTGGGCCAGCGCAAGGATCAGCGTTCGCTCGAAGAAATGCTTGGCCGCGAATGGGCGCGCCGCCTCTGGGATCTCGGCCTCGAAAGCAATGCGCTGGTGAAGGACCTCATCGCGCGCCACAGGATCGATTGCGATCTGAAGCCCGGCCTTCTCCATGCGGGATGGAAGCGTGGCGATGCGAACTGGCTGAAGGAAGAGGTCGAGCATCTCGCGAAGGACTACGGCTACACGGCCATGCGCTACGTTCCGCGCGAGGAAATCCGCGAGATGGTTGCGACCGACTGCTATCACGGCGGCATCCTCGAAGAAGGCGGCGCGCATCTTCATCCGCTGAACTATGCGCTGGGGCTTGCGCGCGCCGCCCGCGAAAAAGGTGTGCGCATCCACGAGCAGTCACCCGTCATCGAAGTGACGCAGACGGACCCTGCCGCCGTGCGCACCACGGGCGGCACTGTGCGCGCACGCCACGTCGTCCTCGCCTGCAACGGCTATCTCGGCAAGCTTGAGCCGCGCGTCGCGGGCACCATCATGCCGATCAATAATTTCATTCTCGCGACGGAGCCGCTCGGCGCACGCGCACGCGAACTCATCCGCGACGATGTCTGCGTGCAGGACACGAAATTCGTCATCGACTATTACCGGCTCTCGGCGGACGGACGCCTTCTCTTCGGCGGCGGTGAAAGCTACTCACCGAAATTCCCGGACGATATTGCAAGCTTCGTGAAGAAGCCCATGCTTCGCGTCTTCCCGCAATTGAAGGATGCGCGCATCGATTACGCATGGGGCGGGACGCTCGCCATCACCATGACGCGCCTGCCGAATTTCGGCCGTCTGGCGCCGAACGTGATTTTCGCGCATGGCTATTCGGGCCAGGGCATCAACATCGCGACGCTGGGCGGAAAGCTGATTGCGGAAGCCGTCGCCGGACAGGCCGAGCGCTTCGACGTCATGGCGAAGCTCAAGACGCCGAAATTCCCGGGCGGCACGCTGTTGCGCTATCCCGGCCTCGTCGCTGGAATGATCTTCTATGCGCTGAAGGACAGGCTGCCCTAGGACAGCTGTCAGGAGCCGGATGGCGGGTACACGGACCATGTCGCCAGGGCATCGGGATTCGTGACCGTTTCTCCCGTGGAGCGAAGCTTGTAGTCTGCTCGCTGCGCTGAGACGAAGGCGCTTGTGTCGGGCGGCAAATGCATCACCTCGCCCGCAAGTGCGCCTGCACATTCAATGCTCAGGCCATTCTCCCGATCCACCTCAACGACACGCCCATGGAATTCTTGCCGGTGTTCGACAGTCTCACCGTCCGCGGCGAAATAGGTTATGCCCACGAGCACATACTTACCCATCAACCATGCGGCGCGCGCTTCGTCCCAGCTCGTTTCGTCTCCCTCCTTCAGGGGAGGAAGCTCGGACGGCGTTTCTGGGGGGTGATCCTGCACGTTCGGCGACGCACTCAGCCTTCGGCGTCGAGGCTGCCCTCTTCGCGGATGATGTGGTCCATCGCATGGGCGGGCTTGTCGCAGCCCGCGCAGCCCACGATCTTCGCCGGCACGCCGACAGCCGTGCAA
>MDSW01131218.1_pt1 | contig 92684 bp, 90 predicted proteins | sample 811171 | NCBI WGS metagenome assembly MDSW01 (sample SAMN05326641, study PRJNA326480) | marine metagenome | isolation source: seawater | place: Atlantic Ocean: North West | collected 2012
ATCTATGAAAGGATATACAATGAAAAAAATAGCTATAATATTATCTTTATTATTTTTGACCAATTCAGCTTTTGCTGGTTCATGTCCGATGATGGCTCAAAATATTGATAGTAAAATTGAAGAAGCTCAAAAACTACGCGACGCTGGAATGGCAGCTCATGATGCCGGCGATCATTCTAAGTCTGAAGAATTATTAAATAAGGCTCTGGAACTTTTTAAAAGTTAATAGTTAATAGTATAGGGGCGCCTGGTAACAGAACGCCCCTTGTTTATCTAAAAAGCTCTAAAAACCTTAATTTCGTTTAATCCCGCTCCATTTCCATAAAAAGATAAAATCTCAACTGTAATTTCGTCTGCTTTAATTGGTTTGTCTAAAATAATTTCGGTCCAATATGGATATGATTGAAGTTTTATTTTATTTTTCTTTTTTAATTTTTTCTTTTGTAATAATTTAATCTCTATTTCATTTGTGGATCTATCAGTAATATTTGAATTTTTTGTATTAAGTATTAAAACTTTTTTAACCAACTCTTCTTTTTGAAACAACAATGAAACCTGACCAACTTCACCATCGGGAAGTAACCAGTAATCAAAACAAGTATCTTCTGTCACACTAAAATCATCAAGGTTAGCAGCTCTAAAATCTAGTATATCATAACTTTTATTGTAAGATAATTTTACTTTTTTTGACTCAATCGATGAAAATCTTATCAAGTTTTTTTTTAACAAATTATACTTATTGTTTGAAATATAATTTTTTGCGCATTCAGGATTATTTTTATATCCTTTTATTAATTTATAATTATTTTGAATATAATTTTTTAAATCAGCAAAATTCATAATATTTTTTTCAATCGAATTAATATCAAATCTAAAACTTTTTCCATTAACGGTATCTATTATTAAATCTGGTTTCGAAAAATTAAGATCTTTAATGACCCTTTTTAAATAATAGTTTTGATTAGCAGAATAAATTATTTGTTTTTCCGTTATTGTCTCCTGTGTAGCCGGTGTTAAGTGACTTAAAATATACAAATGTGGCATCCATCCCCATACAAATAAATTAGATTGAGTGTTTAAATTTAAATATTTAAATATATTTGGGCTCTTTAAGTTAACTGATTTAAAATTAATATTCTTATCATATCCCTTGACTGCATAAATACTTTTTGATTCACTTAACAATGAAATACTTAAAAGTAAAGTTCCACAAAAATAAATAAAAATAAAAAAATAGATAAAAGTCTTTTTTAATTTTTCTTTTAATTCTAAAAAATATATTCCACCAAGAGTTCCTGTAAAAATAACAATGATAGGTAAAAAGGAATGAAGATAATGTCTGTGTAACCTTCCTGGTATTAATATTGAAAGTAAAATACTAAATATAACAAATAGTAAAAAAATGATTATATGATTACTAAATATTTTTTTTTTAAAAAAAATAAAAGACAAAAAATATATTGAGATAATAAAATAAAAATATATTAAATGAAAAACTGAATTATGCTTTAGATGATAGATAAAATTGCTAGTAGTTCTGATCGCAAAACTGTTGCTAGAATCTAAAGTTTTTTTAACTTCACTAATTGGTCCACTAAATTCATTTTGAGATTGACTTGCAAATTCGAAGGACCATAAAATATAGCTTATAAAAAAATCTTTTAAATTATTTTGAAAATATAAAGGTGTTATCAAAATGATGCTTGTAAATAGCCCTCCAATTAAAAAAGCAAAATAATGCTTTGCTGATAACTTATAAAAATAAATGAAGGTTAAATATAAAGCTGCAATAACTAAAGAAGGTAAAATAAACTGAACTTTAGCATAAGGAATTGATCCAAGAAAAAAAAGAATAAAAAAAGTAATCTTCAATGAACATTTGTCTTTATTTTTTTTTTGATAAAACTGATAAATAAAGAAATAAAGACTTAAAAGAATTAGTGTAGTAGATAAAAGCTCACTACTATAGTGTAAAAAATCAGGATCTTTTGTAAAAGAGTAAAATAAAACTAAGGGTAATATAAAAATTATTGCCAAATAATAATTGCTCAATTCCTTAAGAATTTTAAAAGTAAAAAAAGTTACTAAAGCTATTAGAACTAACGCTGATAACCTTATTGATACGTAGGTTATATTTAGGTCAAATATTAATGGCCAACATAAAACAAGAGAATTTAATATTCCAGAAGATGTTCCGTCTATACTATTTAGATTTATTCCATAATTAAAAATTCTTAAAGCATTTGCTCCCATTTGCATCTCGTCAGGATTTAAATTGCCAGGATAAAATAAAGATGTTCCTATTCGACCAAATATTAAAACCAAAAATATTAAAGCTGAGATGCTGAATGAAAAGTATTTAAAATTAAAATTTCTGAAAGATTTACTTATCATTTTATTTTTTTTTAATCATTTATGGTTTGTAAAGGCATAGTGAAATAGATATTTATGCTGGTATAATTGTATAGTCATTACTTTAAATATACCAGAAATATGATACATAAATAATCACAATATCAATTTTATTAGGTGTTAAAATGAATTGGGAAAAATTTGTATTTAAAAAAATTAGTATTTGGATAGTAATGCTAATTTTGATTTTTGGTTTTATAATTACAATTACTTTTGGTGCTTTGGTGCATTACCGCGCGAAAGGTGGGGACAGATTTAAATTTACAGCCTCTATTATTGATCGTCTAATTGCACTTCCTATTTACACACTAAAAATATTTAAACCTGACATAAATGGACTGGCTTTAGAACAAAAAAGTTATAAAAATTTATCTGGATTGAATTTGTATAAAAAAAATACAGATGGTTATTTATTGTTAAGTAAAATAGATGAAAATTACGAAAAACCTAAAGTTGATTTAATAAATATAAAAAAAAATAAAATTATTCATACCTGGAAATTTAACCCATTAAATGATGATAATTATAAAAGTAGACTAAATAAATATTTTTTAGAAAATACTTCACCAGTATATCAAATGAAACACCCATTTCTCTTTGAAAATGGAGATTTGTTATTTAAAAATCAAGATGGCCCTCTAGTGCTAATAGATAAATGTTCAAAAATAAAGTGGGTTAAAAATGGTTTTTATCATCATAGTATTGAAATGGATCATAATGGGGATTTGTGGGTAAATTCTAGAATTAAATCTAATAATATTTTAGAGGATGCGATTGAAAAAATTTCTAAAAATGGAGAAACTAAATTTAAAAAATCAGTTAATAAAATACTGCAAGAAAATAATTTGCAAAACTTAATTGTAACCGCAAAAGATCCGGATGATCCAATACATATAAATGATATTCAGCCATCACTTATTGATGGACCATTTTGGAAAAAAGGTGATCTTTTTTTAAGTCTCAGAAATTTATCTATGATTATGCTTTATAGACCAGTAACAAATAAAGTTCTGTGGTATCAACAAGGGCCATGGGTATACCAGCATGATGTTGATATTATTAATCAGAATAAAATATCTATATATAATGACAATCTTGATCTTTCTAAAACTGAAGTTAATGGAACTAATGAAACTCTTATTTATGACTTTTCAAATAATAAAATTACCAATCCATATAAAAAAGCTTTTGAAATTAATCAAGTTAAAACACCTGCGGCAGGTCTTTCTCAAATATTAAATAATGGCGAAATATTTGTCGAAGAAACTTTAAACGGAAGAATTTTGAGAATGAACAAAAATGGGAAAGTTGTTTGGGAATATATTAATAGATCGCAGAATAATAAAATTTATTTTCTTTCCTGGTCAAGATTTTTGCAGAATGCTCAAACTACTAAACCTATACTGGACAATCTAAGCAAATCGTGTCAGTAGTAAAAAAAGAAATAAATAGAAATTTGTATTAAATATAATATACTTAATAACTTGCATATGAGCGATGAACATAAAATGAGCGCAAAAGATAAATTGGTATTAGCCATAACACTAGCAGCAATATTTGGCGGTGTTTTTGTTATAGGGTTTATTGGATTAATAGTAAATTTATCAAGCTAAATTATAAAATTTTATTGAATTTTAAACACGTTCTTTTTGAATGGAGTCAAAACTGAAAAACTATAATTTTTACGAAAAAAATATTATCTCAAATAAAGATAGATTCGGTTTATCCTCTACAGATCGAAATGAATTGAAAAAGAATTTTTCTAGTAAAAATATTTTCATTACTGGGGCGGCGGGTTCTATAGGTAAAGCTTTTTGTAAAGAGTTATTAAATTATAATTTTAAAAATTTATATTTAATGGATAAAAACGAAAATGAGTTAACTGAACTAAATAGAGAGTTAGTTTTATTAAATAATAAAAAAATAAATAAAATAAATTTTTTGTGCAGCGACTTAACTTTAATAAATATTGACGATTTTTTAAATAAAAACAAAATAAATATTTACTTAAACTTTGCAGCTATAAAGCATGTAAGAAGCGAGGAAGAATTAATTTCACTAAAATACATGTTTTTGACAAACTCAAAAAGTTTTTTACCTGCAAAACCCCACTATCTAAAAAAAATTTTCTCTATTTCTACAGATAAGGCTGTAAATTCTACTAGTCTGCTAGGAATAAGTAAATCTTTAATGGAAGAAAATTTATTTAAATTCAAAAAACAAAACAAAAGAGTTTTTGTATCTAGTGCTAGATTTGGTAATGTAAGTTTTTCCAATGGAAGTGTTTTAAAATACGCAGCAGATAGAATAAGCGAAAAAAAAATATTCGGTATACCAAAAACAATAAAAAGATATTTTATAACGCACGAAGAAGCATGCAGTTTATGTTTTAAATCTCTATTAAAAAGGAATGATGGAAATATTTTAATACCTAATAATAAAATTTTAAAAAAACAGTATTTTATTACTGAAATTATTGAAAAAGTATTAAAGCTAAAAAAATATAAACCTAAGTATATAAATAAAGTTTCAATAAAAAATTTTAATATTAATAAATACTATCCAATTTTATTAACAACTCCAAATACATATGGACAAAAATATTATGAGGAGTTTTATAATTCATCTGAAAAAAGATTTTTAGACAAAAAAGATAAGACAATTTTAAAAATTAAACTATTGGTAAAAATAAATGCAAAAAATATTGTTGATAATATTTTAAAAATGGGAAGTGAAAAAAAAATAAGATTATATTTAAACAAAAAACTAAAATCATACACTCCCCCAAAAAATGTAAAAAAAATAAGTAAAAGTTTGTAATGTTTCAAATTAATTGGAAAATCAAAGTAATTATTTATAAAATTCTTTTAATTCTAAAAGCTAAAAAATTTTTGTTTTTTATTCAAAAAAATATCACTAAAAGAGCTGCTGTTAAAATTAAGAATATAAATATAAATTGGAACTATCATTTAAAACAAATTAAACAACATAAATGCAACTCTATTTTTGAATTTGGTGCCGGCAAGTCATTAGAACAAAATATTTTTCTAAGCTATAATTCTGAAGGAAAATTAAATCAAACTGTAATAGATCAATCAAATATGTTGGATATAAAATATTTTAATAATGCAAATGAACAAATATCCAAAATTTTGAATTTAAAAAAAAAAAGATAACGCAAAATCAAATAAAGATATAAAAGAAATTTACAATATAGAATATATTGCTCCTTGCTCAATAGAAGAAGTTTATAAAAAAAATTACACTTTCGACGCCTGTATTTCTACAGCAACACTTGAACATTTGCCTAAAAAAGATTTAGAAAAAATTTTTCAAAATCTTAAAAAAATAATTAAAAAAGACGGAATTATTTCATCTTTAATAGATTATAGTGACCATTATTCACATACAGATAAAAATATTGGCCCATTAAACTTTTTAAAATTTAGTAGTAAAGATTGGGCAAAGTATAATAATAATTATTTATTTCAAAATAGATTGCGACATCAAGACTTTAGAAAATTTTTTCTGGATATGAACTTTGAAATAATTGAAGAAAAAAAGAGCAGCTTAGGTAGTCCTCCTAAAAAAATCTCTGATGAGTTTGAAAAAAATAATGATGAAACTTTTATTTTATGGGGACAATTTGTACTAAAAAATATTTAAATAAAATGCTTATAGTATGTCGCTGCAATTAAATAAAAACTGAAATAAGTAAACATTATTAAGAATGATGTTAATATTCTCTTGTAATAAAATTTCTGCAAACTGGTACTTAATAATCCTGAAAAAGTAATTATAAGAATAAGTGGTTCAACATATTCCTGAAATAGCATACCTGAAAATCCATAAATAAGAAAAATTGGTAGCAAAATACTTATATTTGTTTTGAAATTTTCTTTTAAAATTTCGTAAAGTATAGAAAAACCTAAGGAACTAAAAATTAATAATAAAAAATAATTTTCAGGCTTAATTAAATAATTTAGCTTCAGTATTGCTCCACCTCCATAAGTGAATTCTGCCAAATAGTTTAATAAGTCAAATTTCCATAAAATTATAAAAAAGAAAAAAGCAAATAAAAAATTTTTTAAATATTTAGATATCGTATTTTTCAAACCTTTTTCCAATGATTCAACTAACAAAAAAGGGATAAGATAAAATGAGAAAAAACTTAATAAAATAGGAATATTTTTTATTATAAATTTATAGTTGTGATATTCTTCTGTTAAATTCATAGTCATATTTTTACTGTCATAAATATCTCCCCAGATATAAATCAAAATAAAACCTGGTATAGAGAAAATTAAATAAGTAATAATAGAAGTAATTATGATTTCTTTTTTTTTATTAACTAAAAATAAATATAAGAAAAAAGCTATTGGAAGAAATACAAGAGCAGGTCTTATGTAGAGTGCACATGAACTAAAAAAACAAAAATATATTGTTGATAGGATTCTGCTTTTATAATTATTATCTAAATTATTTTTAATTTTGTTAAAGAATAACAGCGAAAGAATAAAAAAGAACCAACCAAAATTTTCTGTAGTCCCCCAATAAGACGAGGAAATATAAAAGGGTAAAATTAGTATTATTGAGGCAGTTAAAAGGCTATCAAGGTTTGTTATAGTTGAAATATTTTTTTTAATTAATAATGCTAATAAAACTACAGTTATAAAAGATATAAAAGTGATAGAAAAAAGGAACTCTGTCTGAGTTGATGTAAACGGGTTTATATATGAATTTATAATATAAAATAAGGGATATGAACCCTCACCAAATGCACCATAATTTTTAATTGAAAAAAAAAAATCCTCTTTAAATGAAAGTAATAGAGGCCATGTAATGTTTTGAAAATCTCCGGCTGCTCCACCAGGAGCTAAATCTTTAAAAAAAAAAACCAATAATAAAAAATGATAAAATAGTAAATAAAAAAAGTATTTTGGAGATACTATTTTTTTTTAATGTCATAAATATTAGTTAAGATTTTTAATTATTTCATCTGTCATTTTTTTCGCATCAGCAAAGAGCATTAATGTATTATCTCTATAAAATAACTCATTATCAACTCCAGCATACCCTGGAGAAAGACTTCTTTTTACAAATAGTACTGATTTACATTTTTCAACATCTAATATGGGCATTCCGTATATTGGACTCTGCGGATCTGATTTGGCTATTGGGTTTGTTACGTCATTCGCTCCAATAACATACGCAACATCGGCATTTGCAAAATCATTATTAATTTCATCTAATTCGAAAACTTCATCGTAAGGTACATTTGCTTCAGCAAGTAATACATTCATATGTCCAGGCATTCTTCCAGCTACAGGATGAATTGCGTAGGAAACTTTAACACCACTTTTTTTTAGCGCATCTACCATCTCTCTTAGTGCATGCTGTGCTTGTGCAACAGCCATTCCGTAACCCGGCACAATTATAACCGAAGATGCATTCTTCATCAAAAATGCTGCGTCCTCTGCGTTGCCACTTTTAACTGATTTGTTATCTCTACCTTTAGAGGATGAAGTTTGATCTGTTCCACCAAATCCACCTAGAATAACATTGAAAAATGAACGATTCATTCCTTTGCACATTATATAAGATAAAATCGCGCCAGAAGAACCGACTAAAGCTCCAGTAATAATTAAAGCACTATTTTCTAAAGTAAAACCAATTCCAGCTGCAGCCCATCCTGAGTAAGAATTTAACATAGAAATAACAACCGGCATATCAGCTCCACCAATTGGTATAATTAATAAAACTCCTAATAGAAAAGATATTGCAATTAATAACCAAAAAGAGCTGTCTAATTGTGTTTTGCAAAGATAAAATATCATTGCAGCAACTGAAAGACCTAATAATAAGTTAATGTAATGTTGTGCTATAAATGTAATTGGATTGCCAGACATTATTCCTCGAAGTTTTAAAAAAGCAACTATTGATCCAGTAAAGGTTATTGCTCCAATTGATGCACCTAAAGACATTTCTATCAAACTTGCTATTTTAATATCTCCTTGCACACCAAGATTAAAAGCTTCGGGATTTAAAAAGGCTGATATTGCTACAAAAACTGCAGCAAGACCTACAAGGCTATGAAAACCCGCAACTAATTCTGGCATTGCAGTCATCGGTATTTTGTATGCTATAAAAGCTCCAATTGATCCGCCTGCTAGTAATAAAATTAATACATATATAAAACCAACTGAAAAATTTCCTATCGATAAAAAAGTTACCGTTATAGCAATTATCATTCCTAAAATTCCAAATAAATTACCTCGCCTAGAGGTTTCGGGAGAAGATAACCCTCTTAAAGCCAAAATAAATAATACTCCAGAAATTAAATAAAATATTGCTGATAGGTTTTCTGACATATCTATTTATTCTTTTTTTTCTTTTTATACATTTGAAGCATTCTTTGGGTTACCAAAAAACCTCCAAAAATGTTTATTGCTGCTAAAACTATCGCAAGAAAACCAAATATATTTGATGTATTAAAAATACTTTTTATATCACCTGACAATCCTGCAATTATAGCTCCAACTATAATTACTGAAGAAATTGCATTTGTTACTGACATTAAAGGAGTGTGAAGAGAAGGAGTAACGCTCCATACAACATAGTAACCAATAAAAATCGAAAGGATAAATATACTTAATCTAAATATAAAAGGATCTATTTCCATAATCTTATTTTACTAGGGTGCTTTTTATTATTTCATCTTCTAAATTAATATTTATTTCTTTACTTTTTTTATCACAAAGATTTAAAACAAAATTAAATAAATTTTTTGCGTACAAATTCGAAGCTGAAATTGGTAGCTTATTTAGAATATTTTTTTCACCCATTATTTTAACTCCATTCTTATCTACAATTTTATCTGCTTCAGTAAAAGCCGAGTTGCCGCCCTGGCTCGCTGCTAAATCATAGATTAAAGCTCCAGGTTTCATACTTTTTATCATACTTTCTTTAATTATTAATGGCGCTTTTTTGCCAGGAATTAGAGCTGTACAAATCACAATATCAATTTTTTTCAGTGTTTCTTTTAAAAGATCCTCTTGTTTTTTTTTAAAATCGTCAGAAGCTTCTTTTGCATAACCACCTTCTGTTTCTAAATTTTCAGAGCCCTCTACTGTTAGAAATTTTCCACCTAAACTTTCAACCTGTTCTTTTGCTGTCATTCTTACATCTGTAGCAAAAACTATTGCTCCCATCCTTTTTGCTGTGGCAATAGCTTGTAATCCTGCAACACCTGCACCAATAACTAAAACTTTGGCAGCGGGCACAGTTCCTGCTGCTGTCATCATCATTGGTATAGCTTTTTCAAACTTAGAAAAAGATTCTATAACTGCCTTATAACCTGCAAGGTTTGCTTGAGAAGAAAGTACATCCATTGACTGGGCTCTGGTAATTCTTGGTAATAAATTAAGTGAAAAAATTTTCACTTCATTTTTAACTAATTGATTTATTAAATCTTTACTTAGATTAGGGTCAAACTGTGCAATTAGAATAGATTTATTTTTTATTAAATTAACTTCATTCGATAATGGAAAATTGACTTTCAAAATTATATCTGATTTTTTTAATACTTCATCCTTTGAAAAATTAATTTTTACTCCATTTTTTTCATATTCTTTGTCATCTATACCTAAGTGTTCTGCATATTTTTTTTCAAGATTTAGGGAAAAACCAAGATCAATAAATTTTTTTGCACATTCTGGAGTAATTGAAACTCTTTTTTCAGTAGAAAGATCTTCTTTAACAGATCCAATGTTTTTCATTCATTATCTCTGTCTGACTTTGTATTTTGGATTTTTTTTATTTATTATATATATTCTTCCTCTTCTTCGAACGAGCTTTGAGTTCAAATCTCTTTTTTTGTGCGATTTTAGAGAACTTACTACTTTCATAAAAAAAATATTTTTAAATTTTTAGCCTGGCAACGTCCTACTCTTCCATGTCTTAAGACAAAGTACCATCGGCGCTGAAGGGCTTGACTTCCGAGTTCGGAATGGGATCGGGTATTGCCCCTTCGCAATAATCACCAGGCTCAATGGGTATATATTTATTATTGTTTTTTGTAAATACCCAATAATTTATCAAATTACTAAACTTTTTATAATTTCTTAATATTTGTTGTATCATTACAATCAAAATCGAAGCAAAAAGACAAAAGGGGGTTTAGCTCAAAAGTAGAGTGCGTCGTTGACATCGACGAGGTAGTTGGAGCGTTACCAACAACCCCCACCATACGAACAAATGTTTAATTGGGAGAATATTCCCTTTTTCCTATGATTAAATCAACAATGCTCAAAAGCCAAACTTGATGAATGTTTTCTACAAAATTATAAGCTTTACTATTAATCCAAAAGTTAATTTCTCCAAGTTGGGATAAAGGATTACCTTTTTCATGTCCTGTAAAGGTAATAATTTTAGAAATTTTTTTATTTTTTGCGGCCTTGCATGCATTTATCATATTGGCAGATTTTCCGCTTGAAGAGATGAGAATTAAAACATCTTTTTGGTCACCATAAAAATCAATTGCTTTTTCAACCCATCTTTCATAACCATAATCGTTAGAAAAGCATGTTATCAAATCTGCTTCATTAAAATTTACTGTTCTGATGTTTGCATTTTTTGTCAAATCTACACTCACGTGGCTAGCAATCGCAGCACTACCACCATTTCCAAATATCATTATTTTCGCGTTATTTTTTTTTGCGTCTATAAGTAAATTTTTTGTTTTAATTATTTTTTGTATAATTTCTTCATTGGGTTTTGAAAGTTCAGAAAAATCATCTAAATATTTCTTTATGAAAATATCATCTGACATAAACTATTTTAATTCTCCTTTCTTGCGCATGCCGGCTCTAATTTTTGTAGCTGAAATTTTTTGTACCTCTTCTGATAAAACAATTTCCTCAATTTTATAACCAACTCCTCTACCATAACAAATATTAGTAATATTAGGAACCAAGACAACTTGAAATCTATTTTTATATTTTGGCTCTAATCTTTCTTTAATTTTTGATTTAACGAATTCAAAATCAAAAGGATTGTCATCTACTCCCTGGACATCTCTGACTTGAATACAAACTTGACCTGTTTTTTTAATAATTTCCTCAAAAAGTACGTAATGACCATCATGAAAAGGCTGCCAACGTCCCAGCATTTGGGCTGTGGGTTTTTTATTGTCCCATTTATAGGGAAAAATTTTATCAGCAATTTGTAAAGACCATAATTCTGCATTTTGTGTTGTTACATGAAAATCATACTTGTCAGGTTTAACGAACATTTTATTTGTATCCTCAAATCTTCCTTTTTTAATTGTGTCTACCCAAACAATAAAGTCAGCATTAAACAATTTTCTAGCTTCAGGTGTTGGACAAATAAAATCTGCCACAACATTATGGCCCTCTTTTTTATATTTTTCTGCTAAGTCCGCCATTCTTTTAGCTTGTCTTTTCCTAGCTTCTTCAGAAAAATCCCAGTCATTAACTTTTTTTCTCACCTCATCAGCGTTCAACCATTTAGCATCGATTCTTGATACTAATTTAGAAGCAAGAGTCGTCTTACCAGATCCGGGTAATCCCATTACTAAAATTTTCATGAAAAATTCCTAATTAATATCTCTTTTAATTATTTAATTACAATATCTATGAATGTCAATAATAAGTTTTTTTATTAGCAGTTTTATAAAAATAAATATAGGTAACAAAAAACAGTATAGAATAATATTTACAAAACAATCCATTTTGCATGTTTAAAGCTGCAGGAATAGTTAAAACTAAATAAATAGAATTAATAGCTATAGAAACTAAATAATTACTTTTGATTTTGTCTTTATTTTTTTTGTAAAAAATTTCAAAAACTAACATATGCAAATGTTTTTTATCTGGAAAAAGTGGAGATTTTCTTTCCTTTAATAACTTTCTTAAAAAGGAAAAGAAAACTTCAAAAAATAAATAAAATAGTAATATGCAAAAATAAAAAGGAGAGATCTCTGGATTTGCTATACTAGTTTTTATTGTAGACAAAGCTATAAAAGCCCCCAAAAAGTAGGAACCGCTATCTCCTAAAATAATTTTAGCTTTTGGGAAGTTATAAAAAAGAAATGCTATAAGAAATATTATGCTGCTAAATAATATAAAAGCTAAGTCTTTATTTCCTCCAAAGTAATTTAAAAAAAATAAATTAATAATAATTATTAAAGCATGAATCCCTAATAAGCCATTAAATCCATCAATTAAATTAGAACCATTAATAATAAATAAAAAACACAAACAAATAAAAAAAAGTGCAAAAATATCTATTTCTAAAAAATTATTTAAGAATTCTAGTCCAGTTTTTCTATATAAACATTATTAAAAATAACTAAAACTATTAAAGAACTTATCATCATCAAAAGTCTAAACTTAGGTTTTAAGTTAACTCTAAGATCATCTAATAAACCAAGAAAAAAGAAAACTGAACAAAAAGTAAAATATTCAAAATATTTAAAATTTTCGAAAAAAAAAGAATAAAAAAAAAATATTAAAAAAGAAAGGAATATACCTACTCCACCCACCGTTGATACTGGGGTAACGTGGAATGCTTGGGGCTTGCTTAAGTTATCATCAATTAAAAATTTAAAACCAATTTTTTTTTTAATATACAAAAAATATTTATAAAAAAATAAAGTGGAAAGAGCTAATATTAAAAAAAAAAATTTGTTATTTAAATCCATAATTTTTAATTGAATTAATTGAAATAAAAAATAATGAAAGGATATTATTTATAAAATTCATTTTATTATACCGCTTGTTTATATACCAAACCCAATAAAAATTCCTAAGTTTTTTACTTTGTAACGAATTTTTTGAAATCCTGTAATACGTCATAGTTTCATTAAAATTTCTTACAGAATTGCATTTTTTTAGTAGTTTACATTTAAAAAAATAATCTTCGCAAATTTTGGTGTTGATAAATTTTGTTAGACCAATTTGTTCCCTTTTTACCATCATTGAGCTTGTGCATATTGAAGTTTTTTTTGTAAATAGATTGTACGTTAATTTTTCAGGAGGTTTTATTTCCCTTTGAAATTTTTTAATACCCTTTTTTACTTTAAATGGGGTGTAATTTGTATAAGTAAAATCTAGATTATTCGTCTCCATAAAATGAATTTGTTTTTTTAATTTGTCTTTATTCCAAATATCATCAGAATCAATAAAAGCAATATATTTAGAAAACGATTCTCTTAAAGCAAAATTTCTACAAAATCCTGCTCCTTTATTTTTTTTCAATTTTTTTAAAGTTATTCGCTCATCGCTTAAAAACTTCTTAATTATAATTATTGAATTATCTTTTGATGCGTCATCGACAATAATCAATTTCCAATCTTCAAAGGATTGTTCAATAATAGAATTTAATGTTTCTTCTATATATTTTTCGCAGTTATAAGTTGGAAGAATTATAGTTACTTTACTCATAGTTTTTAATTGCGCCCATTATTAAATAGTTTTTTTAAAGGCTTAATTTTTTCATAGCACTCTAAGAAAAAATAATTCATAAAAATTAATTGTGCTGGCAATATTATAATTTTATACCTTGGTAATATAAAAAATAGAGAAAAAATACAGATAGTCGAAAACAAATATACAAGCAAGTAGCCTATATCAAAGTTTAGCTTTCTCAATGTAATTATAATTCCAAAAGTTGAAAAAATACTAGTTACAGCAATAGGAACAATAAATAGTGGGTTATAGTAATTTGGATAGTCTGAGTTTAAATTAAAATAAAAATAACTAAAAAATCTTTTTATAGATCTCGTTAAAAATTTTGATGGCTCAGATTTAATATAAATCAAGGCCTCTTTTAAAAAAAGCTGATCATAGTTAAAGTCATATAATTTATCCTTAGACAAATTTTCAATTTTTTCATTTATATTATTGTGAGAGAAAGCTTCTGCAGTTTCCGCTCCTTCTATTTTGGAAAAGGGATTATTTCCTTTCCATAAATTGTATCCAGCCGATTTAGTTAACGTTATTTTATTAAAAACTACATAATTTCTTATCAGGTATGGTGATAGCATTATTAAGCTAACTAATAAAATAGCTATTATTTTCTTTATATTTATTTTTTTAAAAAAAAATAAATAAAATAAAGTTAAAATAAATATTAAGTAAAATTCTCCTCTTAATAACATTAGAAGCGATGACACTAATGAAAAAAGAAAAGCTTTGTGCCAGCTAAATTCTTTTAATCTTGAAATAGAAAAAAAAAGGTACATGTAAGAAGTTAACAAAAAAAATTGTAAACTTACCGAAGAGGTTTGTGTTACGGCATAAATTTCTAGCGGAAATATAGATAATATAAAAGAAATAAAAATACTCCAATTTTTAGTAAAGAAATATTTACTTAAATTATAAAAAATATAAATAGAAAAAATTGATAAAATTATTTGTATAGATAAAACTGTTTTAACGAAATTTAAATTTTCTGGAACAAATAGTTTTATTATAAATAAAAATAGAACATACAAGGGAGGCATGTAAACGGAAGGAATTAAATTATTTTCAAATGACCTATATGATAAAGTTCTATTATCGTATAAATTATTTAGTAGTTGAGACCACTCGTTTTCAATTTGAGTATCTCCATAGTAATAAACCGCGATAACCCTTAATAAAAAACTAAAAAGCAATACAAAAGTTATGCTATAAAAAATTTTCAGGTTTATGATCACTTTATTATTTTGAATAAATTTCATTTTTAATTTATTAATAACTTATGTTTTTAAACAAAAAAAATATTTCACAAAATCAACTATTAAACTTTTTATTTTGTTTAATCCCTGTTTCTCTTATAATCGGAAGTCTTGTTGTTAATTTAAATATATTATTATTAATTATTGTAAGTTTTTTTTATATCAAAAAAAATAAATATAACTTTACTTTCGATTATACAAATATCCTTTTAACAATTTTTTTCTTATTTGTTATATTTACTACTTTTTTAAATGTTGAGCAAAATAATTATGGATCAACAATAAAATCAATTTTACTCATAAGATTTCTATTATTATATTTTGTTATAGAATTGCTTATAAAAAATAATAAATTGAATTTAGTTAATTTTTTTATTATTTCCCTAGTGTGTACTGTTTTTGTTTCTGTAGATGTTATAATTCAATACGTTTTTGGAAAAGATATATTTGGTTACACACGATGGGATGGAATGATTGGTGGGCCTTTTGAGCATGAGGCAATTGCAGGCACATATATACAAAAATTTTCTTTATTTTCAGTTTTTGGATGCATGTTTTTATTTAAAAATAAAAACCTCAACAAAAAAATATTATTTTTAGTTATTTTACTTTTATTAATAGGAGCATTTCTAGCAAGTAATAGGATGTCCACAATAATTTTGATTGGGAGTTTTGTGTTACTTTTTTTATTCTACAAAAAAACGAGACTTCCAATTTTTGCATCTTTTATGGCATTCATACTAATTGCTTCATTGGTTATTAATTTTGACAGTGTTGTTAAAAAAAAATATCAACATTTATATAAAAGATTTGTTGTTGAAAAAAATACAAATAATGAAAGTGAAATATTAAATAGCGAAAAAAATGTTAAAAAAGAAGTTGTGGATCTAACTAGCTCTTATCATTATAGAATATATATGACTGTATTAGAGTCCTGGAAATATAGTCCAATTATAGGTCACGGGCATAAATCATTTAGAACAAAGTGCCAAATAATTGCAAACAAAGAAAATAAATATAGTTGCTCTACTCACCCACATAATTATCATCTACAAGTATTACATGATTTTGGAATTTTAGGTTTTTTACTAATATCAGCTTTTATTTTTTTAATTTTTTTAAAAGCATTTAAAAAATTAAGACAAAAAACATTTAGAGATAGTAATTTTAAGCTTTTCTTCTTTCCTATAATTATTGCTTTAATGTTTGAGGTCTGGCCAATAAAATCAACAGGTGATTTATTTACTTCATGGAATGGAGCTATTGTTTGGTTAATTGTTGCTTTGTCTACGATAGCTAACTCAAATTTTTTTGATAAGACTTTTAACCAGCCCCTTAAAGAAAAGAAAAAATTAATTTCTTTATTTTCTCTAATTGGCTTAGGTTCGCTTATATTTAAAAAAATGTATATACACTTAGAACTATTATTATTTTATTCTTGATAGGATTATATTATTTATAATGTTTTTTAAAAAAAATTATATTTTAATTTTACTTTATTTATTGTTAGCACTTTTACTTGCGATATGCTTTGTCGGCTTAGATAATATTTATTTTAATGAAATAAATTGGTTGTTAGGAAGTGGTGACAAAAGTAATGCTCAAAATGGCTGGACCTTTTTTAGAGATGATGTCTGGCGCTTCCCTCTGGGGAAAAACCCGAACTATGGTTTGGATATTGGAACATCAATAATATTTTCAGATTCGATTCCGTTATTTGCATTTATATTTAAATTATTTAGTAATTTTTTAAGTTATAATTTTCAATATTTTTCCTTATGGATAGTTTTATGTTTTTTTATGCAATTGTATATTTCTTATTTAATAATTTACAAAATAAGTAATGATAATTTTTTTTCGACACTTTCCAGTTTAATTTTTTTGATTGCTCCAATTCTTATTTATAGAATCTCATTTCATATTTCTTTGGGTGGTCATTGGTTAATTTTGCTTGGATTTTATTTAAATTTAATATGCACAAATAAAAATAAGAGAAAAATAGATTTTTATTGGATGCTGCTATTAATATTATCAACTCTTATTCATCTTTATTTTACCGTAATGCTCTTTGGAATATATTGTGCACTCTTATTACAAAAATTTAGAGAGGAAAAAAATTTTGTAATTACTTTTTTAAACCTAACCTACTCAATAATCTTCGTTGTTTTTTTTATGTATATTTTTGGCTACTTTGAAACAACGGTAATAAGTGCAGTTTCTCGTGGATATGGTAATCTTAATTTAGATTTACTTAGTATAATAGATCCAGAAGTTGACGAAGGTACAGCAAGCACATACTGGTCTAGCTTCTTTAAAAATATACCTGGTACAAATATTGAGGGATTTAACTATTTAGGATTAGGAAATATTTTTATTTTTATAATAGCCCTTTTTATTTTTTTTACCAATAGCATTAAAAAAAAGAACTTCATAAAAAATTTTATTCAAAATTATACAGGCTATTTAGTTTTTGCTGTTTTAATCACTTTTTGGTCATTAACTACAAACTTAAGTTTTATGGGAAAGGAAATAATTAATATACCTCTGCATAATTACTTGTTTGGATCATTAAGCATATTTGCTGCAACTGGAAGATTTTTTTGGCCAGTTTATTATTTAATAATTATTTTTTCACTAATTACTATTTACAGAAATACCAAAATTATGAACGGAACAATTATAATAATTGTTGGCCTAATACTGCAGCTAGCAGACACATATCCGGGCCTTAAACATCATTTTATTTCTAGGGGTCATTTAAAAGAACCCAAAATATTGGAAAATAAAATTTGGAAAGAAATTCCGGAAAATTTTGATAAATTTAGAACAACATATTTGTATAACAACTATGGCCCACTATTTACTTCGTTAAGTCATTTTTTAGGAACAAGTAAAATAAAAAAAACTGATATAGTTTTAGTAGCTGGAATGGATAGAGCAAAAGCAGCTTTAGCTAGATATGATTTCAATAATTCTTTGTACAGTAATAAAATGCCAGAGGATACAGCCTATGTCATCGATAACCTTGGCCATCTAAAATTAATGAAACAAATTTTAAAAGACACGAATGGTGGATTTTTTTATAGAGATAATTTTTGGCTATTCTTGCCTAATAAAAAAAAGGAAATGTCTCAAAAAGATATTGATTTACTCTCAGATGTACAATTTAATGAAATTCAACTAAATAAAAGAGTAAACTTTGCATTTGAAGAAAGAGAAAAGTTTTTAGGTGTAGGCTGGACACATAATTTTGGTAATGATGGAGTTTGGTCCGAAGGAGAAATAGCATTTGTATTATTTAGATTGGAACAGTCTAATAATGATAATTTTAGAATAAATTTTGATCTCAAAAAATACACAAGTAATAATGAACAAAATTTTAATGTTGAAATATATTTAAATAATATTTTAAAAAGTCAAGTAAACCTTAACAAAATCGAAAATTTAAATAAAATAAGCATTGATGTTAAGAAAAGTGAATTAAAAAATGAAAATATTATAATGTTCAAATTTAGTAATTTAATTTCTCCATTAGAAATATTTGAGAGTCCTGATGCAAGAAAATTAGGTATTCTTTTGCAATCTTTATTAGTTGAAAGCTCGTGATAATGAAATCTATATCAGTAATAGTTCCTTGCTATAATTATGAAAAATTAATTGTTTCCAAAGTTAAAAAATTAATAAAAAAAATGAAAAATTTTAAGATAAAATATGAAATAATAGTAATTGACGATTGTAGTTCAGATAATACTTTTTTTAATCTTAAAAAATATATAAAAAAAAAAAATGTAAGCATAATTAAAAATCCATTAAATAGAGGTAAGTCATATTCAATAAAAAAAGCTTTGCAAATTTCAAAATATAATCATGTTATTTTGATTGACTGCGATTTGCCTTATTTTGAAAAAATAAACAGCATTATTTTAAAAATGAAAAAAAATATTGATTTTGTCTCGGTAAATAGACGACTTAAATCTAGCAAATTAATCAATAAAAACTTATCGATTTACCAAATTTTTAGACATTACATAGGACAGTTTATAAGCCAAATAATTAAGACTATGCTTAAATTAAATATCGAAGCCTGCGATACTCAGGCGGGCTTAAAAGGATTTAAGAAAGATTCTCATTTCAAAAAAAATGAATTTGTATCAAATAGATTTTTCTTAGATTTGGAACTTTTTTTCCTTTATTTTAAAAATAAGAAAAAAATTCACTTTATTCCTGTAAAATACGAAATTGCAAAAAAATCTTCTATAAAAATTTTTGATATAAAAAATTTTTTAATTATTTTTGAATTAATGAAGGTAATAGTTAGATGCAGAAATCTAAAATAATTTAGGTATACACTGAATTTGGGACAAAACATCTTCTAAGTTAAACCCAATTATTTCACTAAAATTTTTTAAAGTATCGTATTTAAATTTATTATCTTCTGTCGCTAACTTTTCTGCTTCTGCTCTTGTAATTAAGTTTTCTCTTATTTGATTTGACCTAAAATTATCATACTCCGAAAATCCAGCTATAGTATAATAAATGTAATTATTAAATGCAGTTTGGCCGTCTCCCATTCTCCATTGGTTTTTGCCATAAGAAATATCAGATTCCCAGTTGTAAACTTCTTTTAATACCTTTTTTATTTCAGCTTCATTCCAATTAATATAATTATAAAAATGCAAAAAATTTTCTTTTCTTACAAAGCTAGCTAAAAAACCATTAAAATTATCAATTAAAGATGAATTTATATAATGTGGGTTAAGTAAAAATTGAGAACTATAAAATGTAAACATTTTTAATTTATTAAAGTTGCTATATGAAACCATGCGCTGATTATTTCTTAATATTTGATTGATGCCAGCAAATCCTAAAAAAAACTCTCTTTGCTCTAGCTGGTAACCTGTAAAATGAATAACCAATTTTAATCCAAGATCTTTGGATAGTATTCTTCCATAATCTATAAATCCTTTGTCTCCAGCTTGAATAATTGGAAGCATTCCTAAGTGTGGTCTTTTAAGCCACGCCATAATATTCGCACGAACATATGATCTTTTTTTAGATATATTGGCAGAACGTATAATATGTTCGATTCCTAATTTTCCACAAATTTTTGATTGATTGATTCTTGAAATATCAGTTGTTAAACCCCAGTCATAAGTATAAGCAATTGGATTCATTTTAAATTTCTCCTTTAATAAATGAAGTCCATAGGAACTATCTCGGCCCCCACTTAAGCCTACTAAACAATCTGGCTTATTATTTTTTGATCTATATTTTTCCAAGATTTTAATAAGCTCATCTTCACCTTTAAATTCTTGTTTTTTATATTGGTTGCAATAATTGCATACCCCACTTTTATCAAATTTAATAAATGGGTAGGTTTCGGGCAATATACATTTATTGCACCTTTTTAAATTTTCAAATCTATGTTTATCTTTTGAAAAATTATCAATAGTACTAAATTTATTTTTTTTTATTGATATGTTTTTTACAAAATTATTTGACATTTCTTTTTCAGAATGAACAATTTGGCTTATTTTTTTTTCGCTTTCATCAAAAACTATTGATTTGTTTAATACTTGCTGAATATTAAGTTCCTTTTTTTTGGTAAAATTTTTATAATAAATCCTACTTTTTTTTAAAAATTTAATTAAAAAGTTTTTTTCTGAAGAGAAAGCAAAAAAATTTTTTTCCTCATCATAAAAATAATAAAGGGCACCGCAGTTAGACGATAAAACAATTTGAGATTTATTTAGTAATCTAAACGCTATAGAGTAATTTCCTACAACTCCCTTAACATAATTTAGATATTCTGTTAAAAAACTACTTCCTTCATCGTTGATTTTTTCTAAAACTTCGTAAAATTCTAAAGAATCGCTCTTTATATTATGGCCTTCAAGATTCACCGTTTTATCTGCTGTTCTACGATCATAATTTACAATTATGCCATTATGCACTCCGACTATGCTTTTTGTGATTATTGGTTGATTGTTAGCATATAAAAACTTTGTTCCATTGGTAACTAATCTCGTTTGACCTATAATGCTTAATATAGAATCTTCATTTTGAAGATTGGCGATTTCATCTTTTAAGAATTTCTTAAAATCCTTCCTTTTTATGGCTTTTGCTGGGTCTGAATTAATTTTATAAACAAAATTTTTATTATAATTAGAGGCCGAGATCCCAAATGTATCTGATCCTCTTATTCTGCTGAGTTGAGTGAATAATTTAATATCATTTTCAATAAATGAGAAATTATTTATTTTGCTAGATTGTTTATATGAAAAACCAAATATTCCGCACATTTATAATATTTTCTAATTAGACTTTTTTACAATAATCTTCTGTAAAGCGCCAGATATTAAGATAATAAATAAAATAAAAATAAATGGCATTATAAACTTAAAGTCAAATAACATCTGAGAAAGTCCATAATCAACTGTTAATACAAAACTATTTAATGAATCTCCAATACTATTTGTTGCTAGAGTAAGAGGAATTTCTGCTAAAAAAATTATAAAAAGAAAATTTTTTAATTTTAAATTATAGAAACCAAATAAAATATTATGGAAAAAATATGGTACAATATATCTGCTTAGAAATATTGTTGTATTGCTTGCATTATAAATAAAATTATATTTTTTAGTCTTTAACTTTATAAAATTTATATAACTAATTTTAGAAATAGTATCTTTTAAAAAAAACTTTGAAAAACTAAAAATTAATAGTGAACAAATTAATATAAAAAACATTGAAAATATAAAGCCAGGCCACCCAAATACGAAACCGTTAAGTAATAATAAAGGAAAAACTGGTAATGGTGAAAGAAAATAGAAAAAATTAAATAAGATCATTAACAAAAAAAATTGAAAATAATTTTTTTCTTTTTGTGAAATAATCGCTAATAAAATATCCTCTATAAATGTTAAAATACTTGAATACTCAAATGAAAAAAAAATTAAAAAAAATAAAATAATTAAAAAAAATAGTAATGGAATTTTCCTTTTTAAATACATTTAAAATTTAAATATTTATCAACTTTTTAAGACCTTTTGCGAGTTTAAACTCTTGTTTAAAGCCAAGATCTTTTATTTTATCAATATTAGGCACTCTAATTTTTGTTCCACCTTTTTGTAATGGATTTTTTTTAAATTTTATTTTTCTTTTGAATATTTTAGACATCAACAAAGCCAGATTCTTTATTTTTATTTTTTCTAAAGTACCAATATTATATATATTTAAATGCTTTCCTTTTTTTAAAAGTAAATCAAATGCTTTGATAAAATCTTCTATATAGATAAAAGATCTAATTTCATTTCCTGTTCCTTGAATTTTAAATTTTTTGTTTTTTAATTTTTTAAATCTTTTAATGAATTCTGGTACTACATGCTCATAACCCATATTTGGGCCGTAAACGTTATGAGGTCGAAATATAATTAACTTTTTAAAATATTTTTTTCCATAATGTATACCCATCAGCTCTGTTAAAATTTTCCCTCCACCATACGAATACCGTGGATTATAAATATCAGGAATTTTTAATGTTTCTTTTTCAGAAGTAGGTATTTTATCTGGTGTCTGGTAAACTTCTGAGCTTGAAGCGAGATAAAGTTCTTTAATATTGTTGTTTTTACATGCTTCTAAAACATTAATGATACCTTTAACAGCAATATCTAATATTAAAACTGGTTTAGTATAAAAATACTTAGTCCCATTTATATAAGCCAAATGAATAACTGCATCAACATTATGCAAAGCCCTATTTAATTTTTTGTAATTTCTAATATCACCGTAAATAAATTTTATTTTGTTTTTTATAGGAAAAATTTTTTTTAAATTTCCTCTTGAATTATCATCAAAAATAGTAACTTTATGACCTTTATCAATTAACAGCTTAGATATTGCTGAGCCAATAAAACCTGAGCCGCCAGTAACTAAAAAGTGTTTTTTATTTTTCTTCATTTATTTTTTATGGATTTAATGCCCCAAAAGAACCATTTTAAGTACTCTTTTATCCATGGCATAGTTTTAAAAGTTGAAGAGCCTCCAAATAATCTATCAACTGATTTTAAGGGAGCCTCTGTTATTTTTAAGTTTTTTATATAAACTTTTATAGTTAACTCAAAAGCAAAAGCCCACCCTATAGGTTTAGACTCAAGTACAATGCTATTCCAGACAGTTTTTTTCATCATTTTTATTCCTGTCGTGCAGTCAGATAATGGAAAGCTTGTAAACATACAAAATAATTTATTGGCTAGTCTTGATAAAAATGAAGCCACAAGAGAACCTCCTAATCTTAAACCTCCTTTTGCGTATCTTGTACCACTTACAAAATCATATCCGTCATTTAAAATTAAATTGATCATATCGTCTATAGCTATTATTGGGAAAATTTCGTCAACAGCAGTAATAAATATAATTTCATATTTTGCTTCCTTGACACCCTTATCAACAGCAAATCTCACTCCTCTATTAATATTATTGTGTATCGCTCTTACGTTCGAAAGTTCCTGCTCTAATTTTTTTGCTTCAGAAACACAATTATCTTTTTCATCGTCGTAAACAATTAATATTTCATTTTCAAATTTAAGTGTCGATTTTAAAAGTCTAACCATTATAGCTAAACTTTCTTTTTCATTAAAAACTGGAAGAATTATTGAAAGTTTTTTATCCATTTTTATTTAAATTATATTTGTTTATGTAAAAGCAGATCCTACTTAAATCTTTTTTATTTAATTTTAAAGATGAAGGCAGCCACATTAGCTTTTTAGTTAGCATTTTCGAATTTTTCAATCCACTAAAAGATTTTTTATATGGTTTACATGTATTAAGTGGAAACCAAAAATATCTACCTAATATTCTCTGTTTCTTTAAATATTCAAATAGCTTATTTCTTTTTGTTGAGTAAACGTCAGTCCAGAGAGGCAATTCTCCTTTGGTAAATTCGAATAATTTAAAATTTCTAGTTTGAGCTAAATTTTTTTTATAAAATGCATAATGACTTTTCAATATACTGATTCTTTTGTTAATAGTTTCTAACTGTGCTAGTCCTAATACAGCTTGTAAATTTGTGAACTTAAAATTATACCCCACTGAATTATAAATATCCTCTCCTCCTGTAGTCGGTCCAACTCTTCCTTGATCTTTAAGTTTACTTAAATTTTTGTATATTGATTTATTATTAGTTACAACAACACCTCCTTGACCAGTTGTAATAATTTTATTTGGAGCAAAAGAAAAACAACCTAAATCCCCAAAAGTTCCAAGATATTTTTTATTAACTTTTGACATAAAGGCCTCTGCTGCGTCCTCTACTACAAATATTTTTTTTAGTTTTGCAATTTTTAATATTTTTTTTATATTAGAGCCTCTTCCAGATATATGGACAGGAATAATAGCCTTAGTTCTTCTATTTATCTTTTTTATCAAACTTTTTTCATTTATTAATAAATCATCTTTATTTATATCAACTAAAACTGGTTTGGCGCCTGAGAGCACTACTGCATTTGCGGTGGCAGGAAAAGTTATGTTTGGGACTATAACTTCATCTCCTTTTTTTATTCCTAAAGCTTTCAAAGCTAAGAAAATTGAAACTGTGCCACTGGTTGCTGACACTACATATTTAACTTTAAGCAGCTTTGAAATTTTTTTTTCAAATAATTTTGTGAAATTTCCCTCATTCGGAAAATTATTTTTTAAAACTTTTTTTGTTAATTGGATAGTTCTGCTCTCTGGAATTGATGGTTCGCTAAGTAAAATTTTAATTTTTTTCATTATATTTTGCTGGCAGTTTCGCCAAAATGTCAATAATTTATATATAATTTTAACTCGTGTTTAAAGTGTAAAACGTGTAATTAAGAATTTATAAATAAAATGGTTAGCAAAAAATTTTGTTTGGTGGGAATTGATGTTGATTTTGAAGATCTTATTGAAGATCATAAAAACAACTACCTTGGTTATTTTTCCTCAAAAAAAACTAAATCTTATAAAAATAAAAATAAAAGGTTAGGCTCAGAAAATTTAAAAGATTGGAAAAAAATTAAAAAAAAATTTAATCCTTTAGTACATATAACAATTGATGATGGTAGGGAAAGAGAGTTTTTATTTAAAAAAATTTATAAAAATAATAATGCCAATTTGATTTTTGAAGATACTTTCATATCAAATTCTAGTAAAAAATTTTTATCAAAAAAAAAGGGTATTGTTATTCAAAAATTTGTAAAAATAATGCCTAATGTTAAAATCGATAATGGTGTTAAAATAAACATTAATTGCCAAATTCATCATGATTCAAAAATAGGAAAATTTTCAACTTTAGCTCCAGCTAGCGTAATCTTAGGAAATGTTAAAATTGGCAATTACACATATATAGGAGCTAATTCTACAATAAGACAAAATATCAAAATCGGAAATAATTGCATAATCGGAGCTGGCTCAGTTGTTACGAAAAATGTAAAAGACAATGACGTGGTGGTTGGTTCTCCAGCCAAATTTTTAAAAAAAAATAAGATTTAAAATATAAAATTTATTTTCCCCAAATATCAACTATAATTTTGTTCTTTGGAAACTTAATTTTTTTGTAATTATTGTGAGGCGCCGCAATAATTATTATGTCAGAATGCTTCATTAAGTATTCTTTTTTTACGTTTTTTTTGTCTTGGTAATACTCATCTGATTGTAAAGTTTTTATCTTCATTTTTTTTAAGTGACTTAATAATTTAATAGAAAGAGAGTCTCTTATATCGTCAGTCTCTGCCTTAAAAGTTAAACCTAAAATTCCAATAATTTTCTTTCTCAAATTATATTTTTTTTTTAATTCACTTATTAAAAATTTTGGAATATTTTCATTTATTTTCATTGCTGTATGCCCTAATGAAAATTTGTTTTTATAAAACGACGAAAGTTGCATAGTATCTTTAAGTAAACATGGGCCCGCAGTAAAGCCAGCTACAGGTAGGTTTAAATTCCTTTCGTATCCATCTCTCATAATTTTTCTAACTTTAGAAAAGTTTAGATTGTTTTCTTTACAAATCATATAAAGCTGGTTAGCTATTGAGAAATTTATATATCGATTAGCATTTGAAAATAGCTTGATTAATTCTGCCTCAAGTACACTAGTTATAATAATTTTAGAGGTTATTTTTTTAAACAATTTTCTAGTAAGAGTAATTGAGGGCTGATTAAAACCTGCTACAACTTGAGGTAGTTTTGGTAATTCATCGATAGATTTACCTTGAACAATTCTTTCCGGACAATAAACTACATTTTTATTTTTACCTTTTAATATACTGCATACTTTTTTTACAACTCCAGGAAAAATAGAACTTCTAATAATAATAATTTGAGATTTTGAAACAACTTTCTTTAAAAAATTGAAAAATTTTAAAAATTCTTTAACTTTTGGTTTTAACCTTTGATCAATAGGAGTTCCTATGCATATAACTATAAACTTACTATTTTTTAAAGATTCATAATTAGAATAAGTAAATAGTTTTTTTCTTAAAAGGCATCTTTTTAATAATTTTTTTGAACCTTTTTCTAAAAAAGGAGGTATTCCCCTGCTAATTTTTTCTAAATATATTTTGTTATAATCGATTAAATTTACTTTAAAATTTTTTGACGCAAAGACTAATCCTAGAGGAAATCCTACATGTCCAGCGCCACCTATTATACTGATTTCGTTATTATTAAGTCTTTTTGCCATAATATATGTTTATTTTTCCCAAATACTTTCAATTAACTCTTTTATGATTTTAGAATTATCATAAGTTTGCTTCCATTTGGGGTAATGTTTCTTGAATTTATTAATATTTGAAATATACCAAATGTGGTCTCCAACTCTATTTTCTTTTATATATTCTTTTTTTATATTTAAATTTGTATATTTGCTAACTAATTCAAGAGCTTCTAATACTGAGCAATTTGACATGATTCCGCCACCTATATTATAAATCTCTGCTTTTCTTGGCTTTTTATAATAATTCCAGAAACATTGAATCAGATCGGAGCTATGAATATTGTCTCTTACTTGTTTCCCCTTGTAACCAATAATTGTATATTTTTTTTTAGTTAAGCATGACTTAACTAAATATGATAAAAAACCATGAAGCTTAGCTCCTGAATGCATTGGTCCAGTTATACATCCAGCTCTGAAACAAACTGTTTTTAACCCTACATTTCTCCCATACTCTTGAACAGCTAAATCTGCATAAATTTTAGATACTCCAAATAAACTATGTATGCAATTATCTATGGACATACTTTCGTCAATCCCTCGAAAAAATTTATTACCTTTTTTCAATTTCCATCTTGTTTTACCTTCGATAAGTGGAAGAAAGTTTGGATTATCTCCATAAACTTTATTTGTTGACATAAATATAAATGGAGATTCTGGGCAGAATTTTTTTGTAAGTTCTAATAAGTTTATAGTGGATTCTGCATTAGTTTTAAAATCTACCATTGGTATAATTTTTGCTAAATCATGTGAAGGTTGCGCCGCAGAATGTATTATTAATTTTATTGATTTTTTATATTTTCTAAAAATTTTTTCTAAATTTGAATAATTTTGAGTATTTGAGTTAAAATGTACATAATTTTTATATTTCTTCATTAAATTTTTTTTAACCCAAGTAGTATCTCCATCTGAGCCAAAAAAAAAGTTTCTATAGTTATTGTCTACTCCCACGACATCAAAGCCTTTTTCACAAAAAAACTTTGTGGACTCTGCTCCAACTAATCCGCAAGATCCTGTTATTAATACAACGCTCATTTAAAATATTTTTTTATTTTATTTAAATTTACAATCATCCATAAATAAGTGTCCGTAATTATATCATCTATACTTTTTTGAGGTTTCCACTTGTACAAATTATTCACTTTTGAATTATCCGTAACAAAATAAGGTATATCATAAACTGAGGTTTTCTTTTTTATAGAAAATTTAATAGTATTTGCGGTGATTATTTGGCATTTCTGAGTAAGAGTTTTTAACGATATGGCATTATTTCTTCCACCACCTACATTCAATAATAGGTTATGTTTTTTTGAAAATTGGTTTATTTGTTTTAATATTAATTCGCAGACATCTTCTATATGTATTACATCCCTCACCTGATGACCTTTGCCCCCATATCCAATGTAGCTAAGTTTTTTTTTGTTTAAGTGGCTCCAAATCCATAAGCTTACAAAACCTTGCTCTTGTTTTCCAAATTGCCATGGACCAGAAATTACACCAAATCTATTTATAATATATTTTAACTTAAATAAATAAGAATACTCTTTAATAAGTTCTTCTGAACTAAATTTTGTAAATCCATATATAGATTTTGCTCCATTTGTGCTTAACAGTTTATCAATTAAGAAATGTTTTTTTATATTTTTTTTTATTTTACTTTTTAATTTATCTAGTAAATTTATTGAATAAACTCTACTAGAAGAAAGAAAAATTAAACTTGATTTGTTTGCAACACATTTTTTTAATAAGTTAAAAGTCCCAATTAAATTGGTATTAAAAACTCTATCTACATCTTTTTTAGAAACCTCTACAGCTGCTTCAGCGCAGCAGTCAATGATTAAATCATATTTTGGTAATTTTTTTATTTTAGAATAATCTTCTATATTAAATTTATAATTTTTAATTTTATATCTTTTTAATCTTTCATAATTAATATAAGAGCCTCTTCGGCACAAGTTATCCAAAGTATTAATTTTTGAATTTCGCAGTTTTTTTTTTAAAAAGACCGCAATATTCGACCCTACAAATCCACACCCGCCTGTTACTAAAATTTTCATTTTCTTTAAAAAATTTACTGCTATTCTGTTATCACATATATTTATCTTATGAAACTATCAATCATATTACCCGTCAGAAATGAAAGCGTTGGTATTTCTAAAACTTTAGATTTTATAATAAATAGTATTAGTGAAATTAATTACGAAATAATAGTTATAAACGACTTTAGTGATGATAACTCCTATGAAATAATTAATTTAAAAACAAGAGAAAACAATAAAATTAAATTACTTAATAATAAAAAAAAGGGACTTGGGGGGGCTATTAATTTAGGTATTGATAAATCGACTGGAGAGGCAATTTGTATAATGATGGCCGATTTATCGGACGATATAACAGACTTAAAAAAATATTATGAATTAATACAAGAGAAAGAAATTGACGCGGTATTTGGTTCTAGATTTGTAACTGGATCATCAACAATCAAATATCCGATAAAAAAATTAATTTTAAATCGTATTTTTAATTACATTACAAAAATTATTTTTTTAAGTGATTATAATGATTTCACTAATGCGTTTAAAATTTATAAGAAAGAAGCTTTAATTAAATCTATGCCACTAATATCTGAAGATTTTAATATTTTTTTAGAAATGCCTTTAAAAATTATTTCAAGAAAAATGAATTACAAAATAATACCTATAAAATGGCAAAATAGAAAAGATGGCAAGGCAAAATTTAATATTAAAGAACTAAAATCAAAATATTTATTTACACTAATTTATTGTTTTTTAGAAAAAGTTCTTTTAAAGAAACATTAGCTATGAAAAAAAAATCAATAACAATAAATAAATGCCAAATCTCAAATTCTAGAGATCTTAAGACTATTATATCTTTAGGATTTTTACCTCCTGTAAATAAACTTCAAAAAATTAGCAACAAAAAAGAGGAGGCGATATTTTTTCCAGCAGAGCTGGTATATTCAAAATCATCACGACTTGTTCAGTTAAATACTTTAGTGGATAAAAATATTTTGTTTCCAAAGGAATATCCTTACACGAGTAGCACAACAAAAATATTAAGGGAAAATTTTAAGGAACTATATAAAGAATGTTCAGATATATTAAATTTAAATCGCAATGACTTAATTGTAGACATTGGATCTAATGATGGAAATTTATTAAGCAATTTTAAAATAAAACATAAAGTTTTGGGAGTAACGCCAGAAAATATTGGTAAAATCGCAATTAGAAGAGGTATTAATACTATAATAAAATACTTTGATAAAAAAACTTCGAAATATATTTTAAAAAAATTTGGCAAGGCAAAAATCATAACGGCTACAAATGTTTTTGCTCATATTGAAAATGTTCATGTTTTAATGAAAAATATTTTAAGAATTTTAAAGAAGGATGGTGTTTTTATTACAGAATCACATTACTTAGTATCTTTAATGAAAGAGTTGCAATATGACACAATTTATCACGAGCACTTAAGATACTACTCTTTACAAAGCTTAAAGTATTTATTTGATAAGTATGGTTTATCTATATTTCATGCAAAAAAAATACCAACACATGGTGGATCTATTAGAGTTTATGCAGCAAAAAAAGGTCAATATAAAAATTTTAAATCTGTATCAAAAATCATTAATTATGAAAAAAAATTTATTAATTGGAAAAGCTTTAACAAATTTAAGGCTAATGTGATCCAATCAAAATTACGATTATATAAATTGCTTGATGTAATTAATCAAAAAAATCATAAGATTTATGGTATTGGTGCTCCATCTAGGGCTAGTACTTTAATACACTATCTTGGTTTAACTGATGAATTAATTAAATGTGTTTGTGAGGTTGAAGGTTCGCATAAAATTGGAAATTATATGCCAGGTACGAGCATACCAATAGTTTCTGAAAAGAAACTTTATAAGGATAAACCAGAATATGCCATTTTACTGTCATGGCATATTTCAAAAGAACTTATTAAAAATTTAAGAAAAAAAGGTTTCAGGGGTAAGTTTATTATTCCTCTTCCAAAACCTAAAGTGGTGGGTAAATAAATTATTTATCTATTTCTTACAAACACAACCATAATGTATGGTCCATTTTTTTTCTTTATCAAAATAGTCTAGATAAAATAGTAAAATAGATAATAAATACAGTATAATTTTAACTAATAGCTCAATAGGATAAAATAATAATTTACCTATTATACTTTTCCTAAAAAGCAAAATGCCTACACTGTTATTTAAAACTTTTCCTAAAAGATGAAAAATACCCCCTAATGGGGTAATCTCAATATTAGTAAATTTAGCTTTTTTAAACAAATACTCTAATCCATAACTTAAATAGTTAAAATAATTATATGGTTCTTGATGTAAGCCGTGGCATTGTGGAGCTGTAACTACTAGTTTACCTTCGGGGCGTAGTATGCGATGGAATTCTTTCAGAGCTAAGTAAGGCTCATTGAGATGCTCTAAAACTTCATTACAAATTATTAAGTCGTAATAATTATCAGGTTTGGGAATTTTTTGGGTTATATCACAATAAAAAGAATGATCAGTATTTTTAGCAGCGCTTGTTTCTTTAGAAATTATTTCGTGATCACAAGACTCATAGCTGCAACCTTTAAATAATTTTTGATATGGCTTGTCACCTGCACCTACGTCTAAAACTTTCATTTCACTAAAAATGTCATGAGAAATTTTTTTCATAAAAATATCAATTGGATATCTTGTAAAACCTCCTTTTGGAAATATCAGCACAGTGTTAATACGCTGTGTAATTTTAAAAAATAAATCTATTGGTGATTTTGTTTTTTTAATTTTTTTGATAAAGTTAATTATTGTCATAATTTTTATAAGATAATATTATATTAAATTACTATTTTTTACTTTATTATAAATATGCTCACCTATTGCAAGACTTGCTGTTAAACCTGGCGATTCTATATTCCATAAATCTAACCAACCTTCATCTTTTCCCCACTCGAATATAAAATCTGGAATAGAATTATTTATTTTCTTTATCTTGGGTCTAATGCCTACCACATCTAAGGTAAGTCTATTTTCGTCTATGCTGGGTAGATATTTTTTAATAGAGGGCAAAAACCTTTTTTTAATATCTGTATTAATACTATAATCGTCTGTATTAGTAATTTCTTCTTTTTCAACACTTGGTCCAAAGCGTAAACTTTTATTAAGATCAGGAGTTGCATCAACTCTTTCCTCTATTTTTCCAGGAACCAGGGAAGGATAAACAATATGACTAATTGGTGATTTACCAGAATAACGAAGATAAATTCCTTTTACAGGATTAGAGAGTGGAATTTCTTTATTTGATTTGATTTGATTACTAATTTTAATTGCATTAAGTCCTGCAGCATTAATTACAACTTTAGTATTTATTTCTGTTTTGTTGGCGCCGCCAACGTAAACCTTCCAAAAATTATTTTTATATTCTGCGTCAATAAATGGGGATCTGGTAGATAATAAAGCTCCATTATCCTCGTTTAATCTTAATAAACATTGCATCAAACCATAAGAGTCTACCACTCCTGATGACGGAGATAATACAGCCATTTCACATTCTATTGCAGGTTCAACATTTTTAACTTCATTTTTTTTTAAATATTTTAAATCCATTAAACCATTTATTTCTGCTTGAGATTTAATCTTTTCTAAAGCTGGTATTTCTTTTTTAGTTGTAGCGATAAATAATTTGCCCGTTCTTTTAAAAGATATAGAATATTTTTCACAAAATTCGTATAATTTTTTTTTTCCATCAATACACAGTTTAGCTTTTAAAGAGTTTTTTGCATAATAGATGCCAGCATGAATAACCTCGGTATTTCTTGATGAATTGCCCATTCCAAAACTTTTTTCTTTCTCTAAAATTATTACCTTTTTTCCTTTTTTTGAAAAAAAATATCCGATGGATAAACCAATAACACCGGCTCCAATAATAACTACATCTACATCGGTGTTTTTCATGGTTTGTTTCTTTTAAGAATTTTAGAAAATTTTTTTTTAAAAGATATAAATTTTAAAAATTTTTTTTCCATACTTAATAAATAGTCAGCATTAGATTTCGTTATTTTATTACTATTATTGAAGGACTTATTTAAATGTCCGCTTTTATTTTCATCTATCTTAAAAATTGAACGTATACTTTCATCGCCGTGGTAAAGCTTAAGATTATAACTATTTAGTAAAGTGATTAATAAACTTAAATCAAAAATGTAACAAAATTCGAATTGGATAAAATCTAAAAAGTTTTTTCTATACTGTCTAAGAACTCTTATATGGTCCCACCAACCTCTAAATCCAGGTGTTTCTATAAAAATATAGCCATCGGTGTTAAGCAATTTTTTGACACCAGTCATAAATTTTTTTAGATCAGTAACATGTGCTAATACATTAGATAAAATGATTAAATCAGCTTTTTTTTTAGTATCGATTAATTTTTCAATGCCACCTGTAAGAATATTAATACCATGCTCTATTCCAATTTTTGTTTTTTTTTCGTCAAAATCACATCCGTAAACACTTTTGCCATCATTCAAAAAAGGGGAAAGATTGCATCCATCGTTACAACCAGGTTCCATTATAATTTTCAAATCATTAAATTTTTTTCCTAAAATTTTTTTTATATATTTATATCTTTGATCGCTAGGTGAATTTAACTTGGTTCTTTCTAAAAAGAGTTGATTATCAGTTTTTCCAGTTTTAAATTGATTATAAACAGATTTATAATAATCTAGCAGAAAATTTTCAGAAAAATATTCTTTGGAATAGATCAAGCCGCATTGAGTACAAACCATTAATGTAATTGGTAAACCATATCTGTCACGTTCAGAAACTATACATGCCTCTAAACCTTCACAAATAGGACAACAAGCTCTTTCTTTCCTGCCTTCTTTTTTTAATAAATCATTTATCTTTTTTAATAAATCATACCGTGTATTGTTTGTATCAATATCTTTTTCATTATAAATGTATCTATGAGATAATATTTTTTTTGTTAAATTCATTTTATTTTTCAATTATTTTACAAATATCACTTAAAAATTTTTCTTTAGTCGAAAGAGTATTTGTTTTTATATTTTTTTGAATTTCATCATAATTTTCTAATATATAATTTATTAAATTCTCAATTGAGTTTTTGTTTCTTTCTGAAACGAAAATACCTTTTCGGCTGCCGATAATGTGCTTGATGTCGTTAAAAATAATTACTGGTCTTAATCTAGACAGAGCTTCATCAACTACTTTTGGGTGTGCCTCGGTAAAAGATGGCAAAATCACAATATTGTGTTCGTCGTAAATTTTTATTAATTCTTCGTGATTAAAGCCATTACCTATATAACTTATATTATTATGCGAATTCTCTTTTTCTCTCTTACCTACAATTGAAAGTTCGCAAAAGTTATTCATTTTTTTAATCAAATTAATCAAGGAAAATATACCTTTTTCTACCTTTATTCTTCCAACATATAAAAGTTTTGGTTTGTTAAGTAATGGTTTTGAAGTGTTTGTCTTCCAATGAGAGTTTAGTTCGGAAGGAAAAACTAAATCACTTTTGATATTTTTTTTAACTAATCTTTCTTGGCATGTAATGATCTTTGTTCTGAAGGTAAGAACAGAATACATGATGTGATAAATTATTGGCCCGAAAAATCCTAGGATGGCTCTGTATTCTTCATAGCCATTGCTTCTTAAATATAGAAAAGTCTTTTTTCTAAAAATTAATAAAAATAAATAGGATATAAAAGTATATGGTGTTATTGAAATAATTAAATATTTAGTATTTTTCTTTTCAAAAGTTTTATAAATATAAAACAAAAATTTAAATATATTATTAGCAAGCTTTATACTTTTTAAATTAATTTTATGCGATCTTTCATTTGTAGAGGTTCGTAAGATGGCTAAAAGATTAAAGTTTTTGCTTAAACCTTCAGGTATAGATTTTAAGTCAATATTATCACAAAAAAAGCCATTTTCGTTGGAAAATACTTTTTCGTTATTAATTATTACAAGATTTTTGGTATCAGACACGATTACTTGGTTAAATTATATCTACGAAATTTTTTATTATAAAATTAGGTAGTAGTAATATTAGTATTAGTTTTATTTTAGTAAGACTCATTGGAAAATTAATAATTGAAATAAAACTTTTTAAATATTTTTTTTCATTTATTAATTTTAAAACTTTTAAATATTTTATTCTTTTTTCAAGCGTTGGCATGATATTAAAGCTTTTTAATTCTGGAAAATTTTTTATATTGCTATACCATTTTTCTAATTGTTCTATTTGTTTATAAGAATAGATTCTTTGTAGTTGGTTTTTGTGGCGTCTATAGATCGCTATTGGCTCTTGTATACAATCAATTTTAGCTTTAAGTGAAAATTTAATTACAAAATCAAAATCTGACAGCAAATCATATTTTACGCTAAAAACATTGTCAAAATTATCTAAATAACTTTTTCTTATCATGATTGTGAGAAGACCAACCTTATAATCTTCGAAGAGTGCTTTTGTAATATTTCCTGTTGGAAGTAATTTCTTTGAAAATATTTTTGTCTTTTTAATTATATTTTTTTCTGTATGTATCCAACAATTCCCATATACAAGACCGATATCTGAATCTTTTTCAAACAAAGAAATTTGCTTTTCTAGTTTATTGTTAGCCCACATGTCATCGGTATCTAAAAAAGCTAAAAATTCTCCTTCACTTTTTCGTATCGCTAAATTTCTAGCATGATAAAGTACAGTATGTTCTTTAGATAAAAAATATTTAAACCTTTTGTCTTTAAAATCTTCAAAAATTTTTCTACTATTGTCTGTTGATAGATTGTCCCAAAAAATTAATTCCCAATTTTGGTATGTTTGATTAATAATACTATTTAAGGCTTCTTTTAAATAAGCCTGCCCATTATAACAATTCATTATAATGCTTACCAATGGTTTACTTGTCATTTAAATTATCTATATGATTTTATTACGCTATTAAGACCAACTTTTAGACTAATTTTTGGAGACCATCCTAAAAGCGATTTTGCTTTTTTAATATTTGGATAAAGCTTTAAATTTTCATTATCTCTATATTTTAATTTACCAAATATAGGCTTTCCTTTACCTATTATTTTTTGAATATAATTTATAATGAATTTAATTTTTTTTGGTTTGCCATATCCTATATTTAGAATTTCGCCATTGGCCTTCTTAGATTTAAGTGTTAAAAAAATTGCATCAATTATATCTTTTATGTGACAAAAGTCTCTCATTTGATCTCCTTTTGTTACTGCAAATTTTTTATTATTTAAACATCCTTTTATAATTTGAGGCAAAATACGATTACTGTCTTGTTTATTTCCGTAAACTAAAAAAAAACGCAAAACTGTAGATGGATATTTTTCAGTTTTATGTAGAATTTTTAAAAAGTTGGAGCATGATAATTTGGCCATAGCGTATGGAGAATTAACTGAACCTTTGGAATTTTCGTTTTGTGGAGCTTTAGCATCTCCATATTCTTCGCTACTTCCAACTTGAATAAATTTTTTTAATTTGGCTTTAGAAATTACATTAATTAAATTAACTAAACCCATAAAGTGAGACTTGAATAATTTATCGCCACCTTTTTCAAAAGGTATATGACTTCCGTACCCTCCTAGATTAACTACATAATCAAAGTTTTTTTTAATTTTTCTTTTTAAATCATTTTGATTATAGATATCAACTTTTATATATTTAACGCCTTTTACAAAGCGATATTTTTTTGGTTTGTTAAGAGAAACACTTGTTGTTTTCCAACCTTTCCTTTTGGCCTCTAAAAGCAAGTGATAGCCTATAAATCCTGTGCCACCAATTACTAAAATATTTGGTTTAATTATTTTAGCCAAGGCTCTTTTCCAGATTTGCACATTTCATCAAGCAAATCTTTATCCATTTTATGATCCATGCATTGCCAAAAACCTTCATGCCTAAAAGCTGCCAACTCTTTCATTTCCACTGCTCTCTCTAATGGTTCTTTTTCTAAAACTGTTTGATCATTTTCAATTAATTTAAAAAAACTAGGGTTAATTACAAAAAAACCACCGTTAATCCAACTTTCTGAGAGCTGTGACTTTTCTTTAAAACTTAATACTTCAGATTCTTTTAATTTGAGCGAACCAAATCTTGCTGGTGGCCTGACTGCTGATATTGTAACCATTTTCCCATGCTTTTTATGAAATGCCAAAAGATCATTAATATTAATATTTGATAAGCCATCACCGTAAGTAAGCATAAAAGTTTCATTTCCAATATATTCCTGCATCCTTTTAACACGTCCGCCAGTCATAGAATTTTCGCCAGTATCAACTAAATTAATTTTCCAATCTGTATGAATTTTATTATAGTATTTTTTAATAACATCACCTTTGTAACCAAGGGCTACATAAAAATCTTTGTGAGAAAATTTTGCATAAAACTGCATTATATGATGTAGGATTGGTTTGCCTCCAATAGGTACCATTGGCTTTGGTATGCTATCGGTATATTCTGATAAGCGAGTACCGAAACCTCCTGCTAGAATAATTACTTTCATAAAATCAATACTATCTAATAAAAATTTTTGGTTTTGGGAATGGAATAATTATTTTTCCATTTCCACTTAAATATTTTTTTTCCTGTCTTGCTATTTCTCTAACTATATTCCAGGATAATAATAAAAGATAATCGGGCATATGTTTATTAATAAATTTAGGGTTAACTATTTTTAGATGAGTGCCAGGTGTGTATTTGCCCTGTTTAAAAATACTTTTATCATAGACATGACTAATAATCTTACTATCAATTCCACAGAATTGTAACAATGCTTGTCCTTTTCCAGATGCACCATATGCAGATATAATTTTTTTATTATTTTTTATTTTTAATAGATAGTTTCTTAATTTTTTTCTATGATGAGAAATCTTATTAGAAAAAATTTTCCATGTAGTCAATTTAAATAAACCTATTTCGATTTCTTTTTTTAAAATATTTTTAACTCTGTTATTTATTTTTTTTTTAAAGTTTTGGTGAGAAATATAACACCGTATTGAACCACCTTGTGAATCAATTAACTCTACATCAATAAGTTTCAGTAAATTTATATTACACAAATCCTTTATTGATTTTAAAGAATGAAACCCGAGATGTTCATGAAATATATTGTCATATTGATTGTCCTTAAAAATATTATAGAGATGTGGAACTTCAATTACAAAAATTCCCTTTTCTTTTAAAATATTTTTTACACCTTTAAAAATACTATTTGGGTCTTTGGCATGAGCAATCACATTTCTTGCTACACAAAAATCAAATTTTTTATATTTTTTATAAATTTCTTTTGACTTATTGTAAGAAAAATAACCAAGTATTGTTGGTATATTTTTTTTATCTGAAATTTTTTTTAAATTTTTAGCTGGGTCAATTCCAAGTATATTTGATTTTCCACAATAATTTTTAAATTCATTTAATAAAGTTCCGTCATTACTTGCAACTTCAAATATTTTACTATTTTTTTTAAATCTAAAGTTTTTACGAAGTTTGAATAGTAAGCTTCTTATAAGAGAAATATTGCTTTTTGAAACTCCAGTTTCCCAATCATAGTGCGAAAAAAGAATATTTGGATTAATTATGTTGTTGATCTGTACGTGTTTGCAGCTTTTGCAAACCAAAAGAGAAAGGGAGTATTTTTTTTCTTTTCTAATTTGATTTTTTTTTAAAAAAGACCCAGAAAGAGCAACCTTATTAAATTTTATTACATTTAATAACCTTTTTTCACAAATTCTACATTTTTTTGTAATCATTAATTTGAATATAATTACTTTGACGAAAAATATTGTATTTGTTCCGCAGACACTCTTTCAATATTTTTTCTTTTAAAAAACGACTTATACCAATCGACAGTCATCAATATTGTTTCATCAAAACTTAGCTTGGGAGACCAATTTAGCTCTTTTTTTGCCTTTTTGTTATTTAACATTAGAAGACCAGCTTCTTTAAATTTTTTATTACTTTTTATAGTAATATTTTTTTTAGTACCCCATATTGAAATTATCTTTTTTGTAACTTGCAAAACTGTTTTACAATTTGTAGTGCTAGGTCCAAAATTCCAATTTGGTTTTAATTTATAGGATAGTTTTTTGTTTATTAATAAGCTACCTAGTAACAGATATCCCGATAAAGGCTCTAACACATGCTGCCAGGGCCTCGTTGAATCTGGACTTCTAATAACTAGTTCAGTGTTGTATTTCAAAGATTTAATAACGTCAGGTACTATCCTGTCTTTTTTCATGTCGCCGCCTCCAATTACATTACCTGCTCTGGTTGTCGCGTAATTTAATTTTTCACTATTAATTAAAAGGCTATTAAAATAAGTTTGAAAAACTAATTCGGCGCATGCTTTTGAAACAGAATATGGATCTTCTCCTCCCAGTATATCATTTTCATAATATGCGGTCGATCTTCCATCATTTAAATAACATTTATCTGATGTTATGTAGACCAAATTTTTAACCTTATTGCGCCTGACAGTTTCTAAAATATTTGTACTACCAAGCACATTTGTCATAATTGTTTCTGTAGGTTTTAGAAAGCTTAAAGATACTATTGATTGAGCAGCCAAGTGAAAAATTATGTCGGGCTTTTCCTTTTTTATAACTTTATTTAATTTTTCAAAATTATTGATATCTAAATAGATTTGTTTAATTTTTTTTTTTAGCCCTAGCTGATCAAATATTACTGATCCAGGCTCTGGTTTCAGGGCAATACCAACAACATTAGACTTGAGAGAAGACAGCCAAAAACAGAGCCATGAACCTTTGAATCCGGTAGATCCTGTGACAACTACTTTTAAATTTTTATAAATTTCTAGTTCTTTCATATCAAATAAACGAATCTAAAGCTTAACTTAATTTAAAAAATTAATTATATAAATTTTTTCCTATAAAGACTATCTGCAACTAAAACTGCATATGAAAAAAATAATGTGGATAAAAAAGTATTTTTAAAAAAGGGTATGGCCATAATATAGCAATTCAATAATCCACTGAAATTTTTTTCATACATGGTGCCTAAAATCCAAACTCCAAAATTTGAAATTAAATAAAAAATTAGTGAACCGAAAAAACTAAATAAGAACATACTTTTAAAGTTTATTTTTTCTCTAAGATTATAAAAAACTAAAGTGATTGTAACTAATGACAGGTATACAAAAAAAATATTTTTATGAAATCCAATTAAAAAATCAGACAAAATCATTGAAATCATTAATACTAAAATAGATAAAAATTTATCTTTAAAAAAATAACTACTAATTATTGCTACCGATATAATTGGTGTAAAATTAGGTGGATGAGGTATTAATCTTGATATTATTAAGATTAAGATCAAACTTAATGGAAAAATTTCTTTTTTTAAATTGATTAAAATATTTGGCATTTTTTAATTATAACTTTTTTTCAGAATTAAACATTAATATTTTTTAGCAAATCCAAATCTTATTTTTCTACCATCCTGAGTATATCCATGTGGTCTTTGGTAGGCCTCGTCAAATAAATTTGTTATATTAATTGAGAATTCCTGCCCCAGAAAGTTTTTAATCAAAGCTAAATTTATTATATCTGTTGAATCCATAAGAGTAGTAGACCAGTTGGTTGAATGTGTATCCCAATGTTTACCATAATGATTATAATCAAAACTTAGTTGAACTGGTCCAATTAGACTATTATTAAATTTATTCGTATATTTTATACCATAAGTTTTTTCTGGTCTTCTGAGTTGATCTACTCCATTTGTCTTCTTGCTTGAAAGAGAACTTCCAAATAAAGATATTTTTTGGTTTTCGTTTTTCCAGCTTATTGCAGTTTCTACGCCAGACTGGTTTAAATCTATGTTGCTTGAATTATTGATATATTGTTTGTTTGAATACTCTACTTGGTTATATATGTTCGACTTAAATCCTGTAACAGAAACTAAAAAATCTTTTGAAATATTATATTCTCCATAAATTTCATTAGAACTACTTTTTTCTGGATCCAATTTAGTATTTCCTGAATATCCAGTGCTATCAGTTCCATACAATTCATACAATGATGGATTTCTTAATCCAGTGGAATGTGTGGCACCTATTTTTAATTTATTAATATTCTGAGTAAAATTTATTTTATATGTGTTGTTTGTACCTGTGGTTTTGTGATCATCTGATCTTGCGTAAAGAGAGATGATTGTATTTTCATAAGGTTTAAAACCAATATTTGAAAATAAACCTTTATTGTCTGTGTGTCCTTTCGTAGATGAGGAATAAGATCCTTTATTTTCAAATTCTCCCCAGTCATATTTATACTCACCACCAAAGCCATATGAGATTTTATCGCCTAATTGAGTTTTTCTTTCTCCCCTTAATGTATAAGCGTTACTTCCATATTCATCTACAGTTCCTGCCTCTCGATATTCTCGATCGTATTTGTGGTAATGTAGAATTATAGAGTCTTCCGTGTTTTTTCTTTGATAATCTAAACCAATCTGAGCACCATACATAAGATTATCTCCTGTATATTCTTCTTCTGAAGATGATCCGTCATACTCAGCTACTGTATTCCTTCCTAAAAAAGTTGTTTTAAATTTAAGATTTTCATTTAACCATTTTTCTATGTTTAGATTACCATTAATATTTTTTAAAGAGTCTTTTTCAATCCCATTATATTTTGCACTATTGGTTTTACTATTTGTTAAAGCTAACTTTAAATTAAGAGCTAGCCCATCATCTGTAATAGTATTATAGTTTGTGCTAATAGTATTATTTTGATTATTTGATCCAGTTATTTTAATTTTATTTACAAAATCATTAGAAGTAATAAAATTTATAGCTCCACCTATTGCATTTGGTCCAAAGTGAGCGCCATTAGGCCCAGTATAAACTTCTACCTGTTGAATATTTTGAATGAAATCTGAACCAAAATCATGAAGACCTTGTGTTGAAGATTGATCATTTATGGGTATACCATTTAAGAGAACAAGAGTGTGATTTGAATTTGTGCCCCTTGTGAAAACGGAGGTTTGTTGTCCTCTCGGGCCAGATTGTGTTAAATTAATTCCACTAACCATTTTTAATACGTCGTTGGCATCTATAGCCCCATAATCATCTATTTCTTTTGCTGTAATAATATTTTTTCTAACGCCAATTTCAGAAATTATTGATGTATTTGGAGTTGGTTTTATAATTGTTACGCATGGAATATTTTTTTTATCATTCCATTTACACTCCTTTATCTCGCCTTGTGCATAAGAAACAAAGTAAAATAAAAAAATAATAAAAGATTTTAATATGAGTAACATTTTTATCTACAACTTCTTATAATCTTATTTAATGAATTTTTCTTATTTCCAAAACTAAAACAATTTTCCTTTTTTTTCAAACTGTAAGAAAAAATATTTTCATCTAATCTTTCAGCTACAATGTTAGAAGAAAAAAACTTAGAATAGGCTTGTATTTCTGGATCCATACAAATTTGAATAACTCTACTTCTATTTTCTAAGGCTATTATTAAAAGTGACGTGATTCCGATTACAATAGTTGTATCCTTGTTTTTTGAACTATTTGAAAATTTATTTTTATTTTTTATAATAATTTTATCTATATTTTCTTTTAGTTTTTTTTGTAACTTAGGACTAGTAGATGATGGGTGAATCCTAACTTTAATAGGTTTAAGACTATTATTTGATGTAGAACTAAGGAAAGTTTCGATGTGTTCTGTGACCTTTTTTATATTATAAATACCGCTAGGCAATAATATTTTATTTTTTAAAATATTTTTAAAATCATCCCTGTAATATCTTAAAGATGGTATGGTTTTTATACGTTTTTTTGGCCAATTAAGATGATTTGAAAAATATTTTTTTCGCTGCTTTACAGGTAACAAAAGCAAGTCTGGAGAATCTTTTTTATATATTAAATTAGGTGTTATAGGTTCAAAATCGTGAATGTAACCTAAAATTTTTATTTTTTTATTATTTTTTTTGGTAAATGATATTATCATCTGTTGAAAAGGTTGAGCTTCGTAAGGCATGAATATTTTTTTTAATTTTTTATTACTCAAATAAGGTTTGGTTTTTTTTAAGACAATATTGCCAAAATTTGAGTGGGAGGAGGCGTAATGAGCCACTTTTTTGAGATTAAGTGAATTTTGTAAGAAAATTTTTAGAATTGTTTTAAATAAATAAAACAAATTAAAATTAGGTTTTGAACTACGTTTTAGGATTATTATATTTTTGTCTAAATTTTTAGGGAGTTCAAAATCCATATATATAACAAGCCATAATGTGTTGCTCATTTTTCTTGAATTAGATCTAGTGTACGTATCGTTAAGTGAACCATTTGAGTTAAAACTTTTTTTTTCTGCCCAAGTAATTACCATATTTTCAAATTCAAAATTCTTAATTGATGAAATTAAGTTATAGTTATGTTGATAACCAATGCTCATTAAATCTCTTAAATATACTAAAAAAAATGTAAATGATTTTCTAAAATCAATTTTCGATCTAATATTAGTTAAACCTGTCGATAAATCCCATCCAACAAAATAGCACAATGCACTTTTACTAGTATTGATGCTACTTTTGTTAATTCTAATCAAATAATCTTTTATTTTATTTATAACTTGATTTTGGTAATTTGCCACAGACATGAAAATTAATTTTCATCTACCCATTTTTTAAACAGTCTTATCCCCTCTTGAAATTTAATTTTTGGAGCGAATGAAAGAGATTTTTTAATTTTTTTAATATTAGCATAACATCCCATAATATCGCCTGGGGTAGATTCGATAACTTTTATTTTCATTTTTTTTTGTTTTTTATATAATTTTATAATTTCATGTATCATTTTTTTAACATAAATTTTTTCACCAGAACCTAGATTAAAAATTTGATTAAAATTTTTTTTATCTTCTAAACAAAGTACCCAAGCATCTATTACATCATCTATGAATATTAAATCTCTAAATCGTTTAAGACTTCCTTTTACAGGTAGGGTATTTTTATTCTTTATGTAATTTAAATATATAGAAACTATTCCTTGATCAGTTCTAGACATATCCTGACCAGGTCCGTAAACATTGAACATTCTTAAAATGTTCCACTTTATTGAAAATTTTTCACACAATAGCTGTAAATATTTTTCTGATGCATATTTTGAGATAGCGTAAAAAGATTTTGGATTACAAATACATTTCTCATCCAACATTTCATGATCTTCATTATCTCCGTAAACCGTGAACGAAGAAGCATAAATAAATTTTTTAATGTTATTACTTTTACAGAAATTAATTAAATTTACTGTGCCAAGAACATTTATATTAATATCTAAATTTGGATTATTATAAGAGTTTGGGCCTGATGATTGCGCAGCTAAATGTAAAATAGCAGATGAATTTTTTATTTTTATTCGAGATAAATCTTTAGGATTTGTAATATCGCACTTAATTAGTTCTGTTCCCTTTATATATTTTGTAGTATTCGTCAAAAAATTATCAAGTATCACCACTTTATAATTTTTTTCTATTAATCTTTTAGTTAATAGTGATCCAATATAACCAAGTCCACCAGTAATAATGACTTTTTTCATAAATTGTATATAGATTAAAAAATATTTTTTTCTTTGGCTTCTTTAATAGCAGAAATGAATTTTTTCATATACTCTTGGGGTCCAACAGTAAAACAAATGCACATGTTCCAAGGCTTTAAATAAGGTCCTTTAACATAAATTAATTTTTCTTTTAAAAATTTAACTATATTTTTTGCAACTTCTTCAGTTTTAAAAGTTACTAAAATATAATTTCCATGTTTACCTCTCACATTAAGCCCTATAGATTTTAAATCTTTAAGCGTTAAATCTCTTGAGGTCTTTATTTTTTCACAATAATTTTCAACCATATCAAAATTATCTAATAAATATTCTGCTACAGCGATACTCACAGAATTTAGTTCATGTGCTATTCGCATCTTTGAAATGATTTCCATATTTTCTGAAGTTGAAATTGTATATCCTGTTCTAATTGAAGGAACTCCAAATGCTTTGGAAAATGTTCTAACTACGATTATATTATCAAAATCCTTAATTAGAGAAAGGGCCGTATCAGCACCTAAGTGATAATAAGCTTCATCAACAACTAAAAAACATCCGATTTTCGTGCATTTTTCAGCCAAATCTCTTAGCTCTGCTAGACTCAAAGAACTTTCTATAGGTTGATTTGGATTGGGAACAAAAAGTATTTTTGGTTTTAATTTAAAAAAATTATTTAAATCATCTTGATTTATTTTGTAATCGTTAGAATATTTGATTTGAAAACAATCTACCTTATAAATTCTAGAGTAAACTTCATACATTAAATAAGTTGGGCTAAAAACACCTACTGTATCTCCTGAGTTTAATAAAACAGAAAATAAATTTTTTATGGAACCATCGATACCTGATGTGATTAAAATTTGATTTTCATTAACATTATTAAATTTTGCTAGTTTTTTGTATAAATTAGAAATTTCAGGATATGTGCTAAAAAAACTTTTTGGCTTACTTGATAAAACTTTTTGAATAAAATCATTTGGCCAAAAATCAACTTTTTCATTTCTGTCAAGTCTTAGGCCTTTTTCTAAATCCCTACCCTCTGAAACTCTAAATCTCTTTATTTCCTTTAAGTGTAAATTGTTTTTAATTATCATAATTATACAGAAAAACACTTATTGCATGGTGCAATAGATTTTCTATTTTTGGATAAGTGTTTTTTTCTAATATTTTGGTAAGAATTTGAGGTCCAAAGCTGTGATATATTTTTTTTAAAAATATCACCTGGTGTAAGATCAGATTTATAATCTACTTCACAAGGATTACTTTTACCATCCCACCAAACATACATTCTTCGCCAGAGTTCTGAGCAAGGTTTTGTCAGCTTGTTAATTTTACTTGCGTAAACATTTTCCCAAGGGCAGTAATCAACAAAAGCTACTTGGTCAACTAAATCTTTCCAAAAGTTTTCCATGTCACTAAATTTTTGTTCTTTTACAACTTTAACTCCAGATACTCGAGTGATTATTTTAGCTTTTGGATAGTGTTTTTCTTTTATTTTTTTAAATAAATTAATATTAGCAAACACTTTGTCTAATTTTCCATTTACTCTTAATTTACTATACAATTTTTTATCTGCTGCATCTGCTGAAAATACCAAAGTTCTAACTCCACTTTGAAGTATAGCATGTGCTCTTTTTTCATTTAGAATAGAGGCATTTGTATTTATTTTGAGATTTAAAAATTTATCTTTTGCATATAATAACATTTTATCGATATCTCTACAAATAAGAGGCTCTCCTCTTGATGCTAAAGATATAAATTCAATATTACCTTCGGCCTGATCAACAACTTTCTTGAATGTATCCAGAGTCATATGACCCATATACCCACTAGATCTTTTTGAGAATTCTCTGTTTGATTGGAAACAAAATACACACCTAAAATTACAAAAAGAGGTTGGTTCTATTTGTAAATAAGGAGGATAATCATCCATTTTAAGAATTAAAGGATAGATATCATATCTATATCTATGCAAAAGATATCTCAGTATATCTTTGTTCTCCAATAGTGTCATTTCTTTAGTGATATTTGGGGTTAATTTGAATTTTGGACGATCTGTCTTTTTATTATCTATAAGATCCTTTTTTAAATAATTAACAATAACTTTTTTGTTTTTATCTAATTTTTGTATTCTATTACTATCAGATAGTATAATTTTTATTTTATCTATTACTAATTTATAATTTTCATCTTTTTTAATAGATCTAAAATTAACAAAGCTTTTATTTTTATCGTATGGTCTTTTTTCAATCTTCATAATTAATTTTATTCTTTTTCAACCAGTATTCTACACCCGGGATCTGCCATTCATAATCAACATCGCAACCACCCCAGGATTTTATAGCTCTTATATTTTGTCCCATCCATTTTTGTGGTAGTAAACCTTCTGACATATGCTCTAAGCATTTTGGCCTTACTACAGAAACCGACATATCTGCAAAGTGAACTTCTCCTTGTGAGTCTCTATCACAATTTAAAGTTTTAGGATCACCAAATGTTTCAAAAGGAACAAATGGCTTTAAAAGACCTTTATTGTCGATTTTTCTAGCTCTTAAAGGACTCCACATATTATACACTGAAGTACTTACTGCCGAGTCTGCAGATTTATCAGCACGTAAAATTTCAATTCCTTCATCTATCATTTTTGGAGAAACAGTAGGAGCATTTGCAAAAAGTAGTACCATTATCTCCACATTTTTTTTTTCAACTTTTAACAAATCTTTGATATGCAGGTAGCCATGTCTAAAAACATCTTCACCTAAAGCCTCATTTGTGGCTAAATTTTTAGGCCTTTCAATAATATTAGCATTATGTTTAAGACCAATTTCTTTAATTTCGGGTGAGTCAGTAGAAATATAAATTTTATCAACATGTTTAGAATTTTTTGCTGCTAAAATAGGATATTCACAAAGTTTTTTACCCAATACATTTGCCACATTCTTATTGGGATACCCTCTGCTACCCGCTCTTCCAATAATTAAAGCACAAATCATTTAACTAACCAGTTTAATTGTATCTAAAGCTTTAAAAAATTTTTTCATGTATTTTGTTGATGACAAAGTCACCCTTATTGTATTGTTTATAAACTTAAAATTACCAATTAAATTTGATCTTACTAAAATTCTTTTTTGCATTAATTTTTTATGAATTTTTTGAAGTTGATAACCTCTTATTTTAATATAAAAAAAGTTTGTCTCCGTTTTAATAAATTTTAGATTTCTTTTCTTGCACTCTTTTATCATACATTTTTTTGATAATTTAATTTCTTTTAGGTGATTTTTTCCAATTTTTTTATTATCTAAAAAGTATTCTGCTATTAACATTGAAATGGAAGAAGTGTCAAATATTGGACGAACTGTATTAAATAGTTTTATAAATTTTGGATTTCCAATTAAATAACCTATTCTTAAACCAGCTAGGCCTGGAAATTTTGAAAACGTTTTTAATATTACTAAATTATTAAATTTTTTAACATAGTTTGTTAATGAAGCATGTGTGCTAAAATGTATATAGGCTTCATCAATAACAACTAAAATTTTTTTCTTATTGGCGTATTTAATAATCTTAATAATATTTTCCTTTGTTATAATTGAACCATCAGGTTGATTTGGATTTGCTATATATATCCAGCCCACTTTTTTTGTAAAATATTTTTTAAAATCAAATTTCTCATTGCTTTGGGTTTTTATTTTTATAAGCTTCGATTGATAAATTTTAGCATAAACATCGATCATTCCATAAGTTGGAAAAATTGATGACAAACCACTTCTTTTAAAAGAAAATAATTCAAATATGTACTTAATTGCTGAGTCTGACCCGGGTACAATTTCAATATATTTTAGATCAACTTTTTCATATTTAGCAATTTTATTTGCAAGCCCCTTTTTATCTGCAGGATAAGATTGTAGTGAATAATTATTTATTTTCTCCTTTAAATTAGCGATAATTTTTTTTGAAAAAGGAAAATTTCTTTCATTTCTATCTAATCTTAAATAATTAGATCTGTTTAAAAAATCATAATTAGATGTTCTTTTAATTTTATGTAAATGATTAGATATCATTAATTATTTTTTGTACCAAATTTGATTAAAAACATCTTTTACTTGTTCTGTTTTAGATAAAAGTTCAGATTGTTTTTTTTCTCTCATCTCAAAGCCCTTTTCAGTAAGCTTTTTATTAATTTTATCATTCTGTAGCTTAAATTTATCGTTAACTTCTACTAAAATACTTTGAACACTATTTAGAGTTTGGTCTGCACCTTCTATTATTAAATGTTCAATACCATCTACATCAATTTTTAAATATTTAGGTTGCGGAAGTTTAAAAAAACTTATTGTTTCATCAAGTGTGGTTCCTGGAACATTATAATTAAAACTTTTTTCTATTTCAGTCCCATCATGGGTATAAGTTTCACCAAAAGTTGAAAGTGCACCCCCGGCCTCAATTGTTGACATGTTAAATTCAGAAATTTTGTTAATATTTGTTAAGGGGTTAGGAACAATCACAATTTTTTTTGATAAAGAATTTAAATGTATATTTTTAGCCAGAAGATCTAAATTAAATACAGATGGCTCAAAAGAAAAAACTTTACAATTTTTTTTCTTTGCAGCATAACATGAGTATAGGCCAATATTTGCTCCCACATCAAAAAATACTGAATCACTTTCAAATTGATCAATCCATCCTAGGGTTTCTGGCTCTTTTGAAAAAAAAGTGTTAATTCTAAAATAATTTAATCTATTGGGACTATAAAATTTAAGGTTAACTTTTTCATTTTTTACAGGGATAGAAACTTTATAAATATTGGAGTTTATTTTATCCAATATATATCTACCAATATTAAAAGTATTAAATAAATTTACAATTAATTTAATTATATAATTTAAAAATTTTTTTATTAATTCTTTCAATTTTTCTCTTTTTTTATTTCTGTGATTAGTTGAGATAAGCCTTTTCCAAGATCAATTTGCATTTTCTGAGAAAACCTCTTAGCTATTTTGGGAATATATGTATATGGAGTTTTAATATAATGACCGCTAGTTGATATATTTTTAAATTGAAACTTTTTATCTAAACCTAAAATTTCGGCTATCATTTTCATTACATCATAAACTTTTTTTGGTCTTTGACCTGTTAAAATTAAATGTTTATTTTTAAATTTTGAGTTTAAAATTTTAACACTTGAATCTGCAGCATCTTCCACATGTATATATTCTCTTATAGCTTTTTTGTTTCCTTCGTAAACAATTTTTTTCTTCTTTAAAGCAGATCTAATAATTCTGTATATACCATTAGTTTTATCTGATCTTGGCCCATACAACGATCCAAATCTCAAAATTGTATAATTTAGATTATGCAGTTTATTATATTCTTCTATAAAACTTTCTGAAGCCTGTTTTGAACATCTATAAAAATTTCCACTTAAACTGTAGACATAAATGGTGCTTGCAAAGATATGTCTTTTTATAGAATATTTTTTACATAATTCTAAAACATTCAACTCTCCCAATATATTTACTTTGGCAGTTTCAACTGGTAGCGAAATTGATTGATCTATATCCGCTATAGCAGCAAAATTATAAACAATATCCGATTTAGATATAGCCTTCTCTAATAATTTTTTATTTAAAATATTTCCAACGATCATTTGTTGGTTTTTCTTTAAATATTTGCTTTTTTTTAAGTCAAAAATAATTACTTTATGGCCAGCTTCAGTAAGTTTATCTGCTACATGCGAACCAACAAAACCACTTCCACCTAATACTGTTATTTTCATAATCTATATATTTAGTTTAAAATTTCTTTAATTAAATTTTTTTTGTATGTTTCCTGAATATTTTTTGTAAGCTTCATTATAATTTTTAAGAATTCGATCATTAGTTTTCTGGTCTGGCTTATAATCCTTATCTACTAGTGGAACTTGACTAGATAAAAAGGCAGAATCAATAGCCTTTCTTAAATTATTTACGTCCATTCTAAATAAGTTTTTTAAAATTTTTTCACTAAATTTGGAATATATGAATCCTTCAAATTTTTTAATTAATTTACCAATTTTTCTGTAATATCTCGATTTATACGCATCAGGTGGCCTAACAAATTTTTCTGGCCAATGACTATGATTAAAGTTTTTTTTTAAAAAACTGAAAACATAAGTGATAGTTTCATTAAAATTTTTATTTAGATCTTTGTAGTATACAATTAAACCTTTTTTGCTAGATACATGCTTTTCCCAGCTGTAGTGATGATAGGCACAGTATTTTACAGTAGAAGTGTCATAATCACTAAAATCTTTATATGTAAGTTTATGAATATTTGGTAATTCATGAAAATCTTTATAACTTAAGTTTGCTAATCTTATTTTAGATGCCCCGAATGCCATAGCTCCCCCACTTTTGCTAAGTTTATACCAAGATAGTAAACATTCTCTTGGATCTCTAATTAGATTTATAAAAATTCCTTCTTTTAATATATGATTAATTATTTGAACATCCAGTCTATCTTTTGACATTTTGTTTACGAATTGCTCTAAATCCTCCAACAAACATTTCGCTTCGATCACTGGAGTTTTTTTTAATGAAATAGCTTCCTTGTACCATTTTATAAACTTTTCACTATTTGTTTTATCTCCAGGTACAAGTAAAGAGTCCAGAGCAAAAAAAGGTTTTTGCACACTAAACAAATAGTCAGCATTTTGTCTTAATGAATTAATTAAAAAATGAGATCCACTTCTTGGATGACTTACAACTATTATAGGTTTTTTTTCCAAAAGCATAAATAAATCTATTATTTTTTATTTTCTTTTTCGTATCGTTTAATTATTGCTGAAAGCATTTTTACACAGTCTAAGGGCCATTTTCCAACAGCGGTCTCAGCTGCTAAAACTAATCCGTTTGCACCTAACTCTAAACAATTATAAATATCATTTAACTCAGATCTGGTTGGGTATGATTTTTCTACCATAGATTCTAATAAATTAGTTGCAACATAAACTTTTTTTTGTTTTTTTGTGGCAAGTTTTTGAATCTTTCTTTGTGCAACAGGTACATTGATTAAGTTAATATCTTTTGATAAATCTCCTCTATCAATTAATATATTATTACATAATTTTAGGATCGAACTTAAATTTTTAATTGCATTACCTGTTTCAATTTTAAAAAATTTTTTATATCTGGGTAAAATCTTATTAAAAAATAATACATCCTTATGTGAATTAGTAAAAGATAATGCATAGTGATTAATTCCAGATTTCTTTCCAATTTCTATAGCTTTTAAATCTTTTTTTGTAAGTGGTGGCAATTTAATATTTTTATTTTCTATGTGCACACCTTTATTATTATCTAAGTAACCTGCAGAAATAACTTTAGCTACCAGAAAATTTTTTTTTTTCTTAATTATTTTAATTTTTAAATTTTCAAAACCTACATCTAAAATAAATCCTTTTCTTAATTTATCAAAAATATCTGGGTATAATTTTAAATTTCTTGATTTGAGATCATTATCAATTTTAAGAAGCTTATTTAATTTTAAAAATTTTTTTTCCTTAAATACAGTTCGAATTTGTGCACCTTCAGTATCTAAGCAAATTGGAATTTTTGTGTATTTTCTAATTTTTTTAAAAATTTTCTTTAAATTTATAATTTTAGTATGAGATAAATTTATTCTAATAACTGAAACTTTAGATCCATTAATCCCGTTTAAAAAATTTTTATTTAATGATGAAGGTCCGATAGTGCAAAAAATCTCTTTCATAATGTAAAAATATTATTAAATTTAACTTATAAACTTTTAATTTTTTTGAATTTAAAAAAACGTAAATATGGCATTGGAAAACCAAAAATTATAAAAAAATATTTTGAAAAAGGTATTATTTTTGTTAATTTGCTTGCTATTTTGCTCCTTAAAATTTCTGTCAAATAGTCACATTTATCAACACCAAGTAATTCAAAACCATTTGCTTTTGCAAAACTTATAATTTCGTTGTTTGTAAATTTATAACCATGGTGCCTAATACCCATAGAGTTTTTTTTTCCAATTAAGTTTAATATTATAGAAATTATTAATGTTTCTATCTTTAGATATATTCTATCATAAAAAAAAGTGATAAAATTATTCTGACTTGAGCTTGAATCAAGTATTAGTATCCCACCATCATCTAAACTTTTATTTATATTACTAAAGAATATTTTAAATTCATTTGCTGAAAATGCATAAACCAGGCCTAAAGATAATACGCAATTATACTTTTCATTTGTGTGAGATTGTAAAATGTTCAAAACTTCAAACTTATATTCTTTAAAGGTTTTTTTTGCTAATTCATAACTTGCAGGAATATCTAAGTCTGAACATGTGATATCATAATCCTGATCTATAAATTGAAGCTCATTTATGCATCTTCCACTAGCTACTGATAAAATTTTCATTTGTGAATTTATATTTTTTTTTAGGTATTTGTTGTAATGATAAAATCTGCCATTTAAATACTTTGCATTAAACTTATCCTTATCATCATAATGCTCATTTGACTCATATCCACCCATTGCTTTTTCAAACTCATTAAATTTATCATGTTTTTTAATATTTTTTTTTCTCTCCTCGCCAAAAAGTATTAAATACTTAAACCATTTTCTCATAATTTAATTATATTTTTTATACCAATTAATAAAATTTTTAAGTCCATCATTTAAATTTGTTTTTTTTGTAAAGCTATAAATCTTATTAAATTTCAAAATATTTGCGTGAGTTTTTATAATATCTCCTTTTTGTAAATTAAGATATTTTTTGTGTGCTTTTCTTCCGGTTATTTTTTCTATCTTTTTTATATAATTGATTAAGGTAATAGGTTTATTACTACCAATATTTATTATATTAAAAGGCGCAAAACTTTTTGAAGGGTCATCTGATTTAAAATTATTTTTGTTTTGTCTTGGAGCTTTTTGCAGAACTTTCATTATCATATTTACTGCATCATCAATATAAGTAAAATCTCTCATATGTTTGCCTCTGTTGTAAATTTCTATTGGTTTATTTATTAAAATATTTTTAACAAACTTATAGAGTGCCATATCTGGTCTACCCCAGGGACCATAAATTGTAAAAAATCGAATTCCAGTTGTAGGAAGTTTGTATAAAGCGCTGTAACTGTGGGCCATTAATTCATTTGATCTTTTTGTTGCTGCATATAGTTGAATTGGATGATTAACGCCATCACTTTCTTTGAATGGTATTTTTTTATTAGCACCATAAACACTACTGCTACTTGCGTAAACTAAATGGGAGATCTTATGACTTTTGCATAAATTTAAAATATTAAAGAAACCTACCAGGTTACTTTGAATATATTGTTCTGGTTTTTTTAAAGAGAATCTTACTCCAGCTTGCGCAGCAAAATGTAAAACTTTTTTAAATTTATTCTTTATAAATAAGTTTTTCAATTTTTTTTCTGAACAAATATCAATTTTAAAGAATTTAAAGTTTTTATTTTTTTTAGATGCTTTTTTTAATTCTTTTAATCTTGCCAATTTTAATTTTTGATCATAATAATTGTTTAAATTATCTAAACCAATTACATTATATTTTTTTTTAATAAGTTTATGAGCAACGTGAAATCCTATGAATCCCGCAACTCCTGTAACTAAAATTTTCATAAGTTATTAAATTAAATATGGTAACCAGTTTTCTTGTTTATTATTGCTAAAAATATGCTTCTCCCAAAAAAGATCATTTTTCATTAATTCTTCTTTATTCTGGAATATTTTCTGCGTTGTAAAATTTATTTCTTTCAAGTCTGAGCAGTAAAATACACTGTCGTTTAGATTTCCTTTGCTATTTTTTGCTGACGAAATATGTGAATATTTCTTATCTGGATCATACAAAATAATGGGAATTTTGTTGTAAAGTGCCTCATCTATTGCGGTAGATGAGTAGCTTATCATAACATCGGATGTAGCTAAAAAATCTGAAAATTCACTTTCGTCAGAATATACTTTACAATTTTCTGTCTCATTTATTAATTCCTTAAAATCTTGCAGCATAATTCTTGGATTTTTTCTATATTTAATTGCAAAAAAAATATTTTTTTCATTCTCAAAAACACTAATGAGTTTGTTAATATTTTTAATATATTCATCTACAGTTTCATAAACATAAAGTCTATTTGATCCTCTCATTTTGGGCGTGCCGGCATGTAATATGATTTTTTTATCTGCGTGGCTTTTAAATAATTTTTTCTTTATATCACCTACTTCCTTTTTTGAAAGATTGATTTTATTATATAACAAGGGTCCCGTGTTAATGATTTGATTTTTTTTATAATTGTTATCATCTAAAAATTTACGCATATGAGGATTTTGTGCAGCGATATAGGGGAAGTTTTTATTTATCATAATATCTGCAAGCCTATTCCATTCATATTTTATATCAGCCTGCTCATGTGAAACATGCGTTCCATGTGACACTACCATGGCAGGGATATTATAAATTTTTGCTAATTCTTCAAAAGCTCGACCTAATAATAGAGTGTGCTGACAAATCATAAATTTAGGATTTGTAATTTTAATAATTTTTGATAAAAAATTTACTTGACTGTTAAATTCTACAAATGCTTTGTACATTGTATTAGAGACAAAGCTATTTATTTCATTTACCAAATTTATATTGAGATAATTTATGTCTTTATTATTTAATAACTGCGAAGTAAAATTATCTAAAGTATTTCTAATATTTTTTTTATCTTCATAATTGGTAAAATCTGGAATTAAAAAAAAATTAAAAACTTTTCCTTTTAATATACTTAAAATGTATTTTTTTAGACCTTTGGTAGAAAGACTAAAAAAAATAGGTTTCATTTCAGACTTTTCAATTTTAATCTGCTTAATAATATTGTCAAAGTTATTGCTATCATTAATTACTAGGTAGGTATTTTTTTTAGAAAAAAGGTATTTAAATAAAAAGAAAGAACTTGAAAAAACCAACTTCTTTAAAAATTTTTTAAATATAGAAAAATTTAAAAAATTCAATTTATTATTTTTTTTTCCTTAATTATTTTTATCTTTAAATTATTTTCTTTAATATATTTTGAAACTAAATGAGCTAAGAGCCTATCTTTTGGAGAACAATAATAATCAAAATTTTCAATTTTAGTAGATTCTGGTACTACAATTTCGGTAGGCTTATATTTTTTTATAATCTCTTGTATTATGTAAAGTAAAATTAAAATATATCTTAAATAAAAAAACAGATAGTTATTAAAACCCTCATTATAAGAAGAGCTCAGTTTATTTTTGTCACTAAAATTTATATATTGATCTAAAACGTTCATTATTTTTTTTGTTTCTTTTAATACAGTTTGATGTCCATCTAACCCGAAAAAATTTAAGGAATTTTCAAATTCAATTTTATTTTTTTTTAAAAATGCTTGAGCACATATATTTAATGCTACAACCTTTTCACCTTTTGCAAACTCTTTTTTTTTCAGTTCGTCTGCAAATTCTACGATTCTTATTCTCATGCTGGTATTTGTAAAATTTTTAGTAAAAATTCTTGTTTAAAATACAAAATTTTTGATTAATTTTTCTGCTGTAAATCTGTCAATTTTATTTCTTACTTCAAAAGTACTTAATTTATCTTTTAACTCAAACAAACCAATTTTTTTACCAAGTAAACTGCCTTTTCTTACAAATTCTGGATGTGTTATGCAGCATAGCCCTTGAATACCGACAAGAGTTTTTTCCTTGAATTCTCTGGGTATATCACCTTTATCAATTCTTTCGAAATTCTTTTCATTTTTTTCATACCACATAGATCCTATTTCTCTATGAGCTGCTATAACTGTGTCGTAACCCCCTTGTAAAAGTCTAGTTATCATTTCATCTATCATTTTATAAGATCTAAGCGGAAATGTTTCCTCTAAATGCACGACTAGATCAGGCAGGATACCTTTTTGTTCTAATTTTCTAAGAGAATATTTTTGAACTGTTTCAAGATTCACGTGTGGGTCTGACAAATGTGCCGGCCTAATAAAAGGACATTTGGCCCCTAAAGATTTTGCAATCTCAGCGGTTTTATTAGAGTCTGTTGAAACAAAAACATCTTTTATGAATTTAGATTTTTTAGCTGCTTTTATTGTATAAGAAAGTTGATATTTTCCAGATATTTTTTGGGTTTCGCCCCTAACTGGAATAATTGAAACAATATTAATTTTTGCTGGATTAAGTTTACCCGTTTTGTAATTTTTTTGTTTCGACTCAATTATTTTAACTACATTACTAAGTCTTTTTGAATTACCTTCCTGATGTATTCCATGATAATGGTATACACTAGATTCTGGCTCGTACAATATTTTGTAATTTTTTTTTAATACTTCTTGTCCCCATATCCTATCTTCTATATTTGTTATTTTGTCATCGAATGGAATTTTTTTCCAAACATCTTTTCTTATGATAGAATTAGCATTATGAAAAAAACTATCTTTAATTTGATATTTTCTATCTAGTCCAAAAACTAGCAGCATATCTCTCTTGTCAGCTGCAGAAGAAAATGACATTGGCTCTTGTCGTCCGTAAACACCTGCGTATTTTTTATCTTCTTCAATCGCTTTAACAAAATTTTGGAGCCATGAATTATTTGTAGGAATTGCGTGTGCTGATAAAATAACAATATACTTTCCTTTTGAATGTTTTATACCAAGGTTTATAGCTTTACCTGGTAAAAATTTTTTGATTTTTATAACTTTTGATATTTTAAACTGCTCCGCCTTTTGAATAGTTTTATCGACGCTACAGTTGTCTACAATAATAACCTCAAAATTTTTATAAGTTTGGTTAAAAATACTTTCTAAACATGGTGTTATCCAACGCTCCTCATTTTTAGTTCGTATTATTATGGATACTAGTTTTTTAGAAGTCATTTTAATTTAAAACTAAAGGAATATTAAAATTTCTCGATAAATTCTTAAGTTTTTTTAAGGTTTCTTTATCTAGTGGTATACCTTTTAAACGTCTAATTTTACTATTTATTATTTCAGGATCGTTGGGCATCATAACCTTATTTGCTTTTGATCTAGATTTTTGCTTTCTAACTTTTGAAGTGAGGCTTTGCATTCTATTTAAAAAACTATTTAGATTTATAGCTCCATTGGGTTTTATAACTATATAAAACTGCCCTAATTTTCGAGGTTTTTTCATAGAATACTTATACATAGCTGGAATACTGGTACCGAAATTCATTCCAGTATAGACGCCACAAAGAACTTCTACCATGGAAGCTAGGGCATAACCTTTATACATTCCCGCAGCTAATAGAGATCTAGCTTTAAAAGGATTTCTGGTAATTTTTCCTTCACTGTCGGCAGCTAAATTATTATTTACCATTTTTCCCTTATTTCTAAAATTTAATAATTTATTCCAAGAAATCATGCTTGTGGCCATATCAATACAAAAAGGATCTTTTTCTTTTCTGGGTGCCGCAAAACATATTGGATTAGTTCCAAAAAAAGGCTTTTTACCATTGTGAGACAACATTAAAGAGTCTGCATGAGTAAATGCAAAAGCCATATAGTTTTTTCTAGCAGCTTTAAGTACCATACTGGCAAGGGCACCCGGATGGCTGGAATTTTTAACTGCAACAACACCTACACCAAATTTTTTTGCAATTTTCATGCAAATATCAATTGCTTTCATCCCAGCTGCATGTCCGAACGCATTATTTGCATCTAAAATACCTAGGGCAGGGAAAGACTTATAAAATTTATATTTAGGTTTCGGATTTTTTCGTCCTTTAATAGCTGAATAAACATAGTGATAGAGTAGATTGACTCCATGAGAATCTACGCCTCTTAGTGACGCTTCATAAAGCCCTGTTGTTACAGATTTATTTGAATAATTATCTAAACCTGCCTTTTTTAGAATTTTTGAAATAAAAAACTTTAATTCTTTATGATTAATTATTGATGATTTTGTCATATTTTAAAGAGAATTTTTTATTTTTAGATTTAATAAATAAATCTGCTAATTTTAAATCATCAACAGTTTTAATTATAATGTTACTTGGGTTTTTAACAGGGTAAAAAAAAGATTTTCCAGATAAAATTGCATTTTTATTTTTTTTGTACTGATTTAAAAAAGTTTTTTTTCTCCACATCATAATAGAATAAACAAATGTTTGAATTGCTTTTAAATCTTGTGTTTTAGCAAATTTCGAATTTTTTAAATAATTAAGTGGTTTATTATTATAATTACAATGTGTTTTTTTATTTTCTACTGTTATAAGAGAGTCGAAGTTTTTTTTTACAAAATGATTTACAATCTTTTTTATTTCTTGCCCAGTTTGAAGCGGAGCTATTGAGTTTACCCAAACTAAAATGTCTACTTTTGGATTATTTTTAAAAAAATCATATACTACATCATCACTTTTAGTACTTGATGAAGCTAATTTTTTATTTCGCTTATAAAAATTAACTTTATATCTTTTTGCAATTTTTTTAAAAATAGTATCTTCTGAATTAACAAATATTTTTTTAAAAATCTTAGACTTTTTTGCAGAATGAATTGCGTAAAAAATAAGTGGTTTGCCATTTAAAATAGCTAAATTTTTTAACTTTAACCTTTGGCTTCCAGATCTTGCTGGGATCATTGCATAAATATTAGGTTTCATTTTAAAATTAAATTTTAATTTTTTGCCACTTAGATTTATTTTTTAGACTTTTTTCTGCAGCTTCTATAACAGCTGTAGATACTAGCGCATCTTCAAAATGGGCGCTATTAGGTGCAAAAATTTTTGAGTAGTGCTCTTTTTTAAATAGTGTTTTTTTAATTCCACTTAAGAAATTTAAAACACTATTCACTCCATAGCCTGACCATGTTTGTGAATCACCTGCTCTAAACATTTGACAAAAATCTGGGTTAGGTTCCTCTAGATTTCTTTCATCAGATACAATTCTAATACCTCTTTTTTTTTGATCTGACTCATAATTGCCTTTTGTTCCACAAAACTTAATTTTTTGATATGACATTGAGCTATTGTTATTAGGGTCAATCCAATTGACTACCAAAGTTTGATTAAACTTAATATTATCTTTTGTCTTCCACTCAATCATACATTGGATAGAGTCATATGCATTTATTTTTTTAGTTTTTAACCATTTTTTTTGTCCCATAGCTATAACTCTTAATGGTTTTGCATTTGTTATAAAATAAACAATATCTATATAATGAATACCCAAATACTGAAGTATGTTGGTCTTTTCTACCCAACTTTTAAAAACTTTTTCTGGTATCATTTTTTTTTGGCTGTATTCAACATTAAAATATAAAGGATCTCCTAATTTTTTACTTTCATATTTATCCTTTAGTAATAAATTGTGTTTATCAAATCTTTTGTGAAATTCGACTAAACCAAATAAATTTCTTTTATTTTTTTTAATAATTAATTTTTTTGCATCATCTACTTTTGTAGTAAATGGTTTAACTGCTAATGTATGGATATTTTTATCTAAACATCTATTTATAACTTCGTAGTGCAAATGGTCTGGCACAACAACTATTGCACATTTAATATTTTTATCCTTATTTAAAATAGTTATATAACTTTTATTATCATTTTTTGAATTTGGATAAAATTTTGTTTTTATTTTCACGCCTGAAATTTTAATTGCATTAGAAATTTTCTTCTTTGCTTTCGAAACATTGCTAAAATTTTTTGCCGTAAATATTACTTCTAGATTTTTTATTTTATGAATTCTTTGAAACTCAATTATTGATGGGAATATCGTTCCATACCCTTCGGTATTTCTGCCTGTTACATACATGCCTGTTCCGATTACTAATATTTTCATAAAATCATCTTTATATTTTCAAAAATTTTTCCAAAAGTTTTAGTCCAGTTTTTCCACTTTTTTCAGGATGAAATTGAAAACCATAAATATTTTTATAACCAATTATTGCTGGAAGATCTATACTTTCATACACTGTGTCGAACAACCTATGATTTAAATTTTTTGGGAATGAAGCGAACGAATGAATAAAATAAAAAGAATCTTTTTCATTGTAATTATAAAGTAAATTTTTTTCATCTAATTTAATTTTTTCAATTTTTTTTAATGTATTCCATCCTATGTGAGGTAGCTTTACATTATTTTTTTTGATTACATTTCGTATAGATTTCACTTTACCTTCTATTAAATTAAGACCTTTATTAAAACCAAACTCTTCACTTTCCGATAGTAAAAGTTGCATACCTAAACAAATACCCAGGAATGGAATTTCTTTTTTTGCTACTGAAATAATACTCTCAGTTAGATTAAGATCTTTTAGTGCATCCATGGCTTTTCCATAAGCTCCAACCCCTGGTAAAACAACCCTCGAAGAATTTAAAATTAACTTATGGTCATTAGTAATATTTACTTTTGCTCCAACATGCTCAAAAGCTCTTTTTAAACTTAAAAGATTTCCTGTACCATAATCGATAACCGTAACATTTGCTTTATTATTGCTCATTTAAAAAATTATTTTATATAGGTAAAAAATTTTTGTTTGCAATTTCTATTGATTGATTCTTGCTTAAACCTTTATCAAAGTTTTCTAGCAGCATTTTTATATAGTTGCCAACTCGATAACCACACTTATTATCTCTAAATGAGTCAAATTCATCTATAAAATCTTTTTTCCATAAACCAAAGTTACCATTAGATGTTTTTTCTGATTTAAATTTTATTAATGAATTTATCATTTTTTCAACATCATCAAATACTACTCTATCTTTTCCCCAAGAATAAAAATCTGGATCTAATTTTTTAAGATTTGAAAAATTAATAAAAGCAGCTCTCTTATCTCTATTATTAATTATACAATCCAACAAAGAGGTTGGGATATCTTCAATAGTTACCGAAAGAACTACATCTGATATTTCGGAATAGTGCCAGGGTATACCTCCGGAAGCATTGTTTACAACATGACAACGACCTGTATTTATTGCGCTATTAATATAAGAATCAAGATTGTTCAATTCTTTTAAGTTTTTAGTTTTCTTTGGTTTTAATATTAAGCCAACCTCTTTATCGGAAAGAACTAGGTTAAATAAAAATTTATAAATTTTTTCCAATTTTTCTATTGATAAAAACTGGTCATAATAATCGCTATTAGTGCCTGCTGATGTGTCTAAAAAAAGTATTGTGAACTTTGCCCCACTATTTTTTAATTTTGTCTTAATACTATTAATTTCTAACTGTTTTTTTTGTGGAAAATAAGTATATGGATAACCTGAGGTTAAAAAATAATTAACATTTGTAGCAGTTTTATTATCAATTTTTCTTTTGAAATTTTTCAAGTCTTTTTTACCCCAACAAAAGAAAACATCATTTGGATAATAGTTATAGTGAATACCTTCCTTTTCACTTATATATGAGCAGTTATACCCCAAAGAACATCCGTCCAATAAATTAATTGCTATTTGTTTTATTAAAATTTCATTTTCTATCTCATGTGGATCAATATGTACTTTAATTTTATACTTTAAAAACAAGTTTTGCCAAAACTCTACTTTTTTAACTAGCTCGATTGATTTTTTTAAAACTAATCTATCTAAAGGACTGTTATCACAAGCTTCTTTAATTTCACTAATAAGTTTATTATGTGATATTTTTTTTTTTAATATTTTGTTCTTCCCATATTTTTAAAAGTTTAATCTTTTTTTCTTTTATTAATTTTTTAATTATTTTTTTTTCCTTAAATTTTCTTAACATATAAGGGTATTGGACGTACAATATCACGTTAGAAATGTTTTTATCAAAGCCGTAAAGCCAAAATAAATCTGATCTATTGCTTTCAGAAATACCGTGTGCGTAACATACTGCTAAAGAATTATGTTCCTCTTTAAGATTTACTTTGTTGTTTAAAAAAATATTTTTTATACTTAAAAACTTATAATAAATTAACCTTATTTTATCAAAAATATCTTTACTGATTTTTTTTAAACTTTTAGTCTTATCGTAGAAAATAAATTTTTTAGGATCTTCAATAACATCGTTTAGATGCTTACTCATAAAAAAATCTCCTACATTTATTTTGGTTTTTCTAGGAGATTTCCCATTTTGTATTTCCCAGTTTGAAATCACTATTTGATTACTTATTGGACGAATTTGGTGGTGTATCATTTTACAGAAATAAGCGTCTACGTACTTTTTAGGAAATTTAGTACAAATTAATTTATAGATTTTCGAATAAGAAATCATATCCATTAATTTTTCGGTTGTTTTTTTTGCGTGTAAATAACCGGAAAATTTTAACAGATCTCCATTTTGATCTCTTTTATCAAGAAATTGATGTTCGTTCATTTTTATTTATTTTTTTACTTTGCTGCGGCTTTAATCTCTAAATTTTTTTCTTTATTATCTTGACCGCATAATGTTGAAGGTTGTCCTTCGGGAATTTTGTGTTTTTTTCTCCACTCTTGTTCATATTGGTCGATTTTTTCATATTGTCTATGGACCATCATTTCTCTTAGACCTATTAATTCAACAGCATTAAAATTTTTAGAGATTACCGCTGAAACTCTGGTCGCGTCACCTAGATCAAGTATAAATGCTTCTAGATCATCGCTAAGTCCAAGTTTTTTACCTTGTCCCTTATATTGTTCTTCTATTTTTTTTCTATACACAGTAAACCATTCAGAGCCTGGATATGGAGTGGCAAAATGGGGTTTAACCATTACTCCAAGATCATCCCATGCCTTCATTTGCATTTTTAGTGAATCAAAATCTTCAGTGGGAAAACCTATGATTTGGTTTGGTATTGGTCTAATGCCTGCTTCTAAGGTCCAAAAAAAACTTCTTATATTAGTTTTTCGTGTCGATCCTTTTCCCATAAGCTTAAGTATTCGATCATCAAATGCTTCATATCCGTAAACTAAATGTGCACATCCATGCTCGCCCATGGTTTTTAATATTTCAGGCTCGCATAAAGTTGCGTGACTTGTTCCTGACCAATACAAACCTTTCCATGTTCCGTCTTTTCTCTTTTTCGGAACTAAATCATTTTCTTTCCAAAGCTTACATATTTCTTTGAGCCATGTTCTTCTTGGAAAAACATCCATTGTCATGAGATTTTCATCAAGAAAATACAAATAATTAGCATTATATTTTTTTTCTACATACTTAGCTAATTGAACAACATACTCAGGACTATTATATCTTATGGTTCTTGTATAATTTTTTGGTTGATCAAATTCTACATTTACAATCTTTCCTTTAGCATCTTTTTTGTATCTCATGTCACCTGCGATTCCTAAGTGATAGCAAAATCGACAAATTAAAGAACATCCTATGCTAGCATTAATATCTAATCTACGAGTTGCTAACATACCTGCTTCCGAATACATCATTGCACTGTTTTTAAAATAAACTTCTTCTACTGGGAATAGGTCGTAAGCTGGATATGGTAAAGCATCCAGATTATCTATCAGTTCTCTTTTTGGAGAAAAATACAGCTCACCACCTTCTAGTCTACTTATCGTTCCATTAATCTTATGCCAATCGCTTTTTCCTGCATCAATCATTTCTAAAACTTCTGGAAAAGTTACATAGCTTTCTCCAATAAAACCAAAATCTATTTCGGGCAGCCACTTCATAATTTCTTTAGGTAAAGAAGTTAAAACTCCCCCTCCTAATGAGATAGTTACACCAGGTAATATTTTTCTTGCCATTTTTGCTATTTTTTTTATAGATGCGTACGCAGTTGTTATTCCTCCTATACCAATTAAATCCCAGTTATCAGACAAAATAACTTCTTTAATTTGTTCATCATCAGCTCTCCAGGCATTATGGTCATAAATTTGTATTTGATGACCTTTTTTAATTGCAATAGCAGCTAACTGCGCCATTCCCATTGGAACATGTTTTGGGTCATCTTCTTCCCTTACCATGGGATTTATCATTAGAACTTTAGCCATAAAATTTATATACCTTTTTTACAGAACTCGTTGAGAGTTTGCAATTTTATATTTTTACCAAACAAAATGCCACCTTTTGTACAATTATAAGTTTTTGATTCTGTATTTCTAACCATCTCTAAGAAGCATTTTTTATACCAAATATAAACATAATCGGAAAAAAAATATTTTTTTAATTTAGGATTATAAATTTTGGAAAAAAAAATGTTTATATCTTTTTTTTTAAATATACTTTTTAAAATATCATAATATTGAGTAGATTCTATAGGTGTGTCTATATAGTAGGAAAAATCCATACCTATAAGCGCAATTTTTTTACAATTAAATAAACTATCTGCCATCATCCACGCGGCAGCCCCTACATTGCCTCCACTGTTAATTATTGGAAATTTATTTTTTTTATAAATACTTTTTGTTAAACTTCCCTTTTTTTTAGGATCATCTAAAAAAGGATTCCACCAAAACAGCTTGGCATTTGAGTTTTTAAGCCTTTGAACTACCATTTTTGAGGATGAAGTACATAGGGCAATTTTTAATTTTTTCGAATAATGATCAAATAATTTTGTTATTTTTTTGTTAGATTTTAACTCATTGTTAAATTTTTTTTCTATATCTTGTCTTGAAAAATAATTATCTTTTTTAATTTTTTTAAGATTTAGAGTTTTGTCTCCAAACCATCGAATGATTCTAGTTGGATGTGGGTCAAGCGTAACCACTAGATCCGGGACTATTTTATTACTTAAAAGATAAAACAATGATCCATCACAAGATATAATTATAAATTTTTTTGCGTATTTTTTTAAAGTTTTTATTTGATCAATTTTTCTTAAGCTAGGACCTCCGCCGACTACTATGGCATTTTTTGAATTCATATTGTAATTTCTTAGCTCGGAGATAGATTTTCCTATTTTTAAATGCTTTAAATTATAAAAAACATTTTTTTTAACCTCAGGTACAATATTTTTATATGTAACACTTGCAAATTTTTGATGTAATTTGCTTATAAACTTATTGTTCGATGAGAATGAATTGGTCAAAAACTTAATCTTTTAAATCCCAATTTATTTTTTTTTTCTTGATGTAAACCATACTACCTCCCAATCTTTTGGATGCAGCTTTTTCAAACTTTTCTTCAAGAATATCTTCTTTGGATAATTTCTTTTTTTTTATATCTGTTTTAACTTTGTAGTTTCCTTTTAATAAGCTCATGTTTAATAGTTATTTTTATATTTTATACCTTTATTAAAATCTTTTATATCGTCAATGTCTATAGAAACTTTGTTTGACATTTCAAAATAAATCATGTTTTTTGTAAAAAAATCACCTTTAAAGCGTTTTATATTTGCAAAATATATCGCCCCATTAGGTATGAAATATTTTTTTAGATATTGTCTTCTTAAATTTTTAATATTTTTATTGTCACTTATTGCAAATTTTGCGTACTTTTTTTCAGCTTTCATGATTAAACTAGCCTTGATTGGCGCCTCAGTTACAGAAACCATAGTTTCCTTAGTCTTTTTAGAGACTTTAAAATAGTATCTTATAGCATCATCTATATGCTTTTCGCTTCTTAACGGTGAAGTTGGTTGTAATAAAATAAAGTAGTCAAATTTCAATTTTTTTTTTCTTAACCACTCAAAAGAGTGAAATATAACATCTTTAATCTTAGAACTATCAAGTGCTAAATTTTTTGGTCTTTTAACAGGAGCATTAACTTTTAATTTTTTTGAAATATCTATAATTTTTTCAGAATCAGAGGACACCAAAGTATAATCAATATACCTTGATTTTTTAGAAGCCTTTATTGACCAAGAAATTAGAGGTTTGTTAAAAAACTTTTTAACATTTTTATTTCTCAAACCTTTTGAACCAATTCTAGCTGGAATAAGGGATAATATTTTATATTTTTTAAACATCTAATAGTTTTATTTCTTTTGTAGTTTTTTCATATTCGTTCCACTGTCCAACGTCAAACCACGACTTCTCATTGATAGGAAAAATACCTACCCTACCTTTATTTTTTTTAATTTTATTTATTAGTTCATTTACATCAAATCTTTTTCCAGATGGAATTAGTTTTAAAGATTTACTATTAATTACATATAAACCTGTATTAACTAAAAAATTATAAGATGGTTTTTCATCTATCTGCGATAGGAGGCCTTTTTTATTTATTTTACAAACTCCATAAGGAATTTTTAACTCCTTAGTTGAGGCTACTATTGTTACAATATTTTTATTTTTTTTATGAAAATCGTAAATTTCCTTATAGTCTGCTTTTATCAATACATCGCAATTACTTACAAAAAAATTATTTGGAAGTTTGTTCTTTAAAAGTTTTAAACTTCCCGCGGTTCCAAGAGGTTTTTTTTCTTCTAAAAATTTAATTGTAATATTAGTATTTTTCAATTCTTTGAAAAATGATTTTAAAATTTTGCTTTTATAATTGAGAGTTAAAGTAAAGTTTTTTATTCCAAACGAAACGAATTTATCAATTATATGTTCTATAATAGTCTTATCATTAAGTGGGACAAGCGGTTTTGGCAAAATCTTTGTAAAAGGATTTAATCTCAACCCTTTCCCACCTGCCATAATTACTACACTAGTATCAGGAATAATTATTATTTTTTTAGAACTATTAAAAAAATTATTTCTAGTTAGATATCTAGTAAATTTTCTTTTTTTATTTAATATTGGAATAACATCTATATTTTTTTTGTTGAATATTAATCTGACGTTCTTTTCTGTAAATTTATCATCTATTAAATAGAGAGGTTTTTTATTGTATATTTTTTTAATTGATGAATTTAAATTATAACCTTTTAGAATATTTCTTCTTATATCACCATCAGTAAGTGAACCTAGCAATCTTTTAGTTTTGTCTACTACTATAAGACCTCTTTCACCAGTTTCACTAAGTCTTCTCATGGCATAAATTATTTTAACATTTGGATTGATTAAAATATTTTTCATCTTTTATGTCCTAACAATATTTATAAACTTTTTTTTAAGTAAGTTTTTATAATTTACTTTTTCAAGAATTTTAAGAATTTTTTTACTTGCTCCTCCTTGACCGTAAGGACTGAAAAAATCTTTATTTTTAAATTTTTTTTTTCCACTTAAAATACTTGTTAAATTTAAATAAATTTTTTTTTGAGTTGGTAAACAATCCACGACAGATCCCGATTTAGCTCTACCTTTTTGGCGATCACCAATATTTATCGTTGGTATTTTTAAATTCGGCGCTTCTAATAAGCCACTTGAGGAATTTCCTAAAACTACATTACACAATTTTAGACATGACAAATATTTTAAACTTCCAAGTGATTTAAATGCTATAGAGTTTTTATTTTTTTTAACAAAACTATTTATTTCATCATAAATAATTTTACTATTATGGTCAGCATTTGGCATAGAAAATATTATACCTACTTTTTTTAATAGTTTTAAAGCTTTTAAAATTTCTTTTATATGTTTCCTTGACGAGTTTTTTTCTAGAGTTACTGGGTGAAAATTTACAAAAATATTTTTTTTTCTAAAAATAAATTTTAATTTTTTTTGCAATTCATTTTTATTTATAAACTTCATATTTTTTATAATATCCGCGCCCATACCTCCTACTAAATATATAAACTTTTTAGATTCTCCAAGCTGATGAACACGATTTTTATACTCTTTTGCTGCAACAAAATGTAGATGGGACATTTTAGTAATAGAATGTCTCATTGCATCATCAATTGCTCCTTCTGTTAATTCTCCACCATGTATATGTGCGATGGGTATTCTTTCTGACATTGCAGCAATAGCGGCTGAAAAAATTTCAAATCTATCTCCTAAAATTAAAATTAGATCTGGTCTAAGTGAATTAAATTCTTTAGAAAATTTTTTTACTCCTTCAGATATGGCTCGAGATATAGCTAACGACGTATCTGAATTTATAGAAATTTTTAATTTTTTATATATTTGTAAATCATCTTGCAATATTTCTTTGTAAGTCAAACCATGTCTTGCGCTTAAATGCGTTCCTGTTGCTAGTATTTTAAGATTTAATTTTTTAGATTTTTTTATTTGAAATAGCAAATTTTTAATCATTCCATATTCAGCTCTACTGCTTGTCACAAAGCATATTTTTTTTTTATATAAAGTCATCTTTTTTATAATTTTTTCTAGCAATGGTATTGATAATTTTCATCCATTTCATTGGAGAAATTCCAAGAGCGGGTCTTTTTGTTGTTAGATTTTCTTTAGAAAATTTATCACCTTTTTTTATATTATTTTTCGCTACAATAGATTTTCTTACAATTTTAATATTTTTACTTTCACTCTTAGTTGGTTTTTTTTTATAACTTCCTAAAATTTTTTCTGTCTCTCTTATATATTGCATCATTTCGAAAACTTCAGCCGTAGATAAGCTGGTTTTATGGTCTGGCCCACTTAAATTTTTATTTAATGTAAAATGTTTTTCAATTATTGAAGCGCCAAGTGCAACTGCAATTACTGGAGTAATTTTACTAATGCTATGGTCTGAGTAACCAATCTTTAAGCCTAAATGTTTTTTTAATGTAAAAATAGAATTTAAATTTAGATCCTTTGTTGGTGATGGGTATTCACTATTACAATGTAAAACAGTAATATTTTTCTTTGGAGTTCCAGCTCCATTTAATATTTTAACAGCTCTTATTACTTCCTCTAAATTAGACATGCCAGTTGAAATTATTATTTTTTTTTTAAAACTTCCGATATGCTTCAAATACGGATAATTGTTTATTTCTCCAGAGGGAATTTTGATGGTTTTTTGCCCAAGCTTATGTAGTAAGTTAAAGCTATTAATACTAAAAGGAGATGATAAAAATTTAATTCTTTTTTTTTTACAATACTTTATTAATTTTAAGTGATCATTTTTGCTCAATTCTAATTTTTTCAACATTTTATATTGTGACTCTTTTTTTTTAGTATTTTTTTTTTGATAAGATGCTTTAGAGGCCTTCTGGGTAACCAAATCCTCCGCAAAAAAAGTTTGAAATTTTATGTAATCTGCTTTAGCTTTTGCTGCAATATCGACCATTTTTATTGCCTTTTTGATGCTTCCATTGTGATTGACACCTGCTTCTAGGATTATTTTAGCGCGCATTTTTTTTATAAATAAACGTATGATTATTTATTTTTACTCTTGGAAAAGAATAACCTGAAAAGTAAGTAGACCTGATAAATCTATCCATTTCTTTATTATTAACTTTAATTCTTATTGTTGATAAATTATCTAAATGAATTCTTTTGTAAGTAGATTTTGCCCATTTTATTTTTTTAAAAGAAATATTATTTCCTTTAATTTTCTTTATTACTCTCTTAAATAAAAAAAACATTTTTTTATATGTTTTTAAACTTAAAGTTTTAATGCTTTCATTTTTTGAAATTTTAAATTTACTGATTTCTATTATTTTTCCACTATCTACCTTCTTTTGCATTAAATGGGCAGTACAACTATAAGTTTTATCTTTATTATAAATTGCATAATTAAAACATCCGATGCCGGGATATTTTGGAGGACCAGGATGGAAATTAATATTAAACCTTTTAGTTTTTTTTAAAATATTTTCTGGAATAACCCATGTTGATAAATAAGATATTATTAAATCATACTTTTTATTTTTCAATTTTTGAGGAATTTTTTTTTATTAGTTGAAAAAAAAATATCTAACTTAGGAAATGTTTTTTTGCAAAGTAAAATAACTTTTTTTGAAAAAGGTTTATTAGGCTTTATTATTAGTGCGGTATACATTTACTTTTTTGAACTTATTCTGTCGTTAAAATTCTTAAATTTTTCTGCTACTTCCTTGTAGTTTTCCCCAGTATAAATTGATCCTTTATCGATAATATAAATCTTGTCACATTTTTCTATTGTGGATAGCCGGTGCGTTACTATAATTAATGTATATTTACCTTTTAAACTTTCTATATCTTCCATTAATTTTTTTTCAGTTTGAATATCTAAAGAATTCGTTGCTTCGTCTAGTACAAGTATCTTTGGATCGTTATATAGGGCTCTTGCTATCCCTATCCTTTGTCTTTGGCCACCAGACAATCTTACTCCTCTATTTCCAACGATTGTGTCGAGTCCGTCTTTTGAGCTTAAAATAAACTTTTCTAATTGTGCTAGTTTTATTGATCTTTCAACTTTACTTAGATTAATGTCTTTATCATGAATACCAAAGGCAATATTTTTCTTAATTGTATCGTCTAATAAATATATATCTTGAGGTATGTAACCAATTTGATTCTGCCATTTTTTAAAATTCTTTTCTAGATCTTCTTCATCTATTAATATTTTACCTTTGCTGGGCTTAAGTAAGCCTAGAATTAAATCAACCAGAGTAGACTTGCCCGCACCCGTTGTCCCGATAAAAGCAACAGAAATTCCAGGTTTAATCTCTATATTGATATCTTTCAAAACCTCGTTGTTTGCTTCTGAATATTTAAAATTTACGTTTACTAATTTAATTCCTTTTTTAAAAAAGTTACCATTTTTTTCATTTAAAGTAATTTTATAATCTTTATTTAATGAATGACTTTCAAATTTTTTTAATAAATCAATAACAAGGTTAAATGAAACAGAAGATCTTTTCATTAAAGAAGATGTTGTGATAATTGTATTAAATGAGGGAATCAGTCTAATTATAGCTACACCAATAAAGGCTAATAAAGGCATTAGTTCATCAACTGCTCTGCCCTCATATATTAAAAATAATAAAACTAATAAAATTGCAAGAACGCCAAAAAATTCCATTGCCAGGCGAGGAATTTTGTTAATAACTTGAGAAAAAAAAGTTACTCTTTCAGCTCCATCTAATTCACTTTTAAATTCATCTACAAAAAATTTTTCTCTAGATAAAATTTTAGTGTCTTTTATTGCGCCAAAAACCTGATTAATATGCTGGGTTTGACGACCGCGATGATAGAGAGCAAGTTTAGAAAGCTGGACCATTTTTTTTTTAATCAAATAATAAAAAACAACTCCAAAAAAACCTATTCCTAAAAAAACAAGTAGACTTATTGACGGATTTACAATTATCAATAAAACAAAAATGACTGCTATTAATAAAGCTTCACGAAGAAAAATTAATGAAGAATCTAAATACTGAGTTGCAATTAATACTTCTCTAGTAATATTTCTATTTATAATTGCTGGGTTTAAATTTAAGTGCATAAAATAAGGAATGAAAAGATAAGTTTTAAATAATCTTTTACACGTTTGAATATTTAAATCTCTCCAAATACTTGCCTGCAAGAAATTTATTAAAAATATAAAAATATTTTTTAAAAAGAAAAATAGTAATATTATAAATGAAGCTATTATGACTTGATCTAAATAGTCCTTACTTATCCAAAATGATATTAAATTATTTTCTGGTAAATAAGAAATGATGTTTTCTGGATTTAAAATTAAACTTATAAAAAGTGGGATAGACCCCAAACCAACCATCTCTAGCAAGCTGGTAATCAAAATACCTGCAAACAAAATTATAACGTGAATTTTTTGTTTTTGGTTAAATAATATTTTATATTTTTTTAACAATGTGAGAGGTATTGGTTATGAAATAGAGATGAGGTTTTTTATTTTTTGACTTTAAAAATTTCTATTTAACAATTTCTTTAGTTATTAAATCATCTTCCGCTAATTCTTTTTTTAAAGATTTACCCAAAATATTTTCTAACTCGTAAGGTGGTAAACCTCCTGCGGGAGATTTTAATGCAATATCTTTTTCTGTTAATTTGTGTCCAGCTGGTAAATTTTTATTTGCAACTATTGATTTACCCATTTTTTTAAGTGGTTTTTTTTCACTTTCTAAAAGTTGTTTATTTCCGTCACCGAGCATTTTGGGAATTCTATTAATATTTCTAATCAATTTTTTTAAACCTTCAGGCATCAAAGAAAATGAGTGGTCTGTCCCTTTCCAGCTGTGATTTAAAGTGAAGTGTTTTTCAAAAACTCTTGCGCCAAGCATAAAAGCTACTGCAGCTGCATCAATACCATGTTCATGATCAGATATTCCTATAATTTGTTTCGGAAATTCTTTAATTAGTTTCGGTATAACATTTAAGTTCATGTCTGAAATATCTGCTGGATAAGAAGCGGTGCAATGCAGTATGCAAAGTTTTTCGTTTATTGGCAAAATTGCTTTGCATGCCCTAGTGATATCATTAATAGTTCCTCCTCCTGTGCTTAAAAAAATCTGCTTACCTTTTTTTGCAATATATTTTTGTAACGGAGTATTAATTAAATCAGCAGATGCTATTTTATAGGCACTTACTCCTATTTCCTCTAAAAAATCAACACTATCAAAGTCAAATGGAGTCGCAAAAAATATTATACCTAGGCTGTCAGAATATTTTTTGAGTTCTAAATATTCTTCTTTACCTAATTCTAAAAATTCTCGGTGCTCGCCATAAGTTTCCCCATAGCTGTTTTTATTGTCGTAGATTTGATTATACAATGCTTTGGTGTATAGCTTTTTATTATTCCTTTTTTGTAATTTTACTGCACTAGCACCACTATCTTTTGCAGCTTTTATCATTTTTTTGGCTGTTTCGACTGAACCTTGGTGGTTATGACCAATCTCAGCTATAAAAAAAGGTAATCTGCTTTTTAAATCAAAATTTTCTTTGTTATTCATTTAATAAACTTTCACAATATAAATATGTTTTTTTTGAGTCCTCATAATTAGATTTTGGCATTGACTGCTTTTTAATACAATTAACAAAATCTTTGACTGATTCATAGCAAGATATATCTTTAATTTTATCTTCTGAATATTTGTTAAAATCAAATTTAATGACTTTATCATTTTGTAAAGTAAAAGAAATTTCCCTTTTTTTTTTATTACTCATAAAATCTAAATTTAGTTGAATATTTATTAAATTTTCAACATAATTAGCCTCACAGCTAGTACAAATATTTTCAAAAAGAGATTTTTTTACTTTTTTTAATTTTGCATTTGGAAAAAGCTCTACCAAAAAATTTATTTCGTGAGAACATGTGTGTATTACTCCCCCACCTAATTCTGGTCTAAATGCATAACTTTCTCTATAATCTTCCCACGGGTGCCATTCTTTTAAATCAGTTTTCCATATAATTTTTGCCTCTTTAATTTTTTTTTTCATTTCAAAGAATTTTTTTTTAAAGCTATTAATTTCAGGAGAGTATTTGTAATTAAATCCACCATGTATAATTGTTTTTTTTGAGTAATTTTCAAGCATATTTAGGTGATCTGAATTTATTTTGTACCCCAGGGGTTTTTCTATATATACAGGAATATTTTTTTCAAGAAACTCAAGGGCGTGCTTGGTGTGAAAGATTGTTGGTGTAGAAATAACTGCCCCTATTGGATTATATTTTAATGCTTCATCAAAACTAAATACTTCTGGTACATTTAAATTGTCATTGGGAATACTTTTTTTCTTTTTAACTCTTAAAAAGATAGGATTAAAATTAAGTTTTTCTAGATTTTTAGCATGTCTAACTCCAATTGACCCTCTTCCATAAACAATGATGTTTTGCATTTTATTTTATAAGCAATTTAAAAAAATATAAAATCTGAAAATTTATATTTTGAAATTTTATTCAAGTTTGGTTTATTTATAATTTTGTAACCTTTTCCCAAAAGCATTATTCTGTAATTATATTTTTTAGCAAACTCTAAGTAATTTTTATAATTTTTTTTTGATAATAGTCTTGTTATATAATTAAACTCAGATTGTATTATTGGTTTAAATTTTTTTATAGAATTTTTTGCTCCTTCTAAAATTTCATATTCATGACCTTCAACATCTATTTTTATAAAATCAATTCTTTTAATTTTATGATCTTTTACAAATTTATCTATTGTTAATAATTTTGTTTTTATCTTTTTTTTTCCTTTTCCATAAAGACTGTATAAAGCTGAACTTAAATAGTGCTTGTATCTTTCACCTTGTTGTGCTGTTGGTATGCTCATAAAAGCTTTTTTATTTTTATTTGAAAAACCAAAATTAAACGTTTTTATTGAGCCATTTAATTTATTTCTTTTAATATTTTTTTTTAAAATTTTAAATGTGTTTTTGATTGGTTCAAAAGAGTATATTTTTGATTTTTTAAAAATCTTTTTATAACAAATTGAGTTGATGCCAACATTTGCCCCTACATCCAAAATTACACAATTGTCAGTTAATTTTAATTTTTTAATCCATTTAAAGGGTTGATCTAAACTTTTGTTAAACCTTGCAAAAATTATATTGTTAGAAAAATATATTTTTTTTTTTAAAAATACTTTTCTGTAATATTTTTCCAGATTGTTTATTATATAAATGTTCCTTGTGGGAAATATTTATATTTTCTTTTATATTCCAAGGTTTTGTAGATAAACTGGTCATTTAAGATATTACTTTATTTTAAATTTATTTTTGTACAACGACTCTGCTACTTTAAATTGCCATTCGTAATCAATATCAAAAGCCTCATCTTCTGGTATCGTGAATAACTCAGGATCATTTTTTTTTAAGTATTTTCCCATCCAAATATCTTGGCCTATATCAGATAGTTTTCCTGCTTGTAGGCAGTGAGCCGCTTCGTACATAGAATCTAGATATTTAGTATTCATCGTAGATTTTTTTTTAGGCGCTTTTGTAATTAAATTTTTTTTGTTATTCCAAAAATAGTTTTTTTTAGAGACAACTGCAAATAAACCTCTGGAACTTGTTTTTAAATATGTTCTTATAAATTGATCTATTGTTTTGATATCAAGTAAAACACTACAAACATTTAACATCACAACATTTTTAAAAGGTATTTTATTCCAAAATTCGTAATATTTTGATACTGGAAAACCTTCTGACTCTGCTGATTTTTTACTTCTTTTATATATATTAACCTTGTATTTTTTTGCGATATCAATAAGTTTTTTTTCATAGACCCCAATATAAATATTTTTTTTAGGTATGATTTTAGAACTTAAAACTTTTTTTATTCCAATATCTAAAAGTGTTGAGTTAGCAAATGGTCGAACCATTTTATTTGGACATCGCTGAGAATTTAATCTAGCATAAATTACTAGAGAAATATCTTCAATTTTTTTCATCTTACTTTTTTTGAAATTATTTTAAATGTTCGTGTAACTTAATTTGATCGCATTGTTTTGAACATTTATGATTAGCAGGGAATTTACCACTGATATGCATTTTTCTTAACTCTTGATACTTCTTACCGTTCCAAATCTCTTCTAAAGTGTTTTCTTTAACGTTACCCAATACTATTTCATTGTTTGATATTTGTGTGCATGGAACAACATTTCCATCAGCCATAATTGTAACTGAAGTCCATGGGTACTCGCAGTATTGAGTTTTGTAGTGAGATTTATTTTCTAGATTTTTATTTTTTTCAAATAACCAACGATTATCTTGGCTTTTAACATAAGCATAAACATCCTTGTCTTTCCAAAAATCTAAAAATTTTTTATGAAGCATCAAACTTTTCTCATCTTTGTCAAAAGCAATCATACATGGGACTAATAAAGTTTTAAGTCCCTTTTCTTTTTTTATTTTAATTAATTCATGAATTTTATCTATCGACTCCTGATAATTTGCTTTTTTTCCTCTTATAGACTTTATGCTTTCTTCATCCATAGCATCTAAAGAAAACTTTAAAACAGTTAAGCCAGCCTCCATCGCTTTCACAGCTTTATCAACTGTCATCGTGGCAGGGGTACATGAAAAATAGGTTGGAATATTTTTTTTCTTACAAAGCTCCAATCGTTTGATTAAATACTTATCTAAAAAGGGTTCTCCAAAACCGTGCAATATTAAACATCTTGAAACAATTGAAAAATAAAAACCATTCTCTGAAACTTCTGAAGATTTAAAATTTGTATTTGTTTCTAACCAAGACCAAAATTTTTCCATGTCTTCTTTTTTGTAAGTATTTACTTTATTAAGCATTTTTTCAAACAACTCATCTTCAATCCAAATATTTTTTCTTGTCATGTAGATCGTTCTAGCGCACATAACACATTTCATATTGCAATAATTAGTTGTTTCAATATTGAAAATTGTTGGAACTTCGCTTCTAAGATTCTCTAATTCTTTTTCTATAGCGTCAACATCTCTTGCAGACATCAGGCCATCTGCGATTTTCCTTTTTATAGGATAAGACTTTTCAAAAAAATTTATATCAAACATATTCTTATTTAATCTTTGTACTGTAACATATATAGATTATTTAAGCCAAAAAGTATTTTTCTTGATAAAATTTGAGCTTTGTCTAACTTTAATTTCACCAAACAATTTTCTTTTGTTGTAAAAAATTAAATTCTTTTCAAAAATCTCAAAAAAACTCTTCTGTAATGAAAGATCTTCAAAATTTTCTTTCCAAATACCTTCTAACCTTTCAACCATTTCGATTACAACATCTTTTATTTCTTCTGAGGTATTATGCTGAACCTCAATTCCTAAATTCTTATATCCTTCTGTTGTTCTGATGTCGCAAACCCCTTCTCTAAATATTTCCGAAATAGTTAATTTCCTTTTCTTTATTTTTGAGTAGTAGTGTGGCAACAAAATAAGATCTTGTTTCTCATTTCCCTGTAAGTCGGCCATAGGACCTTCGATATATAATATAGGCTTTCTAAAAATTTGTGGAACAGCGCCATAGCCTGCTGTTCTTATGCAAAACTTACATTTGTATCCTAAGTAAATATCTAAAAAATCATTTTTTATTCTAGAATTTGCATAATCTATTATACGTGGATTTGATGATTTAATTGCTTTAGATGCAACCTTACCCATTCTAAAAACCCAATAGCCCCTCTTGGTTAATTCTTCTGCAGCAGGCATATATTCCGAAATATTTTGATCTCTATAGTCATTATAGCTTAAGTCTAAATCGGCATTACTTAAGTAACTTTTCTCGTAAGCTGAGTCGCGAACAATAAGACAAACAATTTTAGAATTTTCTTTTAGACCAAATTCTTTCAGATATTTTTCGCCTTTCAAAATTTCATCTCTAGTAAAATTAAGGTGAGGGCCTGTTTTGGGTATTAAACTATGAAGATCTCTATGTGTGGACACTCTTTTAAGTTTCTCATTATCTTCAATTGAATAAATATCCTCTTTAATATGAATTTGGTGAATTGATGATCCTTTATGTAATTTGCTTACAATATTATTAATTACTATAACTGGATATAATATATAACGTGGTAAAATATTAAGTTCACGTTTCCACATCAAAGCTAATTGTTTGTTACAGACTTTCTCACCTAAACAAAAAAGATCTATATGTTTTTTTTTAGGTACATTAATTAAAAAGTCTTTTTTGCAACAATAAATTTCTGTATTTGCAGCGAAATGACCTATTTTTTCTGAATGTAAAATATCCCATCGAATTAAAAAAAAGGGTCTAATTAGGTAAGAAAAAAATAGCAGTATTATTGCAAAATAGTAAAATGGATTTACTATATTAATTGCAAGTTTAATAAAAATTGTAATTTTTTTTATTAGTGTTTTTATACCACCTTTTTTTAAATCAATGAATTGCTTGTTAAGAAAATACTTAATTCTTGTTAGGGGGTGTTTCATTTTAAATACAGCGCTTGAGCTCACGTAAATTTATCTAATTATTATATTTATTCGACCAACTTTGAGAAATTTTTATGAACTCACTTATAATTATATCTAATGAACGTTCAGCTTCTTTTTTTGTTATTATTAGAGGGGGTGTAAAACATATTCTGTGAAATTTTGTGCTGGTTAATATATTATATTTTTCTAAAATATTATTGTAAAGTTTTTCACTAAACTTATTTCTATTTTTACAACTATATTCGAAAGAAAACCTTAAACCTCTACCTCTTACTTCTCTATAAAAAGGATGATTTTGAAGTTCACAATTAATATAATCTCTCATAAATTTTCCAACTTCATCAACTTTTTTTAAAAAAATACTATTGTTAACTATTTTTTGAACTTGAAGTGCTGCTGCAGCACTAAGAGAGTGTCCTTGATAGGTAGTGTTGTGTTGTAATCGTCCACTTGACTTCAAAATATTCTCTATTTTTTTTGTTGTTATTACAGCGCTTATTGCCCCATAACCAGCACCTAAAGTCTTACCTATAAAAACAAAATCTGGTTTTACTTTATCCCAATCAAAACAAAAGTATTTTCCTGTTGTGCCCGTACCACAATACACTTCGTCTAAGATTAAATGTACATTATATCTATTACAAATTTTTTGAATATGTTTCCAATAATTTTGGGCTGGTGGAACGTCGCCAACCAAACCTCCCATTATAGTTTCCCCAACAAAAGCTCCTACGTTTTTAGGTCCAATTTTCAAAATTATTGATTCCAGATTCTTAGCACTTCTTTTGGCATATTCTTCCAAAGTTTCACCATCTTTCTTTAAGTAAAGAGGGTGATGCATAGGAATTTTTACTCTCTTTAATTTTAAATTTTTACTATAGAAATGTGTGTTTTTTCTATCCCCCAAAGTAAGTGCACCAATTGTTGAACCATGATAAGACTCATCTCTCGAAATAACGTATAATTTTTTTTTATTGCCTGATAAAAAATGTGTTTGATAACTCATTAATAAAGCTGCTTCACATGCCTCGGAACCAGAATTTCCTGAAAAATAAACACTTTTTAAACCATTTTTTGAATTACCAATAATTGTGTCAGATAATTTTACCAAGTTTTCATCATTCCAAAATTTGTAGTCTACATGTGTGTAAAGACTAGCCTGTTTTTTAATTGCTGCTATTACCTTTGTGTTTCCGTAACCTAATATTGCATGAGAATTAATTCCAGCTGTCATATCAAATATCTTTCTTCCATTTTTAAGTAAGATATTACAACCATTAGTTCTTTTTACTTTTAGAAGTGTGTTGTTGTTAAAAAAATTTCTTAAAATATTCACTTTATTTTAACCATTTTGTATTTCTATCGCTAAAGGGGCCACATGATGTTTCCATAAAAATTGTGAATTTACCTGAGCATGAAAGCGATCTAAAAATATTTGCATCTAATCTTAGCAGTTTTAGATTATTTTTTTTCTCACCAAGGTCATATTTTTTTACAATTTTTCCTTTATTATTATGAAGATTTATGGACAAACTTCCACTTAACAGATGATAAGAAACACTTGATTTTTTTTGTTTATGAGGTTTGTTTGAAAATCTTCCTTTAACCATTATAAGCATTTCATTAATATGGTCTTTGTCACTTTTGTGAAAACATATTCTAAAAATGTTCTGATTTTTATAAATCAGTAATTTTTTTAATAGATAAATATTTTGATTTGAAATTTTAAAATTTTTTTTTGCTGTATAATAAACTCTTGAATTCTTTTTTTTAAGATTGTTTTTTTTTAAAATAGTATTTTCTAATTTTTTAATTTTATCAAATAAGTTTTTTTTTTTCATCTTGAATTAGTATTATTTAAATTTTGATTATTGCTTATTCAAAAAAAATAAATTCGTAGTCGCCGGTATATCCAAATTCTTTGAATAAATAGATCCACTCTTCAGTATCAAAAAAAGATTCGCATACTGTAGCCCAGCATTGTAAATTGAATAATTCCTTTTCATTTCTATAGCTTTCAACAACTATATAGGATTGTTTCCCAACTCTTTGGATCTCTAAAAAAGCTTTCTTTAAATCAAAAAATCTTAGGTTATGTAATAAGTTTAAAGAAATGACTAGGTCAAACTCTTTATCTTTGTACTTATACGGTTCTTGAGCTTTATGATAATACACATAAGGTTTAGTTAGATCAGTATTATGTTCTAAAGCGTAGTTAGAGATATCAAAACCCTCAATGACTAACTTTGGTTCTAATAATTTCATTTCATGCAATAAAAAAGCCTTACCACATCCTACGTCTAAAACTTTAGAACCAGGTCCTAGGTTATATGTTTTTAGAATTTTTTCTGCCATCGGCTTCCAATGTCCGGGGATATATTTATAGCCCCCATAGCCAGTTCTTCTATTTCCATCCCAGTAATGATAATCATATTTCTTTGCAATTTTAATACATTCAGCCTTATTATTTAACATCCTATCTAAATAATCTCTTTTTGAAGATTTGTGTAACGATGTAATAAAGTCTCTAATTTTACTCATTTTTATAAATTATTAAAATTTCGATAAGCAATTAGGTAAAGTTTTTTTTATAAGAAAAATATTTTCAACAAATTCTACACTTTCTGCATCTTTCATTTTAATTTCCTCTACCGCAAAATGAATTTCTTTTTTTTTACCTAAAATTTTTTTATATATAACTTTTCTTTCTTTATCATCTTGTGGCATTTGGAATAGACTGTAAAAAATAATTCCATCAATTCTATTTAGCTCATTCAAAACTTTTTCCAACATCAATGAACTATTTTCAAATCTGTATTCCACAAAACTCAAAAGAAATTGAAGTTTTTTTCTAGAACAATACTCCCTTAAAACTAGGTTCTGAATATGTTGAGGAACTCTCTCTCCTAAAAAAGGTCTGCTAAAAATATATCCTCTTAATTTTTTCATAAATTATTTTATTTTCGGGAAACGATAATTCATACCCATTTTAGATGCTATTCTTAGAGTAATAGGCTCGTAAAACTCTCCAATTTTTTTATCTGCGTAAGGAGAAAAAATGCTTTTAAATCTGCAGTTCATTGACCATCTTGTTTCTTTTTCTTTATTTACTCTATTGCCGTGAGGTAAATGCTGGTTAAAAATTAATACTTCTCCTAATTTAATATCAATCCACTTTATTTTTTTAGATATTTTTCTAAATATATCTTCGCTGCTTTTTCTTGAAAATTTCTTAAATTGATTATTTAATTCGCTGCTATGTTTTGGTGGAAGTATAAACATTGCTTTAGTTTTATAACAATCAACCAAAGGTATCCACACTACCACTTCAAATGGAGATAGGCCCGACCAAGTATCCGAATGTACAGGCAAAAGTGAGCTGTCATCTTTTGGGATTTGTATACTTAAACTTATTTTTTTTTGCATCGCGAGTTCGTTACCAACTAAAATTTCAATAAATTTCTTAGCACTTTGAAAATATAAATTTTTAAACTTACTAATTGAGTTTACCTCATTAATTAGGTGTACTCTAAGATCGTTTAATTTATTTACAGGTATTTCTTTGTGAATATTGTTTAAAAAATTATTTGGATCAACATTTTTTTTTATTTTTAAATAATTCGTTATTTTTTTAATTAAGTTATTTCTTATTTCTGATAGAGCATTTATATTCTGAGCAGGTCTTATGATGTATCCCTTTTCAAAGAATTCTTTGCTTAAATTATTTTCTTCTTTTGTTAAAAACATATTAATAAAAAATAAAGTTAACCTAAATTTACTCTAAAATAATTCTTGGACTTAAGCAGCTGATTTTGTAATACAAAATTTGATAAAAAGCCTGCATGTTTTCTTCTAGTTTTATTTTTTTTTATAAATTCGTTTAACAACACACAACACCACTTTACTCTGTGAAGTGGAAGCACATTTTTCACTCTCTTTACTATTTCGTTGTTTTTTGGAAGTGTTGTAGATAATCCATGCATAAATTTGTTCCAATATTTTTTTTCAACCTTGTAATCTGGCTGGCATATAAAATCGCATATTAATTTAGCTGGATCATCCCAACCCGCATACTCAAAATCTACGAAAAAAAGTTTTTTATTTTTTTCAATTATATTATGAAAACCAAAATCAGATGGTGAGACAATTAATTCATTTTTATTAAATTTTTTATTTATTTCCTTTACAGTAAAATTATTCTCTATTTCTCTTTTTTTATTTTCCCATTCTGGAAAAATTTTATTTTTAAAAAAAAGATAAACCTGTTGTTCCAAATAATTTTTTGGTTTTAGATTTTTAAATTCATTTATTCTTCTCTGCACACAAAAAATATGCTGTTTTAAACTAAAACATGAATCTGATGCTTTTGGTAAATTTTTAAATTTTTTTGTATTTTTAGATTTATTGATTTTATAAATAAAATTTAATATTTGATCAATGTAGTTATCATTAATCTTATTAACCCTTTTCCCAGGTATATAAGTATATAAAGCTAAGTTTCTTTTTTTATCAAAGTCGATTGATTTGGGTACACAAAAAATTCCTTGCTCCTCTAAAATTTTCAAGAATTTAAATTCTTTCAAAAGTCTTAAATTATAATTATTTTTGAATTTGGGGTAAATTTTAATTATCCAATGATTTTCAGTGTTAGAAATTTTCCATACTTGATTATTTCTGCCTGTTGGAAATCTAATAAATTGATTTGCTTTAAAAATATTATTTTTAGCCAGTATACTTTTAGTCTTTTTAAATAATAATTCTCTCATTTAATTTAAGTTTTTAGTAAGTTCATTCCATGAATTTATTACTAAAAAATTTTTTTTATTATTGGTTTTTTTGTTTGGTGAAAATAGTATTTTTACAATGTTTTTTGGTAACTTGCTTAAAATATTTTCTAGGTCATCCACAAAATAGTTGCAGCCAAGTTTTTTAATACGTAAGATTTTTTTTTTTTCTGTTTCTTCAAAATAAACTTTTACTTTTCTTCTATAAAAGTTTGTTAAATTTTTATTTAGCCATTTCCTTGAAATTTTATGCAAATTTACCTTTTTTCCATAGTATGGATTTATAGTTTTATGGCTGACTACTTTGATTTTAATTTTATTGTTAACCAACTTCTTTATGACTTTTAAAAAACCTTTATAAGGCTTTGCCATTAAAATATCATTACTGTAAACTTCTGATTGTAACATTCTCCATTTTTGCAATTCACCTCTTTTAAAGAGGTACTTTTTTACAGCCGATTTATTTTTTGAGATTGTTTTTGGAACATAATTTTTCTTAAAAGCTGAATAAAAAAAAACTTTATCATAATTTACAATCGTATTATCAAAATCGAAACCTATAACCATTTACTAGTGTTTCTTAAACTTATTAAATATTTCTTTTGCTGTTAAACCTATTGAATGTCTCGCTTCATTTTGATTTCCGCAAGAAGTTAAAAACTTATCTGGCGCCCCTAAACAAATAAGCTTTTGTAAGTTTAATTTATTTTTATTCCCCCACTCTAAAATTGCACTACCAACACCACCAGCTAGACCATGTTCTTCTACAACTATAATTTTTTTATATTCAATAAAAATCTTTTTTAACAAATGTTCGTCGATTGGTTTTACTGTATGTAAATTAATAACACTTGTAGATATTTTTTTTTCACTAAAAATTTTTTCTGCTTCTAAAACAACTGGTAATACATTCCCAACGCTTATTAACGCAATATCTTTTCCTCTTTTTAAAAAAATTCCTTTTCCAATCTTAAATTTACTATTATTTTTGTTTAGAATTGGTTCACCTTTTTTTCCTAAACGTATATAAGTTGGTTTTTTAATACGCAAAGCTTCCTTTAATGCCAGCTCTACTTCTACTGGATCAGAGGGGCATACAATATTCATATTTGGTAAAGTTCTTAAAACAGCAATATCTTCCATTGAGTGGTGAGTTGCTCCTAAGTTTGCATAAGATAATCCAGCGCCGGTTCCAACAATAATAACTGGAAGATTTGGATAACAAATATCGAGTCGTATTTGTTCTAGACATCTTACAGTATTAAAAGGTGTTATAGTGTAAGTAACTGGCTGAAAACCACTTGCTGCTAATCCTGAAGCTACTCCTGTCATTGAAGCTTCGGCAATTCCACAATTAAAAAATCTTTTTGGCTGTAGTTTTCTATAATTAATAAATAATTTATTTCCTATATCTCCCGATAAAAGAACAATTTTTTTATTTTTTTGTGCTAAATTGGTTATTGCTTTTGCAAAAGCATTTCTCATTTTATGCCTAATTCTCTTTTAGCTTTAATTAAATCAGACTTACTCGGTACACGATAATGCCAATTATTGTCATCTTCCATAAATGACACCCCTCTTCCTTTAATAGTTTTAGCTATAATTAAAATTGGTTTATTTGTTTTTTTATTCTTAAAAACTTTTTCAATTTTTTTATGATCGTGTCCATTTATTTCTATAACTTTCCAACCAAAACTTTCCCATTTTTTTTTAAAAGGATGAAGCTGCAGAATATCTTTCGTACGACCAATGCCTTGCCAATTATTAAAATCAACAATAGCATAAAGGTTATTTAATTTTTTTGAGGATGCAAATAACGCAGCTTCCCAAACTGCACCCTCGTTACATTCTCCGTCACCCATTAAAACAACTGTTTTAAATTTCTTGGATGATATTTTGGCTGAAAGAGCAATTCCACATCCTACTGAAAGACCGTGTCCTAGTGAGCCAGTGGCTGCTTCTACCCCATTTAGTTTAGGTGTTGGGTGTTCCTCTAGCAAAGACCCTTTTTTTCCATAAGTTTTTAAATAGTTTTTTTTAAAAAAACCCCTATATGCAAGTATTGCATAAAGAGAAGTCGCTGCGTGACCCTTGCTCAATATAAAACGATCTCTGTGCTGTTCATTTGGTCTTTTAGGATTTATTTTTAAAATTTTTTCATAAAGCACTGTTAAGATATCGATGCAAGATAGTGACGATGCTAAATGTGCAGCTTTTGCGTTATGTGACATCTCAATAGCATTGAGTCTTAAGAGCGCAGCAATTTTTTGGGTTTTCATCTATAAAATTTATTAATTAAAGAAGCCATGTATTTTAGGTGCTTTTCTTTAATAAATTCATGAACTGGTAGAGACAAAGTTGAATTAGCTATTCTTTCTGCATTAGGAAAATCTCCTTTTTTATAATTAAGATTTTTTGCTGCAGGCTGAAGATGTATAGGTCTTGGATAATGTACCTTTGCATCAATATTATGCTGAAGCAAGTATTTTTGTAACTCATCTCTTCTTTCAACATTTATTTGGTATAAGTGAAAAACTTCTTTCAAATAATTTAATCTTTTTACAGTTTTAATATGTGGATTTGTTTTTAATAATCTATCTAACGTGCGAGCATTTTTAATTCTTTTTTTAGTAATATTATTTAGTTTATTTTTCATTTTATAGGTTGCTACGGCTGCTTGGATAGAATCCAAACGTGAATTATAACCAAAAACTACACATTTATCTCTGCTTTCTAAGCCATGATTTCTAATTAAATATAATTTTTTTGCTAATTGAGCGTTCTGGGTAATTATAAATCCACCGTCTCCCCATATATTTAAATTTTTTAATGGATGCATGCTATAAGTACAAACGTCTCCGAAATGCACTGGATGTTTATTTCTAAATTTTGCATCAATAGCGTGACAAGAGTCTTGAATTATTTTTAAATTATATTTGTTTGCTATTGATTTTATTTTACCAAGTTCACAAATTCTACCGCTCCAATGTACGGGCATAATAGCTTTTGTATTTTTAGTAATTTTACTTTCAATCTTATTTTCATCTATATTATAATCATCTTTAACATCTACAAAAACAGGTTTGGCTCCAGCAGTAACAATAGAACCAACGGTAGCAATAAATGTATAAGGTGTGGTAATTACTTCGTCACCCTTTCCAATATTTAAAGCTTTTAGAGCCAAAAATAAAGCATCTGTCCCATTGCCAACACTAATTCCAAACTTGGCGCCAGTTCTTTTTGAAAAATTCTTTTCACAAGTATCAACAATTTGTCCAAGTGTATAATCTCCTCTGACAACAACTTTTTCAATTTCTTTAAAAATTTTTGTATAGTCTGAAAATTGCTCTATCAAATAACTATGGTTAATTTTAAATTTAGAATTTTTTTTGTATTCTGATGGGTAAAAGTTGTGTTTTTTATAATTTTTTTTCATAAAATTTAATTAAATTTTTTTTAAGTTTATTTTTTTCATCCATTTTACGGTGTAACACCTGTCGGATTCTTTAATTTTTTTTCTTTCAAACATTTCCTTAAGTTCATAAATGGCATCAGAAACATTAAATTTTTTTTTAAAACCAGTTGATAAAAGTTTATCTGAGTTTTGTCTATACGATCTTGGATCATTGTTTTTTTTTATAATAATTTTTGATGGAATAATTTTTGAAATTTTTTTAGCAATATCAATAATTTTCAAATTTTCAAAACCAGCATTATACATTCCAGATTTAATTCCTGATTTGTTAACAAAAAATTTATATACATTAATTAAATCTTTTATATGTATATTTGGTCTTATTTGTTTTCCACCATGTACAGTTATTGATCTATTTTTTAAGGCTTGAAAAGTTAGCATATTGACGCTTACGTCTAATCTCATTCTTGGTGAATATCCACATACTGTTGCAGGTCTAATGCAGTAAATTGAAATTTTCTTTTCGTAACTTTTAATTACTCTCTCAGCTATCATTTTTGTAATATTGTAAGTAGATATTGGAACTAAAGGTAGGTCTTCTGTTACTTTTTTCTCTTTTTTAATACCGTAAACACTGCCTGAACTAGCAAAAATAAATTTTTTCACTTTATTTTTTACTGAATTTTCAATGAGTTTTTGTGTTGCTACTACATTCACCTCCCAAGATAATTTAGGATCAAGCTCAACGCCTGGATCGTTTGCAATATTTGCTAAATGAATAACTACATCAACATTCTTAAAAGGTATTTTGTTATAGTTTCTAATGTCTAACTTTATAATATTTAAATTACTTCTCGGCTTTAAGTAGTTCCCAAACCATTGAGTATCTATTACAGTAACTTTATTTCCTGAGTTAAGTAAATCATTCGTTAATAAGGTGCCCGTATAACCGCAGCCTCCAGTGATTAAAATGTGTTTCATACTCAATTTAATTTTTTAGAATGTGAGAAACCTACTTAAGTAAATGCTCTAGTGATTTAAAAATTTTTTCTTTACTAACAGCTTCTTTATTTCCTATTGTTCGCGCAGATTGTGCTGCTGCAAGAGAGCCGGCCAGTAACGATAATTCTCTTGTTAATCCACATTTGAAAAATAGAGAAATTATAGAAAGCATTGCGTCACCTGCTCCAATTTTATCAACTGCAGTTTCAGCGAATGCACCACACTCTATAAATTTTTTTTTGTTATAAAGCAGCGCTCCTTCAACACCTCTCGTAACTACCAAATTTTGAACCTTTTGTTGTAATGAAAATTTTTTCATTAACACTTCAATCTGGTTATTTTTATCTCTCATTTCATGTCTAAGTTCACCTTCATTAACAATTACACAATCCATATTTTTATAATTTCTCATACTATGATGTCCAATATTAGCTGCATTAATTTGTGCATTTAGAGCAAGATATTTGGAACTTTTAGAAATTATTTTAGCGCTTTTATTAGAAATCATACCGTGTCCATAATCGGAGATAATTATTAAATCATGATTTGATATTTCTTTTTTGAGTAATTTATTGAATTTTTTTTCATCACTATCAACTAAAGGGTCATCATTAATAGAATAAACACCTAACACTTTGTTATAGTTAATATAATCTAAAAATCTTTTTTTAATTATTGTGGGAGATTTTTTCTTTTTAATGTATTTAAAATTAACATTTTTTGATAAATTTTTTCTAATATAATTTACGAACTCACCCTTCTCACCGACCATTGTTAAAAGCGAAATTTTATTGCAAAACTCAGAAAGATGTCTGCATATTGCCCCGGAGCCTCCTAAATATTGTTCACTTCTTATATCTTTTAAAGCTAACATAGGTTCTTTGCCAGATTTACCCATAGCTTCACAAAAAACATATTGATCTATTATTACTTCACCAATAACTAAAACTTTTATCTTTTTAAATTTTTCAATCAATTTTATAATTTCAGAGAAGTTATATTTCTTTTTTACATTATTTATTATTTTTTTCTGATTGAAAGATTGATTTTTTCCGTAAGAGTTTATTAGCTTACTAGAGCTAAAAGTTAAATCATTTGTATAGTGTATTTTCCCCCCATTTTTTTTTACTTCCTTTATTTCATTTATGATTTCACCAGTGATATCCTTTTTGTGATTTTTGTAATCTGGTCCCTTGCAATAAATATTTGGTTTAAGATTTTTAATTACTTCAATTGAAGTCTTTTGATCACTTAAAGCCACATAGTCAACAAAACTTAAAGAGGCAATAGATTCCAATCTATGTTTTTCGTTAAACGCAGGTCTTTGAGGTCCTTTGTTTACGAAATTATCTGATGTTATAGTTACAAAAAGTTTATCTCCTAATGATTTTGCTTCTTTAAAATGTTTAATATGGCCAATATGCAACAAATCAAATGTTCCGTGACAAAGAATAATTTTTTTTCCTTGTTTTTTTTCTTTTAGAGCTATTTTTTTTAACTTTTCTATAGATTTGATTTTATTTTGCATTTTTAAGTGTTGATATTGTTTAATAAAATTTTAAGTCCCTCTTCTATTTGAATTTTTGGTTTCCAGTCTAATTCCGATTTAATTTTGGAAATATCAGCAACTGATCTTTCTATTTCTTGAGGTCTTTTTGGTAAAAAAACCTTTTTTCCGCCAATAATATTTGCAATTTTATTTATGGTTACTTCTTTTCCAGTTCCAACATTATATATAGACGACTCTCGTTTACTTTTAGCTGCTGAAATCATTGCTTCTACTACATCATTTACATAAACAAAATCTCTTGTTTGATTCCCGTCGCCAACAATTGTAAGTGGTTCTTTAGAAATTTTTTGAGATAAAAAAATTGAAAATACGGCACCATAACCTTTTTTAGATATTGATCTAGGACCATAAACGTTAAAAAATCTAAGTGATACGGCAGGGAGACTAAAATTTTTTGACCAATTTATTACCTGCTGCTCCCCTATTAGTTTTGTTTCTGCGTATGGGTTTTTTGGATCAGTCTCAACATTTTCGTTAATTGGATATTTTTTAACTTCTCCATAGCAACTTGCGCTTGCAGAATAAATAAATTTTTTTACATTTGCATTTTTGGCTGCTTTTAAAATATTTTTAGTACCGTTCACATTGGTATTAAAAAAATCTTTTGGATTTCTAATACTTTCTTCAGTATTTACTAATCCAGCCAAATGAAATACCCAGTCAATATTTGAAAAATATTTTTCTAGTTCTTTTTCATTTTCGCAAATATTTACTTTATTAAACTGAATTTTATTTTGAATCTGTTCTAAATTTGATAATTTACCAAGGCTTAAATTATCAAGTATATGAACGTTATGACCTAATTTTACTAACTGATCAGCTAAATTACTGCCAATAAATCCTGCCCCTCCAGTAATTAAACATCTCATAAATTTAGTCAAAGCTCCGCACTTTGACTTTTTTAAGTTTTAAGTCGTTGTGCAACATATTTAACTTATTTTTAAACTGGACGATATAAATAATTTTTATTATCTGATATCGTTGTAACAATATTTCCAATCAAAATTTTTAATTTGTTTTTTTGTCTCTCAATAATTTCAAACATCATGTTTGTAAATGGGCCTGTAATAAACTGCGCCTTTGTTTTAATGACATTTTTAAAAAATAGAGGCATTAAATATCCATTTTTGTTTTCAAAAGATTTGCAGTAATTTATAAAATTTTCTATTTCGGTTTGATTAAGAATGTGACCATTTAAAAAGTACTGTAAACCTCTTAAAAATTTTACTTTTTCAATTGTATTTATTTTTTTAAATTCATCATGGTGACAAAATACGTAATTTTCTAAAATTAATTTTTCAAATTTTTTTACTTTACTTTTAAAATATTTATTATATTGAATTTTTGGAGTGTAAAATTTTACTTCATTACCTAATTTTTCAACTAGTTTTCTCTTAAAAATGTTAATTTCTTGCGCCTTTATTTTTGCAACTACCCACATACCTCTACCTTTTTTCAATCTCTTTTTTTAGTTCTTCGTACTCTGTCATTTTTCTTTTCATAAAATTTAATGTAAGTTTGGTCTTTTCAGCTAAACCCCTGGGAGTGAGCACATATATATAGTTAATTTTTTTAGGATTTTTCTTAAAATTTTCAATTTTTACTAAACCCTTTTCTTGCAAAGCTTTCAAACAATAGTTTAATTTACCTAAACTAAATCCTAGCTCCTCTGCGAGTTCTCTCTGTGAGGACTGGGGTTTATTATTAATTTTTCTTAATACGTTAAAATGGTCTTGGTTATCTTTCATAAATGTTCAATAGTTGAACAATATAGTGTTCATTAATTGAACAATCAACTTATTTATGATAGTAAAAAGTCAAGAAATATAACATTTTTTCATGACCATTAAAAAGAAAACGCTGAAATTCTATTTTAATAATCCAATGAAGATTTTTAGCACAATTGGGCTTTATCTGGATTACTACTTTTTTGATATTATTATTACTTCTTACATCTTAATAATATTTACTTTTTCTCCAAGAAGTCTTTTAAAAATTTATAAAAAAAGGGGGTTATTTAATTTAGAATCTTTAAATAACAACCCAGAAAAACATTGGATATACGCAAATAGAAATAAAGTAATTTTTAAAGAAGTTAATATATTGTGTAAAGGAAACTCTCTTAAAAATAATTTAGGAAAAATTGAAAAAGGAAAAATAACGTTTGCCGTTAATTTTGAAAACAGTTTAAATAAGTTTAAAAAAATATATGGGATCACAGCTAGTGAAAAAGCGCAGCGTACTATGTTTATAAGAGGATTTATTCCTTCATTTGTCATAAGAAGGTTTTTAAAAATAAAAAAAAATAAAGTTATTTGGTCCAAAATATTACATCCATATCCAAAAAAAAATAAAAAAATAAGTAAAAAATTTACAAAACTTTATACACAAGGGATTGCTAATAATATAATTTTTAAACAGGGAATTGATCTAAACACTGGCTCAGCACTAGCATCGATTATGTCAATAGCACCATTAGCAAAAAAAATTAATATCTATGGTTGGGATCACTATTTTAGAAAAAATATTTTAAACTATAGCTACTTACAAATAGTTTTGGAAATGTGCAGAATGGATGGTAGTTACCCGGTTGATCTATATGGCGTTAGAAGAAGAGAAATGTTTGTTCAATCAATTGTAAATTTATATTATTTTGGCAAGTTAGTTAAAATGAAAAAATATAATATTAAAAGCAACTTAACAAAAATTAATATGAGAAAAGAATTAATGAACAAAATAAATTTGGTGATGAGCTAAATTCTTAAATGATTTCTAATTTTTTTGTAATTTAATTTTATAATTTTGTTTGAGTATATAGATTTTAGACCAAGATTCTTTGGTTGAAGTCTTTTGTTTTTTTCAAAACTTAAATGTGAAATAGGAATAACCTTTTCTTTAAAACGATTTTCGACAAGGTTTAATATTAATTCATATAATGAAATTCTTTTTCCAGAACTAAAATGAACTAATTTATTTTGAAAAGAATTTTTTTTCAAAAAATTTTTATAAATAAATTCACACAAGTTTGGACTGTAAATTGGCGTTGAATATATATCGTTTGAAACAAAAATTTTTTGCCCTTTATAAATTTTATTTAAAAGACTTTGCACAATTTGGTTTTTATGGCTAGGACCAAATAATAATGGCAGCCTAAATACAAAACCATTTTGAGAATTTTTTACAAAATTATCTGCTTTTAATTTAGAAATACCATAAGCTGTTTTTGGTTTAGGCACATCTCGTTCTGAATAGATCTTTTTATAAATTTTTCCATGGAATACAGATTCCGATGAAAAATGAATAAATTTAATATTTCTATTTCTTATACAATTTAATATTTTTTTAGGAATAACAAAATTTGCATTATGTGCTTTTTTAGGATTGAGCTCACATTGAGCCATGCCTGTCATAGCTATACAATTTATTAAAAAATGAGGTTTAAATTTATCAATTTTTTTTTTTAGTATTTTATAGTTACCGTTAAAATTAAAATTTTTTCTTGAGACGTTATAAAATTTAATTTTTTTTGATTTAAAAAATAAAGAAAACTGCTTACTCAACGAACCATTTTCACTAAACAATATGATTCTCATAAAAACTCAATATCAATACCGTATATTAAAAATTATATTTTTTCTAAAAATGTTTTTCAGTGCATAAATCAAGCCAATTGAGCTATTAGTACTGGTCAGCTACACGCGTTACCGCGCTTTCACACCCAGCCTATCAACGTGGTGGTCTACCACGGCTCTATGGGAAGAACTAGTTTTGAGGCGAGTTTCCCACTTAGATGCTTTCAGCGGTTATCTCTTCCGTACTTAGCTACCCGGCACTGC